>Ga0208667_1000013_pt1 | contig 89940 bp, 127 predicted proteins | sample 11BtaG_FD_184085 | JGI IMG/M metagenome (GOLD analysis project Ga0208667, IMG submission 184085) | Marine viral communities from the Subarctic Pacific Ocean - 11B_ETSP_OMZ_AT15265_CsCl metaG (SPAdes) (version 2) | ecosystem: Environmental > Aquatic > Marine > Oceanic | place: Pacific Ocean... | reverse complement strand
ATGCTATCTAGATACATGAAAGTTCCCGACTTAGGAGGGACCATTACTGAATTCACAATCGAGTTGACTCCGGCTAAGACTCGTAAATTGATTAAAGATTACATGAAGTCGAACATGAGCGTAAAGGTTAGTCCGGTTATTAAAAGTTGGAAGGAAGTGCTACTATGACTTGGAAAAACATATTGAAAAGCGATACAATAAACTACGACTACTTAGATAAAAAAGAAGTAGAGAATAGAGTCATGGAGATAGTGAAAGGCAGGGGCAAACTATCAACTATGTATTATGATAATGATGATGTTTTTAATGAGGATACGCCAAACAAGTCTTTAGCAGAATGGTTCTTAACAACGGGTAAAAGACCGAATAAAGTTCACCTTGCTATCTCAATAGAGTTGTCGAGTAAAAACAGATTTCCCATAGGAGGTGCTGAGATTTACAACTATCCTAATCTATTCAATTACACTGCTAGAGTCATGGAACTGAAAGGAACAGATAGAAGAGAAAAAGAGTTTGAAATTATTTTTAATAGGGAAGTGAAAGAATGACTTGGAAAGATATACTAAAACAAGACGGAATAGAGAAAGCACCGTTTGGTAGGTTTAGAAGAAACAAGACTTCTGCTGAACCTAAACTTACTGATAATCAAAAAATGAAGATTGAAAATGTAAAAAAACATATGGCAGAAATAATTAGTGCGTATAAAAAAGACCCCGAATTTCAAAAAAATGGGAAATTTGCCATTAAGGTAGTTCCTGAAAATTTTACAGGTAGGGGAAGAAAAGGAAGCGGTAATAGAGCGTTAATATGGGAAATGCAACAAGACCTATTTGGTGATGCTAATTTTGTGCAACAACATGGTATTCCTGTATTAGAACAATTTGGCTTCAAAGTTGAAAGAATGGGTGATATGATTCAAGCCTCAAAAGGCAACCCTAATGTTCAAGGAAAATTTGGGATATAGGGTGAATAATATGACTTGGGAAAACATACTAAAAGAAATGACTCTAGATGAAATAGAGGAAATCGTTGGAAAGACGGGAAGTTTAGACGAACTGATTAAAATGATTGAAAAGAAGTTCGCAGTGAAGACTAAGATGATTTACGATTCTTCCTCTCGTCCTATCATTGGCTTCGACCTACCTATCTATGTTTCATTAGAGATGCTTGGTAATAAGACAGAAGAATTTGAAATCATTAGTACGGGTGTGCAGAAATGAGAAGAAAGAGTTGTGCCTTTTGTCAACACAGTGATGTTGATTCTATGGAAGCCGACTTAGAATCTCTTACTATTACTCCCGATGAATTAGATGAAAAGATGAACTGGAGAAGCGGTACTTCTGCACAGCATCAAAGAAATCACATGGGAGAATATGTGCAAAGTAGTAATCCAAAGTGTGCCATTTGTGTAGACCCAATGAGGGCAGAATACGAAAGGCAATTGCATGAGGGTCTAATCACAGCCGAGGAGGTCAGCGTAGGCCTTGGAATTTCTAAGGCCCAAGTCCATCGACATGTTAAGCACCATTTACAGCCCGTTGTTCAAAAGTCTGCGGCGGCTATTATTGCCAAGAAAGATTTGAATGAGGTCGATATGCTATCAAATAACATTCAATTGCTCGATGATAAAATCACCGAGATAGCATCTAGAGATGATTTAGATGCTAAGGAATTAGACGCTCTAGTGAAGTTGGCTAGAGAAGTTCGTGAGTCTTTAAAATACATGATGGAGTTCAAAGGCAAACTTGTCCACAAGCGACAAGATACAATTATTGTCGCACAGATGCAAGTTGTTCAAGAAGTGTTAGCACAGAACAATCCGGAAATTTGGCTTGACATTAAGAAAAAGATGCAGGAGAGATTACAATGAGTTGGGAGAATATACTAAAAAATACTTGGTATGTTGAAGATGGAGATGCCCCTTTACATGGCCATGTTCACGAATTACTTTTCTTTATGGCCTACAATGAAGACCCCAAAATAAAGCAAGCGGGTGAGGCCCTATTGAATAAATTTGATGAATACTACGAAAGGGTTGAAGATAAAGATGAGTTAAATGACCTTTACTCTCCCGAATTTTTCAGTTTTCAAAAGAATTTAAAGAAACTAGCAGGGGCCGTTACTTCAAAGATGGGATTAAGAAAACAGTATATGTATTTGATTGAAGCAAAGAGATTGATGTAGGAGAGATTACAATGAGTTGGAAAAGTGTTCTCAAAAGACAAACCAAACTCCCCAAAAAACTTACAGAAGGTGCTACCGTATCTACAATTCCAGCAGAAGAATGGGGAAATGAACCCAAGGAAACTCCGCCACCGAAGGAAGATACTGCAACACAGCAGACAAAGTTAGATTGACAGTTCATTTATTATAGAGTGGACTATTGCCTTTATTCGGGGAAACAATATGACAATAAGGAAAGCACCTAGAAGCGAAAACATCTCCGGTGTTCCTTATACTCCTCGTACACTATTTAGAGCCTTAGCAAGAGAAGGTGGAGAGGAGCCTTTGGTTGCCCATCTATCTAGGCCGCTAACAGGGGGCAGAAATCCAGATGCTAGTAAAATAATGGATGCCTTGAAGACCATTACAATTAGTGGTGGAGTTCGTTCATCAGTTAGTGATGCTCTTAAAAACCAAGAAGAATTTACTAGCGTCATTGAACCCCTCGCTGAAAAACTAGGAATGAAGCCTACCAAACTAAGGCGAATTTTGACTCCAAAAATAGCCATGCTATTTCAAGCACAACCGAAGGCAGAAGGCAGTGCAGAGTTCTTCAAAAGAATCACCAACGATGGTCTTAATGAAGAAGACATAGACAAGTTAATGACTTATGTTTTGAATGATGATGCTCGACACCTATCAAGAGAACTAGGCAAGGCAAAAATAGACAAGTATGCTTTGTTTGATTCGGTTGAAGATTACTATGGGAGTCCTAGTAGGCATAAACCGGAGAGCGATGAAGAGTTTCAATCCTCGGCTCAAGTTAGTTGGGGGAGATATACAGCATCTTATGGTACTGGCCAAGAAACTCCCGAAGGTAGACCAACAGGCTCAGGTAAGAAAACCGGATTTATTTTACTAGAAGAGATAGACGACGATGATAGTGTCAAGGAAAGAGAGGCTCAAATTAGAGAGGCTATAGAAGAAGAGAGAGGGCCTTATACTTCTCTAGGGTTGACCGAAGACTTGACACAATTTGACAGATTAGTTTATGTGTTTGAATATCCTCCCTTCTATGAAAAACTATTTGGAAAGAGTGATTTGAAGATAGTTATAGAGGGCAATGATTTGCGACCTAAAGGTACACTAGACTCTAGTGATGTAGCCCACTACCTAGAGGAAATAGGTAGGATGAAAAAGAAATCATTGCTTTTGCCTAAACTGGGACCGCACAATGTTGCTTCTTCATTTTTTAGCAAATCCACTGTTAATCCTGTTTTGTTAAAACTCTTAATAGACAGAGATGAAGTGTTAAAGGATACTCTTGAATCTATTAGGGATGAATCATATATATCGAATAGAGATATTGAACAAATCTTCGATGAAGATAGGGGCGATTCTTTGTATTTAAGAGGAGATATTTGGGAAGTTATCGAGCCTTTATTAGAGGGGGAATCGCCCGAATGGTTGGAAAAACTAGAAGAAGTTGATAGAGAAGATTTGGAAGATGAAATTGAAGAGTTGCCTTCCGATTATGCAAACGAAATTATCACTAAATCCGGAATTACTAAAATGCCTAAAAATGATTTCACGAATACAATTGTAGCACTAATTCCAACTATTGAATCTTTAACAGGAATACCCTCTTCAATCCCTATTAAAAATTCTACAGTTTCTTTTACTCTAACGGATGCAGATGATAGACTAATCTTTTCTTTATTTGCTGATAAAATTGATAGGGCCAAGAAAGACGAAACGAGAGGGGTCTTTGAATTTGATGAATACGCTATGGATATGGCATACAAAGCCCGCCTACAACCTATTGAAGGTTTGAGCGTCTTAACCAATTTTAGTTATCTATTAGATGATACTATGGAATCTATCACTATTGATTTGGATAAGACAATAGATGAATACCTAACAACCGCAGACAAGCAATTACTAACAAAAATAGAATCCGATATTGGAAAATTCAAAAACAGTTTGGCTAGTTCTTTAGGTGAAGTTGTTTCTGTTATTGTGGAAGGAGTTCGAGATAAATTACAAGACATTGCTAAGAGGCGTAGGTTCTATACTAATGAAGTTGGTGAAGAACTTTACGAGGCATTACAGAATAGAGATTTACTGGAGGAAGTTGAATGAGTTTTAAATTAGAACTAGAGAAGAGAGTGGCTTCCCAAGAAAAGACCATATTTCAAAAGGCTAAGTTAATTGAAGATAGGGGGAAGTCCCCCTTCCCTACTATGAAAAGAACCATTACTAAAATTGGAGAAGACTTGGCTACTGAATTTAGGGAGAAGGAAGTGCCAGTAGGGGCTACTGAAAGAGTGACTGCTATCAAAGAAGTGAATCTAGCCACTAAAAGAAAGTACAGAAAGTTGGCTAAAGATAAAGCCGATGAATTAACTCCGGAATATGTCGAAGAAGATGGAAAGAAAGTAATAGAAGACGAAAGTGTTAGAGAATTCGATGAAGTTCTATTCCAAAATAAAATTCTATCGAAGATATTTTCCGGAATCACCATTAAAGGAAAAAAAATTACTGTAGAAGTATTGAATCGAACCTTTTCCAACAAAGATATTATTGTCAAGAGGCCCTTTACAGGAAATAAACCAAACAAGTCTTCGGATAGAATAAGAACAAGAATTAATTCTCTAGACGAAGACGATACAGAACTATTGAGTAAATTTATGCCAGAAGTAGAAAAGGTGTTGGAAGGAATAGACGCCTACTATAGCGAGGTACTGGAATCAGAGTTTGACGAAGATGGCGAGCGTATTGTTGTAGACATTAGAGATGATGTGTTATCTTTTATTGGAAATGAACCTTACATCAGTAAGAGCAAAAGAAGGTCTATTTATTCTGCATGGAAAGGGGTAGCCCCTAAACACGCTGATGTGTATGAGGCGGTTAAATCTTTAATTGCTTCTCTAAAATCCGGAGGGATGAAAGAGTACGGGGCTAAATTACATACCTCCAATGAATTGTTTAATGCAAATGGTCAGTATGTGGTTAAATTAGGTAAGGCTACAGTTCAAAAACAAGGAGCGGATGATGCTGTCTTTAGTTTATTCGAGGGTCTAGGTAGAGCAAGCATACAATTTGAAGGAGATAGTGGAACAAGCGGAAGCGAAGTTTCGGAACAATTAGAAGATGATGTAATTGAAGAAATTAGGGAGGACTCACCGGAATTCGTCAACCTACTAACGACTGAAATAGACCCGCTTGGCTACAATTATTTATCTAAGTACGCTTATGGAATTCTAACTGATTCTACAGAACTAGACAAAATAAGAAATATGGCAAAAACTATGAAAATCATTTATATTATAGAGTCTAGAGCCGAGATAGAAAGGTTGGATAAAGCCATAGAAAGAATGGGACAAATACAACCTGTTTCCGGTTCTTCTTTCTATTTGCCAGCGCAGATATTAGATAGTGCAGACCTCGCTAGAAGGTTTGGTTCTGGCATTCGCCCAATTAAAATAAACGGGGCTATACAATCTCTTCTTATGACTCTAGAAGAGATTACAATGCAACAAAAAATGTCTACTGGCGGGACTGTGGTTGGACCTAGAGGAGGCCAAGGAGGAAAGGGAGATGGTAGAGGAGGCGACTCATATGTTTCTGCATACCCTTCCGCTAAGGGCCTTCCTAGAGAATTAGGTAAAGATGTGCAGAAGAAACTAGATAGTGTTCTTGAGGCTTTAGACGATTATCTGTATAAGCCACTTTTGAATCCGGCTATGACTTTGGATTTAAACTTTAGAATAAAAAATACTACTGCGTTCAAATCTATTAAGACTTTGAGTTCTAGTGATTTTGCTAAGGTCTATACTAGACTAGTGAAGAGGTCGAATACTAGAAGAGGTAGACTATTAAAGAATGATGATTTGAAAAATATTCTAGATTTTTTGAAATCAATCAATACTCCTAACATTGAACATGAAGAGGTTTTCAATTCTGCTAGGTTGCTAGCATCTTCTCTCAAAAGAATCTTTAGAGATAAAGATATAATCAAACAATACAATGAAGAGATGGCTCAATTCCTTGGTAAAATTAACCTTAGAAGTCAAAATCCTCAACAAGGACTGCGTTTTATGGGTGTGCCTTATCCGGAATTTAGGGAGGAGAGTCCTGTCAGTAAAGAACGAATAGAAGCCACTTCATTGACAGTAATGTCGGCATTAAAGGAATTCCTTTTAGATGAAGGAAACGCCAAACAGATAAGTAACAAGGGTGCGGTTAGAGCAAGAAACATTAAACAGATACTAAATGAATTGAGAAAGTCGGAAATAGAAGAGAAGATTCTAGAGATACACGATTCACTTAGAATACTCAAGGGGTTGCCTATCTACTATGGGCAAGGCTCTCTTTCTTCTATTGATGATATGGACTCAATCATTACCTCTTCTAGAGAAAGATTCAACCTAGATTTAACTTCTATGGACATTGTAAAGATGGTCGAAGAAGTGGACTCTTTCTCTAGTATTTCATCGAATGTTGGTGTTTCCGAAGAAGTAGTCTATTATGTGAAGGCTAATTTCAGGTGATTAACATGAGTTGGAAAGGAATATTAAAGTTTGAAACTACAGAAACCCTATTAGAAAGATACGAGGATTTAGAAAACAAAATCCGACAAGGACATAATCAATATGGCGGTCATTGGGAGTCGTTTGCCGGTAGGTTATCTGATATTAAAAGAGTACTTGAAGGAGAAAACTACGAAGAAGACATCATATTTTTTATCAGTAGGCAAATTGCCAAGATGGAAGATTATATGGACGATTGGCCATACGATGATATTTTTGATATTAGACTGGCTTTGTCGAATTTTTATCAGGCTTTTAAAAGAAAGGTCGATTTCATAAAAGAACAAGAATAGTAGAAGAAGGGGTGAGCGATATGTCTGACATTGCAGGGTTAAACCTAGAACGGCAAATGGACTTAGAACTATCTAAGAATTCATTTCCTTATTTCTTTGAAAATGTTCTAGGTTGGGATTTCGCAAGTCATCAACAAGAGTGGCTTGAGTTAATGGGGCAGACTCAAAGAACAGTAATCATTTGTAGTCGAGGTCACGGTAAGTCTGTCTTCATGCACTCATGGGTTGTTTGGAATTTAATCTTCCAACCACCCCCATATCAAATGCTCTACATTTCCTCTAACCAAAAGCAGACTATGGTTCACATGAGAGACATTGACAAGGTATTCAATAACCCTACAATTAAACATTTCAAACCTGCTAAGGGTTGGGCTATTGGAAACATTACTCTCACTAATGGAAATCAAATTCTTGAGCGTTCTGTTGGTTCACAGATTCGTGGTCTTCACCCTCAAGAGATTATTATTGACGACCCTTTGAAAGAGTTTAGTTTAACTGCAATTCAAAAGGTTACAGATTGGTTTTATGGTGACATGATACCAACTCTACACCACTCCGCTTCTCTTCGTGTTATTGGAACTCCTTTCTCTTACACGGATATTTACACTCAACTAGAGGAAAACGAGGCATATACAGTTAGAAAGTATCCTTGTTTTAACTCTCTTAATGAACCTCTTTGGCCTAATCGTTGGGACTATGAGGCTCTCATGGCTAGGAAGGCAGAAATAGGCTCGCTTAAATTCACAAGGGAATACCTTTGTGTTCCTGTATCCACTGGTACTTCGCTATTCAATCCCGAATACTTAGAGAGGTCTAAGAACAAAAGTTTAGTCTTGAAGCCCACTCGTAGAGAGGGTTACAAGTACTATGTTGGTATTGACCCTGCTATCTCTACTGACGGCGACTACAATGTAATCACTGTATTGGAAGTAGATGAAGAAGATAACAAAAGTGTTGTTTATGTAGACAGGGCTAAGAATGTAGAGTTTAGGGAGAATCTACAAAAAGTTAGATTGATAGGTAAAATCTTTCAACCGGAAGTCATTTTGTTTGAAACAAATGTATTCGCTAAATCCTTTACACAAGAATTGAGAAACATTTCTGATTTAAATGTCCACGATTTCAATACAACAAGAAAAAAGAAACAGGATATTATCTTGAATCTACAAATGAATTTTGAGAATGAAAAAATAAACCTACCTTATGCTAACGAAGAAAGTAGAAGAGTTACTTCTGCATTGATTGAAGAATTATCTATGTTTTCTATTACGCAGAAAGGTAAGTTTGAGGGAGTTGGCGCACACGACGATATGGTAATGAGTTTAGCATTGGCTAATGCGGCTACCAAGACCATTAGTGAAAACTTCTTATTGTTAGATGATTTGGGGATATTTGATGCGCCTGTAAATAATAGGCGTGGCGGCATAATGGGACTAAACTTTTGAGGGAAAAATATGCCAACGCCAGACGAATTAAGAGAGGCTAGCGAAAGACTGGAGCAAGTAGCCGCTTTAGAAGAAGAAGCAAGTAAAGACTTAGAAGACGCTAAGAGTATGTTAGATGATAATATTGCTCTAAGTCTTTCAACCGAACTATCTATTTTTTCCGAGCATGAACTCGTTTCTAAAATTTCTACAGAATTTAAACTAAACGCTTCTCAAGCAAAAAGGCATATCGAAGCCTTTCCTAAAAAACAAATGTACTATGGTGAGGAAGTTCCCGAAGTTATCAAATCTTTAAGAAAACAGCGTAGAAGCCTAAAAGGAGAATCTAGAGATAGAATGGCTAAAAGTATAGATGCTATCATTGATGGGTATTCCGAACATATTACTAAGTGCATAAAGAGCATTTATTGGCTCACTCCTTATCGAGAGCCTTTTATGAAAATGAAGTTCAATGAGAATGACCTTTTAAAGTTGCACAGTATGAAAGAAGCATCTCAACGAAGAGGGGTTATTGATTCAATATGCAAGTACTGGGAAGCAGAATTAGATTTGAAAGATACTAGTTATGGAAAACAATATTCATCACTATCCAAAGAAATGAATTTGGCTAAGAGAGAATTTAGAAAGCAAATTAAAAATGTGTCTACTTCCTCTTTAAAGAAATCAATTAAGGAAGAAACTAGAGAGTATATCTTGAAACAAGTCAAGAACAATCAAGGAATATCTGCGAGAGAATTACATGATAGAATGCCTTCTAAATTATATGATAGGAATTCATGGCACTCTATTTCTAAGATGGCCAAGTCATTAGAAGTCACTTCTGTTTCGGGAAGATACTTCACTGTAGACTCGGAAATAAAGAAGAATATTTGGGCTTACACTGCCGCCTTTATTGATTCGGATGGCTACATCACTATGGATAGAAACCACAACCCTAGGGTCGGACTGGTGGCTACAGGAGATAGAGGCAAGGCCTTTATGACTGAAATACACAAGGCTTTGGGTGGCATTGGTAAATTACACTTAGACCAAAAATCTCCTCAAGACACACGGCCAGTTAATCGTTTAAATTTCTATTCTCAAAGTGATGTGACTGAACTATTGAGTAAATGCTTACCCCATTTTAGGATGAAGAAAGGTAATGCCAATCTTCTGTTAGAACTAATTAGAATGAAGAAATCTTACAAGAAGGCAGATTGGTACAAAGGTCGTTGTGATGAGATTTTCAAGTTAATGAAGTGGGAGAATCACAAAGACCATGTAGGTTTTGATTTTGCTAAGGAAGGTATATATGTGGATGATATTTCAAAATACCAAGGCAATTGTAAAATGTCTATTATGGATGAAATGGAAAACATTGGCGGAATCATTGCTAAGAAGGAATTCGGAGATACTTCATTCAAAGCATATTATAACAAGGTTAAACGGATATTAAAACAGACTACTATGGATAAGGAAGACGAGGATATTATTATGTCTTTCTTAGATGCTGGTATGAAAGATGAAGAAAGCAGTGAAGATGAAATGATGATGATTAGTGCTGGCTTTGCTAAAAATAAAATCGAAGAAGTTTTGACTAAGTATGGTAAAAACGAAAAGCAACTATTTAGAAGAGAGAATGCTTAGGTGATTACTTGGAATACTGTACTAAATGTTATACATGCGATGTTATAGATTTAAGGCCATTTGGATACTGCAAAGAATGTTGGAAGGTGAAGGGAAGTGACATGGCAAGAGATTCTCAAGAAAAATAGTAGGAGCAAAAGGAAGGTTCCTAAGCATACTTACAAGGCTCCTAAAGGAACTTATACTAATCCTAAACTTAGAGAGAGAATACATAGGAGATTGTGGGCCAAGAACACTCACGGTACTGGAAAATACAAATGGTCTGCTAGAAAATCTCAAGAGTTGAATAGACTTTACCAAAAGGCAGGTGGTGGCTTTGTCAACAAGAAGTAGTTGGAAAGATGTTTTGAAGGCTTTAACAGAAGCGCAGAAAGACATGGTTGAGTGGAACAAGGAAGATTGGGACAACCTTACTACAGAAGGTGGAAGGTATGGTCCTAAATCTGTAAGAGATTCCCTTACTCCCGAACAAAAAAGGCGAGAGAGTGCTAAGAAAAGAGCCGGTACTAGAAAGGGGAAACAACATGTTCCTAGAACAAAGGCTGGAAAGAAAGCCTACAAAAAAGTAGAAGGTAGATAATATGGCTTGGAAAGATATACTAAAGAGGCACTGCGGAACAGAAAAGATGGGTAAGCCATGCAACTGTGAAGAATGTGTAAATAAGAAATTAACACCTAAACAAAGTAAGCACTTGGATAGAAATAAAGATGGCAAAATCAACCGTGAAGATTTTGATTTGTTAAATAAAAAAGCAAAAAATACAATGAAGGGTATTAAGAAAAAAATCCTTTCTGCCAAGACCAAACAAGGAGGTGCTTTAGCCATGAAAGATTTGAAGCATATTGCTAGTCAAAAGGATTTAGATAAAGCCCTATCTGAACTAATAAAGGAAGGTAAGTTGTTTCTTCACAAAGATGGAGATTTTTACACACATGAGCCAACTAGTAAAAGAAGGGGGCCATTTACAGCATGAGTTGGCAAGAGGTTATAAAAACAATAAGAGCAATCGGTCAAAGATTTACTATAGATGGTAAGACCTATCACTTCTCACCTGAGCATATTGAGGAATACAAAAAAGAATATAATAATCCGTACCTTAGTGGAAGGGATAATGAAACTAAGAAAAGAATTGCGTTGAGAAATGTGGTTAGAAAGTATGGACTAAGCCCGAAGTGATATTATGGATTGGACAATTATATTAAAGAAACTAGAATGCCCCTTGGCTACCCAAGATTTGAAACTCAATACTAAGAATAGGGACAGGGCAGTAAAAGAAAAACATATTCAATACGGGCCTCTTAATCTAAACGACGAAAAGTATTGGGAGGAGTATGCTAAGAAATGGAATACTACTGCTGATGTTGCTAAGAAATCTAATTGTAGTAACTGTATTGCATTTGACATATCTCCAAGAATGGATGAATGTATGCCACTTTCTACAGATAAAGATGGTCGCTTAGGCTACTGTTGGATGCACGATTTCAAATGCCATTCGGCTAGAACCTGCTACACTTGGGCTAAAGGTGGCCCAATTGATGATGATAAGACTTCTAAAGAAAACCAATTGAGGGGAGAAGAATGAGTTGGGAAAAAGTAATTAAACGGGGGAGGGTAAGGAAAATTGACTACGACTTTCTAAACAAGATTATTATTCAAGAAGCCCGACTATTAAAAGGGCAATCCCTAAACATAAAGGAATTTGATATATTCATAGAAGATGTAAGAAGCAGGTATTCTAAACTACATAAAAGTATTAAATCAGATAGGATACATAATTACATCATAAAATATTTGAAGAACAGAAACCTGTTAGAAACTAAAAAAGAAAAACAAAGAATTGTTGTTGATGGTAAATTAATGGGGATTAAAACAGAAACCCGTTATTCGTTTTTGTGAGGAATTGTTATGAGTTGGGAAGATATTTTGTTGAAGAGAAAACCTAAATCCGGACCAAGAGAAGCGGCCCGTAAAAGAATGAAGGCTAAGGGATTGAGGTCTTTTAATTCTCCACAAAGGCTAAATGACAATTCTGGCAAGTCACATCATGTTATGGCTTCCGAAGGTGGAAAGTACAAATATATTAAATTTGGACAAAAGGGCGTTAAGACCAATCAAACCGCAGGGCAAAGAAAGGCATTCAAATCACGACATAAGAAGAACATTAAGCGGGGTAAAATGTCTGCCGCTTATTGGGCTGACAAGGTAAAGTGGAGTCCTAGTAAAACCAAAGAAAAGAAAAACAAGAAGTGGCGTAAGGGTTCTTGATATTGAGATACGGTTATTAAATAGGCCGATAAACCAAAGATGAGGGGGAGTTCGTAGTATGGCAGAAAAGCGAAGATTCGGAATAAGTGGACTGTTTAGAAGGTCTACTCCCAAACCGGCGGATAGGCAGGTCTACAACATCGGAATACAAGAGCGTGAGAACTCTTACATGATGACAGCCCCAATGGTCTACAATGTCACCCAACAGTCTGTGATTGTTCGTACTTGTATTACTCAACTAAAACAAGAAATTTTCCGAAGAGGATATGTTTGGGAGAAGGCTTACGAAGCCCGATGTAACTCTTGTCAAAAGACCCACAAAAGACCAGTTAGTGAATGTGCTAGATGTGGTTCCTTGGAATTATCTAAACCTGACCCAAAACAATTAGAATATGCCGAGAAGTTTATTGAGGGATACATCAATCAATCCGAACAGTTATTCATTGATGTTCTTAAAGAATTAGAAGACGACCTAAACATTATGGATGATGCTTACATTGTTCTTGTCAAGGAATATTACTTAGATGGTAATGGTAAAATTCGTATGCATAGAATCAAAGAGTTGTTCAGAGGCGACCCTGTTACTATGGCAATTTACGCTGATGAACTTGGAGTTAGAGGAACTAAGGGATTCACTTGTATAAATCATAGAAATTTTATTGCACAGGAGCCACACGAACCTTGTGGTGAATGTGGCAGTAATTTACACCCTATACATTATGTCAATAGAGCAAATGGAGATGAGCAGTACTACATTAAAGGTGAAGTCCTACATTTTAGTAAATACAGCCCAAGTAGGCTATATGGCCATTCTCCAGTTATGACTCTATTCAATCATATAATGACTTTAATAGCAATGGAAAATTATGTCAATTCTTCCTATACCAAGAGCAGAATGCCTAGAGGGTTACTAGCAGTACAGACTAGAAACATGGACTCTATGGCTAGTTTTTGGAGAAGTGTAAAAGAAAGAATGGAACAAGACCCCCACTATATTCCAGTTATGGGAATCGAAGCCGACAATGGCAAGGGTTCAGTTGAATGGATTAAGTTCATGGATAGTCTTAAAGAAATGGAATATGTTTCTGTTAAGGATGATTTGAGAGATAGAATTTCTGCTTTCTACGGGGTTAGTAAAGTCTTCATGGCTGACAACACTACTAGCGGTGGACTTAACAACGAAGGTATGCAAATATTAGTCACTAATCGTGCTGTTCAAATGGCACAAAATGTCTACAATAATTATGTCTTCCCGTTCTTAACAAAGCAATTTGGAATTACTGATTGGGATTTGAAACTACCTCCTTCGGAAGAAGAAGATGAAATTGCTGAACTTAGACGAAGGGAATTAGAAGTCAACATTGCGGCTTCTGTTAAGAACTTAGGATTTGAAGTAGAGATGGATGAGGATGGAAACTTTACCTTCAATAAGCCGGAGCCTAAAGAGGAGCCTCCCCAAGAAGGACAAGAAAACAAAGCACAATCCGGTATGGATGGTTTAGCAGGGTCTAACTTTGACCAAAGAGATATTAATGAGATGAATAGAGAAATGTTAGAAGGAAGAGGTAAGCCTCAAGAGAATCCCGCTACCACAAGAAATAAACCATCCATGAGCGTAGGCCCCGATAAGCGAATGACCGGATTGCCAGCAGACGCAGGTAATCAAAATGTGGATTCAAGAACAGAAAGGAGAATACCATAATGACAGAAGACACAGCACAAAAAGAAAGAAGATTGGCTAAAGAATTGGCACAGGTCCGTTCTCAACGAGCCGCAGAAGATAGAACTACTAAGAAATCTAGAGACTATTCTGTAGGAGGACTACCGCCCGATACTACTCATCGCCCTACTAGAAGTAGTGCAGATACTCCCGATGTAGTCCAACTACCGGCTAAGAAAAGAAGAAGAACAGAAAACAAGTGGTGATTTCTTTGCTTCTTTTGAAAGTGGACCTTACTACAGACGAGAAAGAGAGATTTGAGGAACTAGTAAAAAGAGACTTAGAAGCGGCTAAGGCTCTCGCTGATAATTTTATTTTTGAAATTAAGGAAGTTAGAAAGCCACATTCACACTCCATATTAGTCAAACCTAATGACTATGCAAAGCAAGAAGATATTCTTGTGAATGATTTGAGAAACACTAGTGAAAAACATTTGGATTTGGATTTAGATAATATATATTTTGATGCACAAGGTAATTTGGATTTGAATAGGGCATATTTTAATGCGTTAAAGGAAGTCGAAGATACCAATGAAGAAATTTCTATTTTACTTAGAGAATATGCTAAGACTCTAGATGAAGAAGGCACGAAAGAAGCCAAGATGTTATTCACACAGAAAGATGGAATAGAAGATTTGAGTGAGGACTTGGAAAAACAAGTAAAGAAACTCAATAAGGTAGTAGAGAAAAATCTTGAGATTAGAATTGCTGCTTACATCAAACTAATGGAAGAAGAATTAGCCTCTGTTAAAGTAAAGGATAGTTCTTCTTTTTCTTCGGAAAAAGAAATTTTACAACCGGAAAAAAAAGATTCTATTCTAAATGCTTACTACAGTAAGAAAAAGAAGAGTATAGAAAATACAATAGAAACTATGCTAAAGTTGATTAAAAGACTAAAAGAAAAGGAAGGCTCTCCTAGGAGTTCTTTGCTTGACAATCTTAGAAACATTACTGAATATCTTAACAGGTCTAGAGAGATTAGGCCTGTCGATACTACTAAAGTAGATGGAAAGGAAATACCTAACATAGATACTTCTTTTGATAGGCATAAAATAGTTTTTAGTAGGCTACTAAAAAATATGTTGACGCTTGTGGGTTCTTACGAGGATGAAGGAGAATTGGAAGACCGAATAAATGCGCTACAAGAATTGTTAGGCGAAGGTGAATTAGGACTTATTGAAGACTTAGAGGTCAAAAAGGATACAATGAGTACCACTAATAAAATAACAAAGGCCATAAAATACAAAGGCAGTTTGGCTAGTTTTGTCAAAAAAACATTGTTGGAAAAGAATGAAAACGCTGTGCGAAGAAACAATATTGAAATTGGAAAGAGACTAGAAACTATTCTTGGAAAGGAAGTTCCGGTAATTAACTCTAGAGTTAGGTTTTTGGAATCAATAAAAACCAATGAAAATAGAATAAAATTTTACGATGTTAGGAATAAAAGGTTTGTCGATTACGAAGCGGGAAAAAAGAAATTAGGGGAGGCTGGTGGGGATTCCCTTGACTATTATACTCCCTTGTTTAAAGGATATACTGATTTGATGAAAAACGGAGAAAGGATGAATCAAGAGTTAAACAAGACAGTTGATAATAGAACCTTATTTGAATACATTTTAGATTATGCTGGAGAAAAGGGGTCTACTGCTCTTAGACCTAGAGCGCAGAAGAAAAGAGAGGCATTGGGTAAATTATCTAGGGCTGAATTGATAAGGCTAAGAGATGAAGTTTCCGAGAAAATACAGGAAAGTCCATTGATTGAGAAATATGGATTTGACAAACTACAAAATCTACTACTTTCTGATTATGATGTAATAGAAGAGGCCGTCGATGAAATGGAAACTAGGGGTATCACTAACGAGGAGTTTGTTGGAGAATTAACTGAAGAAAGTTTTATGTTGGATTATATTGAAAAAATTAAATCCACTTATTTCCCAAGTATTCCCCCTAGATTTTATCCAATGTCCGAGGGACAAAAACAGAGAATGTATCGACTACTTATTAAAAATATTAGGCGATTTACAGACAAGATAGGAGAAGAAAATCTTACAATTGACAATGATACAATACAAGACTTAATTCAAGAATTTAATAAAGAACAAGGAAATAAGGAGGAAAAGTAATGTGGGAAAGAATACTAAAACAACCCGATATGATAGAAAAAGAAAACAGTCCAATTTTGGAATCACTAGATGAAAAGAAGAGAAAGCGATTGAAGAAGACTCTACAATCGGCAGAACCAACCGAATACTTTGGCCAAGATTTCACTCGAATGGGTGAACTCATTGACATGCTAAGAGAATTAGATTTGGTCAAATCCGATGATAAGATGAAAAAGAAGTTCGACGGTATTGACGAAAGGAACATTGATATGGTGGCCCTATCTAGCAAACTTCGTAAGGAGTACGAAGTCTTGTATCGTCAACTACGAGAAGTCGTCTATCCTAAGAGAAAGGGGGACTTGAGAGATGAGTGAAAGTAATGAAGACATGCTGATTATTCTAAAGGAATTGGTTGGTAGAATTAAGACTCTAGAACAAGCAGTCTACAACAAAGATAACTTGCTTATGAAGTCGGGCTTTGTTGTTGTCGATAGCCCTACTCCATCTATGTCAAATCAATCTGTACCGGATGCTGATGCTATCCATAAGATGAGTTGGAATGATATTGAAAAGTTCGTAAATGGGAGGAACTGATATGCCGGAAAAAATGACAGAAGAGGAAGCACAAATTAGTAGAGCAATTAGATTGGTTCGTAAAGCAAAGGAAGTCTTACAACAAGAGGGTAGAGAAACTCTACCGTTAGAAATAGAAGCCCCCGAAGTTAAGACCAAGGAACCCAAGGCAGAAAAAGATGATACTAAGATTGAGAACAATACAGGTACTCATTCCGGATATGGTCTTGCTGGAGATACTTTTGGTAAGTCCGACATAACCATAGAAAATACTATCCAACTGCTAAATGATGGAATTAAGCAAGAAAGACTTTCATATGGCAAGTATAACGACCCTAAAAGAGTTGAAAAATTTACTCGAATGATTAATAGATTGAAAAAACTACCTAAACTAATCGAAGACGGCCATTGGACTAAGGGTGAAGAAGCGGGTGTTAAGGCTATTTTACAATCGGAAACTTATATGGCAGACTCTCTTAATCTTTACTGATGCGATATGGCAACCACTGGTCTAATGTTCGAGAAGGATAAGGCTCCCTTATCTAATGAGATTTTATCTCTCTTCGAGGAAACTAGAGTCGCTTATTTATCTGCAAGAAGTGACCCTAAAGAGTATGGGGGTCGCTGGAGAAATATACTTGAGAAAATTAAGGAATCGTATGATAGCCTTAGTCCTCTTGGTAAGGAACTCAAAGAATATTTAGATGAGCGTCACCTTGAATCCGATGATGCAGGTAGTCCTACAAGTGGCTCCGCTAAAATTATCTATGATTCTGTTAAGCAAATGAGATTTGACTCCGAGAATGTCAACGACCCATTCTCTAAGAAAATGAAAGGGAATGTACTAGAATCTCTACTATCGAATGTAGATGTTTTTATGAAGTTCATTCACTATGCAATTAGAAACGGTGATGATGCCCTATCTTCTAAACTCTATAATGAATTAGAATATCAAGGCGACGAGATAACTGATGGTTTGGAAGGACTAGACTTAGCATTGAATGATGTTCCTCTATTCGTTATAGAACACTATGGCGACGATAAAGATAGTAAGAAGGTGAATTCTAAATTCAAGAATGCACTAAAGGAACTCAAGAAGGTATTTTTATCCGGACACTCCGAAGAAGACTGGAGTAAATTAGTTGGAGTAGAATTAAAGAAGGCAGAAAAGTCCGAGGAAGAGAAGGCCATCTCTAACTTCCTAACTCCTAACAAACCGATGTATCGTATCTTCGATATTGAAGATATGAATGAATTGATGGGATTCTCCGGAGATTATGTCGTACAAGAAAAGTACGATGGAATGAGAATACAAATTCATAAGATTGATGATAAGGTTGAAATCTTTTCATTTAACGGTAAGGACATTACTGAAAAATGTACTGAACAAGTAGCAGAAATGAAAAAGAAATCTTATGGTGACTGTATTCTAGATGCAGAACTCATTCTATTCGATGGCGATAAAGCCCTACATAGAGCAGATACAGTTGCTCATGTATTCAAGAATAAATATCCCGAAGCAAAACTAAGAGCGCATGTTTTCGACATAATGCGACATGAAGAGAAGAACTTGATGGATGATGAACTACAGATTAGGATTAACATTCTATTCAATAATTATTCAGCAAAGTCTTCCGATGCTATTGCATTCCCTTCTAAGAAAGATACTAGAATTGCAGATTCTTTGAAAGACATAGAAGAATATGCTAAGGAAATAATGGAGATGCCTACTGCGGAAGGGGTTGTTATCAAAGACCTAACTTCTACTTATTTCGTAGGAACTAAGAAAAACCCAAAGTGGGTTAAGTGGAAGAAATTTGTAGATTTAGATATGCTAGTTCTAGATAAGAAGTCTACTAAGTCCGGCTTATTCTCTTATTCATTAGGGGCTGGCCCAGTTCTAGAAGAAGGAAAGCATATAGTAGAAATGGATAACAAACTCTACATGAATGTAGGTAAGGCACTAAATACCAAGATAGATGTTAAGGTTGGAGAAATTATTAGAGTCAAGGTAGATGAGGTAAAGGAGTCGGATGGTAGATTTACTCTATATTCTGCCAAAGTAATCGAGGTTCCGGAAGCCGCTACTCCCGATAAGATTGTGACCTTAGAATTATTATCTAAGGATACTAAGCCGTCTTTGAAGTACAAGGTAGAAGCACTCAAGAAAGGGATAACGATTACCGATAACATACATGGTAGTGCTACTTTAATTGCTAAGAGCATGGATGGATTTACCATTTATGGATTTAATGAGAATAATTTAATGTCTAAGAATGCTATTGCAGACTTAGATATGTGGAAACAAGAAGCGGAGATGGCTCTAAAAACTATTCAAGGAAAGTTGAGAGCGTCAATTAAACAGTTTGTAAAAGGAAAGGGTAAGCCGCAGACCATAGGAGATTTGCACAATTTCTTGGCTGGCAATCATGCAGGGGATTATGAATCTGTTTTAGAAAGCGACAAGAATAGGCTCGGTTCTTGGGTACAAGCCTCGGAAGGAATGTCATATAATAATGGTAAAATTTCTGTTGACGATAGTGAAATTCAAAAGGAGTCGGAAAAAGCAGAATTCAAAGTCTATTCTAGAAAGGATGGAAACTTGGACTTTATTGTGAATTACAAAGGTGAGAACTTATCTTGGTATATTGACCTAGACTCCGATGATGATATATTCTCGCTGTTTGGTAAGGCTACTAAGTTCCCTGCTCAAATCTCTACAAATGTTTCAAAGGAAAAACTAATTGACCTTGGAGATGTAGAAATGGGAGTACAAAGACATGGATACCATGAATACATTCTAAATGGAAATAAGTTTGAAACTAAGATTCACTTTAGAGTAGTTCCAGTAGAAGGTAAAGATATGTGGTTAGCATGGACTGGATATGAGCAGAAGCCAGTAGATAAGGATACTGACGAAGGTATTTGGAATATTTATGAAGACAAGTTCAAAGGCTTAAAATACACTAAACAACCGAACTAGTTAAATAGTGTATTTGCTACAAGACGGCTTGAGCATCATGTCTACGATTATGTCTGCAATGGAGGAGAATGACTTCTCCATCTTGAAGGCGTCGAATGATGATTTAATGATTGGAGGCTATGCTTCTATCGAAATGGTAGATAAGCAAAATGATTTAATTACTCTCAAAGCCTTAAATGAGGCAGTTAAAAAATTCATGGAACACAATAAGTTCCGCAATGTTATGACTAATCACTCCAATGTTCAAGTTGGAGAAGTAGTTGAATCTCATAGAGATAGTAATGGAAAACTATGGAAGACCCAAGTAGATGATGTTGGGTTCTTCGTAGTAATTAAATTAAGAGATGATATTGAAAAAGCAAAGGAAATAAACCGAGGAATTCGCAAGGGGTCATTGAGGTCTTTTAGCATAGGTGGACAAGCACTACAAAAAGTGAAGAAACACCACGATGAATTAGGGGAGTATAGCGAGATAAGCAAACTAGAACTCCACGAAGTCACAATATGCGAAAAAGGAATCAACCCCGAAGCGAGGTTCGATATATTAAAGGAGGACAAAACAATGAACAAATTAGAAAAGGCATTGGCAGAACTAGATACTCTTCTAGAAGAAGTCAACACGCTACGAAAAGAAGAAGAAGAACCATCAATGGAAATGTCTGGCGGCCACCCATTGAATGAGAAAATGGATGAATACATGGATACCGAAGACGCAGAAGGTGGGTCAACTCCGGAAGCCAAGGGTACTACTCTTGATGGAAACGACGAAACTAATCTTGGTGGAGCCGGTGAACCTATGGCAAGTGCTGGAGCGCAAGCAAAGAAAGAAGGAATGGTTAGTAAGACCTTTGCTAACGAAGAATTCCGCACTCTTAACCTAAGTGCTTCAAACATCGAGAAGGCTTACGAGCAATACCGAGCAGAACAACTTGAGAAGATGGGACTCGAAACTCTCGAAGAAACCTTCGCTAAGAGATTCGCTTCGGAAGAAACTAACCGAGCAGACTTAGTTGCTAAGGCAGAATATGATGCACAATCCGAAATCGCACGACTTAACGCAGAGTTCTCCGAACTCCGTAAGTCACTTACAGAAGAAAAGAACACAATCCGCAAGGCTACAGAAGCCGCTACAACCACTAAGGTTTTCTCTACAGAAGAGATTGCTGACATGAGTTGGAGCGACATTCATAAGGCTGTTGGCGGTAACATTTGAGGTGAATTAAATGGGATACATTAACACAATTAGAGATTTAGAAGCGGCGACATACGGACTACCTGCCTTTGGCGGAAACTCCGTGTTGAAACAAGCAGGTGCAGTTCAAGGACTACACACTGCACACGACATTAGTGATGCGGCGGCAAGCGGCACATCCAGTATTACTGGAACAGCAATGTATAACCAACTATACGGACAAAAAGTTTGGTCTATGCTAAACCGAGAAGTAAATGCTCTTGCTATGTTAGCAAAGCGACCTTATGCTTCTTCCGGATGGAGAATTCTTAAGAGCCGACCATTTGGTGGTTCTAACCCTAGACTAGAAGTGGATATTACTGGCGATACTACTGGCACTGGTGTTATTGGAATTGGTGGTAGTAAGCCACACGCTGACCAAATTGGCGGTGTTCCAGAAAACGCCGGCCTTTCTACTGCGGCAGATGGACTTGGTTCTATGGCTCCAACTTACGCTCAACTCTTTATGAGTCCTAAGACTATTGCACACCAGTTCGATATTTCCGAACTCGCAATGGAAATGGCTCAAATTGATGATGGACTTGGAGATATTCGGGCTATTATCCGTGAAGACATGGGTAAGGCACACGCAGAAGCACAAAACAAGATGCTTCTCATGCCTCTACAAGTCTACGGTGAATCGGCGGCTCTTGGAGATATTGAGCGAAACTATACTTCGCTTTTGAAGGTCGTTACAAGTAACGCTGAATTAGCGGCTATGGACAGCAATGTTCTATGCACTGACCCATTGAGTGCTACTAACAATCTAGGTAAAATCTACGGAGATAACCGAAATACTGCTTCTTTCCTAGATGCAGAAGTTGACTTTAACAGTTCTTACGCCGCATCTTCGGTTCGACCACTAACTCTTACTTTGCTTAACAACATGATTCGCAACTTGAGAATCTCCGGAGGTTCCCCTAAGTGTATTCTTACGGGATACGATACTATCCAAGCAATCGCTGACTTGCTACAAAGCCAAGAGCGATTCATGGACCGTAAGGAAGTTATTCCTACCCATAACGGTATTCGTGGAATTAAGGGTGCAGAAGTTGGTTTCCGTGTGGCAACCTACTACGACATTCCATTGATTCCTGTTAAGGATATGACTACAACTCTCAATGCCGCAGATAGTGGGATTAGCGACTTGTTGTTCTTGGACACTGACCATATGTGGCTCTCCGTTCTTAAGCCGACTCAATACTTTGAAGACGGTGTTTCTAACGGAAACCCATTCGGTGTGGGACGACTCGGCAACCAAGCACTTTACCGAACCATTGGTGAAGTTGGTTGTTCGTTCTTCAAGGGACAAGGCAAGATTACCAATGTGGCTTGAGGTGGTAAAGTGACAAATACTGTTACTTTAATCGCTGACCATAAGGGTATAGCAAAGCCATTCGTTGTGGGACACCAATATGTTTCACTAGCGAGTGTTGAAGTTTCGTCCTATCGAACAGGCTCCCCTGCTACTGCCGCTAGTCAAAGCATTACTGCGGCTGATGACGACCCCGATATACTAACTAGAGGTGCTGGTAGTTATCTTACTGATGGCTTTGCCGCAGGTGACTATGTGACTATTCTCGGCTCTGCTTCGGCAAACAACTCACAAGTCTTTGAGATTGGTACACTAACTGCAACTGTTCTAACGACATCGGGACCAACTGCTCTTACCGCTAACACCGGTAGCGGAGATGAACAACTTCTCCATGTTGGTGAAAAACTATTGGCGGCTGACTTCGGTTTGGCATCCTTTACACAAGTTGAGGTTTCTAACCCATCTTTGTTGGATGCTCACTGGATTGTTGGTGACATTAGTTCGGACGGTACATACTGCTACCTTTACTGCTTTACTCTAGGTTCGGCTGTCGCTACTGCCGGACTCAAGGCTCTAGCAGACGACTTGGGAACTCTACGAGTTCGTGCTACTGGACTTCTTTGAGGTGTTTGTTTGGCAACCATCCGTTTAAGCGAGTCTTGTAAGGTTCCAACCTTGAGACTACGAAACGGGGCAAAAGGGTTTATGGAAGTAACGAAGGTCGAAGACATTAAAATCTCGGCCTTCGTTGCTTCACATTACATCGGTGGTAAGAACTGCATAGTTAAATTTACTTCCGAGGATAGAGAGGATATTGAAAAATTACCTAGCCGTGAAAAGGCAATTCTTTCCAAGTACCTTAGACTCCCCGAAGAAGCATTGGCTAATGCTCTAGCCCCACTACCTCCTAAGAAAACAGTTCCGGAGAAGTTGAAGGCTACTGCAAAGAAGGCTACTACGAAGAAAACTGCACCTAAGAAAACTACTTCTAAGAAAGCAGTACCTAAGATTACCGAAGACGAGTAATTGCACAACCTTCATTAAGAAGAGGCAATTACCAAAGTTTAGGAAGTGAACTTATGTCCGATGTGAGTAGAAGCAGTGGAGTCCTTGGGGCAAGCGCAATAATTTCTAAGACTCAATGTAGATTGAAAAGCATTCACGCTAACATTGTTATTGCTAGCAATGCGGCAGTGACCATTAAAGTATTTGATGGACAAGATAATACTGGTACAGAAATTGCTAGAATTCACAATACGACTACGGGACAGTATAATCTAGAATATGACATGCATGGTGTGTTATGCACTGGAGGAATATTCTTAGAAGTCACAGAAGCCGGTTCTTCTACTGCACATGTTTCAGTAGAATTCAACTGAGGTGATTACTTGCCAGCATTAAACCACGACACTCGCTTGATTATGACTATCCTATTCGTAGGTACTGTTAGTGGAGCAAATGTCTTCTTCTACGCTAAATTTGGGTTGAACTTCCCATACACCATTCTAATGCATGGCGTATTGTTTGGGCTGATTACAGTAGGTGCTGTAATGGTAATGAAGGCATTATTTGATTTGGCTCTTAATGATAAGATTGAGATGTGGCTACTAGACAGAAGAATTACTGCCTATTGGCAAAGAATTGCTAAGGATGAACAGCAAAGAAAAAAGATGCAAGATTCTTTGAAGACATTCCAAGCCGAAAATCAAACTTCTAGAATCCCACAAATTTCTCCGCAATATGAAACTGAGGGCGTTTCAACAGATTTCTTAGCCACTCTACAGTGAGGTGGTTAAATGGTTCTAGGCGACTTAATGGGATTCTCCGAATCCGACTACGCATATAACCAAAGCAGGGCGCATTCTGCTGACATGTTTTTTATTAAAATGCGCTTTTGGTTTTGGGGTTCTTGTGCCACATTATCAGCACTTCTTATTGGCAACATAATGGGAGTCTTTGACCTCAACATTATGGGTTGGATGATAGAAAAGATAACAGATACTTGGGACCACATTACACATTAGGTGATTTTTTTGTCTGTATTAGCGGGTTTCGCAGTAGTTTGTATTGAGGCTACAGTAGCGTTTTACAAGAAAGTACATGCAATTAACTTTGGAATCTATGGTGCTACTATGGTAGGTAAGACTACTTTGCACCATCAACTAAGAACTAGAGGCGAAGTTCCGGAAATAAGAGAAAGAACTGTTGGCAAACAAAGGGCTAGTCGAAAAACAATAAAATTAGACGGCGATACTCATACTTTGAAAACTGCTGACATGGGCGGTGAAGCAATCTATTGGAGAGAATGGATGCAAGATATGAAGAATAGAAAGGTAAAGTATGTTATCTTTGTAATAGACCATAGACATTTAGACTCTACTGCCAATCTAGACCATCAATTAGCATGGAAATTTCTAGTAGATGCTATTTGTAGTGCTTCTTGGCCAAATGGTAAGAAGAAGAAAAACACTGACTACCCACTAGCCGTAGGTATTTGGGCTAACAAATATGACATTTGGGGAGATAAATACAAGGAAGATGTAGATATTTCTAACCATTCGATTTTCACTCCTTTTAAATATGGGATGCAACAGTTAAACGACAAGGGAATACCGACTTACAAGTACATTGTTTCTGCTAAATCACAGCCGGAAATGGTCTACAAGGGCGTTACTACAATGATAAAGGATTACTGATATTATGTGGCAAGATATACTAAAGCAAAATCCCATTTCTAATATAGTTATTAGAGGGAATAGTGTGACTGCTATATACCTAGACCCTAAAAGCAAAGAAAAATTAAAAATGAATGTTAATATTCATGGAGATTCTTTAGACGGTAATATTGTAGATAAAGAAGGAGTTCAATTAACAAGAGCCTTTGCCGAAAAAATAGACGATGATGTTTTTCAAGCAAGAGATGTTAGTACAAAAACTGAATTTATGAGAAGAGGATATGCTGAAAACCTATATCATTTGATTGCCTATGCTTTAAGCAACCAAAACTATGATTTTGTTGGAGATATTGGACAAAGCGGGGAAGCAGATAATATGTGGAATAAAAATTCAACTTATGGCTCATGGGATATTCCCGAATATATGTGATAAAGGATATTGATTATTATGTGGGAAGATATACTAAAGAAGCCCTTCCATATACTTGACGGGACTAAACTTGATACATACGATGAGGTTTTTCAAGGAGTTCAAATTAGAGGGGAAACTAGGCATTGGACATTTGATTTTGATGAAGCAGTAGAATATGCTTTTTTTGGTAGCGAACAAGAGAGTACTCCTAGAGATGATGGAAAGCCAAAGGTATTCCGAGCAATTCCTAGTAAAAAATTCTATTATTTGTTGGCTGATAAAGAATATGGGGAAGGTGGCATGGGTAGAGGCATAGAGCCAACCTTTGAATTAGGAGAAGATTACTTTAAAGATGCTACAAAGAAAAAAGTTCCTGATGAAAAGGTGATAGAATCTATGCGTAAAACAATAGAAGGGGATAGACTTCATGGTACAACAAGTGCTACTAGGGATAATGCAAAAGAACATTTTGAAGAAATGCTAAAGTATTTTTAAATAGAAACCTATACAAAGAAAAGAAAACGAGGAATAATTATGTTTCAACAGCCCAACCTAATCGCCAACAATCCTAGCATTGCTAGTTCTTTCTTGCCTCCTCTAATGAGCGCAAGAGCCGCAGGTCCAGTTTCCGAATATTCTTTCGTGCAGATTAAACCAAAGAAGATGCTGAAAGAAATTACCAAGGTACTCAATGCAGAAAAAAAGAAATTCTTATTCATCAAATATGGCTGGAAATTTAATTTAAAAGACCGTTGCGTTGTCTGCGGTGTTCATCATATTTGGGAGAGCGGAGATTACATGCGACCCCCTATCCCACTAAGCCATGTCACTAAAGGTAGGCCGATGAGAGGTACTTATTGCCCTAAACACGCTACACATCATAGACAAATGGAAATGCTACAACAGCAAATACTGGCAGACGAGCATGGCTTAGATTTTAAGGCATTCATTCCAAGACCAAAAATGCCCCAAGTTTTATCTAAGGGGCCACTTACCACCTTATCAAAGGCCGATGTTGTTTCGCTAGTGGGCGTAGGTTGGATAGTTACTCCTCCTACTCCGACTACGGATGAAAATAAACTAGAAGAAGTAATACGACTAACAAACGAAATAAGAATATCTAGCGAGCGATTGAATACTATAGTGACTAAAGGTGAGGAATAATGGGCGTATTTGGAACAAGTAATGGGGCAGTAATGGGCGCAGTACAAGCGCAAAATGACACGCAGTTTAAGACTGTAAATAACCTGCTTTCTCTACAAGAAAACCATGTGGAAGAATTCTTTCAATATCACGGAGAACAGTTTTTATCTAGTTTAGAGCAATTGATGGAAGATGTAATTGACAGAAGTGTTAGTAGAATGCTAACTAAATTAGAGTTTCGTCAAGATTCTACTACTGGAAATATGAAAGTTAGTAGTGATAGCCTACGAGAATATGAGCAAATTACTCAAGAGAATATCGCTTTAGATATGAATGCTATCTTGAATTCTGCAATAAATAGTGAAATTATTAATCAAAGAAAAATGGCAAAACAACAATATCTTGAATCTCAAGGATTTAGTGGGGCTTCTAATCCCTCACATGGAATGCCACAACAACCAATTCAACAAGGAGCCTATGGCACTACTGGATTGGCTATGAATAATGGCAGTGGCTATCCTATACCTCCTAGTGGAAATGATAATTATGGAAGGCCTTACTGGATTGACCCTACAAATGGACAGATGAGTTATGAACCTCCACAAAGCGGTCTACATTTAGCCCAAAAAGCGCAGAAATTAGCGGCTTGGGGCAAGTGGTTAATGTGAAGGTGATTTACATTGGTCAACTTCAAACTGAATCGCACAACAACTTATAATTTAAATAAGGATACTTTAGAAAAGGATATTGTAGAACTTGTTTTTGATGAACATTTATCAACAGATTCTAAAATTTTAGATGATTTGGATTCGTTGGATGGAACAGAAGAAAATTTTCAAGAATTTGTTGATAAATTACAAGAGATAATAGTTCCTTTAGAACAAAGAACTATTGCTGATATTGTTAATGATGAATCGTATAATTTGAAGAATAGATTGATAATTGATTACTCTAAAAAAGAAACCGATAAAACTCCGATAATTCCAAGTCTACTTAATTATTCAATAAAGGATTTAGAGGCTCCTAATTTACTGAAAAGAGTTTCCGGCTTCGGCTCTTTTTCCGAGTTTAGAAAGCCTACAGATAAAGATATAGATGAAGCAAAGGAACTGGATGATGAGCAAATATCTAAATTACAAGATAGAGTCTATGTTCGTTTAGGCAAACTTCTCTTAGATGCAATAGACGCTAAATTGGAAGAGGCTGAAAGTAAATTTACAGAAGAGAAATTCTTCGAGGGAGAAAAATTCACTCTAGAAATAGACTTGGAAGAAAAATCACAAGTGCTTAGAGAACAAGGAATTGCAGAAATTGTTAGGGTCGGTACTGATACAGAAAGAGTAAAGGCACTTGTTAGTTTAGAAGATAAGGATGCATTAGGCGAAGCCGTTAAAGAATTATTTTCCGATGAAATTAAATCTAGGAAAAAAACCGATACTGAAATATTTTTAAGTTTGGATTTTGATGCAGGAGTTATTGCTAAAATCATTCTTCTCATTATGCCATCTGTTTTAGATTTAGATATTTCTAATAATTTGAAATTGACATTGGATTTTAAAAGTAAGGGTGAGAGACAAGTAATCGGAGAAAAATCTCACGATTTCATCACAGAAGGAGTGAAGAACTTAGTAGAGAATGTTAAATCTGTTAAGCCTAGAAGGACTGTAGAAGATTTGAAAATAGATATTCTTAGTACATATGAAGAACTATCTCTAGTCAATAAAAAGAGGAAGGATGGTCTTCTTGATGATGAAGATTTAAAGGAAGCAAAGAAGTTGTATAAGGAACTAAACTCCCTAGATACTCAATGGAAAGACCGACAACGGATACCTATGGCTGAAGCAGAAGCGGAGAAAACTAAGACTGCTGTAGTTAAACAAAAGAAGTTTATGTCTGCTGGATTTACTGGTGCTATTGAAAGAGATGTTATAGATAATATCAAAGCAAAGAATGAAGTTATGATTGAAATAGCCCACCAATATACTGAACTAAAATTCACACAAATGGCTAATCTAAAAGTAAAAGGTAAAGGTGACGATAGAGTAGGGCAATTCACCCCTACAGAAAGACCTCTCCTATATGGAAAAAGGGTAAAGATAGGCAAAAAAACAAGAATAGAAACCAAAGAAGAATACGCTGAAAGAATGGCTAGTTATGGTTTGTCCCATCTCCGCTTAATGAAAGATGAGGTAAGGACACAACAAGTATTTGTCTCGGATTTCATAAGTGATATACTAGGAAACTTTGACGATTTAGAAGAAGAACTTGCTGAATTAAAAGAGAAGGTGATATAATGCCAGTAGCATCCTCCCCCAGTGACTATACTTCAATTAACCCAAACTATGCTACAGGACAAGGTTTCTACACAGATATAGCCGCAGTTTCTGACCTACTACAAGTCACTCCTTTCACCTCCGGTACTAATCCTTCTGCCGCACAAGTCGGCTCCATTATTAAAAGAATAGAAGGGATGGTAGATGAAAAAATTAACCGTTCTTTTAGACCCATTATTTGGAAGAATGAGTTTAAAGATTTTGAATTTACTAGGAGTCCTATTGCTTCTTATTATGGTGGATATGTGGGTTTTATACAACTACAACAGATGAAGATTAGAAAGATTGTAAGCCTTAGAGTTTGGGAAGGTAATGACTATCGAGAATTAGCCTCGGCTCAAGGGTCCATTACCCTCTTAGACAACTTTAGAGATATACACTCTATTATTTTCCAACTACCTAACGGTGGAGTTTCTTTTGAATTACTAGCAGAAAATGATGTTTCCGCACTAGCAAACGATGAGTTTTGTACTACCTTCGGAATAAAGACCACTAACAATGAAATTGTTGATTTGATTAATGAGAAATTTCCCTCGAATACCTCTCAATTTACAGGAGCAACTGCTTCAAAAGAATTAGAAACTAGTAATCTAAATATTTCGGATTTCTTCTTTTCACAAAAAGACGACCAAGATGGTACTAAGGTCTTAATTTCATCTTTATTATCGGGAGATGATGGAGCAGGTTGCACACTAAAGGCTACTATTCAACAGTCTTGTACTACTAGTAACTCCAGCACTAGTTTGACTGTAGCCGATTCTAGTAAATTAGCAGTAGATATGGAAGTCACAGGAACTAATATCCCTGCCTCTACTACTATTTCTTCTATTGATAGTGGAACTACCGTCACTCTTTCCAAAGCCGCTACTGGTTCTGCCTCAAGTACACTAACCTTTACCACTACCAATGAAATCCCCACAGTCTGTTCTATTGTACCTTTTACTGACAAAGAAGATATGAAGCGTTTAGGAGACTTTTGGATGATGAGCGACGATGGAAGAATTTTCTTTTTGAAGAAGTATCCTTATCATAACAAGAACTCAATCATTGTTTCTTATGTTGCTGGTGATGGAAGAGTACCTTCTACAGTTCACGAAGCCACTACTAAATTAGTTGCGGCAGAAATTCTACGACATGACGACCAAACAATAATGATTGCTGAAACTGGAGCAAACATATCAGCGAAGGAGAAGTACGATTTACTTCGTACAGAAGGGATGGCTCTTATTGATGGTAAGAAAGACTTAGTGTATATGTTGGATTGATATGTGGAAAAAAATATTAAAAAATAACAGTGGTGGTAAAACCCACATTCCTTATCACACTAAAGTAGAATTTATGAATGGTTTGTATCGGGAACTTGTTGATACAATAGAAAGAAAGGAAGGACTTGAAGGTTTTGAGTTCAGCAATGGAATGATTTATTTTCCTAATTACATATTGAGTTTTAACCCAAATGTTGGCCGTCATAATGACGACTTTATATCAAAACCATTTGAAGAAATACAAATAACATTAGATGTAGATTGGTATGATTTGTGGTACAGAGGGTTTGAAGACGAAATAAATGAAATTGCTGATAATTTTGGCGAAGAATACAGATTAAAAGCAGAAGACCAAGGCGTTTATCCTGTCTATGAATACAATGCAGGTTCTCACAATAAAGAAAACGGTACAATTAGTGTGTTTTCAAAAACCTCTAATTCATTCATTGAGTCTTTAATTAAAAACATTCATAAAAAAATAGAAAGTAGATTTGACGGAAGGGATTGATATGTTGAAGATTACTGAAACCCTAAACTCTTTGATAGATAAACACAAAGAGCGTCAATTAGAAATGGAAAGGGTTTCTACTATTCTAGGAATCGACATTTCTTTCTCGGATGAAGAATTGGCTAGGTTCATCGAAGAGGATTTAGAAAGGGCTATCTCTCAATCAATAATGGAGGGAATGGTCTATGGATGAGGTCACTCTAATTCTAGATTTGCTGGATAATAATTGGTCTGCTTCTGCTACTGCTTTGAATCAAGCAGGTACTATTCCAGTAGCATTACCTAAGCCAAACCTAATTGATGTTAGAACTTTAGAAAAAGGACAGGGTGCTAGATATGACCTTTCTAGCAAAGATGTTATCATAGTTTTTGAAGATGGTAACACCATAGAATATCCTACGGTTCTTTATGATGTTCGCAATGAAACCTATACTTTCACTTTACACCTTCGTTGTATTCACGACGAGAGAGCCGTTGGTACTTCGTTCACAAGTTCGGGAGGGGCATATACAACCAGCAGTACCAACATGACCCTTACTTCAACTACGGGTATTGCTGTAGGCATGGAGGTCACAGGTACAGGAATCCCAGATGGCACAACAGTATCCAGTATCACGAATAGCACTACTCTTGTTCTATCGGCTACACCAACTAAAGCAAGAACTGGGCAGTCGATTAAGTTTAATTCAAGAGATTCTAATTACGGAAGAGATAGGTTAAGGTCTTTATACTTGATACTTCGTCATGCACTTGAGAGCAAACGACGGGGTTATACTGCAAGCGATGGTTCATGCTTTAGTTTATTGGAAGTTGGAAATCGAAGCGAAGCAAATGACAGAAAGAAACGACTCTTTGGATATAAAGTGACATTAACGGCAAAGAGATACGCACAGACAATCCCCTAGTAAGTTTGTAAAAGGGAGAGGGATTTTATGACGAACAATAATATATTTTTAGGAAGCGGTGCATCGGTGACATTTGTCCCCGAAGTTGATTTTACATTTAGAAGCAATGGAAATGTGACTGATAGTGGAACTACGGTCACTCTAAATACGGAAAATGTTGACACAGGTAAATTCCTTTTCGTGAATAATCTCTACCAAGGTTGTACTTTAGAGTACTACGCTGGAGGCCGTACTGCTAATCCAGCCTCTTCTTCTGCTAGTGGTACATTAGGAAGTGCCACTGTCACAACTGCTGGAACTCAAGTCACTGCGGCTCAAGCAATTATAGAAAATGCCGCAATCACTGGCCTTGGAAGCATGTCTTCTACTGGAGCAGAAGTTCACCTATCTCCTTCTGCTCATTCTACAGAACTTACCTTTGCCGCCGCAGATGGTGACGGACAAAATTATGGTGCGGGAGTTATTACAATCCAAAGAGCAAGTGCGGCGGGTGATTCACCGTTTGGTATTTTATTTGATGCGGCGGGAGACTCTGTTGCTAGTGATGCTGGTTTTGATGAATTTGTAGAAGTAAGTATTGCTAATTCTGCTACTGCTATCCAATGTGCTGTAGCAGTTCAAACAGCACTAAATGGTGCGGGTGGGCTTACTATTACTAGAAGCGGTGCTGTATTAACCATCACTAATAATACAGGTGGATATGTTGGCAGTGGTACTATGGCAGTGGCCACCGGCGGAGATAATAGCGGGGACTTTGTAAGTATTGGGAGTGATGTTGACGGTGGAGTAGTTTCACTAGGAGATGCTACTATTATTAATGCTGGTTCTAGCGTTTCGGGAGCAGATAGTCTTACTTTGTCTGTTGCTGGTACTAATCCAGTTATTGCCTTTACTACTACTGGGGCTGGAGATGTTGTGACTTCTCCTACTTCAATCCATAGAATAATCTCGAACACTTCTACCAGTTTTACATTTTCTCCAGCAATTACTACTACAGTTAGTGCCTCTGCTGACTTTTTCGTACTAAAGAGATATGGCGCACCATTACCTGCTCCAGCAACTTCGTCGGTCAAGCGTCTAGCGGCAGACAATTGGTTAGGTGTTGTTGATTCACTAACTTTCCCCGAAAATGAAATAGAAAATAAACAAGTCAATCTTATGGTTGGTGGTTCTAGAAACTACACATACCAATACAAAGGAATCGAAACCGCAGGGGCTACTGATTTAGGAGTCATGGCAAATCACGGTGCTTGGCTTTACTATTTCTTTGGTAAGGCTACTGTTAGTGCTACTTTGGATGCTACTGATAATGCCGCTAGCGATATAGCGGCTGATGTTGCTGACAAGTTTTATCTAAACCCCGACAGAAGTTCAACAGGAAACCATAGACAGGCTCCACTATTCTATCGCTCTATTGGTACTATCCTCACTCCTCCTGTTTCTGCTTTAGACGACCAACATACTGACTTAGATGAATTGACTGCTCCTACAGGAACGGCCACTTCTATCACTAATCCAATCACTTACACAATGACAGAAGAGGATGGAGATAATCTACCATCGTTCTCTTTAGAACAATCCTTTTCTAAACTCTCATCTAGCAATACCTACAGAACTGAAACAGGTGACGCTGATGAAACAGAAAACTTTGTTAGAATTGCTAGAGGAAACCGAGTCAATACTCTCAACCTCACTGCTAACGAAAACGAAGAACTCAAGATGAGTATGAACTGCATGGTTCGTTCAATTCACAACTTAGAAAAGACTGAATCTTATGAGGCTAGAAGGGGAGTCACTGATGAAACTTCATTCATCAACTATGATTCTACTGATTCTTTCCGAGAACCTTTCTTCTTTTCCGATGGACAAATTAAGATGTTCGGACAATCGTTCTTGAAGATTACTAGTTTCAGCCTAGCCATGAATAATACACTTACTGATAAGCGATTCATTGGAATTGGAAGTCGAGGAGTTAAGGATGCTATTCCAGCACAAAGAACTTACGAAATGACTTTCAGTGCTATGGTCACTGATGATGCAATGTATAATGAACTAGTCAATACTTCCGAAACTACAGATAGCCAAGTTGAGTTAGTTTTCACAAAGGGCAACGGAGAAAAGATTACTCTCAAGTTTAGCAACTATTTCCTAACTTCTAACTCTTGGCCTATGCCGGAAGACAAAGGAGCAGTGACTATTGAAGGCACTATCCAAGCAAGAAGTTTGCATACTTGTGAGGTCATAACACATTGGATTTTACAAGGATGATTATATTCCACCAACACCGTTTGTTTGTTTGTTGGTTTTGAAGGTGGAGAAAACTATGGAGAAAAATACCGTAAAAAATAAGAGTGTATTATTTGCACTACAAGAAGAGAAGTGTCACGAATTAAGAGTGTCACCGGAAAGCGACGAATACCTTAAGGTTTGGATTAGAGAACCTACATGGCTAGAAGTAGAACAGGCTATGACTTCTCTAATGAACATTGATGCCAAGACACAAAGTTTTGATATTGACCTAAATGGAATGTATCGCTACCTAGTAGAGAAGTTTGTTGTTCGCACAGAACCAACTCTATCTACTCTAGAACTAATTAGACTCACGCCATATATTGGCTCACAACTGAAAGAAGTGCTACCTAATCCAATGGAAGCACTAGCAGAGGATTCAGCAAAAAACGAAGAGTGAGAGATGCCCTTAATGGTAGGAGTAAAGACCCTGCTATGGCATCTCTCTTAATCACCTATACATTGTCCAGCGCATTATCAATAAGCCCCTTAGAAGTGATGCAAATGCCAGCAAGTATGGTGATGGACTTTTTGTATATACACAGAAATGTAGAAGAACTTAAAGCCGAAGCCATGAACAAGGAAATGAATAAGGTGAAGTGATAACATGGCTGAATTAAATTTGGAAAAAATCAACAACAATATGTATGGTTTAGTCCAAATTCAAAAAGAAATGCTTACTATTCTAAGAGCATCTAGTACTGCTATGAAAGCACAAAGCAAAGCAGTGGAAACTTTGGGGGAATCTGCTAAAAAAACTACTAAAGATGTTGCAGAAGTAGAAACAATACTTACTAGATTTATTGGTAGTGCGGAAAAGGGTTTTTTAAGAAGAACTAGCGGCCCTGCTGGTATTTTCCACAAGTTAATGTACGGAGTCCCCGGATATTTCATCTTTAAAAATCGTATGGATACCATGTTATCCGGTATTGATACATTCATTGCCAAGCCCTTAGCAGGGGGGAAGAAAGAGGGTTTTATTGGTTCTGTTCTCTATGGAGTTGGGGGTTCTTTTAGGAAATCTAAAGAGCAAATAGAAACTGTAATGGAACTGGCAAAAGGCCCTAATAAGATGCAAGGCCCTGCATTTCAAACTAGAAAGGATAGATTGTTAGGTCTTTCTCCCAAAGGTCCGGCAGACTTAACCTTAAAGAAATTTTTTACTCAATCTAAATTATTATCTTTTATTTCTAAGAGTTCAATTGCTGTTAAAAAAGAACTCAAAAATAAAAAGAAGTTGTCACGATATACTTCGTGGTTGGGTAGTAAGTCAGTTTCCATGTATAAAAGATTAGATAAGGTGTCTAAAAAAGCAGGTATGTTTTTCACCGTTTCCTTACTTGTAATAGGAAAGGCGTTAGCCATAGGATTACTTGTAATTCTCGGCGTATATGCCGTCGTTAAACTTGCTAAATATTTAGGGGTGACTGGAGAGGGATTAATGAAGTGGGCTGAGAACATTTTAGCAGTATCAATGGTAGGTCTTCGTACAATAGGGAGAGGATTAGGTACTGTTATTGACGGCTTGACTTTGATGTATGAGGCTATTTTTGAAGACGGTAGTTTTTCCGACTTACTGAGTGGTTTTGTTACCACTCTTAACGGCCTATTAGAAATGGCAGTAGGCCTACTAATTATTTTATTATCTCCTGCCTTGGCTGGAATAATGACCATATTGGGTCAAGAAATAGATGATATAAAATACTCTTTTGGGAATCAATTAAATAAAATAGCATTTACTATCATGGCTATAGGAGCCTTAATTGCGTTGTTTCCTATACTCGCTTTAGGTGTAATATCATTACCAGCCATTCTTGCTGGTATTATTGTGGCGGCAATAGGGGCTATTATTTTGGCAATAAACCCATTCGCTAACGGCGGTGTGACTAAGAGCGGCCTCTCCTTAGTTGGAGAAAGAGGACCGGAACTAGTAAGACTACCAAAGGGAAGCCGAGTACATTCTAATCAAGAATCTAGAAAGATGGTTAGCAGTGGAGGAAATAACATCACCGTCAATATTAACGGTAGGGTTGGGTCTTCCGACAGTGAATTAAGAATTATAGCACAGAAGGTTGGTAAGATGATTAACAAAGAAATCAACAGAACGACTTCCTCTAGAAGTTTAGGAGCATGATAATATGAGCGCATTAGACCATGTAGTATTCTTGAAATTCGGGGCATACCGAACTGACGACTTATCTATCAATACCATTCCTTTGAAGGTCACTAGTCTTAGCATCAGTACTAACAAGACAATTCCTTCTATCGAAGTTCCTCTATCGGGAGCGTTATCCGGAGAATCAGTAACCGCCGCTCTAGACTTGGGTATGGCTTCTAAAAGCGTGAGTCTACAAGGTTTCATCACAGAACAGGCTATCAATAAAAAATGGAATGGGCTGGCTACAGAAGATGAAGGCCCTAGGATTTACACTCCAATTGAAATAGCACAAATGATTCATTCTAGTGTAGACTCTACTGGATTACAAACATTCCAATCTATCAACGAACTAGTATTTCTATATGATTCTAAGGTAGGGGCAGACGGCAACGCTAGAACTGCTACCACTATTCCATTCAACTACGCTTCTAGAGGGGAAGGTGGTAAGTTAGACAACTACGGAACTGTTGGTAGAGTAGTCAGTGACTTTCCTACTTCTAGTACTTCCGAGGGAATGAAAGGATTCATTAGAAGTTTTGAATCTACAATAGACTCGGAAACTATTGATGTGGGTTTTAGTATGCAGTTTGAAATTGCAGAAGTATTCCCAAGTGGAAAGGTTGCTACCAAGTTAGCCGACGCTCTTTCTTGAGGTGAAATTATGTATCGAGTATTAACAGGAAAGCAAAGAAGTTTAGTCTTCCCTGTAATGTGTAATGGTCATGTGAAAATAGACTATTATGATAATATTGCGATAGGAGCAGATTCTAGCATTGGTAGTAGTGATGATGTAGTGTATGGGCCTTGGTCTTTAGACGACGCTTTTACTATCGAGGCTACTGTGACACCATACGACTTAAACGGATACGGTAGGCATAGTGTAGGAGCCTTAAATTATGTATCAACAGACTCCGGAAAGGTAATGCCAGCAATTGACAAAGATGTGACTCAAACAGATTATGTTTCTCATTACTATTTGGCTGAAACTGCAAAACACACACATGAGATGAGAATATTCCATAGTAGTAAGGTGCAACTTTCTTTGATAAATACTACTTTGCATAATGAAAACCAACCGGCAGAATACAAGATTAAATTTTCTGTTACACTGGGTACTACTACTCAAAGTCTAGAAACTTCTGCATTAATTTTGCCTTCTAGTGGAATTAATTGGCCGCTTGGTAGTCACACACAAGTCTCGTATGCTAAAGGTATTTTTGACTCCAATGGTAAATACAGTCATGTCTATGCTAGAACAACAAAATCTAGTGGGAATAGTGGGACTACTTTGACCTTTATTTCCACTGCAAACAATATACTACACGAAGGCCAAGAACTATTCATAAAGAATGGATTTGGTTTTACTTCCATAGGAAAGGTTGCCGCCACTCCATCGTCTTCTTCCGGAGATTCTTTTGCAGTGACTTTGGATACTTCTCAATCTACTGCACTAAATTCAACAGACCTCTATATCAAAGCACCAATGAATCCATCTTATGTTGATGGGCTATTTCACATAGCCGCTACTTATGATTCGGATAGCAAAGTAATGGCAATTTATTTTAATAATAGTGAAGTGGCAAGTGCTACCCATTCGGGGAGTGGGACATTTGCTATGGATAAAGAAGATTTATTTTTGGGTGCTAATGGTAGCGGGGCTACTGGTACAAATAGTGCGACCACTAACAAGCAATTTATGGGAGAGTTTCACGAATTTGCTATGAGTAGGGGGGCTAGAAATAAATTCAATGTCAATAATTTAACCCCTAGATTTGCAGACACAGTACTTTACTTTAGATTCGAGGAGATAGACCAATGACAGTATATGCTATGCGTAAGGGTACTGCAATAAATCCTACTGTGGAAGCCACTCTAGGAAACGCAGGTAACAATGTCAATTTCGATTGCCCTACGAATCCTATTATTCACGATACGCTTACTTGTACTGATACCCATAGAATGTTCACTTACATATCTACTGATGATTCTAATAATGACATTTTCGTTCAGCAATTACAAGGTTCGGATTCTGCCGGTACACAATATTCCAATTTAGAAAATACCGAGGGGTACAAAATAAAGTGCTATGATAGCATTACTGAAGAAGGCATTCGCCTAAATTCTACTGATAATGGCTATAATCACTATGTATTGATAAACTCGGATAGTGGATTAACTCACCACTTTGCTAGAATTACACAATTTACTACTGATGATGTTGCAGGGGATAGTTTTGAATTTGAGCCGAGACTAGGTTCTTCTATTACCAAGGACACTAAATTCATGGTATTTAGAGGAGATGATGAGGATGAATCTACTATAGTGGCGGTGAGTAGTGGTGTTCTTGCTACTGAAATTACTGCGGGTAGCACTACCTACAGAATGAATAAATCATTGCTATGTTCTAAACCCCTATTTTACTTTCACAATTCTAGACTAGATAAGAAGAATCAACTTGACCACAATAAAAAATATTATGTCAAATATGCTTCTTCTCAAATGGGCAGTGCTACCATTAGTTCATTTGTGACAAACACATTTATTACTTCTCAAGACTATGGTTTTTCTGTTAAAGACTACAGTAAGTTTAACATTAAAACTGCGCTTGTTGACAATTTAAAGGTACTAGACGACCCCAGTACTAGCAGTTATACTAGCACCAAACAGACTTCTAATGAAGGATTGACATTAGTGAATAATGACTTCACAGATTATGATGAATCGTTTTACCATGCTAGGCGTGACGACAACAATGTGAAATCCGCTCTCAATCTAGTTGGCCCATATCGGTATCTTCACTACGGCTATTCTCCCGAAACAGCCAACGAAGTCCCTATGGTTATTAGCACCAATTTGAAAGAATCATTTGGCGGGAGGGGGGGTTATGCGGAGTCAAGAATTGTAGACACCTCCCGAATCATGTCCTCAAAGGTAGGGGAGTTTGAGGCTTTTAGAGTTCGACAGCAACAGCATAGGGGTGAGTTCTTTGAATGGTTCCCCCTCAAGGCGACAGTGAAGGCAAATGTCACAGGAAATGAGTACACATTTACTACAGAAGAAGGATATGATTTAGCGAATTTGTTATCATTAGATGATGAAATATTAGTAGGGTCTAGAGTAGTAAGAGTTGATACAATTGATGCTTTCAATGCTAGTGCATTTACACAAGATATTACTTTCACTACTAGTTCTAGATTAGACACAGAAAGTTCCTTCTCTACCTCTTCCTATACACTAAGCGCAGGTGATAGATTATATCGTAGAGCCTTTAGTTCATCTAAGAGCAATCTACTCACTACCTTTCCTTTCATTGAAGGAAGAGAAAGTCAACTAAAAATAGTTTTCTTGGATAAGAATTATGCAGGACTTGAAGCGACTGTAACGAGTTCAAATAAAGACCAAAAGTTTCTAACTCTATCCTTCAATAACTCAATAGGTAAAAAATACAATGTTGCTTACACTTCTTTGGAATATGTCTCCGGACAATATATCATTGAAGTAGAGAGATTCAACGGAGAAATAGAACAAATAGAAATAGACAAAAATATGGGTATGAGTACTATGACTATTTCCGGTAGGGATAACTATTCAAAACTAATTTCTCCAATAGTAAATCGTAATTCTAATTTTTCGGAGGATATTATCTATTCAACTAGAAGTCCACACAATAAGTTAGAACTTGTCGGGGTTTTGGACAGTGGGGGAGATTTAACTTTTAACAATAAAACCTTTGCTATCACTAATTTTAGTACTGGTTTAGTAAATAAAAAACTATTTGTAAAATACACAAATGGTGTAGTAGCGTACATAGGAGAGGGAGCGACCACAACACTAAACTTTCCATCAATAGGAAAAACTACAATATCTTTGAAAAATTTACCATTGGCGGAAGCAATGAGTACTGATACTGTCAATGAAATACAACTATGGAAAGAAGTAGAAACAAATTATATTCTAAATAAAGCCCTATCTGCTAACAATAAACTACCCACCTTTGCTACTAGCCTAGGGGGAAATAGTGACAAGGGATTACTTTTCAACAGTGGCGAAAAACTAGACGGTACTCTACTGAGTGGGAGTACTACTTCTAGAACTTCCGGAGTTGATAGCAATGCCGTTGGATTTCATATACAACACCCCTCTTCTATAGGAAAGGAAGAAGCGTTCCAAGCCAAACTAAGTGATGGAGGTACAAATTATGAAACCTTTGAAACAGTCAATACCTTGATTGATTTTACTGTTTTGAACACCTCTACTGTAGATGGAAAAACCACCATAGAATTAGCCCCTTACTTCCCTGTAACTTTAGGAAGAGTAGACCATAATGATAGCGATACTTACGATACCACATTAACCACAATAGGTGTTACTACTAGTAGTGGTAGTGGTTTTGATGTTGATGGTAACAAATACCTAGACATTAACCCGTCCAATACTTCTACTATCAAGACAGTGGCAGATGTAGGGTTGCCTATTTATTTGAGTTCTGTATTTGTAGGATATTGTACTCAAGTAGTATGCTATAATACAGTTTCAAGTGGGGTAGATACTTGGAGAGTTTTCTTAGATAGGGCAGTAAATAATTTCAGTTTGGGTGAAACCATTTCTACATTAGGGTTCACAACTACAGCAAATAATCAGTATTCCGGAAAAAATACTCACAATTTGTACCTAGTGAATGGAGAGCATTTACATGGGGGTAAGATGATAACTCTATTGAATTCTCAATATGGAATTGAAGCAGGAGTTGATTATGGGGCTGATGATATGCAGAAGCCAACCTACTACAATTATCTTAGACCAACTACAGCACTAACTCACGAATTGGTCGAAACCTATGTTGAAAAATATGGAGTTCCTCTTTACAAAATAAACCACATAGAGAAAGGAATTTTTAATAGAAAAACACAAGTGATTGCTAGTAAATATCACACTACTGATGTTAGTACCGCAGAAAAGGAAGAGGTTGGTAGGGCTTCCGATGCTAATTACTATGATGGTAGTAGTTCGGTTCAATACTATGCTTCGTCCTACAAAATGAATCAAGGAAGAAGTTCTACCGCCTTAGAAAAAATACCTAGTAGATTTAGAGAAACTTCTCATTTACACTTGCCAGTTGAGGAGAGGGGATATTTCCCTGCTAGTGGTTCACTATTTTGGGATTATGTGGTACATGAAGCAGGTCACTCTAGAGATAAAGTTTTTACTTCACACGACTCTACATTAGGTGGTAGAATTAAATCTAACTTTTACATTAAAGATTTCTTGGAACAGTTAGACCCTAAAGCCGCTAGACTTTTCCTATTTGCGACTTCGGATTTATTACCGTATAGTAAATTGAGAGATGATAGTCTGTTCTACTCTAATAGGGATTTGAAAAACTTTAGTCTGTATTTGTTGAACAAACCAACAGAAGATACTACTTCCGATAAACATTCTAAGTATGGAGGTTCTGGAAAGGCAAAGAAATACCTAGACAATGATTATGATACGGCTAACATCTTAGAATACGATGTAGAAGACATTACCAAAATGACTACTTTTGGTTTAATGAGATTAACTGAGTTAGTTTTCGATTCAACTATGAATCAAATAAACCCCGAACACCTTCCAAACAAAACAAAAACAATGAGAATCTTCAATTATCACTTTTATGAATTTACAGATTTAGGAACGACTTTTGGCTTTAGAGATTCCGACGATGCTATACTCACTACTTCAGATGTGAGTTCTTCCCTAAGTGCAAATGACATTATTTGTGACAGCGATGGAAATATGATTGGGGAAGTTTCTAGTGTTTCGACCACTACAATAACGCTAAAGAATTTGTATCATGGGGATTCTACTAGAAAGATAGTAAAGACAACTAGTTCGGGAGGAATTGCTACAGGTAATTTATTCAAGGCAGTTAAACGGCAAGCCATATTTAGAGGACATGGAGATAGTAAGGGGGCTTCCGAGTTTGATTCTAGTATTCATCCTTTGATTTCAATACTTCACGGTGGTAAGTTTGAAAATGATACTTCTACGACAGAGATAGGAGGCGCACTAAACGGACTCACTGCTACTAGCAATCACCATAGTCATTTAATCCTACCAATGACTCAAGGTAGTTCTAGTAATAATGCTCCGTTCATCGACAACTCTGCTGTGACGGGGCATTCTAGTCTATTATTAAAACACTATAATTCTCTTTTAGACGCTACTGTCAATGCTACCACTCCTTCTCAATTCCTAAGATATGGGTTTATGGGAGTAGTATTAGATAGATTCGACACGGAAGATGGCTCAATTCTATCGGAGTCGGGAACAGTAACTCCGCCAATCAACAACGCCCATTTAAGAGAATATCCAAATGGAACTTTGCTAAATTATGGATTTACAGTAAGACCTAATCTATTTGACAATCCAATAGGAACCGTAAGAGGTGGCAATAGTAGTCTAGAATCTACAACGACTAGCGACGGAGAAGGGGTCTATATGGGATTCAAACTTAGAATTAAACTACCTAGTAGTGCTTCTGTAAGAGGACCATCGGGAACTACCTTGTATAAATACACATTAAATTCCAGTGACTATCCATATTTAGATTTCATTAAAGACTTAACAGGATGCTATTTAGTATCGGAAAAGGGGATAGAATACGGAACTGGCACTACCATTACACAAACAGTGGACTTAGATACACAACAACCCGCAATAAACAACACATCCCCTTCTTCAATGGGTTATGTAGTGACCCATGAAATAGACAGTGGTAGTTCTACTAAAAGACATATAGTACTAAGTGATGTTAATTTGCCTACGGGATACTATAGGGTTATGCAACCTAATGAAACTTGTACTTACGAATATACTCCTAGTAAAATTAAAATAAACACTTTATCATCGGAATATACTAAGATGCCATATAAGAATGAAACCTATAGTACAATTAAAGACTATTTGATAAAGGGTGAAAACTCCCCTAAGAGAAGCCTAACATATAGCACTGGTACTGCAATAGAAAACATGGGACATAACGAAGGAGTGTTGTCTATGTATTGTACTGTAGACTTAGATGGAAAGGTGGTCAGTGGTACAAAGGAACATGTTGTGTCTAGAAGCCCGCTATTGGCTTTATATCAATTCGCTGATATAGAAACTAAGAAGGCAGAAATACCTTCGACACTATGTATCAGCGACGGTAATACCGCTTTCAAAACCTCAACTGAAATAGATTGGTTAGGGACTGGAGATGGTGACATTGTAGGAAGGGGTCTTGCCATTACCTTTGGGAAACATAAGTTGACTAAAGGCATAGTTTCATTATCGGATACCATTACTATCACCACGAATAAGAACCTAAAAGGTAAGCCAGTTAGGGCAGTCATAGGTACTGGAGTTACTATTGGTGAAGAAACAGAAACTCTCATCAATAATCTCTTTGAAGAAAATGACATAGAATTTACTACTGGCTACTCCGACGACTACCCCTTAATTGTAGCACCTAATCTAAAAGGAACTGATTTATTTTCAGCAATTAACTATCTAATTGAAAAGAAAAATAAAAGATTGATTTATGACAATAATAAATTTTCAATCAAGGACCAAAAGGATTCAGCATTTTCACCTAAGATAACAATTACAGATGCAAAAAACGAATTACAAATTGTGAACTTTAGCCAATCTGATGTTCTCTTTGACTTCTACAATGAAGTTAGAGTTTATTCTAACGATAAAATAGCAGTTAGAAAGAACGGAAGTAGTATTCGTGAAAGAGGAAGAAAGGTATTGGAAATTAACGACAATAGCCTATCTACTCAACAGGAAGTAGACGATAGGGCGTATAACCTATTAAGATTACATTCCAGTTCTAACAAGAAGATTTCTTTGGAACTAGGTCATAGGAATTTAGGACAAGTAAGACCATCGGATATTATAGGACTTGAACTATTACAAGAAGGAATTGCATACTCTAAATATGTAATTTTAGAAATGGAACATACTCAAATTGGTACTATCAAATTAGAACTTGGTAAATTCACTAAAGGCTTAACGGATAGGTTTGCTGAAATTTTGAAGAATACTAAAAAGATAGAGGCTCAATCAAGAAGCGATTCTTTCGATAATGTTCGTACATCTAAAGATTTCTTTGAGAAGATAAGCCTAACAGAAAGAAAAATCGTTGTCAAGAAAAGGGCTAATGCAAGCGCAAACTCTTTCAATCTTGGGTTTGAGCAGACACTAGGCTTCGACCTAAATTTAGGTCTATCGGCTGGCGGAAATACCCTTGAAACAATACTGGAGGATGAATTTTGATAGTAGATTCCGTTAGAGAAAACATTGCCTTGCATTTGAAAAACACATTTACAAAGGCTAGGGTGGGAGTGGGTGGTAACTCTACCAATCCGGCATCTATTAACCTAGATGTACCCATATACGATATTTCTGCTTCTTCTACTACTAGTGACGGGAACATTGTAGATTTCAAATTCACTCTCTTGGGTTCCTCCGTTGCTGGATACACAATAAGAGAAATAGGAATTTTCAATAGCGGATACACAGAAATGTTGTCTAGAGTTACATTCGATGGAATAGGGCCATTTACTTCCGGAGAAGAAATTGATTTTTACATTAGCATAGAGGTTGAGTGATATGACAGACAGCAGAAACATAGGACAGTACAGTAGATTTCATTCTAACCCCGCAGGTAGTGGCTTAGTTGATGGCGTAGATTTCCCGCATAGTGGTTTGCTCAAGGCATTATCGGTAGGGTTGCAGAATAGTTATGCCATTCTAAACGGAACTACAGCAGACGCAACTAAAAATTTTAGCATAGTACAGACAGACTCTAGCGGAAATACGCAATTCTTAGTGAGGGCAGGTAAGGTCATTAGAGATGGAAAACTAATGCCAGAAATCGCTACTGCTACTTTCACTCAAGGAACTCCTTCTACCTTCGATGAACCTGCCTCCGGAAACGCATACTTCGTCTTAGTGGTGACTAGTGACTCTACAAATGTATTGGCCATTAGAGGAGATAAGGCCGATACTGATGTAGTGCCACAACTAACTTCGGGTGATATTCCTATTGCTATAATTAAATTGAATGCGGGTGGGACTGTGAATGATAGGTCTATTCAGTATTTGACTACGGCTAAGAGCGAAAATTCAGTGAGTATCGGCTATGATGCTGGAAGTACTACCTACACAGAAACAAGTGCTATTACTGGAACCAGTGAGGGATTATTTATTTCGGGCATAGGGTCTGCTACGGTTGAAGGTACTGATAAGGTTTTAATTCAAGATACTAACGCTACGGGAGTGAATGATGTTATTAAAACCGTTACTGCTTCTTCTATAGCCGCATTAGCACCACAGGGAGATATTACTTCTGTTGTGGCGGGTAGTGCTTTAACTGGTGGAGGAACAACTGGAGATGTTACACTAAATGTGGGTGTTGATGATTCCACCATTGAAATTAATTCAGATGCTTTAAGAGTAAAGGACGATGGAATAACTTATGCTAAGATTCAAAATGTTGTTAATGACGAAAGAGTGTTGGGAAGAGTTTCTGGTGCTGATGGTGTAATTGAAGAATTAACTCAAGGGCAAGTATTAACTTTTTTAGGCGACCCTCTTCAAGATGCAGACTTTACAAGCAACGGCTTTATGAAAAGAAACGGTGTTGGTAATTATACAGTAGATGGTAATACCTACTTAACTGCTGAGGCAGATACATTACAAACAGTTACAGGAAGAGGTGCTTCTACTTCAATTGGAGTCGTATTAAATGGAGTTGTTAATTTTGGTTCAACTATTATTCATAATAAAAATGCCGCACCAAATAATGCCGCTACCATTAATCCAACAATTACTGCTACTATGAATTATCTTAATGACCCTTCGGGTACTGCTACCTTACCTGCCCCTACTGCTTATACTGATACGGTTATTACAATTAAAAATGTTCACCCTACTACTATGACAATTACCCCTACAGCAGGAACTATTGATAATGGTTTAATCAATCACGATAAAAGAGTCACTGTAACTAATACAATTAAACTACTACAAGGTGAATCTATTACATTACAGGCTATTGCTGATGGTGGTATTGCAGGTGTAGCAGAAGGATGGTATATTGCTGATACCGATACTAGCGGCGGTTCTAGTGCTGTCGCCGCAGTTGAAGGAGTATCAACTTTAGCGTTGAGTGGTAGTGTAACAGTAGCAACAGGTCAAACATTCGTTTCTCCAAGACTACCAGTTGTTAGTTTAAATACTTCTACTACTTTAACAGAAGCAACTCACGCCGGAAGATACATCTTTGTTACTGGAAGTGGCACTGTTATTACGATTCCCGACAATCAGGGTGCAGGTGTTCATTTCACTATTGTCAATAACGACGGTAATGGTTTTACATTGCGAACTGGGTCAGATAGTAGTACGGGCGATAACATGAATGGCGCACAAACTGATATTGCAGTAGCGGCTCGTAATGGTGTTACTTGTATTTCAACTGGAACTGATTATGTTGTTTTGGGGGCATGATTTTGTATCTTGCTATTGCTGGTTCTTGTGCTGAACAGGAGGCTAATGCTGTTACAACAGTTAATCCAAACTTATACAATTTGGCTTCTGTTAAAGCCATACATGAAACTGCCGGAAACAATGCAGTAGGAATTAACTTTAACGCTGGTGCGGCTAATTCCGCTTGGATGACTGGTATGCAAGTAATAGGTACAGATATGTATATTTCAAATAGAGGGAATGGGAACTCTTTTGATAGCAACCATGTATTTTTTTCAAAGTTACCAATTAGTTCTACTGGAACAGGAGCAGTTGTAAGACAAAACCCTGCGGGGGCGGGGGCGGGGTTATTAAACAGTTGTGATGGTTTTGGTTTGGACAGCACTGAAACAAAAATAATTATTGCTGACTTTCACGGAAATAGAATAAGTAGTGGGACTCTTTCTCAAAGCGGTAGTAGTTTAACATTTTCTCCAACTGGTAGGGCTTTAGCCGGTGGAGGTGGCGTTAGATACGCTCGCTGGAATGCTGATGGTTCTGGGTATTATTTTGGTTACGGTCAATCAAACGGCCTATCAGTAATTAAACAGTACGCAGTATCTACTGCGAACTATGTAGTTGAAAGGAACGATACATTTGTGGGTAGCATTCAATTATCACATAACCTCATATCTGACTTAATTTTCAATCCTAATGGCACTAAGATGTATGTTTCTCAACATACTGGATATATTTACGAATATGACTTATCAATTGCTTACGATATTACAAGCGGAACGCTCATTACTACCTTCGATTTGACTTCTTTCTATGGTAATGAGGGTACATCTCCGTGGCGACCAACAAACAATACTGGAACAACACCGTGGCTTTCCGGTATATCTTGGAATGATGATGGAAGTAAATTATATGCCATTTCATTATGGGGTATGACTGAACAATCTAAAGTTAGTGGAACTGTTGGTCCGGCAACACTAACAAATGCCGACTTCACTGGTGGTCACGATGGAGTAGATTCAAACGGGTCTAAATATAGAACTAACACTATGCCAGTTATTGAATTTAGAGTGCAATGATAACTAAAGAAAAACTACTGGATATGGTGGTTGTTGTGGTTGCTATAATTTATCTAGTGATGCTTTGGTGGTCGCCTTCTTTAGTAGGTAATAGGTATTCTTAAAAAAAATAGTATTTTTTCAAATCGCTTTTGCACTCCGGAAAAAAATCCATAAAAAAATGGCCACCCGATTCGCCCCAAAATAGAGCGAGCCGAGTGGCCAAATTACTTCCAAATATTACCGCAGTTGCGGCATTCCCATAACTTTACTTTTTTATCCGAGCCTAGATAAAACCCCTGTAACCTAAACGCAATAGTAGACTGGCTACATTCACTGCATTTCTGCTTTAGCGTCATTTCAAGTCGTCTTTGTTATCTCGCATAAGCCGTTGCATGTATTCTTCAACGCTTTGTTCTGTTAGGTTCGAGCCACCAAAAGCGGCAAAGAACAGCAGAACTACCACGATAAGGAAAGCAAACAAACCAACCCATTCCCATGTATCCATCACCAATCAACCTCCAAGTCTAAAAATTCTTCTTTTTCTATTGAGAAGGCTTTGACTAAGCCGTTCTCTTGACCATGCTTCCAAAGGTCATATACGATTTGAGTATCCTTCATACAATACTCTACAACCTCTTCGTATCTACCCATCTTCCAAAGTTTAGGGGCTTCTGCGCTTTCCATCAATTTATCTTGTTTTAGCGTATTTTCTGCTAAGTTCTGTAACTTAAAACGCTCACCAAAGTTGCTGGTCAAGTACCGGCTAGTGTCGATGTACTGCTTATTGTCTAAGTATTTTCTAACGCAATAAATGTCTAGAGAATTTTTTAAGATGGGTAAGTCGAAAGCACCTATGTTGTGGCCTAACAAAAGACCGCCTTCTTCTTGGTGCTTCTCCAAATCATACTTCAACTCCGACATATCCTTCACACTAAATCCGGACTTTGTAAGGGCTTCTACACTATCCCCTACTTCTTCCTTAGAGAGATAAACATTTCCTGTTGTGCCATTCCATGTGGCCACAGTAGAAACTTGGAACATGTGTGTGTTACCAAACCCACCTATCTCATGGGACATGTTTTTTGTTTCTATGTCCAACGCTAGTACATTAGACATGTAATCACTTACCGCCATCAGTAGCCCAAAGTTTGTTGATTTTTTCCGTAGCAGGGTCAGCCTTAGTTTCTTCTTCGCCAATGCTTCTCTTTAGGAAAGCAACAATGTTCATGTTTCCTACAGTAATCATTGTAGCGCATTCCCATCCTTCTTCTCCGTATGTATTCAACGCTTCAATGATAACTTTCGGTCCCTTTGTTACATCGAACACGATGAATGTATTTTCGTATTTTTTCATTTTCTTTCACCTTCTTTTTTTAATCTAACGAATACTGCTCGGTTGTCTTTTGTTTCCTCAAAATATCCTTCGACTTTATCCCAATGATTGTACCCTGTTGCTGGACTTACCTTTTTTGTAGTTCGGTAGTTCTCCATCATAGATTTCTTAGGAACCCAACCGTCTACATCATTGATTCTACGAACTTGAGTTTCCATCAAATTTTCATAGACTTCCAAATATCCCGCTCCAATCGTTTTTGCCATACCGGACTTAGTGACCCGTAGGCTTTGAGCAAACCACGAAATCAATGATTTATAGCAGTTGCGGATAATGAAGGCGGATTGATTAACATTTCTAGCAGTGACTACGAACTGTTTTTTAGGGTCTTTTATGTCCTTGGCTTCTACTACAGAACAAAGGTAGGCAATCCTACCCATCATTATATTCATCCTTGTCAAGAAGGTTCTAGCGGCCTCTCTAGTCAATCCTTCTTCTGCCTTTACCATTTTTCTCAAGTCATGCATTCTTAGGCGCATAGCATCTCTAAAATCATTACCCCTTCTAATTACCTTAGTTGGGTTGGGTGCTTCTATTTGATTCCCTTGTTCATCGTACTTAGCAGTAGACAGGAAGCGAGCCTGTGTCAGTTTGTAAATCTCAAACAGTTCTTCTGTGTATTTCTCAATAGGCAAATTAACATCTTCAAATGTCCCAAAGTTATCTACAATCATCTCATCAATTTCATCTTTGATGTATTCCGGAACTCTCCAAATATAGACGGTTGCCCTTTGAAATAGTCCGGTTTCTGTAATCGCCTTATCTAGTGTATCCGGCGGGAAAGTAGTTGCCATAATAGAACGCTCGGAATGGCATTCTACTACTGGACCTTCTTTTAATTTCTTAGTTATTACTTGAGAAGAACCACCAATGGAATTCATTAATGTATTCAAATAAGTGACAATTGAATTCTTATGTTGGGTTTTACTGAAAACACCGGAGTTAGTGAACTCATCCCATCGGGCTAAACCATGTCCATCTAAAGAACCCTTAACTGGCTCCCAAACTTCGTCACCAATTTCAACTTCTGCATTGTTTTCTACAAATGCTTCATTAGCAATTACTATTTTTTGGTATCCTATTAATGCCGCATCAGTGTACTCAACAACTTCAAAGTTATCAAATTGTTCTAACTTTTCATGTGGGCCTATGTACTTGTGTTCTCTATAACTGTGGTGTGCGTTAATTTTTTCCCACAATCCCTTTGAAACTGGTATTACAAAATTCATCAATTCACTTTTTCCAGTACCGGAGGTTTGAATCCAAATGAAATGTACTCTCGAATCTATGATAGAAGATTTAATTGGTATCTTAACAAAGCCTTTACACATTTGTCCGACTAGAACTAAAGCAGTCATGGCCGCAGGTATTTCATTGTAGTGAGAAACATTGGTTGCTTCCTTCACCCATCCCTCTAAGAATTTAGGTAATTTAGTATCTCCTATAATCCTATCCGGCTGTTCTCTCGCTTCTTCCATAGGAAGGGCGTGTAATTCTTCGTCTTTGTATTCGGGGGTTGTTACCCAATCTTCATCATTCATATTGTCACCTTATCTTCTGTGTTTAGGACTTCTAGTACTCTTTCAGCAAGGGTAGTCCCAAATCCCTCTACTGCTTTTATCTCGGATAGTTTGGCATAGGAAATTTCAACGACAGAGCCAAACTTCTTCAAAAGGGCCTTGGCTTTCTTCACTGAAATTCCTTTAATAGAAGTCAATACATCAACTCTCATATCATCAGTTGCTATCCGTTTTATCAACTGCGGATTTAATGAGGGCCTTTCTATTGGCTTCATCTTACAAATAGTTGTTATTATCAAAGAGGCTTCCTTTTCACTAGGAACCCAAAAGGCTCTTGTGTCAGTGTCTAGAGTAATTCTACCTAATGCTCCTAGAAATCTTCTTCTTAGATTGTGTTGACTAAATACAAAGTTAGTCTTTCTAGAATGTTCTACTAAGGACTTAATATCGCTCTCTAAATCACCATAGATAATTACTATGTTGTGTTTGTAATGTCGGTCCATGTTATCTATTTGAGTCCAAATTCTTTTGTTCAATACTGATTGAATGAAGTCAAGACAAGACTTTGCTTCAAAACAAACATCGTCAAAAACATAATCACCTACCTCTATCCATTTTTTCTCATTTGGTATCCCAAGTGAGTCGGCTTTTTCGACAACTAGACCGACTAGTTTAGAGCCTTTTCTTTCCCTACTATCAATAGTCAGCATCAATTCAACTCCAACTTTTGTTGCTTAGAGTCTTCGTTTATAGATGTGGTGAGAACTTTTGTTTCTTTGTCGGTATAGCCCCATACATAATCTATAAAATCGAAGAGCAACCAATCGGGCCACTCCCTAGGATACTCATTTCCTTCGTCATTCCATCTCTTAGGAGAGAACCTAAAAGTTCCCATCATCTTATTTTCAAATCTCCAAAAGACTTGTCTTCCTTCCATTCTAACTTCCCACTTCCAAGCGGATAAAATGACAGGAGCAGGTTCTTCTTGTTCTCCTTCATCATAATAAGCAGGGCCGTATATCATTTGATTCCATTTTGCATAATCGTAGTTCATTTTTTTTCCTCCAAATAGTCGGGGTATCTCCAACATTTACCAGCACAATACCCTTCGGGTATTAACTTGGTTTTACAGTTAGGAGTATTGTAATTACCATATACGGTAAATTTTGCATGCTTTCTTGTAGTTGCCTTATCCCAATCAAGCCAAACTTCATCGGAACTAGTAGCAATCTTTTCTATCTCATCTACAATAGTATTGAGTATTGATTCTTTTTGTTTTTGTTCTTTCAAATCTTGTCTTCCTGTTAGTAAATCTCGGAACCAAGATACCAAATAAACTCTAGCCATGTGGGAAGGGTTCTCAACCATTATGGCATTGTAGATACAGGGGAGAACAGGGAGCGAACCCTCAACGACTACAGGCTCAATTTCCCCTTCGACTTCATCAATGGGGGGTGCGGAAGGCCATACTGCTAACTTGCTACCGGAGAACTTCATAGGGACAAGACGAGGGGCCATAGCCAAATCTAGTATGTGGTCGATTCCCTTCTCTATATCTTCTTCAAAGATTGGAATGCAATAGTAGGGGATGCCATGTCCATTGTCGCTGGCTAGATTTACAGTATTGGGTACTCTTCTTAATCTAGTAGTCTGTCCCACTCTTTCATCTAAAGTTAGTGGGGCATTTTGATAATGATTAGACTTTAGGTAATCCTTTACTTCTCTAAAGTAGAACTGTAGATTTCTTGGTTCATCGGTCACTTCACCAAAGACAAACAAGTGAAACCCTCTTCCGGAAAAGAAGGTAGTATGTTTAGTGCCACCGATGTAGTCTAAGGTATCCTTTAAATCTTCATAGGCATGTTGTAGTCCGTCTTCCCCATGAGCATCAAAGTCGAAGAATACCCTATCTAGGATAACAGAAGATTCCACCTTTGCTGTTTCTGCAAACTTAGCAAAGTCGTAGACTGTAGTGTAGACATTGGTCCTATTATTGTGACTTCTCACAAACTCAATGTAGTCACTCTTCTTCTGCACTATTCTTCTTTTCATCTGTGGGGCGTTCTTGATGTGACTTCCCGCCCACACTTCCCTCGGATATTTCATTTTTATTTCCTCCAAAATCAATCTTTGCTGTTTGTAGCATTTTAGTAAAAACTTCTGCAATCATTCCAGTTAATTCTATTTTAACTGCTTTCTTCATACTCTCTTCGTAGGTCTTAGAAGGATAAACTTCGGCATCTCTAATTAAAGAAAACCTATCCATTAGATTCATTTCATGGTAAATCTCGTCCCCTAGATTAGAAATAGTACTTCTCAAATTGGATAACTCGGAGAAAGACCATTCTCGATTCCTAACTATGTTTTCTATTTCAGTTTCGTTCATTGAGTACAGCCTCCAATCTGTTGAGCAGTAGTATGGAATATTGGCTATAACCTAAATTACTAAGAATAGTAATTGCGTCTAATGCAATTTTACCAGCGTTATCATCTCTCTTAGTACTTCTGTCTAAGCCTTCCACCATCAAAGCCACCCACTATCTTGAGCCGCATCACAAAGCCCAAAGAAGGAACAGTGTGTGCAAGTCTTGTAGTAAAACTTAGTCTCGAATATTTTTTGTTCGTAGGCATGAATCAACTTAGCAATGTTCTTCATAACTCCATTTACATTATTTACTCGGTATCTACTAGTAGCGTCTTCGCAATGGAAGTGGTTCGAGATTGGATAGTACCAAGCCCAATGGCTAACAGGAATGTTGGGTTCTAGTCCAGCCTGTTTCAAAACCAAGTCACTAGAGTTTTCAATTAGAATCTTGTAGAATGCCATTTCCTTTCTCATAGAAGTTGCTTTGTAATCCTTCCAAGGGCCAGTCTTGAATTCCATTGGAATGTAACCGTTGCCTTCCTTAAATATTCTATCTATGATTCCTTGTAGATGAACTACATAATCCCTGCTTAGAATATAGTCGGGGTTTTGGTCTGCACGAATAACAATAGCACAATCAAACTTACCTTCGTTACAAGCAGGTAAAAACTCATCCAGTTTTTCATCAGTTCTAGCGTCTACAAATCGTTGAGCCTCGAAAGCAATGATTGTTTGGTAGTCGTCCGAATAGTCGTCTAGCGGGAATAGTGTTGCACAGTAGTCAACTACTTCGCTATGGGTCATGTCTTCTGCCTTCTTAATATCGAAATCGTTAAAGAAATCTTCTCTTGCGTTGTGCATGATAGTACCCTTACGCATGGCTTCTGTTTGGTCTTGAGGTAGTCGCTTAACATAACTAAACTCGTACTTTTTGGGACACCAATCGAAAGTTCCTAGAGAAGACTTACTTATCTTTAGGATAGGTTCGGTTGGGTCGTCGTAATTTTCCGGCAAGAATTGGTATGTGTAATCTGCCATCGCTTCTATTTCTATTTCATAATCTGTTTTATCTGTCATAGTTACCACCATTCATCAAAAGTTCGTTGCTTAGTTTTAATTTGTTTAGTATCCCAACCCATAGCATCGAAAATGGGTTGTACTTTTTTCACTACTTGTTCGGCGTAGTGGGGCCAATCGGGTTCAAAACCCTCTATCTCGGAAAAAGTATTTCCGGAAACATAAGTGGCTTCTTTACGAACTCCGGTTAAGGGGTCAGTAAAGAATCCAACTGGTCTTATTCTTAAGAATACATAGGAGTCTTCAAAGGTAAGGTTTCTTTCTTGCATGGAATACAATACACCTACAATGCCTTCGCTTATAGTCGGCTTCTTTCCCTTGGCTGTTAGGAACTTAGAAGGGTGTTTTGCACACTTTCCACAAAAGAACTCACCATCAGTCCAAGATATTTCTCTAATGTCGTACTTTCTATTACAGGTACATTTGACTTGGAATCTCTCTTTCTTTAGTCTAGTTCTTTTTGCTACTTCACGGTAATTGATTTCCCCATAAAGGACTTTGGCATAAACAGACTTAGCGTAATCGACTATTTCTAGTTCCGATTTACCGGAAACCCACATATTGAGGGCCACTGTTTGAACTTCTTTCATCGTTGTTGTTTCGGAAATTCTCTTAGAAGTAAATCCTGTTAGAGTAAATTTAGGCTCGTCTAACCAAACTCCATCTTCCCAAGAAATTAAACCAGCGTTTCTGTTTTTTGTAATTCCTACACCTAATGATTCAAAGTATTTCTCAAATTCTAGAATAACAGGGTGTTCTTCTAGGCCTAGTAAATTAGGAAAGATAGTTCTAACTTCTTCATTTATTTTTTCGAGAGATGAAAAGGCCGACTCTATAGAATCTACCTTGACATAGATTGAGTCTGTGTGTCCATAAACTACTTCCATATTATCGAACCTCCGTATCGTAATCATCCCAAAAACTAGGTTGTCTATCATTACTTTTCCAACTCTTGTATAAATATTTTAAAGCAAGTCTAAACGGAATCAAAACTATCGTAAAATATAGTAATTCTCCAACTGGACTATGAGTTAGTTCTGTTAAATACCAGTAAGGTAAATTCACAGAACCACCACCAATAAGGTGACGATAGTAGCAATGTTGACAATGTTGACCATCATCAAAATCTTATTACTTCTCTTGACATTAGCCAGTAGTTCGCTGAGTGTTCCGTTTGTTGTTTTTTGTACTTCAATTAATTCATCTAAATTAAACATTTTTTATTCCTCTTTTATTATTATTGACTACAGTTCTTCTGTAGTATTTGACATAGCATGAGAAGCAGTAGCACTTTGAAGGATGGGTAATCCTCACATTGCTTTTGCATCTAACACATCTGTCATTCATTTATTATCACCTTTGATGTTTCTAGGGCGAAGGCTTTTACTATTTCAATCATTCTTCTTCACCTGTAATAAATCTGTTAATGTGTTTCCATCCTTCGTTATCTTGATTTTTTGGGAAAAAATGGAGATTAGAACAAACCCCTCCTATGCTTCTATAATTCTTTGTTGATTGAATTTTCGCATAAACCGAAGTAGTGGTTTCCCCACATACTGTGCAAGCAACGCCGGTTCTTCGTATTCTTTTACTCATTCTTCTTCACCTGTTATTTCCTTGATGATTCGTTCTGCTTCACACAATTTACAGTGACGACTGCTTTCAAATTCCGGTCTGTGTATCATTGGTTTTATGCACTTCATTTCTCATCCTCCTTTACTATCCATGCCAACACACCATAAACAGGATTAGCACCATAAACACACCAACCAAAATTACTTCTATCATTTTTAGTTTCATACGCAGACATTTCTTCTGCACTCCAACGATATAAACACGGTCTGTAGAAACTAATATCACCTGTTTCTTCTTCGGCTTCTAGTAATACAATTTCTCCTAAGCCTTCATGTGGTGGTAATTTACTTAATTGTGAACTCATCCTTCCATCTCCCTTGCTGTAAATGCGGCCTTACGAATAGCCTCTCTTGCACTAGCAGTAATGCTAGCGGCTAGGTCTACATTCGCCCAACCGAATCCCTTGAAGGCAAGGATACCATAGAAGGAAGCCATCAAACGCTTTACAGCCATTTGATTGTTGTTCCACTTAACAACAGCCTCCTTATCTCCAGCCTTCCTAGCCTCTTTCATGTACTTCTTGTACTCGCCTCTCAACTCTTTCAAGTCGATAAGAGAGCGAGGCAATAGTCCCAATTCGTCAGTCTTGAAATAGCGCATGTCTTTCTCGTAGTCTTCTGCTACGGGCTGTAGATTCTGTGGAGTATTCAAGTCAGCACTGAATAGTGTTGGCTCTTCTGTAAGAGTTTCAAACGAGATATTCCTAGCAATAATCATACTAGGATAAAGACCAGCAAAGTCAAAAGCGGCTACATTGTAATGCAACCCGTTAGTACCTTCGTCAGTAGGATTGTAAATCATAGCACCCGAATAAGATAGGCTTGCTCCGCACTTCTTACACTCTCTTAGTGTCTTCTCGTTTGGATTCTTATGATTGCACTTATCGCAGACTTTGAACTTAGGCTTCTCTCCCGTTGGGGCTTTCCACCAAGCGTTTCTCATAAAGTAGATTGAACCCATGTTAGAAGCAAAGAAGCAAGCATCGAAAGGAGCAATTAGTAATCGCTGTAAAGAAAGAATGGCTTCACTACAGAAGTTAGTTTCATCAATCTTTACTAGTAATTCTACATCTATCAAAGCATACTTCAAGTAGGCTTGAGTGTCTTCTAGCCAACCTCTACGATAAAACTCGTTAGCATCTTCAAATTTAGTTTCCTTAGATTTACCTTCACCGAATAATGCAGTAGAAACATAATCTAGAGAGAGACTAGGTAGTGTGCCTTTTTGTGCATCATTCCATTGTCTTTCAAAAGCCATGTCCAAGTTTAGTGTAATCCTACCTCGGATGGGTTGAGCAGTAGCGTGATAGCCATTCTCTTCTTTAGTGAATCTTACCTTACCGTCTTTGACCTTTATACCATCAACAACTCCCAAAGGAGAAATAACGCTAGGGTCAATATCGTAGAAGGCACATCTAGAAAACAACTTAGGAAGGTCGGCCCAATTACCAAACCATGCAATTAACATGTCGGGGTCTTTCTCTATCATTGTAGTCAAGAAAGATTCAATCATTTCTTCTTCTGTATTAAAGACCGATAAATGTTGTGCTTTATCAGTGGAGGCTTTGAATCCATCATAGGGTTCTTGGTCGGGAAACCAAACCCATTGATAGTATTCCTTATCGTAATTATCATACATTACAATAGTAGTAATCTTATCATGGTGTTCTCCACCTTGTTGCCATTCCATATCCCAATACCACTTACGCATATCGTACTCTTTGATTTCTTCTAATCGGTCTACACAATATCTGTAGGGGTAAGGTACATCAGCCTCGTAAGTTCTAGAAAAGGAACTCTTCAAATTCCTCAAGTCTTCCGGCATTTCTGCATAGACTTTCTTCAATCGAGTACCTTCAAGATTAACCCAATCGCCTCTCTCGTATTCTATTTCCCTAGTAATGTACTTACTAGGCTGGTAAGTAGGTGGTTCCTTACTAGTCTCTTCCACAAAAAAGTATGGGCGAAACGGAATAGTAGAATCGTGCTTAGTACCATTTTCTCTCCACGATATGTAAATATTTGAATTATTATGTGAGATTATCATTTAATCACTCTTCTAGTCTTGGCGTTTTAATCAATAGTCGGTCTTCTCCCACCAAAAGCAACGGGAAAGCATCTTTCAAATAGAACTCAATAGTTCCGCTTTTGAAGAATTTATGGATGGGTCCACTGAAAAGAACAGTAGCAGACTGTCCTGTTGAGTGTAGTAATTCTTCTGTGGTTAATTCATGTGAGTAAGACTTTCGACCTCTATCAGTAGATGAAAAACGAACAGAAGGAGATTCTAATGTAGGTGTATCGGAAACAGCCTTGAAGTCTATTTCATAGATTCCTGTACCCACTAACTCACAAAACTCCATTGTCCTAGAGAACACCTTAGCGTCCATAGAAATGTGACCTTCGTATTGTGTAGTGTTAAAGTATGGCATTCCTTCTTCTACGATTAGACGATTCATTGCAGAAACTCTATGAATTACATCTAAACTAGGATGAACCTGTACTGTATTTAGAGTAAATTGGTTAGAACTAGTATCTGTAATTGTTAGTCTAGTACCTCCTTCAATAGTAATCTGCCCCTTGAATTTCTTCAAGATTGGAATTATTTCCGATATTCTTAGCGTTGCATTGACACCCAAATCCTTAGTCTGTGTCCAAACTGTATTTGCTTCTTCTTGAGAAACTTCAACTAGTGGAATAGAAACTCTAAGAATGAAACCAGCATCAGCGTTCCAAACTTCTAACGAGTCATTTAGTTGTACCAAGAAAGTAAAGTCGCCAATACTATCGCTCTTAAGACCACTAGCAACCGAGTACTTTCCAGCACCTTTTACGCTTGTGATTGCATCTAGTAGTTCCTTTGATTCAACTCTTAGTTGCATCAAATTTCACCACTCTTAACACAGTCCAATCCCTTCCATGTAACCTCACCTTCTCGGCTAACAGTCAAGACGCTAAACCTCTTATTTAAGAGGTTAGGGAAGTACTTACTACTTTTAACATAGGCTTCGTATTCCATACCTTTGACGGTGTTTCTTTGGGTAGTTCGGATTACTCCCCAAAGATGGGAGTCCCACTTATTCCAAATTGGTTGTGGGTCTTCATCTCTAAAGGGAGGTTTAGTATGAGTGATGTAAATTTGGTCACAGTCAATAGCCTTGGCTTCCTTTAGAACTTGTCTAAAAGGATTGTTTCGTTGCCACCAATCTTGTTGTTTTGCTGTCTTCATAGGTCGCATTCTAGCATTCTCCATTCCTGTCATGTAAAGAGTACAGTACTCAAGCCATGTATCAATTCCATCCCAAACAAACAGAATATCTTCTGTCTTAGCCGCTTCTCTTGCTAGAGCAATGAAAGACCTAATGTTTCCTTGTGTTTGATATGGTAGCAGTTCTCCATCTTCTCCGTATTCAGCCGGATTGTAGATAGTAATTCTATCAGTCGAATCGTGGTTTGCTTTCCAAGTAGGTACTCCGCCATCGTCTACATCTAAGTAGAAGGTTCGCTTATCAGTATCCATTGCTATTCCACTCTTGCCAGTCTTAGCATCACCTTCTATTCCTAGTCGCATTCTCCTAGGGGTGTCCTTAGCCATCTTAGTCTGTGCTAGAATCTTGGCCCTCATACTGTCAATGTCAATCTCCGTTTGTTCTTCTTTTCTTTTTTGCATTTTTATTCACCTTTTGATGTTGTCCATTCTTGGACTAGTTGTTCTACTTCTTCTACTGTGTCTAGTTGTAGTCTAGTTTCCTTATCTCCGATGTGGAGTTTAACAAAGTAACTACCAGTTTCGTAGTTTTCTTTCCATGTGATAAACTGAATATCAGTCATGCACACAGTCCAAGTATTTACCTTGGTAAGAAAACCTTCTTCAAAAATAATATTATCGCTCATTAGCATTCACCCAATTAGTATAGTTCGCCGCTAGTTTCATAAATTCTTTTTCATTCATCATTTGTCGAATAGCGTCTGCCTTTGATGAATTAGAATAAATTCTAACATCGTAGAATATTTCGTCATTGTCTATTTCTTCCTTGTATTTTCTATCGGACTTCCAAGAAATGTGAGCAATATTTCTAAAGGAAATAATAGCCCTGCTTGTTTTAATCATATTTTCTGTTATCGTTAATTGATTCATAGTTTTCACCGTGTTAATGGGCTTCGCACCCATTTGAGCAACATTATATGGTAACTTGCTTGCACACGCACATTAGAGTTAGTTAGCCGACTTAAAACCAATCAAGGTTTTCTTCTTCGTCTTCGGTAATCTCAACGACTTGTCCCTTTCTTTCAGTAACTAGAAGTCCAGACAAGTTGATGGTAGAAGGCTCCATGCCATCATCACCTTCTCGCATAGAAGTACGACCAACAACAACAATTTCGGAACCAATACCAAAGTCAACTTCGATATGTTGGGGAACCCAACAAGTAGTCATTCCGTCAGTGTCGTAGTCGAAGTCTGCGTTAAGGTCAGTGATGTTCAAGATTCTATTTCCGTTAGAAGTAGGAGTCATGTTCATATTACACACAGTACCCATAGTAATCACAAATCGTTCAACTGATGGCAGGTCACGCTGTTCCATGTGCCTATCATCAAGAAGAGATAGAGAAACTACCTTATCTGCTAGGATACTGCTGACTAAGTTGTAGGGTGTCATTGGAGTTTCTCGATGGTTGTCACCTTCGGGGTCCATTTCCGCATTGTATTCCCAACCTTCCAAAGTCTTCTTAGTGTATCCGTAGATGTATCCTTCTCTATTACTATCCTTAATCACTGGCATGTGAATGTACTCAAAGGTTCTTGGTAGGAAGTCAACACCGTTTTGATTCTTGTAAGAGAAGTAGTACAATTGGTAGTCGGAATCGTCACCGACTTTACCAACGAAGAGTCCACTTCGGCGCATTAGTTCTTTGGCCAATGGCTTCCCGTAGTTCTTGTTTTCTCCACCATTAGTATAACGCTTAGTAACATCTAAGGGAATGACAATAGTGCCGTCTTCTAGAGTCTCTGCTCCGTCTGCTAGTACTGCTAGAGTTCTAGTTTGTTCCTCACCATCGAACACTCGACTTACAGTGTACTTGCCGTCTTCTGTTTCTTCAACAGTAGCAACAAAACCTTCTTGATAGGCTTTGTAAGCATCACGCTTCCATTCTTCAATCGCTCTTCGTCGGTTGTAAGCCATCATATCTCTTGGTTCCTCTAGGGAAACAAAGAAACCGAAAGCCGTATCTCCAAATGATTTACGCTCGGTGTTGTTGTTCGTTCTCTTTTTCATGCTTATCTGCTGATGAGCGTAGGCTCGCCACAGACCTTTTGCCAAGGTCGAGTCGGTTTCTACACCATTCGCTTTGCATATCTCTTCAAATTTCAGTTGTGCATCTTCTTGCGAGATGCCTAACTTCTCTGCCGCTTTGTTTATTTCGTTTTGCATTTTTTTTACCTCCTTATTGTAGATTTCCCACCATCCATGAAACAAGTAATTTAGGGGTCATGTTGTGGGAACGCCATTCTCCTTCACCAATTACTCGTAGGAATTTCAATTTCTTTTTACTGTCCATCTCGGAAGAAATGATATAATCATGTAATCCTACGCAAATCTCCTTAGTAGAGATTCCATCGTAGATTAGATTATGTAGATTTTTCAGTGCTTCGTTTGGATTGCTATTCAATATGTTCATTGTAATTTGTTCGTACTTTTTGAGGCCTTTTTCGATTTGCAGGTTGAGCCGGATGCCGGATGCGACTGATGCCTGTAATTCGGTAAGTGTCCTTCTCATATCACCGTTGAAGGAGTATATGAACTGCCTTATTTCTTCGGGTACGGGGTGTCCCTCGGACTCTAGGATTCTAACAATTGCTTCTTCAATGACTTCAAATGTGAGGTTTTTGAAGAAGTAGTTTGCACATCTAGATTGTAAAGCATAGATAATCTTGTTCCTATTATTACAAGTAATGATGAATCGTATATTAGATTCGTAACGCTCCATCAAACGCTTAAGAGCGTTTTGAGCATCAGTAGTCATACCATCCATCTCATCTAAAAGAATCATTCTAAAGGGTACATCTCCAATCGAAGACTCTTGTGCAATGTTTTTGATTTTAGTTCTAACTGTTTCCAATCTTCTATCATCGGAAGCATTAATTTCAAAAAAGTTTGAGGTTGCATCTTTGCCTAGAATAGCATTTGCTAGGGCAACTGCGGCCCCTGTTTTTCCAGTACCGGAATTACCATACAACAGTAGGTTGGGGCATTGTCTGTCTAGAACCCAATGTTCAGCATCCATTACAAATGGTTCTTGTCCCAGTACATCGGATAATTTACTTGGTCTATACTTCTCAGTCCATAGCATATGCTACACCTCGTAATCCCCAAATGCTAGTTCTAGTTTCATTATCATAGCCTAAGTTATCAAATTGTTTTCTCTTCATTATTTGGCCAACCACTCTTTTGTGTTGTTGCCAAAAGGCAGTTTCCGATTCGTACTGATAAATAGTATTCTTATTCTTGACAACTTGAGTCGTCTTCAATGTAGATAGATGGTCTACGATTTGTTTTGTGTTCATCGGTTTTCCTTCGTTCTCAAGTAATTGAATTATTTTATTTTGTAGTCTTTTGTGTTTCATTTGTATTCCTCCTTTATTGCCCAAATATCTAAGGCAACTTTTTTATCATGTCCAACCTTTACGAAGTATTTTCTTCGCATTAGATTTCCAATCACATTCATATTTTGATTATACATTACATTAGATTTCGAGCCAGTCTTTTTATTCTTTAATTTAGAACAGTGGACTTGTATTTCTCTAGTATTCTTTGGTCCGTTTTCTGTTAAATATGTCTTTATTTTATTTGTTAGTCTTATGTGTTTCAATTTTTATTCCTCCAGCCTTCTTCTATAGAAATTAACCTAGCAAACTTAGGTAACATTTTGCTAAGTTCGGGCATGCTGATACCCCACTTTAGTTTTTTATTTAGATGATTATAGATTTCATCTGTGGTTTTGGAACCACTACTTAGGTACTTTTTCAAGTGCCTTATTGCCACTTCATTAGCCATTAGAATTCACCAAATGATATGCGTTTAGTCGTCTTCTTTTTCGGCTTTCTTTTTCTCTTCTCGCCCAAACCTAAAAGTCTACACTCGGAATTGTTTAATTTGGTTTTAGCGAAATTAGAAAACGCTTCATCTTTGAGAAGTTGTCTAAGTATCCTTTCATCACTACCCTTTAGCCCCAACCTTCTACAAAGGCTAGGTACTTTGGAATAGGTTCTCCGTTGAGGCATTCTAGGTCTAGTGAATGTTTTTCCACTGTGAGAATAGGCTAGCATTTCTTTGAAGTAGCGGGGAGGCCATCTTCTTTTTACTACAGTGTCTATGAATAGTAGGCGGTTAGGATGAATGTTTTCAGCCAACCAACTTATTATTTGAACATCGGGAGGGTTATTGAATTCTATCAATTCTAAAACCTGCTCTCTATCGCTTTCTCTTAGATAGTCCAATACTAAGGAAAATACATCTCGTTCTAAATTATTAGGTTCTTGACTTCTAGGGGCTAGTTCTGCAAACCGCTCTTGTCTATAATTTATCTTACCCGCTCTTTTTATCTTAACCATATTTTTAATTTCATTAGGTATTGATTTTTGATTTATGCTTGTTAAGACGATAGTACCTCGATACTTTCTTAAGACATTTAGAATTTCATCGGTCTTTGGTTTGTAATGAACATCTTCGATTATGATTCCTAGTTCTAAAGGAAAGGAAAGAACATCTCGTATATTCATTTCGTCAGCATAAAGTACGATAGCATTAGGCAATATTTGTCTTGCTTGAGTACTCTTCCCTGTTCCTGCCTTTCCGACAATTATTGTTGGTTTCTTGTTTTCAATCGTAGTCAGTGCCATTTATAATTCCTCTAATTTTCATTATGTTTTCTATACCAGTTAGAGTTAGGTGTTCCTTTCTAACTAGCATTTGAACAACATCATTGTGTTCTTGAATGTGATTTTGTAATTGTAATAGGTGTTCGGGAATAAGAGCCATTGTCTTAGCATTGTTTTCAATGCCCCTAATTACCAGTATTGGTTTTGGTCTTTTTTTGTTCTCTACTTCTTTCACTGAATTAACTATTCCGTAGAGAGAAAGGGTTCTATTTATTTGGTGGAGTAAAGGTAGATTTCCTCTTATGACTATGCGTGGCCTAATGCTATAACCTAGTCTAGAATTTGGACTTCTAAAGAATTCTATGTTGTAAGCAGGTTTGCTCAAAAGAATACCTATTAAGATATTCTTATTCAGCACTACGAACCACTGCTCCTATGTATTCATAGTTCTGCTGTATGGTTGAAACTACATTGGCTAGAATAAACGCTTCCGAATCTAATTGATTTCCTGCTATCGTAAGCACCATATATCCTTCGTAGGGGCCAACCCCATTGCTAATCTCTTCTAAGTGGACAGTACTCTTGGCTTTCATTTCTCTTCTTTCCATCATTTCACTGTTGACCTTTCCTATTAAGAAAGCATCTCTAGCCCTCATTTCTTTATCTAAACCAAATACGAATTGAGTCGCCTCTCCGTATCTGCGAATCATATCTTCTGCAATAGAATTAATTTAAAACCCCCCTATGGCATCAACTTCTTGAATTGTACTAGAGTCTATCGCATACTTATCAGTTCTTATTGCATGTATTCTAGATAGTCTTAGGGAGTATTTATCATCCTTTTTCATTATTATTTCTGCTTTCACATGCAAAACTACTCTAGGTAAGAAAGAATACTTTTTATTCTTAAACGAAGAAACTATCTTCCTTAGCATATTAGAAAGTAATTTGTGATTTATTGTAGAAAGTCCAGAAACATAACCAAGTGAAACATATCCGTTTTCCTTTCTACAGGCCACTTCAAAACTTGAGAAGCCATTCTTGTCATCTACCTTTGCCCCTACAACTACCAAGTTCAAGTCTATTCTAGGAGGAGAGTGTATGACGACGGCTACGCTATTTTCATTGGGATAGTACTTACTATCTAAATCTCTAATGAGGATGCCATCGAACCCATCACTAATTGCTTGGTTGTAGAACGCCTTAGACGGCTCGTTTTCTTCCGACCTAGTTGGAGGACATGGTAGTTCTTCTAGTGCCTTGAGCCTATCCGAGAAGGGCGCATTCATCATACATCTTCCGTTCTTTGATAGGCAGTCTAATATTACATACCTTAGAGAGTCCTGTGTTTGAGCATGGTTGTTGTGAAGTACCTTCAACACTTCATAGTAGTCTAGCGGTTTTTCATCTGAGTCTACACAATAGAGTTCAGCCTCCAAAATGAAGTCGGATGGGTAGTCGGCTATGTAACTCTTAATTCTCTTAGGCAAGGTGAGTATTTTGCCCTTTCTGTTGAAGAAGATAATATTATTCTTTTTCTTATGAATCTGTATTTTTATGCCACCATACCTGTATTCACAAATAGAATTAGTAGGTTGTATATACTTGCTCCACTTAGTATTTGACTTTGCTGACATAGGTGGTATGAACAACCCATGAGTTGATTCATTTCTTAATTTCCTATCATTAGAATAGGCATGATACATAGTATCTAGTTCGTGCATCTTGGAATCTTTTTCTACTAAAGAGCGTTCTAAATTAAAATACTTGCTTAGGGTATTGACTACGATTCTTTTTCTGTCCATCTTTAGTTTAGGCTCTCTAACCCAAAAAGAAATGAACCATTTTCTTTCAATAGAAGATAGGCTTTCTAGAACTTCGGAGAATAATTCAAAGGAACCTTTCTGTCTAGAATCCATTTCTAAGAGTCGCATAACCATATTTAGGCTATAGTCGGCTGTCTTCTGTTTATCTCTTTCTAGATTGAATACGGCTCTTCCCAAATCATCTCCGTATATTTCCAACTCTTCTATAAATATACCAAAGTGTTCACAAATCCACTTCTTTGTTTTGTGCTTACCAATATTAGAACTTTCTAAATCTAGAGTTAGTATCTTTAAAAGTTGTAGTGGTTGAATGTGCTTAGAACCAAACGCTTGAAGAATTAGACGAGTCTGTTGTGCTGATGTTTTTTTCTGCATCGTTTCGCAAAGTCTTGCTAGGTGGCTCATCGTCATTATCTTCCACCCTTACTTCTTCTATTCCAGCAGTAAATATTCTAGCATTTACGAGTTTTATTAATTCCTCAATGTGTTCGTGTCTTCCCTGTTTCATTTTTTTAAGAAACCAAAGATAACTTGCTAGTTCAACCCACTCACTCTTCTTCATTATCTTCCCCATCCGAAAGAATCTTGTTGTGTATTCTAGGTATGTTGGCAATCATGGTATTGATTGTTTGTGATAAGTCGTTAAGTCCCTGTTGGTCTGCGGCGTATTGCATAAAAGTTAGCGTTCCGATGGTGACAGGCAGTGCTATGTGGTTTATCTCTCCGCCTAAAATTAAACTCCAGTGGGAAACAAAAGCCCCTCGTATCAAATCATTTGTGTTAGCAACTGTAGGCCAAGAGTCTACGAAGGCGGCTCTCTCTTGAGAGGGCAGTTCTGCTGATGATTCAACAGTCTTGCACCAACTTACGAAGTTTTTTTGTCTTGCTCTATTTTTTAGTGTTCTCATTTGTCTTCCTCCAATATTTCTCCTAGCATATGATATAGAAGTAAGGCTTCCTCTTTGTTCATTCGTATTCCCTTTCTAGTAGGTTTATCATTGTTATACCAACGACAATCTATTACATCAATCTTCCAATACTGTCCTTGGTAGACTCTTATCGAGTCTTCGCTGTTTCTAGGTATCTCTCCTACGAATGTCAGTTCACTCAATTTGCATCCCCTCCTTAAATGTAGAAAGGGTCTTTCTGCTAGTGAAATATTGGGGGGATTCTAAATTAGATAAACAATTAGCAATCCAACACGCCCCACCTATACTGGAGATTTGAACAATCTCATATTGCTCTCCATTGACTTCGACCATTTCAGTAGTATTTATCTCCGGAACTAGACCGTACATTCGTGTGACTTCTGCGGATACTTCTACTAAGTTATCAACAACATACTTGATGATGTGCGCTCTTTGTATCGGTATCTTTGGTGCAACATTAATCTTCATTGTTCCTGTCATTTTACAAACAAGACATTTATTTCCCTCACATATAGGACAGGCTATTTCTGCCGCATAGGGGGCGGGTAATGTTACAGTCACGGCTCTCTTCATAGTATCACTCAAGAAGAACTGCTACATCGGTTGTTAAAAACATCATGGCAATAGAGAAGGCCGCAGACACACTACTCTTTGTTACAAGAGTTGGGTCAATGATTCCATCAATCAATAAATCACTAATGGTGACTTCCTTAGCATTGAATCCTTGCCAGCCTTCTTTATCCTCAATCCATCTATTAATTACAATATCATATTCGGCTAGAGGAAACTCACTATTACCCATGAGCGTATCTATTGGAGATAGAAGTGTTGCCATTGACATTCTATAGTCAACAGGTTTTTCTTGGGGCCAATGGGTTTGGAACTTTAGGATAGTAAGTCCACCACCTACAATATAGCCGCCGTCTAGAGCGGCCTTAGTTGCGTTGAGTGCATCATCAAGTCTTTCTTTAGTATCTCTCATTTCAACGGATGAACCAGCACCCACACGGATTACTGCGATACCTCCACTAAGCCTAGAGATTCTCTTAGAGATGCTTTCCTTCACAAATTCATTCGTACCCAATTCGTGAAGTTTTCTCAAGGCTTCTATTCTTTCAACAACTGCCTCTCCTCCGTTACCTCCAACAATAGTAGTCTTGACTTTATCAATAACAACTTTAGAACAACTACCTAGGGTATTCTCGTTGACTATTCTTAGGTCGTCGTCTGCTTCATCGGAATAGGCTTTACCACCAACAACGGCTATCAAGTCTTTGAGTTCATCCAATTGTGCATCTCCATAATTGGGAGTTTCGATAACTCCTACATCGAGTCTACCTTGGGCTACATTCAACAAGACATTCTGTAAAGCCATGTTCTGTAGTCCCCTACAAACTAGTAGTAGGGGTCTTCCTTTCTGTGAAGCATATTCACAAGCAGGTAAAATGTCTTGGAACTTTCTAATGATTTTGTTAGTGGATAAGATGAGTGGATTCTCTAAAACACAATCTCCGTTATCTCGATTAGCAAACAAGTGGCTAATGTAACCACTCTCTAATTCTAGTCCTTCCTTAATCTCAAAGGAAGTATTCAAGTCTAAACTTTCTTCGACAGAAACTACTCCGTTTCTACCAACTGCTTTGAAAACCTCAGCAATAAGTTCGCCTAGTTTTTCATCATTGTTGGCCGCAATAGTAGCAATCTTTTGAATATCATCGTCGGTGACAGGAATACTACTATCATCCAAATAAGATAGAAGACCATCTCTAACATCTGTTAGGTATGTTCTCCATTCGTGGATGCTTCTAGCATCTCTAAATTCATGTAGTGATTTGCATAATGCTCTAGCCAAAATACAAGCAGTGGTTGTTCCGTCACCGGCTTTTGATTGAGCCTTTGATGCTAAGTCTTGAACAAGTTGGACTCCCAACTGAGCATATGGGTCTTCGGAACGCACATACTTAGTGATAGTAACGCCGTCATTGATTACGACTGGAGGATTACCTTGTAGGATTACAGTCTTGGCCTGTGGCCCGAATGTTGGGGCTACAGTATCAGCGACTAAACTAATACCTTCTAGCAATTTCTCTCCAACTTCTTTACCGTTTAGAATCACTCAACCACCGCCATAATGTCCTTCCATTCAACGATGATGAATTCATTGTAAGTGAAGTGGTTGCCACTAGCATTGTAGATTGCTTTCTTTCCAACAATACTATCATCATAGTTGCAGTCAACAACCAAACAAATATTATCATTTATAGAAACAATGCCGCTACCGCTAACTTCTTCTTGTGTTTTCAGTATCACCCAATTTCCAATTGCCTTCATAATTATCTCATCTCCTTTCAGTATTTAACCTACAACATCAAGTAGTCATTCCATTGTCTGCTTCCATTTCCATTTGAAATTCCCAAGTATGGAAGGCAGTATGGCCAGCGAGAAACCCTCCGGCGTGTCGTATCAACCCAATGAAAGAAGCACCACAAACAGAACAATGTACTGTGACAACTCTTTCATCAATGTAAGTTCCATCGGATGCTGTGACTTCAACTATTTTTCCAATATCTTCATGTGTATATTCCATTTCAATTACCTCCAAAGGGTTTTCTATTCTTTATCATATTATGATAGTGATTTTCGGGCCACCATTCCGGTCTTCTATCTTTTTTCCAAGTAGCAAAGTCCCACTTACCTTGTAGGTAATAGTGACGATAAGACTTGATAACAAAGTCCCAACTGTGTCTTTCCTTTGGTAGACGGTAAATATCAGCCATAGCAATAGACACAGGAGTTAAGTCCTCTTCTTCATAAGAGAAAGTGAAACTGTCGCCAATTCTTTTTTCTGTACCGTGAATCTTACCATACCTAAATGTGTATTCTTTACATAGAGCAATGGCATGTTTGTAGAGCCACATGTAGTTAGCCTTTGTTGTTCTTGCCCAAATAGTGCTAGGATGATTGAGCATGGCTGGCTTCATCAATTTAGAGTTGATGAATACATGAAATTCTTTCAATTCTTTGAGAGAAGGTTCTGTACCATAAACGCTTTTGTAATGGAAATACAGACTGTTTGTGTGCAACATTTGACAACTTTCTGTTGGCATTTTTACCACATGCTTGTCTAACATCTGTTGTGCTGATAGTACTGGGTCTTTGGTTAATGCAAATATATTCATTTATCCACCTCTATGAGTTGCCATTCGACAGTCATAAACAGTTGAATCAATTCGCCTTTGGGAATACCACTCACTTCGTTTATCCACCATTCTCTAAAATCTTCATCGTCCATGTTCTCTGCTTCGCTTTGCTTCATTCTTCTTCACCTCTATCCCAATTCTTCTCTAGTAGCATTTCATTGATAGTCGTTTTAATTTCAGCAGGTTTGTATTCTCGCTTATGTTGCCTTCTGTCGTATTCAAAATTACGATAGATGTCAAGATGTTTGGGGTGCTTATTATTCCAAATGCCATAGTGACCTATGCCACCTAGAACAATAGCATTGTGCATCAAAGGCTCCCACTTGCCAACTGTATTCCAGTCAGTACCACTAAAGTAAGCAGAGCCGAAAGGGTGAGTATGAATCCAGCACTTAATCGGTAGAGTCATTCCAACAGGGTCAACCTTGAAGGAAACAAAACCAGCAGTACCAAAAGAAATGTGTAGATTATCTTTACCATCTACAACAACTTGTACTTCCAATCCATTAAGAATTTCAGTAGATGCCTCCCAAATAGAATTGTGAAATGCTACTGCTGACCAATCGCCATCAAAACCATCTCTAATCAATTTCTCGATTAGACCTTGACAGTGCGCTTCGTGGTCTGCTTCTGCTTCACCCCAGTCATGTCTATCGTCGTCTTCTCCGTGTACTTTTATGTACCAATCTCCGCTTCTACTCATTCCTCTTCCTCCTTACTTCTAATTAGTTGCTCTTGAACTGCCGCTTGTATGTATCGTAGTTTTTGTATTCCCCATTCTTCTTTATTTAAAGATTGATTGGTGAAACAGAATATTCTAAATCCGACCACATAATTATTACAATCGTCACAGCAACGGCCATCTACCAAAGGTTGTGCGTTATGCCCTTCCGTCCAATAGACTTTACCGTTGTGACTATGCTCTTGTATGTCGCCTTTACAAACACAACACTTCATACATTCACCACCATAAACGCATTAACACTCTCTCCAACAAACCAGCGTTGTATCCACTGTGCGCCTATACTAGCAATTACAGCATGCATGAAATGAATACCTTCCTTGCTACCATCCCAAGAATCTCCTTGACATGAGAAAGAACCATCCGGACCAGCCAATAGCGAATCATAGGTGTTTGGTTCTGCTAAGTAAGAAATCATTGCGGCGTTTCTTCCTTGTGAACGAAGGTCTAGCCACTTTACTTCTTCTACATTTGCCTTGTATAGCATGCGTCGTGTGTTCAAATTATCAACGCAACAAACCACTAGGTCATATCCTTTCAATTGGTCGTCAACTAAAATTGGATATTTGTTTCCAATCTTTACTTGTTCATAGTTAGACTTCATAACAAACGCTTTGTTCTTTCCAACATTATCTGTTGTAAAGCGTTGGTATGTCACATTCTTTTCTTCTACAGTGTCGGGGTCGCTTACGGTAATCTCGTAGAGTTCCCGCTCGTAACTTCCATTTCCTGTTAGGTTGTTCAAGGTGTCAATGAGATAACTCCCAATTCCACCGGCTCCGATTATTAGTATTTTTCTAGGCATTCTATTCCCTTTCCTTTTATTTGTTTTTTATTGGTATTAATTATTTTTAGAAGTCTCTTGGCTTCTCGGCCAATGGCATCATACCCAATACCACTAACCGATTCTATTTTCTTGTTCGTTATGTTCATGTTCTCCATAGTAGCCACAATAGAACAGTAGGCGGCTGGAGTGCTTGGTTTTATGTTCTCACTAGATTTAGAGAGTAAGTTATCAAAATAAATTGATAACTGCGAAACCTTTCTTAGATAAGAAGGGTAGTGGGTTAGTTCTTCTACTAACAACATAGCATATTTTTCAGCAAATGGTCTACATTCTTTTATTAGGAATACTCCCGTATTGTTTTCTTCCTTTGCTATTTTCCTAGCCAACTTAAATACGAGTCTCTTATTACACTCGAATTCTGCACACACTTCTTTTAGCGTGAAAGGCAGTGCTTCATTCTTCAAAGAATAGTAGACTAGTGCCGCCGCCCTATCTTCAAGAGGTATTGTAGTGAAGGTATGTCTTCGGTATAATGACAAATACAGTTCCTCGACTGAAGTAAAGACGACAGAAGTCCTTGGTATCTTTAGAGAAGCCATTAATAGCCTACACATTGAAACTCCTTTATACACTGCTTTGTTTTCAATTTGAGCGAAGGATATGGTCTTTTTCTTTATTGTTTGTAGTCCCATTTCATGTAGATTGGAAGACCATCTCTCCCTAATTATGGAGCCTTGGTTATCTTGTAAATACACGCCTTGCTCAAAGGGTTCTGTGACCATAACTAAGCCACAATCTACACAAATCATTTCACCTAAATTCTCATCAAAACTAAACTTCTTCGACTGGCATTCTAAGCAATTCATTATTTACATCTCCATTAAAATCACTAGCAAAGTGACGGGTTTTCAAATTCTCAAAAACCAACCTAGGTTTCTCTTTGTGTAGGTAAGAACTTAGAGTACTAACCCTACCTATTGTAATAGTATCATTCAATAGGGAAAGAATTCTAGATGCAAATTGGTCGCCAAGGGAAGGGTTCTTCCCTCCAGTATTAATACAAATACTACTACCCCACTTCATTTGAGTAAAGCCTTCACCCTCCGAAGAAGTTTCATTCAACATGGTTCTAGTCGCCACTGCTTGTGGGCCTATCGTAACTCGATTCAAAGATTCTTTGCTACCAGTTAGCAACCAATCACAAGATTTACCCAAAACGATTATTCTAATCATTTCTGCACAATCGTTTCTAATGACTCTAGTAGGGTATTGTTTTAGCAAATCATCTAACAAAGTCATTGCTCTCTCTTGTACTAACTTCTCCGAGCGGTTTTGTTCTAGGAAGGCATGCATTAGTTTCACTTCCGAGTCTGTAGGTTCTCTACCAACTAGCCGTTCAAACAAAGTCTTGGGGCTTAGGAACTTCCAATTACCGACTTTCTTCCCGTGTCGATAGAATCCTATGAGAGTCAATAAGTTCTTTGAAGATATTTTACCCCATACATTAGAACTAATCTCAATGGCATAATCATCATCCGATATTTGCATAACCTTTAGCCTCACTTGGACAGTGTTACCTTCTCTATAGTAAGTGTAAGGTAGTCGGGAAGTTAGTACATATCGAATGTCTTCGGGAACTGTAATCGCAGAAGTGACAACATTTCTACAATCTCTATAGGTCATTACCTTTCTCTTGCTCTTAGCATTAAGGTCCAATAGAATACGGGCCAAGACAGGGGCTATTTGCTTTCTAGCCATAGTAATTCCATTAATAGAATAGGAACTACCTTTCTTAGAGATTATGACTTCAGCAGTATGGCCGGAAGTAGGGAAAGATACGATAAACATAATATCGTCAGCCACTAAAGTTCTACGCAAATGGGCTGTAGTTCTATACCATTGGGTTCTAGAATATGCTCCTTTTAGAGTACTATAAAAGGCGGAGGTGCATTGTTCTAAGATAGGGTCAGCAGACCCTAAAGCATTGGCGTCGAAAGAGAAGACAGACCCTACTTGGTGCTGAGTCCATTGTATTATTTGCCCTTCGTATTCAAAGTGGACCGTACAAGTTAGCGGCCCACCATGAGTAATGTCTCGATTAAATCTAATTGTTCTTTGCATATTATCACATCATGTATGTTTTTGATTTGTATTGTTTGAGGCAGGGTTCATGCGCCTCTAATTTCATGTCTTGTGGTGTTATTAAAGAGCCGCCACAAACTCTGCATTTGGTCGCTATAGGGCGACCTCGATTGTTGTTAGTATATTCTGGGTTTTTACTCATCTTTATTCGCCTCTTGGTATTCTAAAATGAATCTTTTTTGAACTACCTTTCTTTCTAGGTAGGCATGAAACCCTATTTCTACAGCAATATTGCTATTCCATAGGGCTTGTTTTATTTTTGTAATGACCATGTAGCATTGGGCCTTACTTGTTCTTCCGCTCGTTTCTTCGTAGCGGATTCTTTCGACTACTCTTTGGTAATCGGGGTGACTCTCTTCCAAGAAATCGTCAAGAATAAGAACAGCGAGTTTCTTACACTCATCGAAATCTCGGAAGAGAGCCATAGTTTCACTTGGGGAAAGTTTTGGTTATGGGGGAGAGGACAACCTCAGAGAGAACCTCCGACAATAGCGGGGGTTAGGTCAATAGATGCGACGGTATCCCAATTGATACCAGCAAGGTCTTGACGGCTAATCATCTCTCCATCGACAAAAATCCAGTGTGTCGGATGGTTGTCGATTTGTTCAATGACTTCGGAAGAAGCCATCTCAACTTGTGTGTGTCCTGTTTCGTTTAAAATTCGTAGTGTAATCATAATATCACCTTTCTCATTTCTCCCATGTCCTACCACTATTTAAGCGGTCACTTTCCCTTTTCTGTTGGGCTTGCTCTAGAGCAATAGCCCGTCCTAGTTGTAGTTTGGAGAATCTTTCTATGTCGCTGTTCTCCATGTTCAACTCTTGCGCCTTTTCAATTAGCCAATCATCCGGCGATTCAATAAAACGCTTGATAGTTTGAATGTCATCTGCACTTAATGACATGTAATTCGAGTTTCGATGTGCCATCAAATAACTATCGTGCAACTTCCTAATGAAATTCTTTTCAGCAGGAGATAGGAATTCCCAATTTTGTAAATAACCTTTATCGGAAAAACCATACCATTCTAACATTTCACTAGTAGACCACTTGGTTCTTTTATCTTCTAGTGATTTTCGATAGTCAGCATACTCTTCTTCTGTAAAAGAGCGACCATTGATTGTCGCTCCTCCGACAAATCTGTAAAAATAGTCTAGGTCGGCTAACAATGACTTGTTAGGATAACCCCTTCCATTTATCTGCGCCCTACGATTATCGGGATGGTTCCATCTCCAAACAATAGAAGCAATACCATCGTCGTTAGCCCTCTTTCGTAATTTAGTACCTTTCCAAGTACTTTTGACATTCAACCGTAAGTCCAATTCTCGTACTGCTGTGAACTTCTCAACAAAATCCTCACCGTGTTTAGACCACCATGCTTCATTCTTCATTCCTTCAATACGAACAGAAATCCATTCTTCAATCATAGCGTCTGTGATAAGTTTCCTATCAATGCCAGTATTCTTTTCAATCTCTTTCAAGATAAGATAGGAGTTGATGTGGTCGGAACCAACAGCCATAGTAAGTCCAGTGATAGTATTACGAATAGCGAAGTGATAAACAATGCTGTGGCCACAAAGACAGTAGCCATAGTCTCTAATCCATTCGGGTATTTCAGCATTATCTTCACCATTCCACCACCAACACTCACCAGTAGCCTCCCATTCTAGTTTAGCATCATCGTAGTTATCAGCCTCGGATAGAAAGGTAAGTTCACGCTTTAGTGCTTGGTCCCATCGGCCATTGCCTAGTTCTCTCTTGAACTTCTTCAGAGCCATTCCTCCGTATCCATTCTCTCGTTTTGACGCTGTTCTAGTAAGAAGCCACTAAGAATCTCATCCATCTTTTCTTGTAGGTTATCAATAATACCTGCAATAATTCGGCGGTTAAGACTAATCCAAATTCTGTGATGTGTGTTCAACACTACCTTCGGTTCATCGTTCTCATTCATGCTAATCACCATAGGCGGCATGTTTTCATCGTCAATCAGTTTAAATTCTACTTGTGTTTTGTTTTCTCTATTTCTTGTGTTCATTTTTATTCCTCCTTATTTTCTCCACATTCTGTGCAGATATATTCATTTATTCTTTCTTCAACTAGTACTGCATCAATACCATATCCATCCATAAAAGAATCAATATAATATCCAGTACATTTCCATTCATGTTCACATTTTTTACTCATTTTTATTCCTCCTTATTTTTGCTTTTTCTTTCATGTGTCTAGTGCCGTCAGCCTCGAAAAAGTAAGTTTTTTTGTAGTAGGTTTCCCATCCATATCCATTAATCACACTTTCTTTGACGCATTGCGCTACTCTTCGGTAAGAGTCGCTTCCGCCCTTTCTAGCGAATTGGCGTACTGTACCTCTATGTCCGTATCTTTCTCTACCTAAAGTTCGGTAGTTGAGTATGATAATGTCATATAATTCAGTCTTGTCATATTCCCTATCTTCTAGGGAATCGAAAGCCAATTCAACACTTTCCTTCATCAAAGGCCAATCTATTCTTCGTATTGCTCCTCTACCCAAATCATTCCTCTCCCTCTAATCGAGGGAATAGGTACTTAGTCCCAACTATCTCTCCCATTTCATCATAATCCGGTACTCCAAAGTTTTCTTCCATGTATTCGATAGCCTCTTCTGTAATTCCGTAGTCAATACCAGCAGGTCCACCAATGTTAAATGTAAAGAGTTCAAAGCCCAAAGCCCTACATTTAATCCTAAGATTAAGCATTCCAGCCCTAACTGAATTCTTCACAGGTAGTGGGTCTAACCCACAATGTCCGTTAGCAATCAAAGCATCTACTAGCATTTGTCTACTTACAGATTGGCTGTTCATTAGTTCGTTTAGCAATATTCGTTGTTCTAATTTATGTATATTCATTTTTATTCCTCATTATTGGGCATCGCACCCTCTCGGTAGTCATTGATAGCACTACTACACTATTTGAATTAGTGGAACAAACAGGATTTGAACCTGTGGTCACTCGGTTATGAGCCGAGAGCATTAACCAAACTATGCTATTGTTCCGTAGGTGTCGGAGGCAGGATTTGAACCTGCGAACCATTTAGGACAGGAGTTTAAGCCCTGCGTGTTTGACCTACTCCACCACTCCGACATTGGCGAGCATAACAGGAGTCGAACCCGTATCACCGGCTTAGAAGGCCAGTATGCTATCCATTACACCATATGCTCTTTTGTCAATATCCATACATTGACGGGGTAACTGTATTGACTGAATTCAGCCGTTACAGTTTCGGTTCCAATTTTTTTAAATTGTTTGTGTCGAGATAGAAGATTACCAATCTTACTACCCCCCGAAGACTCCTTCGGCCAGCGATTTTTATACTCATCTAGTATTTCTGCTGTGTTTTTACTACCATTCTTTAGTATTTTTTCTAATCTTTGGATAGTTCTAATGTTAGCCACTTTGTCACCAACCCTCACATGAGAGGCCAGTTCAAAAGGTATTCGGCGTTACCATGTTGTACGCTATACTCTAACGCTCTAACTGATTCTTCTTCGGAACCGTGTTTTTCTGCAATTAGAGAAGCGACTATCAGTGCAAGTCTTTCCTTGGAAGTCTTTTCCGAAATCACATTAGCCATTTTAATTGCTAGTTCTTCCTTGAGTCTTTCTTCCCACAACAAGCAGTAACAAGGTTCCTTGTAAAGAACATCATGGGTATGACATTCTACAATTCTCTCTCTAGTTCCATTACATTCAGTACATTCACTCATTCGCTCGCCTCCTTCATAGCCAAGTCCATCAATTCGTGTGTGTTTATGTCTTGGCTATCGGGATATTCAGTAAAGCATACGCAACTCATTTCTGTTCTTGAGCGTAGTATTTGCCATGCTCTTCGCAACCGCTTGATTTCTTTCTCTAATTCGACTAGCGATACTCTCCAAGATGCCATCCATTTTTCTGTGTCAGTCATTCTTCTTTCCTCCATTCTTCTAATGTCTTTACTTGCGGATTGTTAGTAGGTACATAGTATTCGATGACTTCAATTCTACCTATCCATCCATCTTCAAGTGCGGCTATGTATTCCTCACACTCTTTCAAAGAACCATGCTGTGTGTATTCCTCATCCATCTCTTCTTCATTTTGTGCGAATACTTGGAAGGTGGGTGCATACTTCTCTAAGTATTGTAGTCGCTTGACTTCCTTATCCAATTCATCCAACGATACTCTCGTTGATGTTATCCATTTGTTTGCGTCACTCATTCTTCTTCATCTCCAAATAGGTCGGCATAGGAACCGTCTTCTTCGTGTGCTTCACGGAGTACGCTTTCATAGTCGCTCATTCCAACTTCGTATGCAATCGGGTCAATTTCCTTCAATAAATAGGAGTAGGGGTAATCTATTCCGGATATATTTGTCTTAGGAAACACTTCGTTTAGCATATCATCGTAGTATTCTTTCATATTTTTTTCATTCATTTTTATTCCTCATTATTGGTTCGGGTATCCATTTAGGATTGTATCTTATATGAATATCTTCCATGCACCCGTAGCATAGTCGAGTTAGTATCTTTTCTTCCATCTCCTCCATATCTAGAGTTTGGAATTCAATTAGCATATTGACAGAAGCACCAAGGCCGCATTTGCCGCACTTTGGTTTTCTTTCAACTCTTTCTTCACTGACAAAGAATGTCTTAATCCAATTTATCATCGGAATCACTCAATTGTCCAGCAAAGAAAGTTTTGTAGGCATCAACTAATACTTTCGTATTGTTGTAGTTGTGCGTAGAAGCATAAACCATCCACTGATGGAATTCATTGATTAATTTAATCAAATATTCGGGGTCGTCGTTCCATCTATCCTTCATACTTCTCGCCTCTTCCACAATGCAACATAGTTGGCAGATTCTCTATGTCCTAAAGTACCGTCTTGTTCGTTAGCCTTGGCATAGTATCTACGCAATAGCGAACTCATAGCATGAACATTCCTAGGCATGTGGTTAGGGTGAATCATACCCTTTACTTCTACGAATAAGTCCTTAGAATACCACTCGCTCTTTTTATCGAAACATTCATCCATAGCAGAAAGAGCGTAAGAATTCTTTCCTTTGAACTTCTTTCTATTTCTTCGGTGTGTAACTGAAGTGTGTCTAGCCATTTCGTACAACTCCTTCTGCGGGTTTAGGTCCAACATAGTAAAGATTATTCTTGGCCCTTGTAATAGCAACATAGCAAATGTTCATCTCTTCACGCATGTTTATTGCCCTTGGATGCGGCATTCTTTCAGTAGCAAGAATATACACATTGTCTGCTTCTAGTCCCTTTGCTTTGTGAACAGTAGAGAGCATAATATCTCCCTTGCCATCTTTGTAAGGGAAGACTCTTTCGATTTCAGCAATTAGTTCTCTCACAGTTTTTGTTCTATAAACGAAAAGACAAATACATTCGTGTCGGTCTTCAAGAGTATTAAGTTGTGCCAACTTCTTTTGCTCCTGTAGTTTAGTTCGCTGACGGACATATTCATCGTCTAATTTTTCAGCAAACATATCGGTAGTCATGTTCATGTCCTTTGTGATTTTCTTCACACTTTGGACAAGCCCTTTCCCTAAGTCACTACCTAGAATGTAGGCAGATTTACCCTTAGAAATCAAGCGGTAGAACGCACTAGCGAGGGGAGCATTGTAGCGACACAGTACCATGTCACCCTTGACCGGCTCAAAGGCCGCATGGGTCACTACTTTGCCTTCCTTGGCATCTTCAATAGCATGGAAATCCTTGACGAAGCGATTGGCTTCTTCTACCACACTAGTTGGACAACGCCATGTTAAAGAAAGTGGATACTTACTTACTGTGCGTCCCAGTTGAAGTAGGCTCTTTTCAAACAAAGACATAGAAGAAGAGTCTGCTCCTCGAAATCCATAGATTGCTTGATTTGGGTCGCCAACAATAACGCATCGAGAGTTTTCATCTAGACACTTTAGTATGAGCATTCGTTGTGCTTGATTGAAGTCTTGTGCCTCATCGACAAAGACAACATCGTATTTCTTCATTGGCATATTTAGCGCAATAGGAAGCCAAATCATATCATCGAAATCAATAGTATGGTATGATTTAATCTTCTGCATAATTACGGGAAGATTCTTCAAAGCCATAACTTCGTCACTGTCTGTTTTGAATTGGATGTGGTATAGGTCTATCAATCCCTTGATTGATTTCCTATCTGTTGCTTCTATAAGACCACCCTTCATCAAACTGATTAGTTTGACCAATGGCTGTGCGTAGTAGTTCTCACCAATGACTTCTCGGATGATGTTTGAACTCTTCCACTTGTCTAACTTACGAAAGCCGATGTTTTCCTTGATTACCTTTAGTCCCATTGAGTGAAAGGTAGCGGCATAAACTGTATCGGGCAATCTCTTACCAAGTTCCTTAGCGATTGAACTGTTGAATGCGAAGAACGCCATGTTACCGGACATTCGATTTGCACCTTCTACAATTGTGAAAGTCTTACCAGTGCCAGCACCGGCTCCAACCATAATGTCGCCATTACCGTTTTGCATTTCATCCCAAATTGCTTCTTGTTGAGCAGTTCCTTGAATCAAGAAACCAACCCCAATTTCTTGTAGACCCATGCTCTAGCCAAATAAATGTCTTCGCTAGTAAAAGGTCGGTTTGAGTAAATCTCCCATTCAAAGTTGACTATGGTTAGAAGGGAATCAGTTTCACGGTTCATTCCTTCGTCAATGATTAGGCTTGCTAGAGTTTTGATATGATTGGTGACTCGCTTCATTCTTCCTCACCCTTTCCAATCATTGTCAATACAATAGAATTAAATTTATTAATTTCTTGATTCCTTTGCTTTTCGAGAAAAACTTCTCTAGTCATACCGAACTCCGTACAACGGCAATTGAAACTATTATTCAAACATACTTTGCACATTATATTCATTCTTCTTCACCTTTCCAGTACCAAGTCTGTTCTCCAAGTTCATCGACTGTCATTCCCAATTGCTCGGCAATGACCTTCATTGGTACACACATGTACCAACCAATGTCTTTACTCATTCCGTTATATCCTTTGTAGTGCTTTCTCATAAATTCAATTATTTTCATTTGTATTCCTCATTTATATTGTGTGTGGCGAGGCCCTTGCGAGTAATGATTGAAGAATCAATCGTTGTCGTTAGGCCCCCTACTCAAGCAGAAGGCCCCGCCGGTTATCTCATCGAGACACCCTTACACCTGTGATTCATTTAAAGGGGTGCGCCACTTAGTCCTATGTGACCTTGTTTATTTTTGAAAATAGTAAAATGAAAGTAGTGTTTTGAAGATAGCATTTCACACATAGCATTCGACCCCCTCAAAATCACCAACAGCATTGGACCCTCTCGAAATCCCATTATTCTAATTCTAATTTTCGTTTCCAAATCGTCATCGCTGTACTGCTCCCAAGTTTCTAACTTTCTAACTTTCTAGCCCTTAGATATTCATAGAGTGTGTGATAGGTAGATTCACACTCTCATAGATAGAATAGATATTAGAATAATTAGAATATTAGAATAATGTATAAAAACAGGGTTTTTAACCCTTTCAGGCCACTTTTCGATTCTAATTCTAGTTGGAATCACGCTGGAAAGTTCAAACTTATCATCTATAGTATATGTAATATAAGGCCAATTGAACTACTCTAGTATCAAATTAATAATTACTTGGATAGTATTATCACTACCTAAAAAATAGGGTTGAGGGGTGTTTTGATTAGGTCGTGTGCTTTGTTAGAGGCCCTATAGCCGAAATGTGGCTGTTATGGTGTCGAGGAGTAGAACACCGACCAAAGGAAGTGAATAACATGCCAAAAACAGAAACAAAAACAGAAACCAAGAAAGCGTGGGACGCATCGGCTGAACTAGCCCGATTCGCTCCACTTGAAGAAGCAATTGAGGCCCAGTCAAACGACTGGACAACCCTATCCGAGCGAGCGCAAGGTCAAATCATAGATGCCCTTGAAGGACTCAAAGACGAATCACAGGAAGACGCCTACCGAAAGGCTGACGCTTCCCACTTGAAGTCATTGCTCAAGCGTTACAAAGCAGAGCAATTGATGGTTCAACGCATGCGCTCAAACGACCCCAACCGCATCCACTACGAAAACGCAGTTCAAGCCGCCGCCATGCATTTCATTGCTACGGGCGAAGGTGGAGAATTGTTCAACCCAGTCCGAAAAACAGAGGGCGGTCCTACCACCCTTAACATGCCCGCCCTTGTTGCCTTTGTCGCCGGTAAGTACATTGCCGAATACAACAAGAACACCGACTACAGCCCAACCGTAGCCGACACCGAGGAGGCCCCTCAAGAATCTTGAGGCCCTCCGGAAGCCGCCGTTCTACTCCTCGGCCCCCCCTGTGGGGGTCGGGGTTTCCACCACAAAAGAACAATTCACAACCATATGGTATTAACTTTGGAGATACCCTTATGAAAATAATGTAGTCGCTAGGGTGTATGACAGAAAAGTACACACCAGCACTACGAGCCACGATTATAACACTGGATGCAATTCTAGAAGCGATTTCAATAAATCCTATTCCTAAACGGATTGAGTTGGATGGGAGTAGTGGGGATGGTGGCCCCGCTACCCCTCCTTCCCATGACAAAGAATGACAAGAATGCCCCCATACGATGTATGGGATTTCCTAGTAGAAGAACTACCACCCAAGAAAAGTTCTACTGCTAACACACTCCCTGCCGACAAGGTTTCTTAAAAAGACCCTAGGGCAGACCTTACAATGGATAGGGGGGAATGGCGCAGACAAGTGAACCAAGGATGAGCGAATCACTGGACAGAGTAGTTGATGAGATAATACTAGTTAAAGCATCAATAAGCCTCGACGCAAATTACACACAGACTTTTGTAACCAAGTCGGCCTTCCCCCCTCACATTCACAAAAAAGACCTGTAGATAGTTGACTCGACTTACTATCTGTTAGAAACCTACTGTAGTTGGGGACTAGAGGTAATAAAGGAGCGTTATGGACGAGATACCATACACGCTCCACCCTTAGGGTTATAGCAAAGTACAACCATATGGTATTAACTTTGGAAAGACCCTAATAAAAATAAGGTGGAGGGTTAGGTGTCGCTCAAGACCTTAATGGAGATGATTATTATGACCAAAGCACAAGAAAACGCACTAAAACTAGAACGGTTATCTGCTCACCTAGCAGTCAACCCTAACCCCGACGCAAAGATACACAACCGATTGATTAACGCAATCGAAGACGCTGTTGATACCGAAGCATCCGACAAAGAACTTACTATGTACTACACTTATGCACGAAAGCAAGCAAAGCGATTTGGCTATGGACAATACCTTTCACAAGGTTCCATTCCTACAGTCCCCCAAGCCCTAATTACTGCTTGGGACTTTATTGACGAAGCCGTATCCTTGCTAGTTCCTACAGAAGCAGACCATCCAATTTACGATGTATTGCGCCGCAAGAAAAACAAAGAAGGTATTATCGCCTACACACCCGAAACCCTACGAAAGACCCTATCTAACCAATCCAAGCGATGGCATAGTGCGGCCTACGACGACGGTTCTTGGGACGGTACTGTTGCCGCTATGATTCAGTACCGAACTGGTACTAATCCACAGGAGGACGCCTGATTAGGCAAAATAAGGTCTTGAGCGGCCCCCTTATGGGGGTCTGCAAAGCATACCATATGGTTGTGACTTTGCTAACAACCCTTATGAAAAACGAGTAGGGGTTAGGTCATGCTAACAGAACAGCAATTTATAGAATTAATGACGGAACTAAAAGAACAGACTAGGGAACTTTTGTTGCTTAGGGAGCGGGTGAATGAAATGCACATTATTATTGCTAGGATGGATTTCAAATGACTACACTAAGAGAATTTACAGACGCACTAAAGTACCTAGGAAGATTAACCCAGTATGAATTCAAGATGCTTTTATTCCCCGACGCTACAGAAGATTATCTTGACCATAAGTGGTCTAATTTTCAAGCATCGTTGGTTTCCTTTTTGTGGTCTTGTTCTTCCGACAAGTTGGACCTAATTACAGGTTGGCTTTTGGCTAACGGATACACAGACATTTTTACTATGGAGGAAGAGGTATGAGCGACATATTAGAACGACCATCCACTACTTACGAGACTACACACCACAGCGTAGGTTTTAGCGACTTCTCCATTCTAGGAAAAGCCTACCCTAACGGTTCCTATACCCAAGCCTCTCCTACTACTGTCTATTTTGAAGTATGCGAAAAGGTTGGTAGTGACACTGTTTCTACTACATGGTTTCTAAGAACATCACTAGTACCAATTTGGGAAGAAGATAACGAATGGAGTGGACGAAAAGAATGGGACGAAAACAACAAGGAGGAAGAACAATGAGACTGATAACAGAAGTGACTACAAGGGCATTTTTTACAGACCGTCCTATGAAGGTAGATAATACAGAAGTTAGGCAAGTTCCTTCGGGGCACTTGATGATAACTGAACTACTACTTCACGGAAACCGAATCGCTTGGAAGCCTACTGGTTGCACTAACAACATTATGATTAGTGCAGGTGGCTGGACTAGCAACACAACAAAGGAACGCCTAAGTGGTATTCTTTGGCGTTCCAATACTAGCGTTAGGCTAGTGCAAAGGAATTGGCTATGGTATTTAGTGAACAACGATACCTTTCGACAATGGGACGGTACACCCATTCATTTGAATGATTTTAGTGCTTGCATGTGAGGGTGAACAAAATGGATGAAGAGTGCGCCATATGTGCAGAAGACTATCACGATAGCGACCAATATATCTGCGATGATTGCTATAACGAACTTGAGGCACTAAGAGCAGACCAATTGGCTTCGAGATACGAGTAAAGACAATACTCCAAGGTGGAGACTATGCCTATAACGAGGTTAGAGGGGGGCTTAACGGCCCCTCTCTTCCGTACAGGGTAGTCAAAGCATACCATATGGTTGTATAACACTATTTTTACACAACCATATGGCTTTGTTTCAAATTTTTTTTATTATTCTAACACTAATACTGCTAATTTAACACTATTAATATTAGAATCCCTGTTAAATAGAGTACTATTCGGCGCACTACTAACAGGCTCGCAGTACTGCGTTTATAGTAGTTGGCATATTACTAAATGTGCAAAGTTTGGCGCATGAAACGGTAGCGAAATTACTATTAGTAGGATACTTCTAGCCGTAGATAGGCAGAAGGGGGTCGGAAACTACCAAGACACTATAGTATTGTGCTAAGGCTTACTTAATTAGTACTGTACTGCGAGGCTATTACTAATGTCTCAAATAGCATTTACAAAAATAGTATTATTCTTATACTGGGAATACATTTACTATTAAAATAATATTTTGCGTAGTCCCGAACAAATTCCGCCAAAAATTTTGAGAATTTTTTTTGGAGAGATTAGCATGACATGGGAAGACATTATAGTGAAAGGGCCGTTCCGTAGTGAGAGCAAGATTAGAAGGCAAATGGATAAGGGCAAACTCAAGATTAAAAACAGAAACATATCCGAAGTAGGTCAGCAGGTAAATAAGATAATTAATGAATTTAGAAATGACCCAGAATTTCAAAGAGTAGGGCAATTCGGTATTAAGTTGGCCAACAATCCAAAAGGCAAGGACGGTCTAATGTTTTATACGGGGTCACTCGGAATGGACAATGATGAATTTTTAGAACTAGCCGTTACTCATTTAAATAAATTAGAATATAAGGCAGAAAAGCAAGGCAATAATGCAATACTTGTTACGAATAAAAACGCCGTACAGAAACAGGAATTGAAAAACGAACAAGCAACTGTACCGCAAGATTACGATGAGAAACTAATTGCCGCTATGATGAAGCGGGGTAGTGAAAGACCTAACTTTGGTTTTATTAATTTTGACAATGCAAGGAAGTTGGCTTCGTTTCAACTTAATGAGCCATTGAATGTGACGACAGAATACCGAAAGGTAGCAATGCACATGAGAGATTTATTGAAAGAAGCATTGGCTGGAACTTACAAGCATCGGGATTTCAATGCTAGTGAGTACCTCAATAATCCCGACTCTTATGTTCGGGATGCTCAAACGCAGTCTAGTTTTCCTGTAGAAAAGATTGCTGAAAGAATCGGCGGAAGATGATTATGACTTGGAAAGATATACTAAAGAACGAGCCTCCGATGCCGGAAGGCTACTATGAAGAACAAGAAAGAAGCAAGAACGAGTCAGAGAGACAGCATCAAGAACTAATGTCCGGTAATTTTTCTCAACGAGAAAACACTCAACAAACTGGTCTTTCCGAAGACCAATTTACTTCGATGGTTCGAGACAGAATAGTTCCAGCAATGAAGAAACTAGGGAATAGCCCTTATCGCTTTACTAGAAATGAAAACCCCGACATATTTTATGCTATACAAGGTGCAATGGGTGATGATGATAAGGGGCTTGTTAGGGCATTCAACAGAATCTATCAACGAGAAGCGAAAATAAGTTTTGAGCCTAATACTGCTATAATTAGATTTAAAGGAAATTTGTGAGTGGATTGATATGACTTGGAAAGATGAATTAAAAAAGACTACCCCAACGGTATATGGACAAAGTAGCAAAGAGGGAGCGAAATTATATCAAGACTTGGTAGAGTCTAGCGCACACGATATAAAACTAATTAAAAGCGTATTGGACAATTACTTAGAATCTTTGATTCTAGCAGAAGTTTTGACTGTTAAAACGCTAGACCGACTACTTAATGAACTGGAAGATAAAGAGGAAAAAATTACTGATTTTATGAAAGAAAGCGGCGGGGGCATGGCACAACAGTTGGAAGTTATGGGTGGCCGTTTCAAGTTTAATCATACTAAAAGGACTGATTGATATGAGTTGGAAAGATGAACTAAGAAAGATACTTGACGAAGACCCCGAAGACATGACTGCTTTTATGAATGTCAGTCCTCGGATGAAGAGAGAGGCTGAAAAGAGAAAGGGGTCTAAAGGTAAAGACGAAGATACCATGAAGGCTTATGAATTATTGAATCAAGTGGCTCAAATTGTAAATAAAAATATGGAAACCGATGCCTTTACTGAAAAATTTGTAGAATCCTTAGATGCTTGCATTAGAGAATTGGGTGATTAACATGACTTGGAAAAACATACTCAAAATAGAGATGGAAGAAGCCCGAAGATTGGGGCGAAAATATGCGTCAAAAGAAATGTTACAAGATGATACTGACAAGATGGTTAGAAGACAAAAAGAGGTGATTCCTCGATTAAAACGAATAATTCATAATATAAAGGTAAGAGGGGGAAATGACAACTTCAGGCCTAATAGTTTAACTCATAATGAACTTATGTCTGTTGATTTTTGGCTAGGGGAGGTTGGGATGAGTCCTCCACAGATTAAAAGTAACATGGGAAAAATAGAAATTATCGAGATTTTAGAAAAATATATCTCCGATATGGAAAAGGCTCATAAAAGGCATGGATATTAAAAACGGTGATTACTATGGAAGCAGAAGTAAAGAGAGTACTGTCCCTCCTAAGAGAAATGGAGAAGACTATGAATTCTGTCAATACTTCCAAACTATCACAAGAAGAAAAGGAAATTGTGGATAGGGAAATTTCCTTATTCAAGAACGCCCTACAAATGATGGGCGGCTCCTTGAAAGTTATCTCTAGGCAGGTTAATATGCCAAACAGCGAATCGTTTTATGCAGAGGTTTGATTATGTCTTGGGAAAATATTCTCAAAAGAGATAAGAATTGGACACCTCATAAGAAGGATGCACCAAGGCGAATGTCACGCCCAACAATAGATACTAGAACTGCCAAAGAAAGAACAACACAGAGAAGTCAAGAAACTGGCGGAGAGGCTGGTGTGGCTAAGAGAAAGGCTACAAGAGAAAATAAAGAGGCAGCAATTAAAGAACTTAAGGCTCTAGAATCTCTTGTTGATGAAGCACAGTGGAGACTACAGCGAAAGGATGATGCTGAACAAATTAAGGAGCAGTATCCTGAAGCCGCTCAAGAGATGATGGAAAACTATGAAGGAGTGACAGAAGAGATGGAAAATGAAATGTCTTCTATTATTTTGAGAATTGATAAGTACTTGGACAAGGTAAATTATGTTCCCGCCATTAACGAAATTGATAGAGAAATACAACCTCTAAGTAGGGCTAGACAATATGTTGATACTGGCCTTTCTAAAAGAAACCGAGATAAATTTCCTATGTTAAGAAAATCTATTTTGAAATTCTTCGGGCCTAGACAATTCTTAGAACACTTCCAAGAAAAACTAGGAGGGGAGATTTACTCTAGTCATATATCTAGCCGAGCAAAGGGCAATCCGGAATTGAAGTTAGATTATGGTAAAGATTTTTTGAAAGTTAAATCACATAGGGGACAATTTCATATCAGCAAAAAAGATGCGGTTATTGCATCTAGCCCCTCCCTCAAAGAATTGGTCCCAATCATTGAAAGAAATTTGGGGTTGTAGTCATGTCTTGGAAGGATACTCTAACTCACGATGGACTTCGTACTACCATAGTAAAGGCAGTCGCTGACATTTTAGAAAATGTAGATGAAATTTCTTTTGGTGGCATAAAGTCTTCATTATCACAAAGAGGTATTGGTAGATTCAAAGATGCTAATTTGAGGAGATTTTTAAACAGTGCTGATTGGATAAGTAAGAAGCAACCTTACTTATCCCCTACTTATTTTTATTCACTGAGGAAGGATTGAAATGTGGCAAGATATTCTCAAGGAAGTCAAGGTTCTAAACGAATCTACAGTTTCGGAGAATATGCCAAATTTTAGAACTGCTAGTGATAAGGGCTACCCAACTAAGGTAAGTCCACTAAACCTAGTTAGCGAAGTAAATGATGAGGGCGAAGTTTTGGGCTTTACTTCCTATAAGGACATGGGAACATTCTTTTTCGTAGGCAATGGCTACATTAGACCCGACCATACAGGAGAGGGAATTTTTGGAAAATTATTACAAGAGAGGAATAAGCATACTAGAGGCAAGCCTAGAATTACATTATTGAATCCACTAGATGAAAAGTCTAGGGAGAAGGTAGAAAGAATGGCGGCTAGGGTAGGAGATAAGGTGACTTCTTATTCTCAAGTACAGGATATAATGAATAAAGACATGTATGTTGAACTTAGTAAATTACCCATGTATCGGTATCCGGTGATTTAAGATGGGTTGGAAAGATATACTAAAAGAATATAATCCTAAAGAAATGGATGCTAAGAGAGCAAAAATTCAAAGGAATAATGCTTACTTAAGAAGGGAAGAAAGGCGTAAAGAAGAAGAAAACAGACAAAGAGAATGGGAACGAAAACATGGGGAATCCGGCAACCGAGAAGAAACATGGGCCATGAGTGAATTTGTTGCTGGAAGAAGAGACAGTCCTAATTTTAAAGACACCAAGGTTAGTCCTCCCAAGCGTAGAAAGAAGCCAAAGAAAGGAAGGCTACCTCCTAAGCCACAAAGAGGCCGAAAGAAGGAACAGAATTCTAAGGGAGATGTTAATAGTGAAAACCTTGAGAGAATGGCAGGGGCCGTGACTACTACTGCTCCAGCACATGCTAAATTATTCAAACCCGCATACCGAACTAGAAAGAAAAGGAAGGATGAGTAATGCCTAAAGATGTGAATAAGAATACTGCCAGCATCGGTGACGCTGTTATTGAAACAGTTGGTGGAGTTATCAAATTCAAGAAAGATTTTGAGGCTTGGGAGAAAAAATGCAGAGGTGCAAATTCCGGCATGAAGAAAGGCTCTTTATTGCTTGCAGTTGAAAACCATGCCACCAGTCCTAGAAGGGGTTCTCCTAATGATGGAAATTCCGGCGCACATACCATGCTTAGAAGAATTAGGAAGATGTTAGTTGACAGGGCTAACGGAATTTTCTTTGAAGAGGATGCTGAAACCCTAGAAGCAATTGTCAATGACCTTGAAGGGTTGAAAGACGATGCTAGTTTGAATCCTCAAAATATCGTATTCTCAATTCCTAAGAAGTATAACCGACAGACAGGGGCTTATGCTAGAGGTGTAGAGATGGAAAAGGTCTACGGACACTACCTTTCTACTTTCTACGCTAAGAAGCATGGTACTGCCGATAGACAAAAAGATGGGTGGGTTAGCGATAAAGAAAACACCGCTACTCCTCCAATTTATCAAGCCCTTTATGGCGGAAATTTAGTTCCTGTTGGATTGGTTGATGTTTTGAATAAAGCAATTGAAGACATTGACGACCAAAACTACATTGCTACGATTACAACTTCCAAACCCGCCGCTACTCTCCAAACCATTCCCGATTTTAGAAAGAGATTGGGTCGTGCTATTTCTACTGCAAGAACGGAAGAAGGAGTAAGTACAGGTAGAGTTATGAGGTTAATGTCCGGTAAATCATTCAAGGTTCCACCTACAGGTAAGGCACAAAAGATGCTATCTAGATACATGAAAGTTCCCGACTTAGGAGGGACCATTACTGAATTCACAATCGAGTTGACTCCGGCTAAGACTCGTAAATTGATTAAAGATTACATGAAGTCGAACATGAGTGTAAAGGTTAGTCCGGTTATTAAAAGTTGGAAGGAAGTGTTGCTATGACACGGTGTAATACATTAGATGCTTGGTTTGATGAACAATCAAAGAAGATTGATAAAACGGAGAAAGAGACAAAGAAAGAGTTTGTCACTGGAAATAAGATTAAGGAAGTGAAGAAATGACTTGGGAAAACATACTAAAAGAAATGACTCTAGATGAAATAGAGGAAATAGTTGGAAAGACGGGAAGTTTAGACGAACTGATTAAAATGATTGAAAAGAAGTTCGCAGTGAAGACTAAGATGATTTACGATTCTTCCTCTCGTCCTATCGTTG
>Ga0208667_1000012_pt1 | contig 91041 bp, 123 predicted proteins | sample 11BtaG_FD_184085 | JGI IMG/M metagenome (GOLD analysis project Ga0208667, IMG submission 184085) | Marine viral communities from the Subarctic Pacific Ocean - 11B_ETSP_OMZ_AT15265_CsCl metaG (SPAdes) (version 2) | ecosystem: Environmental > Aquatic > Marine > Oceanic | place: Pacific Ocean... | reverse complement strand
ATACAGAATCAAGGAACTTGATATAAATGGTCTCAATTTCTGGCTTGCTAAAGCAATAGAACCTAAAGAAATATTAGGAAGGTGGTAATATGGATTGGCAAAATATATTAAAGGGAGTTATTAAGCGTGAAGATGTTATAAAAGCAGCGAAGGAAGCGATAGAAGGGGAACATAGAGAATGGGAAGTAACACATTTCTCATATCTATATTCTTCTCTGGGTAGGGGTATGGTATCTCTTAGGGTTAAAAAAAGAGATGGTGGGTCAGATATAGCATGTTTAGTAGAGAGTGAAGATATAAGATTAGACAGTATTCTCGACAAAGTGAAAGGTGAATTTGGTCGCTCCGAAAATTTAGATGCCTACAAAAAAAGGGTTGTTGAAAGTGTAAAGCCCACCTTTCGTTCTTTAAATTGGTTTTATGAAGTTATAGAACCTATAGACGAAATAATAGACATAGGGGCGGGTTTTGAAATTATTGGAGATTCGACAAACCAATATACAATTCTTTCTTCGAGTTTAAAATCCAGTGGTTGTTATGAGGTAAGAACTTATGAGGGTTATTCTATTTGTATAGAAATAGATGAACGAAAACCTGCTGGAGATAATCTATTGGGTTTAGCATTAGGTCTACTTAACGATGAATCAACGAGCGAAAGTGTTGAAGGTCTTACGGATTATATGTCCGATTGGCAAGAACTCCAATGTCAAGTTTGTGGGCATTTTAATGAATTTTCTATATCGGATGAGGGGTATCAGTGTGAAAATTGTACTGCAACAACACAACTTACGGATATAAGATTTGAACCAAGGTTTCAAGCAGACGAAGAAGTTCAAGATGAAGAAGGTCCTAATGGTGTGTTTAACCCCCATTTTAGGCATGTCGTGGGTGACATGTTTTTACAGGAAAATAAATTATTTAGGCTTAAATTCCCTAATGAATATGATTTAACCGTAAGAGGAGACCCTGAATCAATTTTAGAAGATACAGATAACGACAAAATATTTATTTCCAATAATATGTTATATGACGAAGACGGTGATGAGATGGGTTTGTATGAGGTGAGAGAGATATTATCGGAAGATGTTGATTTTATTAAATTTATAGTTAAATATTTAGAAGAGGATATGTATGAAGTTTACGACTATTTAGAATATGTAAATTTAGGGGGAGATTTATGGTCCGACCGTAAAGGTGGATATTTAGGCGATGATGGTAATTTTACTGATAATATAGAAGAAATTTATAATCTTAGTGAAATGTCCGAAGAAGAATTTATTATGAACGCAATAGAAGAATGGGAATTACCTGAAGATAATGTTTTAGGTTTATTTGATTATAAGAAAGACGGGGAATATTGGATTAAATGGAATGGAAAAAAATACGAACTTGTTAACGGGGAAATGGTCGAACAGGATGAAGGCGGAATTACAAAGAACTTAAGTAGTAAATCCGTTCTCCCTATTAATATGAAGTGGACAGACTATCTTAGAAAAACCTCTAATACAAAGTCCGAGGATTGGGAATCTGCCTTAAAGAGTTTTATTTCCGATGGTAAAAAATTAGGAATACCCTTGTCTGTAATGGAATTATTAAAATTGGCAAAGGAAGCAACGACTTCGCAAAGCGAAGGTTTTGAAACTCTACATCGACCCACCTTCAGTGAGGAGGAAGAGGAAGATGTTTGAATGGGATAGAGAAGGTGCATTAGCATTACTTGAAGAATATAAGGCTTTTTGGGGACCAAGTAAAAATTCTCAATTCGGCATTACAGGTAGGCCGGATGCCAACACTGGAAAGGTTAATGCTAAGTCTGTTTATCTTTCGGTAGAAAATCATGGCCGTGTAGGAATGTCAAGAAAAAATATAGACTTTTCAGGTGGCGGAGCAATTTTAGAAAAACTCAAATCTTTCTTGGAGAGAGAAACCTTCCTCGAAGAAGACCTTCTTGATTTTGATGACATGGAAAGAGATTTAGCGAGAATAGAAACAAGGCCGGGTCGTAATCCCGCAAATATTAAATTTAGAACTATGATTTCTTTTAAACCTCCGGCAGGTGAAGATGATGAACCTGAAATAGAAAGAGGTGTGGTAGCGGGTCATTTTTTGACAGTCCCGTATTGGGAATACCGCCAATGGAAAGCGGAGAAAATTAACGAAGCCTTCGCAAGTGAAAAGCCTAAACCCGAATGGTATGCTTTTTCTAAAGAAGGTGGCGAGCCACCTCAAAACAAAGCAAAGCCTCCACTTTGGCAAGCAATCTTAGGTGAAAAAAATAGCCTAAAAAGTTTGGTTGCTGATATTAAAGAAATAGTTGAAAAGAGTATGGGGCCGGGTTCAGCACCTATAAAAATTGATGTTAATGCTAATTTAGGCTCAAGAACAGCAGAAAGATTGGCTACGGTAGCCGGATTAAATAAAGCAATACGAGAAGTTATGGCTGATGGAACTATTTACACAAAAGGTAGAAGATTCCCCGTAAAAAGTAGACTTAACGATGCGGTGAGAAATAAAACATTTAACATTAGTTCTTCAGACCTCGCAATACTTGTAGATACCTGCACTGTCAAAATTGAAGGTGAGCGTGTTGAGATTGACGAAGTGGTTAATTACGAAAAAATAAATAATATTACAATGCGTTTTCCTAAGAGTAATAAAACTCTTAATGCGGTTGTTCGTGCCGTTATGGGTGAACAAATGGAAACATTCAAAGTTCCCGGAAGCACCGAGGGAGATGGAATTACTCTCAAGCAACTCGATGCCATGGAAGCATTTAGCAATTTAATGAAGGTGATAAAGTGAACAACAGTAGAGGCCCGTTAAATAGTAGTGGAAATTGGTGGTCGATTATTAAAGCGTATAAAGATATATTGTCATATCATTTACCCTTATTGGAAAGAATAATTAATGAATCGGATGATGAAGAACTCGTTGAACTCATTGAAGGGTTTATTGAAATTTTTACTGAAGATAAATTCCATCTACATTTAACCCCCGGATTTACCAGTGGTGGTTCGCAGGGCGTTGGTATGACAGAAGAAACTCCACTATCTAATGAAGAAATATTAGAATTAAATGAATTTACCGAAAGAACGGCGGCTGGAGAAAACCTTACAGAAGAAGAAAGAAAGCGACAGCAGGATTTATTAGATAACTCCGGTCAAGTTATGCAGGATAACGCCTCATTAGGTGATGATTATATTATGTTCACCTTAACTCAATATCCCGGTTTTAAAATATTAGCAGGACCAGTTACGATAGCATTTGGTGATACCACTACTTATGGTATGCAAAGTGGTAATTTATTTAAGAGACAATTAAGAGAGGCTATTGACAATGCGTAAAATTCGTAAGTCTTGTCCTCTTTGTAATCATCCTGATAGGGATAACTTAGAAATAGAAATTCTTGAAGGGCGCATGGATGCCAATGCTCTTGATAGAGAAGAAGGTTGGAGAGCCGGAACTACAAGAAAACATATGCAGGAACATTTGAATGCGTATCACGATGATTCAAATGATAAGTGTGCTTTATGTGTTGCGCCAAATAGAAAGGATTTAGAAGCGGCAATTGTAGATGGACATATGAAACCGAGCAGGGTTGCAGAATATTTAGAAGTCGGAGTCGATTCAATTAACCTACATATGAAAAAACATCTCAAACCTATCGTTCAACAATCGGCGGCATTAGATGTAGCCCGTGTAGAACTAAATGAAATTGACCTACTTTCGCAAAATGTTTCAATGTTGCAGGGTAAGATTCAACAATTTATTTTAGACAATGAAGATTTAGATTTCAAGACAGTGGATTCTTTAGTAAAACTTAGTAAAGAAATTCGTGAGTCGCTAAAGTATGCGCTCGAATTTAAGGGCAAATTAGTACATAAGCGAGAAGAAACAGTGGTGATTCAACAGATTGAAGTTATACAAAAGGTTCTTATTGAAAGATACCCCGAAGTATGGACTGAGATACGAGATGATATTGCAGAGAGATTAGCATGAATTGGTTTGATATTTTAAAAATTTCTTTCAAGCCGGTAGACCGTGATAGACCTGCACCGAGAATTAGAATGGGTGAAAGTCTTATGGGAGAAACTGCCAGTTATAACACAGCGACCGGAGAAACTGTTATTTCTCCTAATCCTAATGTGACACCGGAGAAACTTGCCTTAGTATTAGCACATGAATCAACACATGAAGCCCAATTTAATACGGAACCAATAATGAGGGAAATTGTTGATACCTCTGGAGATGCTATTATTTCCTTTGTATTAAGTGTGAGAGAAACACCTATCCAAAACTTATCTATAAATATGTTGGTAAGAGCATTAGATGATGTAGAATTTAACATAGGAAATGCTATAAAAACATATTTAGAACAAGAAATGGCAATAGAAACACAGGCCTACTCATTAGAGAGAAATTTTGAAACACGAGAAGGTAGAAATAGATTTGCTCAATTTATTTTATCTTCTTTTGAGGCAAGAATTATAGGAACAATGGGAGCGGCAAATATGCAGCCAGAAAAAATCCCTATGGTTATGGAAGCACTTATTCAAGTTATAGAACCTACCGTTAGAAGAATTTTTGAATCCTTTGTAATAAAGTTAAAAAGGGGTGAGAGGCGATGAAGTGGCAAGACATTTTAAAATTTGACGACCCAACGGCCCTATTTGAAGACCTTCGTAGAGAAATTGTAGAATACTTTCCACCTCGTTATATTGGTGATGCAAACCAACCGAACTCAATTATAGGTATTATATTTCATTTAATAGATTATTTAGAAAGTCCTATGTATTCGGAAGAACGAACTCAAGGTGTATTAATTACTTTGTTAAGAAAAATTGGCGCAAAGCAGGAAGAATTTATGGAAGACGAAGGGCATGATGAAGCATTTGAAGACGGCAATACACTTTTCTATAACACAGTTGCAGGGATAATTGATGCGATTAGTGAAGCATTGAAATTTAGGGGGGAAAACACATGAGTTGGGAAAATATTCTTAAACTCGATTGGCGTGAAATGCTGGATTCTTATATAACCGAGGACAGTTTATTTGAAAACATTTATAAACACCTTACAGACAGTCTTGGTTATAACGCGCCGTCGAAAGACGAGGTTATCGACTACTTAGAAGAAAATTACGAGAGACATAAATTATGGAAAAACTTATGGAGTGAGAAAAATGACATGGAAAAATACAATTAAGAAAGAATACGGAATGCCTGATGATGAAGACCTTTTTAATAAATTAGGCATATTACAGAACAGGATTCAATATGCAATAGAATATGCTGAAAAGTTAAAAGGAAATGAAAGAGGCGAATTGAAAGAAATTATCGCTATTTTATCACAAGCAGAAGAATTGGCGCTTAAAGCAGCAGACAATTTGATGTGATTATTATGACATGGACAGACATTACTAAAAACCTTACACCTGAACAAGTAAGAACTATGGAAAACGGTGTTAAAAAAACAGGCGTTTGTCGTAGATGTAATAGAAGTGTTAAAACTTGGCAACCATGTCCTATGAACTTACCAGCCTTACCGATAAAACCTAATTGTCCAATGAAGACTGAATATAAGGACTCAAATCGTAGAGGTCCATTTACTGCGAGGGATTAACTTGCAATGGTTTCAGATTTTAAAGATTAAAATTATCGGTAAAAAATTTTCCGTTGATGGTAAGACCTACCACTTTAATCCTGAACAAGTTAAAGAATATAAAAAAGAATATAATAACCCTCTTATTTCACGAGCAGATAGTAATTCTAAAAAACGAATTGCGTTAAGAAATGTTATTAGAAAATATAATATTAGGGGTGTATAACATGTGGTTCGATACATTGCGTAAAAAAAGTAAAGCCCGACGAAAAAAGGGTAGTAAGCAATATAAGAAAAAGAAATCTAAGGCAAAAAAAGACGCTTGTTATCGCAAGGTAAGAAGTCGTTATAAAAAATGGCCTTCCGCTTATGCTTCCGGTGCTTTAGTTCAATGTCGTAAAAAGGGTGCGGCTAATTGGGGCAATTCAAAAAAGAAGTGATAACATGTGGCGGGAAATACTCAAGGAAGAATCCAAATGGATGAATAGTCTTTCTGCGAGTAAGCAAAAACTTCTTGATTCCGAACCTTCTTTTGAAGTAGACATTCCTAAACTTTCATTTCCCGATAACGAAGAAGAACTACCAAAGGTTCTAAAAATTATGGAAGGTCAAGACTTAGATAAAAAAACTATTAACGACTTAGATAAAAATAATCATAAAATGATGCTCGACATTGTTGGAGAGAAAATGTCCGAATGGGGGGATTTTATAGATGATGTGGATATTCATACCATACGACTTAAAATGAAATACGGTAGAAAGCGACCCTATGAAATCTCGGATAAAATTAAGTCTATTACAAATACGGATGACACACCTTCTTTTCCAAGCGGCCACGCTATTGAAGCATATGCGTTGGCTAAAGTTCTCGGTGAGAAATACCCCGATAAGAAAAAGGAACTTAATACTATGGCAGATTCAATTTCTCTCTCCCGTGTTCAAATGGGAAATCATTATCCAAGTGATATAGAAGCAGGTAAAAAGGTAGGACTTATGCTTGCTGATGCGTATTTAGATATTTCTAAATCTTGGGAAGATATTCTACAAAGTGGCGATAACTTTAAGAGAGAGAAGTCCGAAGGCTTACATGGGTGGTTTTCTCGACGAGGCGGAAAAGAAGGTAAAGGAAAGAAAACACAGGGAGGATGGATTGACTGTTCTTCATGTGGAAAGAAAAACGGACCTAAGCCTTGTGGAAGAAAAGATGCTTCAAAGGGTAGAAAGAGAAGATGCCGCCCTACCTGTGCGGCCTGTAAAACTTACAAAAGGAGGAAAGGAAAATGAGTTGGCAAGATATATTAAAAAGAAAGTGGGATAAAATTGAGGCCAAAAAGCGTAAGGTTTCCGACGACGGCCATGTTGAAGGTTTCGTTAACAGAAAGGAAAAGTTTAGCGGCACACTACCCGCAGGTGAATATTTAATAATGGATAATAAAAGTTTTGATAAAGAAATATTTAACGGTAAAGATATGAGTAATCAAAAAGAAACAAAATATACCGAGATGGAATATCCTCCTAAGAGAGATGATAGAGGTCGTTTAGTAGAACAAAGAGTCACACCCAAAGAAGCAAGGGAGAGTAATAAATATGGTCGAACTGGTCGTTCTAAATTTGAAGGTGTAGCCCAAGCGGGGCAAAGAAAGAAAGATGAATATGAATTAGACTTAACTAAACCTACACCTAAACCAAGTGGTAAAGGTAAATTTACAATGAAAACTGGTAAGAAAAGAACTCCTATTAGATTAAAGAAGGTTTCTTTTAAGAACTCTAGTTTTAGACAAGCACAGTTTGGTTTTTATCGAAAAGAAGACCCTTCAGGTGTAATTAAACTGTGCAACTTTAGTCGTGCTAATTTTAATGGGGCTAAGATGACAAATGTAACATTTGAGGATTGTGATTTTAGGGGTGTAGATTTATCTAAACTTGCAGTAGTAAGAAATGTCACATTAGTTCGCTGTAATGTTCGAGGGGCTTCACTACATAAGGGTATAAAAAATATAGAACCCCGTAATGCTGACAAGATGTATCAAGGTAAGAGGAAGTGAGAATATGTGGAAAGACGGTCTAAAGAAAAAGCAAACCAAGTTTGGTTTTCAAAGAACTTTAGCCGGTGAAAGTATTGCTAATCTTGACCCGATTGAAGAAGCGGTGAGGCAGAAGGAGAAGGCTGACAAATCTTTATCCGAAAGAAAAAAGCGTGAAGACAAACGATTAAAGGTTGCCCAGCGTAAAGGTCAAACTACTTTGGAAAAAGAAGATGATTGTATTATTGATACGGATTTACGAATTGATAGATTTGAGGAAATGATACAGATTTGTAAAGATTTAATAGTGTTAATTAAAAGGGCAGATAATTCTCCAGACACGGATTTTGAACCTCAAATTGTGTCTGCATACAATAGTCTTATGGGAATTAATAAAGAAATATTTGAAGATTTATTTTGTCTTCGAGACCAATTGAAGGACAAGTAATCAAAAAACTATAAATACCCCATTCCTCTAAGAGGTAATTAGGGATTCATATGAGTACAGAAGATAAAATTGAAGATGCTGCTGATATTGCAGAAGATATTGTAGAGTTGGCAGAAGACTTGGGGCTTATTTCCGAAGGCCAAGAGGCAAAGTATAAGGCTTTGATTAAGAAGGCGTTACCGAAAGTAATAATTGTTTTGGGTGGAGTTTTGGGAATTTACATGATGCTTAAGTGATAGGTATGGTTCAACCAATAAAAGGTAGACTTGCTCGTGCTGTGCGTGAGCGCAGGGGAAATGATACTGAGTATTTAGATAAACTTAGAAATCGTGAGTTGTCTTTTAATAATATGAAAGATATTTTAGAATTAATTGATGAGGCAAAAGATGAAACAAGTATGTTTTACGATGATATAGTTTCTAATAAAAGAGACCCTGAAAAAGTTATTGAAACCTTACAAGCCCTGTATGATGAAAAATCCAGTGAAGGGTTTGGTGCATATTATTCACTACCCTATGGCGACGGTCAAACAATTGGTGATAAAACCACGGGCAATCCGGTTAAGTGGGTAGAAGAAAATATTCAAGAATTGTATAATCAACTACTCAATGGTAATCCGGTTGCTTTTTTAAGTGGCATGGCAATATTAATTAGTAGAGCAAGAGCCAGCAGTACACCGAGACAAAGTATTTTTGATAAACTAAAAGAATTAATTTCTAAAATACAAACCGATGATGAACGCTGGCAATCTGTCGATACAGAACAGTTAAGCGAAGTTATCGAAGGTAATGAAATAACGCAAGGCTATAATATAGTCAAAAGACTCAACGCCTTACATGTGCAAGACAAAGAATACGCTACCATTAATTTAGGAACATGGATGAGAAGTTCAAATTACAACGAGGAAAGTTTTACAAACATAATGAGAATATATGGACACATGTTAAATCGAACAACTTCTAATTTTACCGGCCCTCTTGTAGACTTTTTCAAAGGCGGTAATTTTGAAGTCAAAACTTCTCTATTAAGCAAACTTCTAAGGGCGAGAGGTCCTACTGCATTAGAAACTCTTTTCAGTAATTATCTTATATTTAGATTTTCAAGGGGAGGAAAGACTGGTTCTGCCGTAGGTGGGGGAGATTTAATTGGTCGAAAAAATGTGACGGATTGGGTTAAGACGGGCAAGGAACAAAAATATCCTGTATTAGCCCGTGTCGGTGATGAAACTCCTGAAGAATTATTAGAGAGAATAAGGGCAGATGTAAAACAAGACGGCAACACTAAGACTCAATTTGAACAATGGAAAAATGACATTGTTCCTCAAGTTGAAGAATTACCACGAGGGTATTCTCGACGCATGGGAAGAAATAGGACCAAATTAGAACAAAATGAATATGTTCTTATGCTTAGTGTCTACCATAGACTTTTATTAGATAAAGAAGGGGGGAGTGATTTTACCAATATTCCTAAAACATATAATTTTGCTTCATTAAGTCAAGAAGGTGAGGATTCCTTTAAGATGAAAGCCGAGCAATTTAAAAACGCAATAGCCTTAGCATTAACCTTTAATCCAATTTCTCTTGAAAGTATAGAAAATGTTTTCAACACATTAAAAGATTTAGAAGAAGAAGAGCCGAGAGACTATTTTAGAATTGTAGCCGAAAATGCACCTGCACTTGAGGCTCAAATAAAATCAGGCGTAGATAAATTATTTACACCTATACCTACAATAATAATTAATGAATTAACCGAAGTGCTTTCTACACTAAATCCCAATAGGATAGAATCGCTTAAGAACTTTATAAAAATTAAAAATAAAAATCCCTACGAGTATCTACATGAGATAGATGCTCTCTACGATGAAAATTTGGAGCAAGACCCCGACTACTATAAAAGGTGAAATGAATGAATATTATAAGTGAGCAAGAATTTGGACAACTATTAGACGAATTTATACGAGAAGGGGAATTTACTGGTAAGACTGGTAATTTTGAAGAAGATAAAGTCATATTAGATAAAAGATTAGGAATGACAGAAAAGACAGAAAATATTGAGTCACGAGTTCCACAAATGGATGAGCGATTAAAATTAATAGCGGCCCTCTCCGACTTAGCATCTATTGTTGAATTAGATTTATTTTTAGGTTCCGAGAAAATATTTACAAAACAAAAACCTAAGTTTCTTTCCGAATCATACCCAGTAGCCGGTAGATTCTACGGACTTACTACAATTACCGAAGAGTCTTGGGAAAATAGAATTTCTGCTGGAGGTTCATTTAGTGAGAACGATTGGGAAGATACTATAGAAAATTGTTCTGCCTTTTTGGAAGATGGAGTTTTTACGAAATTTCCAGAAATAGAAGACCTTTTACGAAATATTTTCCTTGCTTTAGATGAACAGCAAGGGGGTAGAGAAACTGTCACACCTGATACAAAAAGTCTTGATGAGATATTTGACGGCTTTAGAAAATATCAATTGACCGACGCAGGAGATAGAAAGAAAATTTACGAATACTGGGCCGATACAGACAACACATTTAAATCGTTTGAAGGTATAGTAATAGAATTACCATTATTACAAAAAATACAGGAACTTACAGGAAACGAATTAGGTGAATCGCTAAAAAGAAGAGAAGGTTCACTGGAGTTGACAACAACGGTTAATGAAGAAATGAGAGAATTTTTAGAAACAATAGATGCGGAAGAAGGGTATTCAGCCACAGTTTTAAAATATAAAAGGGCCTTAGAAAAAATTAAAAAATTAAGAATACCTAAATATACAATTACCTATTCCACCCCACCTTCTATAACACAATACTCTCAAGAAGTTTCTCTTGTTAAATTGGCAAGTGATTTGGTTAATCAAATTACAGGAGTTGACATTGAAGAATACAGAGAAATATTTTCAAGAGGTATTTCTAGCGACGAAGTGGATATTCAAGACGAGACTAAATACGCTCGCAATGAAAATCCCGGAGACAATACAGTTTCTTCTTCTATTGATTATAATGAGCAAGTCGGTGAAGAATTATTGGTTGAAGTAGAAGAGGTCGAAAAAATGGCCGACCCACTTACATTATTAGCCGCTAAATTAAATAAATCTCGATTATATGTTGAGGGTGATTTAGCACAGAAGGTAGAGGAAAGAGTAATGACAGAATTATCCGAATACTTAGAAAGTCCGGATATTTTAGAAATGGTAAAGGAAAGTTATTTGGACCAAATTAAAGAATTTATTACAGAAATAAAAAGCGACCTCGTAAAAGAAGGCCCTTACACATTTATGATTTTAGATGATAAGAAAAATAGTTCAATACTTACTAAACTAAAGTCTGGCAAAGAAAAGTATAAATTTACTTTAGAATATTATATACCTGTCACTCAAGATAACAATATTAAATTAATATTAAAAACTGTAGAAAAAAATTCATACATGGCTTATATTAATTCTGTAAATGAAATGGCAAATGAGTTATTTGATACCATAGTTGAAATTAAAAATATATTACCCGAAGCCCGTTTTAATAGAAATGTGGCAAGAAAACCTTTTGCTACAAGACCCGGTTCTGCAAGAACCGCTTCTCTATCAGGTGGCAATTATATTGAACAGCCGGGAGAATTTGCAGAAACCCTACAAGAAGAAAGTGATTTGACTTACGGATTCTTCGAACAATTAGTTTCCATATTTAACCAATATTACTTTGACATTATAGACACTCGATATTTATTTGAAATGGATAAACCTAATTTTATACTATCGGATTCTTACAAAAAAATTGCCGCCCTATCTACAAAAACAGGCACAAGTGTAAGAGCGGGTATTAGAAGGGCTATGGTTAAAAGGGCAAATATTAATATTACCCAAGAAGATTTTGACGATTTAATAGAATTCTTTGAAGGTCTTAAGCGTTATAGTCAACTCTCTGTTCCCGAAGCACTAAATATTATGGATAAAGCAATGCCAGTTTTTAGAAAACTATATCTAATGGACTTACCTAAGAGTGATTCAAGAAGAAAACAAATTACAGGAGTCAATAGAAATCTTACAAATTACATGGGTAAGTTACTGTATGAAATACTTCTCTCTTCACAAACAATAGGTGCTAATGATTCCAACAATATTGTATTCGGAGGTAGACCTATAACCGAATATAAAGATGCTGAAACAAACATTTCCCAATTAAAAATATTTGATGTTTTAGAAGATGAAGAGTTTATAGAATACGCTAAAGATAACGCTTTAGGAACAAAACTTAGAAATCTTAAAAGAACGCTACGAAGAAACCCGTTGAAAATTTCCAGAAGACTTACGGATAAAGATGCGATGTATAAGGCATATGTAGAAGCACTCGACACGGTTAAATCTAATAGGGGGGAAAAAATCTATAAGGCGTATTTTAATTTTGACGATGTAGGTGATGTAGAATATGTATTAGACTTAATACACAAGGAAGATAAAATTGACTTATACGCTCGTGATATTGAAGGTATTATTAAATCATACGATTCCTTTAATACCCTATCTTCTTACTACGGAATTAGCGACGATATAATTTACAAAGTCAAGGGGCTATTTAGATGAAAGGCAAGCGTAGTAAAAGATACCCTGTTCCTTCGGGGACTCAATTCACCGAAGGTGAGGAAACTTTTACTATCGTAGGGCCTATATCGGATGAACAATTTGTAGGCTACGCAAATAGATGGCCGGAAGCAAATAGATTGCTAAGAAATAGAAAGGATAGTCCTTTTCTTTTTGCAAGTCCAGATACAAAACACTGGGTTATTTTTGATGAATTTGGTTATCCTGTTTCTAAATCCGGCATTGTTGTAATGGATGATATTATCGGAGATGGAGGTTCTTTCACAGTAGGGGGCTATGAAAGTCATGCGGAAAAGTATGGCAATATTCAATTTTTACAAAGAGGGTTCTTTAATAAATTACAGGAATTTAGAATGCCGTATGCTAAAAATTTAGCAGAAACGGAAAAAAAGATAATTGCTTTTTCACTTTCTAATGACGCGCCTTGGAGATTACAAAGTTATAGAAAGTTGGGATTTGAAATTTTACCTCACACGAAAAAACACCCACTGTTGCCGGATAGATATTATCAACGCTTTCAAAGAGATGCTACAACATATGGCGTGTGGGTTCCTAAAAGTTTAGATGACCCTGCTATGAAAAAGGCTTGGGGAATATTAAAGCGTGGTATATCCTCAAATGCAAAAAAACTTACTGATGAAATTATGGTCGACGGTAAAGAAAGAAGTGTTAAAGAAATAATAGATTCAATGTATGCAATAATTAGTAGAGATTCTAATATTACAGGAAGACAGACAATTCCTACGAGAAATGAACTTAAAATTTATTTGTCAAGAAATAAAGAATATGTAAGTAGAAGAGTCAAAAGTGCTGGTAAAACAACTACATTTTATGAAAGGGTGATTGGTTAATGGACTTACTTACAGAAATGGATATGAAAGCCTCCGATGGTAATTTTGAATATTTCTTTACGAAAATTCTCGGATTTGAAATGGCCCCTTTTCATCGTGATTGGCTACAATCAGTTCACGACACTCAAAGAACTGTAATCATTTGTTCACGAGACCACGGAAAGTCCGTATTTTTTCACTCTTGGTGTATCTATCAATTAATTTTTCAACCTCCACCATATCAAATGATTTACATTTCATCAAACCAAAAACAGACAATGGTTCACATGAAAGACATTGACCGAATGTTTACAAACATTCCAGCATTAAGAAAATTCAAACCTAAGTCCGGTTGGGCTGTCGGCTCAATGAGATTAACAAACGGAAATGAAATACTTGAGCGTTCCGTTGGTTCACAGATTCGTGGACTTCACCCTCAAGAGATTATTATTGACGACCCGATGAAGGAGTTTTCTGTTGCCGCCATACAGCGAGTTACAGATTGGTTTTGGGGAGACATGATTCCTACTCTTCACCACACCGCTACTTTACGGATGGTCGGCACACCTTTCACATACACTGATATATTTGCCGCATTAGAGGAAAACCCTGAATATGATGTTCAACGCTATCCAGCGATAAATCAAACAGGTGATGCTCTTTGGCCCTCCCGTTGGGATATAGATTCTTTAGAAAAGAGAAGGAGAGAAATCGGCTCTTCTAAGTTCACAAGAGAATATCTCTGCATACCAATTTCATCCAACACGATGTTATTTGGAAAAGAATTTATCGACAAGTCTAAAGACCGAACAAGTAAGTTATCGTATCATGGTAATACTGACGCATTCAAATACTACATTGGCTACGACCCCTCACTTTCAGCAGACGGCGACTATACAGTAATGATGGTTATTGAAGTAGATGAAGATATGAATAAAAAAGTGGTTTGGATGGTAAGAGAAAAAAATATGGACTTCCGTTCTCACATTACACGCATTACAGACCTTTGCGAGAGATACAAACCCGAAGTTGTAATGATTGAAACTAATACATTCGCAAAGTCCTTTGCTATGGAACTGCGAGACATATCCGACTTTCCCGTTAAAGAATTTACAATGCACCGTAAGAAAAAGGAGGAAATTATTCTTAACTTACAGATGAATTTGGAGAACAATAAAATTATACTACCCTATGCGGATGAAAAGGCAAAGGCTGTTTCCGATGCAATTATACAAGAACTCGAAGCATTCGGTATTAGCAGTACGGGAAAAATTGAAGGTTTAGGCGCACACGATGATATTGTTATCGCACTCGCATTGGCTAATCACGCCACAAAGTCTTTTAATGATGCTTTCATAGACATAGATAGTAGCGGGTTATTCGGGACACCAACAAGACAAGATTTCGGAGGTGGAATATATGGAATTAATATGTAAGGAAGATGAAATTAATACAGACGAACTTCGTAGAAAGTTGCAGGAACTTGACGAAGCGCAGAATAAAGTAAAAGAAAACAAGAAACAATTAGTGGATGATATTAAACTTAGCGAATGGCTACCGTATCAGTCTATTGATGAGACTGAGGTTATCAAAGATATTTCTAAAATATACCAAGTTAATCTTACCGATGCAAGAAATATGTTATCTTCTTTCCCTGAAGAACCACTAATTGATAACAAACCTATACCGGATATTGTTAAGGATTTAAGAAATATGCGTAGACAACTAAAAGGCGACTCAAGAATGAAAATGAGTAAGACAATAGACCATTTAATTAACGCATACGGAGAACATTTGAATAAGTGTATGGATTCTATCTATTGGGTTTCCCCGTATAAACCTGCACTCAAGTTACTTACACCTGATATAGTCACACTAAGAAAATTAGAACATATCAAGGATGGAGATATGAGAGCGCAAATTTTAGACAATTTAACAAAAATGTGGGAGGCTAATATTTTTAAGAATGAATTAGACTACGGTAAAGAATATACTGACTACACTAAGGTGTTCAAGGAAAGCAAGAAAAACATACGCTCTATAATCAAAGAAATTTCTCATCAGTCTATTAGAAAATCAAGACAAGATGTTTTGGATAATATTATCACAAAAACCATTTGTAATAATCCCGGAATTTCAAGTAATAGTATTCACTCAATGTTGCCAAAAAGTTATCATCGCTCTACTACACCGCAGACAATTTCTAAAATGTTGAGAAGAATTAACGCTACAAATGTTAATGGAGATTACTACATTCTTAGTGATACGATTAAAAAAGACCTTTATGGGTATGTAGCAGGGTTTATTGACTCCGATGGTTATATTACTATGGACTCTTCATATTCTCCCCGTATTGGCATGATTGCCACGGGAGATAGAGGAAGAGCCTTCTTTCAAGAAATGGAAAAGGAATTAAAAATTGGCCGCCTACACTTGGACCAAAAGGTGGGAGAGAATAGTAGAAGTCAACATAGGCTAAATTTTTATAGTCAAAATGATATTACAAAATTATTAGAAAAGTGCTTACCCCACCTTCGCATGAAACAAGAACAGGGTAGACTTTTACAAGAGGCAATTAAAATTAAGAAGTTTTACAAGAAAGAGCCTTGGGCTAAAAGTAGAATGACTGAAATTTTTAAACTTATTAAGTGGGAAAATTGGAAGGATGCTCGCAATCAAGGTGCTGTTGAGTTTGAAAAATATGATATACAAGAAGATAATATATCAAAATATAAAAATAACTGTAAATGGGATTTGATGAATGAATTAGATTCGATTGTTAAGGAGGAATAAGTATGGGACTAAGAGACAGATTTAGAACATTGATACGAAGAAGAACACCAATTCCTACGGAAAAAGAAGTATATAACTTAGGTATTCAAGAGCGTAGATACCCTCAACATTACGCCGGTAGATATTTATATGATACCGCTAAAAACTCAACAGTGGTTCGCACTTGTTTGGTTCAACTTAAAAATGAGGTTTTTCGTCGAGGTTATGAATGGAAAAAGGCATTTGATAAGAAGTGTAATTCCTGCGGCTATGAACATCAAAAAGATGTAGATGAATGTATGAATTGTAGGTCAAGAGATTTAAGAACGCCTAATTATAATCAAAAGGTCTATGCTGAGAATTTTTTTAAGAATCATGTAAATGATTCACACCAGTTGTTCATTGATATTTTGAAGGAATTAGAGACAGACCTCAATGTTATGGATGATGCTTTTTTAATCTTAGTCAAGGACTACTTCTTAGAAGAAAATGGTGAAATAGCCATGTCTAAAATTAACGAGATTTATAGAGGAGACCCAACTACAATGTTTATAGAAGTTGACGAAGATGGTGATAGAGGACACCAGCGATATACTTGCGTCACGCATAGAGATTTTATTTCCGAAGAAAGGTATGAAAAGTGTGGTATGTGTGGTAGTAATCTACACCCCATCGAATTTACAAATAAAACTGCTCAAGCAGAACAACATTATATTACAGGAGAGGTAGTTCATTTTAGTAAATATTCACCTACGAGATTATACGGACACCCCCCAGTAATTACATTGTTTAATTATATTTTTACTCTTCAGGCCATGGAGTCTTACATTAGCACTTCATATCAAAAAATGAGAACACCAAAAGGTATTCTTGCTGTGCAAACAAATAACATGGAGTCATTGGTAAAGTATTGGAAAGGTGTTAAAGAAAAGTTGGAACAAGACCCTCACTATATCCCTATCATGGGTATTGAATCCGAGGGAGGTTCTCGTGGTTCTGTTGAATGGATTCCTTTTATGAACTCATTAAAAGAGATGGATTATACTGCTGTAAAGGAAGACTTGAGAACAAGAATCTCGGCCTTCTATGGTGTGAGTAATATTTTTATGGCAGATAATACTGCCTCCGGTGGTCTTAATTCGGAAGGAATGCAGATTCTTGTCACTAATCGTGCAGTTGAAATGGCTCAAGGGGTTTATAATAAATATCTATTCCCGTTTGTAATGGACCAATTTGGTATTACTGACTGGAGAGTTCAACTTCTTCGCTCGGAAGAAGAGGATGAAATTGCAGTTCTTCGTAGAAGAGAAATGGAAGTCGCACTTGCGATTCAAATGAAAAATCTTGGTTTTGAAGTTGATATGAATGAAGATGGTGATTTTATATTTAAGAAATACCCAGCAGAAGGCCTTACAGAAGTAGATGTTGATAAGAAAGATAAACCTATTGAAACAGATAAGTATGCGGGAACTAATATAGATTCATCACAATTAGGACAACTTCAAGAACAAGCCTTATTAAGCGGCCAAACAAAAGGACAAGTAGCGGGGGAAGTAGCAGATAAGGCTGACTATACCCCAAAGAAAAGAATGCCCCCTTCACCGGATAAAAGATACACAGGATTGCCCGGAGATGCTGGAAATAAAAATGTAGATAAAAGAACGGAGAGGAGAGTAGGATGATTTACAAGGGGCTTATGGGCGAACAAGAAGTTTTAACCTTATTTGGCATGTTTAGTAAAATATATAGATTTGCGTTAAGAGGTTCAAAGTTAATTCTTATTGACACTAAAGAAGAATTGGCGGAAACAGACATAGAAGTAGAAATTTATAATGAAATAGTTAATACTCCAACAACCTCAAGTAAACCTATATTGGTGCTTACATCTAATTCTTCTATGTCTATTGTGACAAATTTTATTTTGTTTCAATCTGAAAGTATTCAAGAAATGCTAATCGAAGAATTTAAGCGCCCCGAATATTCTAAATTAATTGAATCTAATTCAATAGTTGTGTTCACTGGTTTAGATAAACCTACATCAGTTTTGTCAACAGGGGTAGAATCAACAGGTAATGTCATTACGGCAATTCAATCAAGAGGAAAAATTTCCAATATAGAAACCCCCAGATACACTTTGAAATATATAACATCAAGACTTAATTTAGGTGGTTTTGATATGGACAGTATTCCTAAAATTAGGGAAACAGCAAACTATTGTAATGAATATAAAGATGCAGGGTTAAACCCTACTTTGCTTATTGACATACAAGAAGAAAGGATTACTACTACGCTATTAATTAATACTGGTTATACTAAAAACCAGTTATCAAAAAATTTTAATATAACTCCGGGTGGCTTTGGCTTTGGCTCTATAAGTCTTACACCAATTTTTAAATTAAGTGAAAATTTTAGAGTTCCAAATTTTGATAAATTGGTTGACCCCGACGCTCAATCATCTTTATTAAAAAAGGTTAAAGGGTATGTAAATCGTCGAGTTGAAAAAATTGATGACATTCGGTATTATTTTACAGATGCGAAAACATACTTTATACATTCATCCGTTGACAAAAATTTCTTTAAACCTTCGAGTAGCACTATTAATAATATTCAACTTATGCCTAATCGCAAAAGAATGGATAGTGATGAACAAGATAGTATAAAAACAGAATTAAAAAAATTAAATAATATTTTACAACTTTCAAATTCTCGCATAGACATGAAATTAGGTAACGCAATAGAAACTTCTATCAAACAGTATCAGGAAATATGGGGAAGTTATAAACCCTTATCAAGAAAATTTTTTAGAGGTAATCAAGAAAATTTAATTAGAGTGAGAGAATTATTTTATAATATTCTTTATGCCTATGTTGATAGGGCATTAGGGGGCTATATATCTTCTTCAGGACAGCGTAAATACACGCCCTCTACTACTTCAAGTGATACTACAAAGATGCTTAAACAATTTCCCCCTTTAACAGATTATGAGAAAAAACTTATTCGATATATTAACAGGGCTGATGACCCATTTTCTGATTTTTCTGTCTTAAAGGACTATTCTTTATTTATAAAACATTTTATGGAAGAAAAAGCAGACGATGTATATGCGAGTGAAGATTATGCTATCAATTATATACCTAATACTGGGCAAGGTAATGTGAGTGATTTTTTTAGAAATCTTTTAAAATATTCAGGCTTTTCAGTTCCAGAACAATTGACAGACATGTATTTAGTATCTATTAAGGGAGTCGATGCGACGAATATGCACGATATGATAAGATATTTACAGTCTTATTTTGAACTCAAGAATGAACCAGATTTTGAAGTAACTGATACAATTTTAAGAAATTTATACCAATATTTTATATTTATAGATATTAATAATCAGGAAATAAAAGTAATTAGACCGTCTTTAGTTGATGATGCTACACAATTTAGTATTAATTTTCAAGATTGGGATATTAGGATGGATTTAACTAATTTAATTAATAATCTTATTTCTAAACCTAAAGATTTATTAATCGGAGATAAAGAAAGGGTAGGTCTATCTAAACCTGCCAGTCCTAGTGAAAAATCTTTATATTTTTTATCAGAACCAAATTTAAAAAGACAAGGTGTGATAGACCACCCGCTTACTTTACACTATGAACCTTTAAGGTTTAATAGAGTGACAAGGCAGAAATCTGGACATTTATTCTTTGAAAATACACACGGCATATTGGTTGTATTTCCTTTTGATACCTTCTACCATGATATAGAAGGTCAAGGTGATAGAACCATTGATATATGTTATACCTCCGTTCCTCATATTTACGATAAAATGCTTTTAAGTTTACTAAATAAAAAAATAATGGAAGTATTTAATAAATGGCTTGAGGAAAATCAAGATGTATTCATCACACAAAAGGTAGGTTCCATGAGACAAACAAGGGCCAGTTTACCCGAAATAACTATGAATTCAACCCCTATTATTACACCCACAGTTTGGGGAGGTATTTTTCGTAGAGCAGTAAAAGAAAGATTGGAAGGACATGTATTTAGAAATTCGGAACGCTCAAAAGCCGCTTGTGTATTTGTTAATCCATTGGAAGGTGGTGGATTTTTTTCTTCAGGTGATGAGGGAATGAGAATGGGTGTGAGCCTAAGAGAGGCAGAACCATTTCCTTTTAATTGGTATATGTTTGGAGGAGACCATGTTTCCGATTTAGACCCAAGATTAGACGAGAATACTAAGAATAAGATAGAAACTTTATGGGCAAACGAGGGCGTTACAGGTCGCTTCGAGAAAATAATTGAAGAAATGATTTCCAATTCTACGACAGATGAAAAATACCCGATGTATTTTTTAATAGAATTATATAAATATTTTATCTCAAATGTTAAAATGTCCGACGCGATTGGTGCAAGGAAAGTATTAAGGGAAACAGTAAGAGAAGAAATAAAAGAATATCTTAAAAAGAATCCAGAAGCAATACAACTTAAAAATATAGCAAGAAGAAATATGAGTAGAAATTAAGGAGAAATAAATATGAGTAATATGATAAGAAGAAAATTAGATGAAGCAAAGAAACAACTGGCAGACCTTGAGCGAAAGGCTAATAAACCGGAACCTACGCCTAAGAAAACTGTGGACTTAACAATGAATGTGCCGGAAGTTCCTCCGGATAACTTTGAGGCAGACCCTGTTATCCCCGGAGTTATTCAACCCGGCCCAAAAATGTCCAAAAAATTTAGACAGGTGTAAGTATGTGGGAAACAATTCTAAAGAGAAATATTAAGCCTAATGCTACGCTTAGTGAAGTTGAGATTAAGATTAGACAGGCATTAAAAATTTCTGCTTTAGAAGATGTTATTTCTGTAAATGAAGATAAAATACAGCGACTCGTTAATACGGATAAAAGAAAGGAAAGACAAGAATTGCTACAAAAAATTAAACAGGATAAAGAAACTTTACAGTCATATAAGAAATCAAATCCTTTTGTTGCTTTTGGAAATAAAAAAAGTATTCAAATTAATGATGCTGGAGAAATTATTGATGACGGGTATGGAAGAAATGAATTCTACCCCATATATGTTATAGAATCAGGAAAAGGTAAAACAATTACAAGACCGGGAATGGGTTCAGATAGCGGTAAAAAAATAATTAATCCAGAACTACCTATTACAGTAGAAGCGGCGGCTTTACATTATAAAGAAAATATTGTTGACTATGATAAAGAAAATGTTAACAGGGTTATACCCGATGATAAACCTTATGATGCACCTTATGGTAGAAGAAAGGAACCTACATCCACCCCTTCAAAACTTAAGCGAGATTATAAAGAAGCAAAAGATAGGTTAAATTATTATGAAAATATAATTGAAGATAAAAGAACTCCTGCTGATAAAAGAATGCTTGCAAATCTTCGTATGGAAGTAGAAGAATTACAATCACAAATGGTTGAAAATGCCGAAGAATCGAGAAGAATAGAAACTGAAGCAGAGATGCAAAATCCTCCTATAAAAGCAACCCTATCACAGATAAGAACTATTCTACAACCAATTTCAAATGCTGATTTTAATGACTTTATTATCTCATTAGATAAATTTGTAGACAGTGGTTCTTCACCTCTCATAGAGGAATACCGAGAAAACAACCCCGGAGATTTTACAGATATTATGGCTTTAATAGAAGATTCTACATCATTGGATAGTTCATCCGACGAGGATAGATATTTACAGAAATTAATAATGATGGTGCAAAATAAGACCATAGAATTTAATAGGTCTTCAAGGGGTAATAGAGTTTCATTACAAGTCGTGAATGATAACAAAACAAGATATAGTAAAGATTTAAACAGACTAATTCTTCCCGTAAATGAAGACCTTACAGGAAAGTTTAGTGAGATTTCCGAATGGTTGGGTAGAAATTATGAACCAGTTCCAGATGTTAAGGATGAAGGGTTATTTATTAAAAATCTCGTAGAAGGTATTGATAATGTAATAGCAGATAAGGGTGGTAATAATTCAATTGCTTATGCAATTCAATATTTAATTAATTCAGATTTGGCAAACCTTTTTTCAAGAGAAGTCGTAGTCACAGGAAGATATTTAGATTCAAATACTGAACAGCGAAAGTTTAGACAATTTATTAACACTGAAAAAAGAAAAAATATGAAACTACTACAAAATGTAGCCACATTCCTACATAGAGGAAAGCAAATGTCGGGTTTTCTTACTCAAGACCAAATGAACAAAGCAAATAAAATACTTCAACAACAAGTGGGCAGTAAGCAATTTGGTAGATATTTTCTCGCAGAAGTTCCTTCGGCCCAATTACAGAAAAAACCTAAAAGTAATTTAGCGACAAAATTAGGTGTTACGGGTAGAAAGAAAACAGGTGAAGGTAGAACTCAAGGACCTGATTCTCAAGGACCTCGAAGACAACCTAAACCGGGTCCAAAAAATAAACCAAGACAAAGAAAACCAAACCTTTACCCTAAAGAATCTAAGTATAAAGTTCCAGTTGGAACTAAATTAGATTATCCTAAAGATTATGAACCTATGAGAGGAAATTATAGTCGAGAACTTACAGAAAATCAAAAAGAGGTATTAGAGGATATTAGGGAAACATATAGGGTTAATAACCCCCCTTCTGCTAAGACTATTGAAGAAAATAAAAAGAAACTTGAACAGACAAGAGCCGAAGCCGAAGAAATGCCGCCTGAAGAAAAGGAGGAAAATCTCCAAGAATGGACAGACGAACTTGTAGAAATTGCCTTGAAGAATAAAGGTAAAACCGACTATGAACCATATACGGGTAGACAAAGAACCTTAGCGTTGGGTCATATGGTAGGTGAAGAAAATAATAAAAAGTTTGAACTATATACTCAAGCCGAACTAAGGGAAAAAATACTCGAAAATGTTAAGCAGGGTGGAGAACCATTTGCAGGTTTGTATTTAAAATCGGGTTCAGTTTCAAAGGCAGACCTATCGGGCCTTTCTACTAAAGAAAGGCGTAAGGTTAAAACCATGCTTCAAAACGCCCATCCAACAGAATATTTTGGTGAAGATTACCTCCGATTGGGCAAAGTTATAAATATAATTGACGGTTTAGCGGAAGATGAAGAGGCAGAACTCTTGGAGAAATTGGGAGTTAAAAATCTACAAATGGTGAAGACAGCCGCATCACTAAGAAAGAAATATGAAAATCTATACAAAAAACTATACGACATGGTATATGATGAGGAGGAATAAAAATGGAAGAAGAAACAACAGTTGAAATTTTAGAAATATTAAAGGCCCTTTCCGACAAGGTTAAGGATTTAGAAAAAAAATTAGCAGATTCGGACACGGCAATTATGAAGGCCGGATTTGTCCGAAGTCCAAGACCGAGTGCAAAAACTCAATCAGGTATGCCTAATGGTGATGTGATTTCAAAAATGGATTGGAGTGATTTAGATTCACTTGTTAAAAATTTGGAGGGAACAATATGAGTAAAAAAGAAGAAATGATAGCCGACGACGCAGATATTAGAGGAGTAGATGCTTTAACACAATTGACAGAACTTACAGTTTTATTGACTAATGCTTTAGGTTATGAACCAGCAGATGCTCAAAAGAATGAAAAAGCAGGAAAGCAAGTCAATGTTGAACGCTTGGCGGCTAAACCTATTACGAAGGAACAGACAATGATTAAAAGAAATTACGAAAGTAAGTTAATGCCGGAAAATATGACATACAAAGCAGAACCGGACCAAGAAGAGATACGCATTGAATCCGAAGGTAATGCAGAAGATTCACAAGATAAAGATGTTGAAGCCGCATTGGAAACAGCACTTGGAAAACTTAAGCGTCTTCGCCACACATTGACAATTAATGAAGATGCTGCTTTGACCCCAAGTGATGAAATGGTGTGAGGGTAATGTTTTTTACTCAATTCGATAGCGTGGTAAAAAATGTTTCTTCGCTAAGAAATATGGTTCGCTCTACTTTTTTAAGTGCGAGAGATAACCCAAAGGCATACGAAAAGGATTGGCAAAAATTAGTTGTAGAACTTAGACAATTATTAAAAGACCCTAAACTAAAGGAACAGTTTCCTAATATAGATGATAGTGTATTATTTTCGGATGATTCTTTTTCAGTTAATAATGAAAAGGCGGGTAACATATATAACTACTTTAATAATAAAAATTCACCTGCTATTTTAGTTAAACAAGATAGACCGGAAAAGTTTGTTGAGCCAAATAAACCTATGTATCGTATATTTGAGATAGACGATATGAAGGAAATTAAAGGTCTTACTTCGGAATATGTTGTTCAAGAAAAATACGATGGCCTACGAATACAGATTCATAAATTTGATAACAAAGTTAAAATATACACATTTAATGCGAGAGACATTACAGACAAAATGCCTCAATGTGTTAAGGTATTAGAAGACCGGGTTTTTCCTAATTGTATATTAGATGCAGAAGCCGTAATGTATAATGACGGTGAAGCATTAGTTCGTGCCGATACACTTGCACATATAAATAAAAAAATTACAGAAGAGGCAGATATTAAAGCACATGTTTTTGATATTATGTATTTTGAAGATAGTGCGGTCACTTCGGATAAATTAGAAGAACGCTTGATGATTCTTATGAAAAACTTTTCAGCAAATGCCGACGAGTATGTTTTATTCCCTAATAAAAATAATACAAGAGATGCAGATTCTTTGTCGGAAATCGAAGAATATGCTATGGATATTATGAAAAATCCGGCATCCGAAGGAGTCGTAATCAAGGATGCTAAGTCTTCCTATGTTATAGGAAAGAAGAAAAACCCTAAGTGGATTAAGTGGAAAAAATTTGTTGATTTAGATGTTATGGTTTTAGATAAAAAGGAAAATAAAAATGGAACATTTGGTTATACTATGGGCATTGGTCCAGTTGAGGAAGATTCTATTAAGGCTGTAGAAATTAGTGGAGACTATTACATGAATGTTGGTAAGACTACCAATACTAAAAAAGATGTTGAGGTAGGAACTATTATTCGTGTTATGGCTGACGAAATTATGGGTAATCCTAAAAAAGGTTTTTCATTATTTAATTCTAAATTTCACGAAATACCTGAAGTAAAATTACCGGACAAACTAATTACTCTTGAATTTTTAACAACCGGTGGAAAGAAAAGTCTTGGCGACTACAAGATTGAAGCCCTTACGAAGTCTTATGAAATTACAGATGGAATACACGGTGTTGCTAAATTAAATACAGAACTCGATTTAAATGGGTTTGTTTTTCACGGCTTTAAGGACAATAATTTAATGTCTAAAAATGCTTCCTTAGATATAGATTTTTGGAAGCAGGAACTAAAAGATGCTTACGGAAAAGACAATGGTAGATTTTTTGTATTTGTTAAGCAATTACTTATAGACTATGGAACTTTGTCAGCCAATGATATTTTTAGTAGAGCAGTTAAACATGATACTAAAATGATAAATAGACTTTTTGGTAATGACGCAAAGGCGGAAGGTAAAATGAAAAATCGCCTAATGGAAGCCGGAGACACATATGGTATTTTATATTCATCTGGAAAATTTACACACGATGATGATGTATTAAATAAAGCAGAAACAAGGAATGCAGAATTTGAACTTTGGATTACTGATAGTGGTTATCTACATTTTATTATACTTTATCAAGGTAGAAAAATGGCTTGGGAGATTAAAGTAAGTGGAGATGAACAGATTTACGACTTTTTGGGAGAATCTGGAAAATACCCTTGTAAGCAAATAACGAAGCCTCAAACAGACAACCTTCTCGAAAGAGGCCCGATGGTCTTAGGCGCACAAAGAAAAGGCTACCATGAGTATATTTTAAACGGTGAAGAGGTAAAAACAAAACTACATTGTAGATATTTACCTGTTAAAGGTAAAGAGATGTGGCTTGCTTGGACTGGTTATGAAACAAAACCTGCACCAAAATCAAGTGACTCCGGCCTAATAAACATATATGAAGATGATTCCTCGGATTAAATACTTTTATATAGTTCATAGAATACAGGACCTATTATGCAGTTGAAAACACCTATGTTTGGTAATGAACCAAATAGTGGCGGAGAACTCGTAATTCTTAAAGCAAATAACGAATGCGTTATTGCGGGCTACGCATCAGTTGATGTAGTAGATAAGCAAAATGATAAGATTACTTTGGGTGCAATTCGTGAAGCGGCTGACAAGTTTATGAAACAAGACCGATATAGAAATGTTATGATTACTCATTCTAATGTTCAAGTCGGTGAAGTAGTAGACCAATATACAGATTCCAATGGTAAAGTCCTAAAAACAGGCGTTGATGATACAGGGTTTTTTGTAGTGATAAAATTAAGAAATGATATTGAAAAGGCTAAAGAGGTTGCACGAGATATAAGAAAAGGCAACCTTCGCTCTTTTTCAATAGGTGGACAGGCAATAAACAAGACAAATAGATATGACTCCGATACCGGTAGTTATAAAGAAATTGATAAACTTGAATTGCATGAAATCACCATATGCGAAGAGGGCATTAACCCTGAAGCAAAATTTAACCTAATAAAGGAGGATAAGAAAATGAACACAGAAATAGAAAAGGCTCTTAACGAGTTTAATGAAGTAATGGCTGAACTCCGTGAATCCACGGTTCTCAAGAATACAATGGACACTCTTGACCAAGAGGAAGAACTTGAGATGATGGATGAAGGAGAGGAGTCCGTCGAAATGGGAGACTATAAAGACGAAGAAATGAAAGCAGATGATGAAGACGATGAAGAAAAAATGGGTATGAAAGATAAAATGGGTAGTAAGGATGAAGAAATGAAGTCCGAAGATTTCCGAGAATTTGTAGAACACAAGTCCGAGGATATTGAAACTCTTGACCTTTCAAACGCAAACATCGAAAAGGCTTACGAACAATTTAAGGCTGAAAGAGAAGAGGCTCGTGCTTATGAAGTTATTAAGGCTGAATTTGAAGCACGATATAATAACGAACTTAAGGTTGAGGCTGATGCAATTGCTAAGTCAAAGTTTAATGCCGCAGACGCAGTTCTTTCACTTAAGGAAGAATTTTCACAACTCAAGAAATCTCTTGAGAACAATACAATCGCTAAGGCCGCAGAAGTCCAAAATGCTTCGGCTACACTAAGCGAGGACTTCTCCAACATTTCCGAAATGTCTTGGAATGAAGTTCACGAACTAATGGACAAATACAACAGAGGTGCTTAAAATGACAGGATATTTTAGAACAATTGAAGACTTAGAGCGAGCGACTTACGGACTATCCGGTGGAAGTGATAACTTAATGAAAGCAGTCACATCGGGTATTCATGTGGCTCACGATGGCGCACTTTCCGGTGGAGATGCTACTTTGTATAACTTGGTTTATGGACAAAAAGTTTGGTCTATGATTAACCGAGAAATTAACGCACTTTCAATGCTTCCTAAGAAGCCGTGGAAGTCAAGTGGTTGGAGAGTTTTGAAGGGTCGTTCTCTTGGTGGTAATCTTGATACTTTCGTGGTTTCGGATTTAGACGACCTTGGGGGCACAGCAGAAAACGCAAGTATTTCAGGTATTTCTGCAATTAACCCAACCTTTGCTAATCTTCACCTTTCGCCTAAGACTATTGCACACACTTTCGAACTTTCGGAAGTTGCTCAACTTCTTGGCGGAATGGATGACGGTATTGGAGATATTATGTCTACTTACCGAGAAGAAGTTGGTATTTCACACGCAGAAGCAATGAACAAGATGGTTCTTACTGACCTAACTTCATCAGGACTTACTGCTTCGGGTTATACTACTGAGGGTAATTCTTTGACTTCACTTTACCAAATTATTTCAACTTACGCAGAATTGAATGGAGTAAGTAATCTTGCAAACCCATTGACTATTTTTGGACAAACTCGTGCTTCGTCGGGAACAGAATTCCTTGAAGCATATGTTGATTCAAATTCGGGAACTGCTCGTAACTTGACTGTTAATATGCTTAATACTGCTTTGCGAAATTTGATGGCTCGTGGTGGACAACCAAAGGTTTTCCTTACTGGATACGACACCATTCAAGCATTAGGAGAACTTCTCCAAGCCCAAGAAAGATTCATGGGTCGAACAGAAGTTGTTCCTTCTCACAGTGGTATTAAGGGAGTTAAGGGAAGAGAAGTCGGATTTAAGGTTGCTACCTATCACGACATTCCTATCATTCCTTGTAAGGATATGCCAACAGGTGGAAGCGGTCTTTCCGATATTCTACTTCTTGACACCGACCATTTGTTTATGTGTACTATGAAGCCTACTGAATACTTTGAAGCAGGTATGAACACTAAGGAAGTTTTCGGTCATGGAAAATTAGGACACCGTGGACTTTACCGAACTATCGGTGAAACAATGTGTACTTATGTGCGTGGACAAGGCAAGTTAATTGACCTTCAATGAGGTGATTTAGTATGGTAAGCACATTAGCACTATTAAACGACCATCATGGACAAAGTTCACCTACGGTTATGGGACACCATTATTGCGTTGACGCTACACTAAATATTACTGATTATGCAGTTGCGGGAGAAGTTATTACAGCCGCATCTTTGGGATTAAGTAGTATTACACAGGCTATGATTTGTGGCTATGAATCAAACCTATATGTTCCTAAGATTAAAGTTGATACTGACGGAACATATACAAGTAGTAGTAGTATTACCCTTTTAGTAATAAACCCTAACGGGTCTACCGATGCTATGGAATTAGGGGTAGATGGACTTACTGATTTAGGAATGGTAAGACTACGAGTTTGGGGAACACTTTGAGGTGAACCCATGTTAAGAGTAAAAAATATCACAGGCGGAACTAAAACAATCTTTGGTGTGCAATACTTAGGTGGTTGCACATACGAAGTTGATGAGCGTTTGTTGGAATTTTTTGTTAAGAATAAATTTGAAATCTTGGACTCCGTTGAGGCAGAATCAGCACCGGTTGAAGAAACCGTTGTTGAAGAAGTCGATGAAACGGAAGTCCTTGATTTCTCTTCTATGACTAAGCGTGAATTACAGGCTTGGTTAAAGGAACAAGGTATTTCTTATAAATTATCCGACAGTAAAGCGTCTTTACTTAGTTTAACTGTGACAGAAGAAGAGTAAGGTTTAATACCTAATGCTTCTTAACGATAAATAAGAGGAGATACTATGCCAAATAATTCAACCAAAACCGATACTAGAACTCAAATAATTGCTTCCACAGGAGGTAGTTTTGAAGGGGTAAATATTTTTAATGGTGCTACGGCATCCGTTGTTTATATTTGTGACAACATAGCAGTAACGGAATTATTTCCGGCCACATATAATAACGACCCGACAGTTACAGTTGATGATTCTTCATTATTAAAAGTTGGAGATTTAGTTACAGGGGATGGAATACCAGTAGATACAAAAATTGCTTCTATTACCAATGATACTACTATCGAACTTACTAATGCCACTACGGGTGGAAGTAAAACTGGGGATTTAGAATTTGAACGATTAGAAAATACTTTGTGTAAATTTCATGTAGCCGCAGATACAACATATTTTTACCGAGGTTTTGGCCTTGTATGTAGAAATGGTATTAAAGTTGTAGCAACTGATTGGTCTAATTTAGAAGTCTTTACACTACACAATTGAGGTGGTGTAAATTCCTACAAATATTCCAGCCTTTCGAGATTTAACACTAAACAGCCAATGGGATATTCAATTGGCTAAAGAGTATATGGAAGATTTTATTACCTTAAGAAGTAAGGCAGACCTTCCGGGTTTTATATCAACAGACCATACAGGTAGTAGAGGTCTTCAAGGTTATGACGATGATACTTTTGATAGTATTAATCGTAAAGCCTTTGAATCATTAAAGAATAGTAAAATTATTGACTTCTATAATGAAACTGAGGCAGACCAAATAGAAGAAGCACTTGGAAAAACATTAAGGGGTGCAGAAGGCGACCTCACTTTACAAGATGCTTTAGAAGGTAAGGCTCGTAATTTCTTTACAACACTGGATTTGGAAAATCCTAATGTAATGAGAGCGATAGGTCAATATGGTTTTGCTCAAGCGATTTCAACAGGGGGAATGGTTAAGCCTGTTAAGGCTTTAATATTTAGTAAGAAAGATGAAATGGGTAGACCCTTAAGGGATGAAATAGGAAACCTTGTTGAAACCGAAGATGCAAAAAATTGGAAAATGAGACAATTACTCATTGGTATAAAGGATGGTTATAATACCTATTATAGAGATGCAGCAGAACGCATGTTAAATGCGAATTATCCTACGGGAATAAAAGATTTAATCGGTAATAAAATAGAATTAACTGAAAATGAAAATGATGCTTTTGGTAGGGAATTTACTAATTGGTCTCAAAGCAATATGCCAGAAATCGCAGTAGATGAAAAAAGCGACCTAAGTGGTAATGTGTATTTTCAACTACCAAAGCCCGGAAAAAAATATATCATAGGAATTGATAGTCTTTCCGAGGAAGATGTAAAAGTAGTTTTAGATGTTATCCGTGAATTAAGTATAAGCAAATGGAAGAACCTTATGAGAAAGGCTGTAAATGGTTTAGTTAAATTAGAGGGTTTAAAGCCTCAAGTAAGAGGTATTACAGAAGAAGAATTGAAAAAAATTCTTGGTGGAGCCGCTAAGATTGAACAGGAATTAACACGAGAATTAAATGATTTAGTTGATGAAGTTGATGAAACGGGTATGCCTAAACAAATGCTTGCGGGTCGTAGAGGAACAAGAGAAAGAGTTACACCCGGAGATTTAAGTGGTGATAAGCCTAATTTTGAAAGAGATTTTAGAGGAGATGAACCGGATAAATTTTGGAATAGACAAAATCCTAAAAGTGTAGAGGAATATGGAAAGGTTGAACAGAACCCTGAATCTAAAACTACCTTTGACCCAGACAATCCAAGAGTTGAAAGAGATATTCAAATAATTGAAACTGTTGATAAGGATGATATTATAAACGCATTAGCACCTATTACTACATTGGATAAATTTATTGACAATTCTACCATAGATGTAAGAGTTAATAAAAAAAGTAAGGTCTATACAGTTACTACTGAAGAGCAAGATTGGAACCTATATGAAGACTTTTTAGGAGTTTCCGGTAATGATAGAGCAGTTGCAAAAATTTCAAGCCCCGGAAATTTTGGGGGTAAAATAGACTTAAATACCGGTAGACATATTGAAGAAGTAGAAGAAGGTTTTTCTGTTGAAGTTATTAGAGAAATGTTAAAGCCGTCAGGAGTTAATGAAAAATTATTTGTCAATGTTAAAGATTCTATAAACTCTATACTTGATGATAAAGATGTTATTTTAAGATATTATAATTTAGTTTCGACTGAGGGTGATATTGACGATGAAAAAATTGATGATACTATTAGTAATTTAGAAAACTACATTGGTGAACTAAGTGAAGATGAATTATTAAATTTATTAAAGACTTATAATAGTGAAGAATCGGAAACCCTAAATACATTATTAAGACCTTTTAATACATTAATGAAAACAGTCAATAACACATTTAACGACCACACAGAAAATGTGAGAGAGGCAGATGAAGAACAAATTAGAAGCGATAAAGAAGCAGATAAAAGGGGAGAAGAAATTAAAGTAGAACCTGAAACACAGGAAAATAGATTAGACATTCAAACCAATACTGCCATTAAAACATTTAGAAATTTCTTAGACGCTTATGAAAAAACATTTAGAAAGTTAAATAATTATAGACCCGTAGAAGATTCTATGGAAGATATACAAACCTCTATGGATGAATTTTTGGCTACACCCGCAGGTCTACCATTTAAAGAAACATATGTAAATGTTTTAGATGGCAAAGAGTTAAACGAGTTAAACAGACCAGCAGTTCTACAAAGACTTGAAGAATATTACAGTCTCGGTGAATCTAAATTAGAAGAAGGTAAAGAAAAACTTGTTGAATCATTTATTAAAGATGATATAATGCAGACGCATAAATTAGTCGATATATTTACAAACATAATTACAAATAAAGAAACAAACCCTAAGCGATGGACACAGATGGCAAAATATACTTCGGCAGGTAAAATACAATTTAGATTTATTATTACAGTATCGGATAGCGGTAATTCGGACCACCGAGCCGAAATAATTTATAATCAAGAATTTCAAATTAAACCTGTATTATCGGACACTTCAAGAATACAATTTACTAATCGAAAACAACAAGCCGCCGCTTCTATTGATAGAAGAGGTGGGCAAAAAAGTATGACCGCACTCGGAAGAGAAATTAAAGAAAACGGGTTCGGAATAGACAGGAACAGGAAAGAGTTTATAGATAAGATAGTAGAAAGACTACAACAGTTGGAGATGGTGATTTAATGGTTAAGATGATGACACCTTCGGATTCCGGTCTAAATGTAGTTAATTACACATTAGGTAACGGTGCTTATACAACTGCTGTAAAGGTAGCCGCACTATTAGGTATTGCAGATTTTTCCTCCTCTACTTCTCCTACTTTATCCGAAGTCGGAGATTTGATGAGAAGGTCCGAAGATTTTATTGACGAATTTACAAATGCTTCATGGAGAGATAATTTAGTGGAAAACGAATTTCACGACTTTATGAGAAGTAATAATTATAATTATTTTTACGAAGACTACATCGGGAAGATTAGACTTCATCACGAAAATACTCGTAAAATTTTACGAATTGCTATTTGGGATGGCTCGACATATACAGACATAGCATCCGTAGTAGCAACATTAACAATAGATGATTACACCAATCTTACATCTATCGTTCTTACAGGTGGGGGATTAACTTGGACCCTATCTCCGGACAGTTCCGGAATAACCGATAATGATAAGTTTAACAAGGCTTACGGGCAAAGAACTACTGCACAGGAAATTTGCTATCTTATCAATGAACAAGTGCCTACTATTACCGCACCTTTTACAGGTGGAACTGGTAAAAAGGTTTTACAAGATGGAACCGACACATATAATATATCCGATTTCTTTTATGCTAATTTAGAAGAAGACGAAACGATTACAATTGTTTCTTTACTCCCCGGTTCGGATGGTTCTAATTGCACACTCGCAGTTAATGGGGGAACTAATTCTCGCACTCAATTTACAAATAAAGAAGACTATGACCGTAATGCGGCATGGTGGGATATGAAAGATACGGGAGATATTTTTTTCCGTAGCGAGTTTCCTACACACCATAAGCATTCAGTAAAAATCACATATACATGTGGGCAGACTCGCATTCCTGCCATTATTGAAGATGCGGCTACAAAACTTACTGCTTGTGAACTTATTACAAGTGATGATTCTTATGTATTATTAGGAAATGATTCTAGTAATGGTATAGATTTAAAAAGTAAATACGATTCCTATAAAGCAGATGTGGACAAAATTTTACGCATGAAACGCCGAGTGGTTTATTATTTGGATAGTGATTGATATGTGGGAAGAAATATTAAAGGGAAGTAGTAGAGTAAATTACCCTATATACAGACAAAAAGTATATGAGGGTATTAGTAATTATATAGAAAATAGCCCATTGGAAAGAGTGACTATTCGTGATATTGAAGGAGATAGAAAAAAAATTATTCAATACATGAGAAATGAGTGGTCCGAGGTTGAAGACGGAAGATTAGCGGGTTTTGCTCAATTTCTTAGTCATAAATTTACAGGTCAAATCAAACCTGTAATTAATAAATTAGTTAGAGATGGAAAACTTGGAGAACTTGGTAGAGTATCTAAAGTAACCACATATGAAATTATCAAAGCAAAGGATTACGGTAAAGTAAAACCTAATAAAATAAGTTCGCAAATGGAAGAAGACATAGAAGAAGTTGTAGCCGATAACGAGTTTGAAAATAACCCTACTCTTTCGGACAAAATTAAACATATTTTAATGCAAACTCCTGAAGGAAAACAGCCAAAAAACAAAGAAGATATAAAAGAGTTTAATAGAAGATTTCCCGGTATTAAGACAAACATAGTTATTGAAGATGATGATGATATAGAAGATATGGATTCTGGTTGCGGTTGTGGTTGCGATGGTAAAGAAGTCACTAAGGCTAAAGTTCCTGCTGTAAGAAACGCACAATATAATGCTTATGTTAAATTTATTAAAAAGGTATTGAAAGATGAAGGCGGTGCGGCAGGAATGCAAAACTTTATTGATGCAGGAAATAAAATAGACGGGTTTAAAGAAAAAACATTAAAGTATGTTATTAGTGATGCAATAGACCATGATAATTGGTTGGCAGAACACGAGTTTGGTGACTATTATTTATACGAGGGAACGGAGTGATTTTATGGGATGGGAAGATATTCTAAAAAGAAAGTCTGGTAGATGCACTAAAAGAACAGGCAAAACATCTTCTAATCGAAAAGGCAAGAAATGGATGGCTTGTGTTCCCGCAGGTAAAAAGGGAAAATACAAGAGAGTTCATTGGGGTCAAGCAGGAGTTAAGGTCACGGGAAAGAGTGGAAATACTAAGCGTAAAAAATCCTTTAACGCAAGGCATAAATGTAGCACTTGCACAGGTTCGGATTATTCAGCCCGTTGTATGGCTTGTAAGGATTGGTGATTAAAATGTGGTCGGATATTCTCAAATCTACGCAGACAGCCAAACTTAAAGGAAGTATTATTAGAAATTTACTTCTTGAATATGTAGAAGAAACGGATTATCAAAATGAATATATAATTGAAGATGTAGTAGATAGTATATATAGTGAATATAGAACAAGGCATAAAGCACAATTTCCGGATGCCGGGTTATCGAATTTAAGAATTATGAAAAGAAAATTAACAAGGTTTTTTGGTAAATATTTTCCTGAAGGATATGAAAGAATAATAGACGGTAAACAAAGTAAAAAAATGATTAAATTAGACCAACGAAATAATCTTGAAAAATCAAAGCCAAAGGTTAAAGGAGACATTTTTAGAAGATTGCTTCTTGAACATGTGGAAAAAACGGGCTACCAAGATGTATATGACATAGATGATGTAATAGAAAGTATTTATGAGGAATATATAAAAGAATATAAAATTTTAGAACCGGGTAGACCTGCACCAAAATCGTATAAACATAAAAGGCTTATGCGTTCTTTTATAAATAGAGGATATTTTCCACAACAATATATAAGAAATATAGACACAATGGTTAAAAGAAATCTAAATTCTGATGATATAGACATTGAGAAAATTCGCACTCGAAGAGGAGACAGATTAAAACTTAAAGATTGGGAGACATTTAAAAGGGATTTAAGAGCAGGTCTTAATACCATTGTCCCAAGAGATATTTATGGTCGTAAATCATCAGTAAGAATAGTTGATGGGGATTTTGTAGATAATAAGGCTACTCTCAATGTTTCTTTTAGGTCTTTACAAACAGATAGAAGATATATCTTTATTAATTTTGTAGAAGAAGAAGGAGACTATTACTTTACCACAATTGAAGGTAATGTTCAAATATTTGACGATGAGGTAATACAAACTGAAGCCCAATTAAGAGAACGAGTTATAGACTTAGTAGAAGAATTTTATGTTGAAGAAAAAAGAGAATATGATTTAAGGGAAAAAGAAGAAGGCGAACTTACAGAAGAAGAAAATATTCGTCAATTAGAAGCCGCTAATCCTGATTCTTACTGGGATAGAGAAAGGGCGATGTTGGTTCCTAAAGAAAAACCACCTGAAGAACAAGAATCGAGGAATTTAAATTTAGAAGAAGCGGCTAAATTAGGTGCTAAGGCAAAAGAAAAGGCAGATAAATTAAAAGATTTACTTGCTGAAAGAAAAAGAAAAAAAACTTCTATGTCAAACATTAAACCTCAAAGAGGAAAGCGGGGTCGTAAAGATGTTCCGTAAAATTTTAGAAAAAATGCGTTTAGTTCAACTTGATATGGAAAGTATTTTAGAAACTGTTGTTCAGCAAAATGAGGATATACAGGATTACACTGAAAGAACTTTGGGTGAGAAAATGAGCGACGAGATAATGGAACAGGTTATCGAGCAAGAAGTTGTTCAAGTTATTCAAAGAAGAATTGAGGAGGCGTTTGAATGAAGTGGTGGGATATTCTTAAAATAGAACCGAAGGATAATCCACTATCGGATGATTTTGAACCGCCGAAAATCCCACCAATAGATAGAATAAAATTACACCCAAAACTTATTTCTTCTTCCTATTCTAATATAAAACCGCGTAGATTATTAGACAACTTTCCTATTGCCAAAAAATTATTTGAAATAAGAAAAAGCGACTATGATAATAATATTTTAAGAATAGAAAACGATTATTGGATTTATGATAACTCGTATTTTGCCTTAGCGTTTAATACTCAATTTGATGAATCAATAATTAAAGAACATGATTTAAAATCAACTGTTGGAGATATAGATTTATTTTTAGATGCCATACTTGAATTTTTCTTGACTATTGATTCTAATTACCAAAAAAGAACCGAGGCAATAAAGACATATGCAACTGCTATTTATAATTTTATAGTTATAGAATATGCGGGTTCTACAAGTGAAAAATCAGTTATTGAAGGAACTGTTGATGAGGCTATGAGAATTTTAGAATCATTTGAAGGTAAAGTGCAACCAATAGAAATAGTTATACAAGAAACCATAGATGATATAAAAGAAGGAAATACAGAAATAGATTGGGAAACTTTATCCGAGTTATATATTACGGATATTGATACTTACTATGACCATTTATACAATCTACAAGACGATGAAGGGGCAAGAGGAATATTTATGAATCCTGAAGACTATGTAGAATTAAGAACAGAAGAAGAATTAAGGAGGCGAAGAAACCGTGGATGAAGTCACATATTTAGTCACATTGCTTGATGAATATTGGGAAACTGCTTTAGCCGCATTAGGTAGTGCTATCCCCGCAATTCATAGAGTTAAACCACAGATTATGGATATACGAGATATGAGTTCTACTCGTAATGATTCAAAACCGGGAAGAGGTGGTAATAGAGTAAGAATTAGTGCCGCACGAGAAACTGCTGGAGATAATTCTACACCTTCTTTAGATGTTATTGCAGTAATGCAAAACTCTCAAACCATTGAATATCCTACTCGTGATTGGTCTGTAAGAAACGAAACTCACGAAATGTCAATTACGATTAGAACAAAACAAGACGATAGACGAACTAATGATAATGCGAGAGTTGCGCCTTCGGGTTCTACTTTTGGTAGAGATAGAATAGAAAACCTTTATAAGATAGTGCGATACATCATTGAAACAAACCGGAGGGGCTGGTTCCGAAGTGCAGGAAGTTTAGAAGAAAACATTAAACATCTTATACTTGGAAGCCGAACTGACGCTAATGACAAAAAATCAAGAATATTTGGATATAGAATAAATGTGACTATGAAAAGATTCGCCAACAGTTTGTAATAAAAGGTGATTAAAAATGGTAAGTAATGAAGTTTGGATGGACAGCGGGGCGATGGTATCTATGATACCTGAACAAGATATATTTTTAGGAACATTTGCGAGTGGGGTAAATTCTGATACATCTACTGGGGCAATTGCTTCTGCTACTGTTAAAACGGCGGGAACTCAAGTTTTAGCAAGTCAAACAACAATTGATAGTGCTGGTATTGTTGCTGGACAACCTACAACAGGAACAGGTGGAGAATTACTTTTAACCCTTTCAGCGCATACAACAGTTTTAACTTTTATAGATGCTACTGCCACTAATTACGAAGATGGTGTCGGTCCTGCTGGTCAAGATGGTTTTTTTACTCTTTCAATTGCAGGTGTTGATGGAACAGAAACAGTTGCAGTTATTTTAAATGACGACAATGTATCGCCTAAAGCCACAGGCGCAGATAGAGATATTACAGTTTCTTCCCCAATTGCTTCGGGAACCTCTGGAAGTCAAATTGCAGAAATGGTTCTTCAAGCCCTAAGTGGTGAAGATGTTTCAGTTTCAAGAACATTAGGTGTTCTTACTATTACAAATACCGTAGGTGGTTTTGTTGCAGATACAACAGAAGATGTTAACGGTGGTGTAACCGTAACTTCAAATACTGTTGGTGGCGCAGTTACAGCCGCCACAGTTGTAGCCGGAGGTAGTGCTTATAATATTACTTCTGTTGGAGATGAAGTGACATTTACTTCATCGGGAACAGACCCTGTTATTGAAATTGCTCTTGTAGAAGTTCCTTCTACTAACGCAGTTTTTACTCTTAACCCTTCTTTTACAGGAGAACTTCTTCTTGTTCCTAATCTGTATCGTGGGTGTATTTTAGAATTTTATTTAAACAGTGGCGACACTTTTACTGACAAGGCCATGATTATTTCAAATACGGCTACTACAATTACAGTAGCAAATACTATTGATTCGGCAATTATGTCTTCGGCATCAAGTTACTACGGTGTTATTCAACATATTGGCGCACCTGTTCCAGCACCTAAAGATAGTTCCAACCCCCGACTTCTTTCCGATACTTGGATTGGACTTACAGACCAAGTTACAATTCCTTCTACCGCAATTGAAATGAAACAAATTGCACTTTCTTCGGGAACTCGAAATATGGCTTATCAATTTAAGGGTGCAGAAACTACCTCCGGTGGTTCTTTTTCCTTATCTGCAAATAACTTTTCATGGCTTTACTACGCATTAGGTTCAAAAGAAATTACCACAGTATCTAATCAAGGTTCGGTGACAATGGATTCGGATGATTTCTTTACTTCAACCGGTCTTACTGGAAATAATTTTATCTATGATTCTAATGTAAATACAGCAGGTTTTCACCGAACAATTGGTAATGTAGTATGCCCTCCATTAAATAAACAAAAGGGTATGGATGATACAGATATTAAAAGTGTTAATCTTACTCAAACCAATGGGGCAATTACAAATAAAATTACTTATACTTTTAGTGAAAATAATACAGCAGACCTACCTTCATTTGCTCTTGAATACACACTTAAAAAGCCAGCAAGTATGGCTACGGAAGAAGTTGATATTACTTCGACTACTGTTAACAGCGTAGCAAGAGATATTTCGGAAACAGTTTATTCTAAGATTTACCCCGGTTGTCAAGTTGAAAGTGTTAATCTTACAGCAGATGCCGGACAGGAAATGAAAATGACAGTTAATTTTAACTCAAAGAATACATTTACTGCACCAAACAATTATGTGACAGCAAACAAAACTACTGACCTTCAAGAATGGGTAAACTTTGGTTCTCCAGCAGGGGGGCAATCATCTATTAGCGAAGAACAATTACGACCTTTTTTCTTCTCCGATGGCACTATTGAAATGTTTGGACAAGAATATATACGCATCGAGAACATGACTTTGGACATTTCAAACAGCCTACAACCAAAGAGATTTATTGGTCGATATGATAAGAACAGCCAAACGCATATTCCGGGTCAAAGAGTATATAATCTCTCCTTTACAGGTTTAGTTACTGACAACCTTCTCTTTGAGGAACTGCGTAATAATGCTGCTACTTCTCTATCAGGAACTGACGGCAATCAAATTAAACTTACCTTTACTAAGGACACTACAACCAATGATGAAACATTGTCAATGGTTTTCAAGGACTACATGGTAACAAGTGCAGACTTCCCACTTACAAATGACAAAGGGCCGATTACAGTTAATTGGGCTATTCAACCTCTTGAGTTGCACTCATGCACTCATACAACAAATTGGATTATTCAAGGATAAGTTTAAAGACCAACCCTTGCGTAGTTATTAACAAGGTGAATACCTATGGATAAAAAGACAGTAAAAAATAAATCAGCCCTATTTGCGACAACAGAAAGCGTATTGCATTACATTCGTGTAGCCCCTGACAGTGATGAATACCTAAAGGTTTGGATTAAAGAACCTACTTTCCTGCAACTGGAGAAGGCACAGGCTAAACTTATTAATCTAAACTCACGCACACAGGACATTTCTCTCGAAATGGATACACTATTTCGTTACCTTTGGGAAGCATTCGTTGATAAAACAGAACCTCAACTTTCACCAGTAGAAGTTATACGATTAAACCCTTATGTCGGTAATCAAATTAAAGAAATCTTACCAGACCCGTTTGATTATGAGGGGGATGAAGATTTAAAAGAACCTACCGAACAGCCTTAAGTGGGGGGAAAATAGATTCTCCAGTAATCTCTTCTCGGATAACTTTATATATCTTGGCAAAGGAACTTAATATTAGTCCCGCCGAGGCATATCAAATGCCGTATTCTATGGTTCGGGATTTTATGGTTATGTTTTCTATCTCTAAAGAAGAAGAAGCGAAACAAATAGAGGCTACAAAGAATAAAATGAATAGGTGATTAAATGGATATGAACGCATTGAGAAGACAACTCGATTCATTTAATACAGATTTAGAAGATGTAAATAAATTACTATTAGAAACAGATGATGCTTCCGAAGGTTTAGTCCGAAAGATGAAGGAACTTTCTGGGATTGGTTCAAAGGGCGGTATTATAAGAAGTATTGTCACCCGTTTTTCGGTAGCAGTTCCCTCGTTATATAAATTAACTCAACAGGTTTCTTCATTATTATTAATATTTAGGTATGTTGATACTGCAAGAACTGAAAGTTTAAAAGAAGAGGCTAAGGTTGTAGAAAGTCTTAGGCGTAGAGAAGACATACAACGAAGGTTGTATAAATTAGAAAAGGTTCGTAGAACTGGAAATCTTACTGCACTTGAAAAAGAACAGTATTACAATGACGCTTCTATTAAAAATTTAATGAAGAGTATGTCTTTTAACGACGCACTATTAAAAACTCAAGAAAAAATGTCACTTATAAAAAATAAAATAGCAAAGGCTGATGATAAAATATTTAAAGCGGCAAGAAAAAGATATGTTCGAGATAATTACGGTGGTAATTTAACTGGTGGTAATTTATTAGGCAAGGCTTCAATTTTGATGGCTGATGAAGAATTAAAAGGTTTAGGACAAAGAAAAAGAGGACTTGGCGATGAAATGGTTAGTTTATTAGACCGAGAATTCACTTTGAAGGATGATATAGATTCGGGATATTTGACTGATTCTGGAAAAAAACAAGCAGAAAGGGATTTAAAGATAGTACAGGATTTAATTGCTGCCGTAGAAGATTCTATGCAACTTATACAGGATGATATGAAAATTGCCTATTCAAAAAGAGATGACTTAATAGAAAAAGAATCGGGTTCATTTAGAGTTAAGGGTAATGCAGGTAATAGGAAATTTGAGGACTTAACACCTTTTGAAAAGCAAATGGCAAAGTATGAAAAGTTGAAAGAAAAAGTTAATACTAAGTTTAACAAAGTAAAAGGTGGAATTGAAGGTTTTTTTAGTAAAGGTAATATGAAATTGATGGCGCAAAATGCTATGAAATTTGGGAAGATATTAATGTATGCTCTTGGTTTTATTTTAGTATTGGGTATTATCGTCTATATGTTAAGAAGAATAAGATTCTTTGAAAAGGCTGGAGAAATATTTTCAAAGATTAAAGAAAAATTAATTCCCCTTACGGAAATGTTCACAGAAAATATAGGAATTTTTATTACCGAAATAATGAATGTATTTGGTGCTATAAAGGATATTTTTGTAGGTTTATTTTCTGGAGATGGAGAAAAAATTTGGAAGGGCGGTGAAAGATTACTAAAAAGTTTATGGAAGGCCGTTAAAGCGTATGCTAAAGTTTTAGTAAGCGGTGGATTACTCGTGTTGGCTGGACTTGCTGGAACATATCTTACAGTTTTTGGAGGGTTATTATTAGGTGTGGGTGAAACTATAAAAGACGCAATTATAAATGCTATTAAAAGCCCATTTAAAACTTTTAAAAAAGGTATAAAAGGTTCAGTAAGTGGTGGCGCTTTAGGTGCAGTTGCTGGAGGTATATTGGGAAGTGTAATTCCGGGTGCTGGAACTGTTGCAGGTGCGACTGTCGGTGGAGTTATTGGTAGTACTATTGGTGGTTTTTCTGGAATGGCAGGAATGGCTTCAGGGGGAACTAATTTATTAGGAGGTGCTTATTTAGTAGGAGAAAATGGGCCTGAAACAGTTTTACTTCCCGGTGGAAGTTCAGTTATAAACAATACAAACACCCGTGGTTCTATGGGAAATACAGTAAATGTTTATGTTAATGGAAGAGTAGGTGCTTCCGAACAAGAGTTAAATCAACTTGCGGATAAAATAGGACAAAAGATTTCTATGCGTATGAATAGATTTTCACCAACAGGATTAAGAGGATGATAAAATGCCGGTAAGCACAAAGGACTTAATGACAAATGCAGGAAATACAGGTTATGGCTACGACCATGCAGTTTTTCTAAACTTTGCCTCCCGTGGAGATAACGGAGATGGTTCAATTACCAACCGTATTATGTTAAAAGCAGAAACAGTGGGAATATCTACTACGAGAAATGTAGCGCCAATTCCTATTCCCTTGTCGGGTTTAATTACAGGGGAATCTACTACGATGGCAATTGACATGGGTATCGCTAATAAGACATTCAATATATCGGGAATTATTACCGAGCAACATATTGTAAAACAGTATGATAACACTACAAAAAAATCCGTAGTTATGACAGCACCTGAAGTAGCGCAATTAATTCACGCATCCGTAGATTCTTCATTTGTGCAGAAACATCAAAATCTTACAGAACTTGTAATTCTTTACCCTTCCCGTGTAGGAGATGATTATGCTTATCATACAGGTGTGACTGAAACTACGAAATTAGAAGACCTACCTTTACTACCCTTCTCCTATCATTCAAGAAAATTAGATAGAGCAAATACTATCGGTGGCGGTTCTATGCCTTCTCCTTCTAATACTGAATTTGAAGGTATTACGGGATTTATTGAAAACTTTTCTACTGACTTTATTCCCGGCTCTCCGTTCCTTACATTTAACTTTTCCTTTAGACAAGCCTTTACTCCTCTCGGTTGATTACTATGCAGACAATATACTCGAAAGATAAGAAGTCATTGCAGTTCCCTGCAATGTGTGATGGGTATGTTAAGATTCAACATAAAGATGATAGTGGCAATGTGCCTTTACAAGAAGTTGGCATGTGGGGAAATAGTGGAGATTTTACAATTGAAATGCTTGTAACACCTTATGATGTAAATGGTAATGCAGCCGGAAATGTTTTTTATTCAAGTATTAAATCTTTATCAAGACACACAAAGGGGGCGACTTATTTACCCACTGCTAATAGACATGATGTTGAAATGATTTTATTTCATAACACAAATTTAAGTATTTCTTTGGTTAATACAACAACAGATGCTTTTAATCAACCTGCTGAATATGCGGTCAAATTTTCTATGACAATTGGAACTACTACAACTTCTATTACAAGTGATACAGTTATCAGTGCTACGAGGGTAGATGATAACTATTTAAATTCTCAGTCTTCGGGTTATGTCTATGATGGACATACACCAGTGGCACATATAAGTTCATTAACTGTAAATTCTATTAATACATCTACAAGAGTTATAACTCTTAGTGGAACTGCTTCGGGTTTCGGAATAGGTCAAACAATTTATACAAGTACAGGTCTATTAGTGGGAACTATTACAAATGTAAGTGGGGCAGATATTACAATGGATAGTATTTCTAATACCCCTTCGGGATATGTTTGTCAAGAACTTACTAAAGATTCAGCATATGTAGAAGTTCCTCACCATATAGCAGTTTCATACAGAAATTCTGGAAAAATGAGCGTTTTTTATAACGGTAATTTGGTTAAAGACGGAGTGCATGATGCAGGTGGTAATTTTGCTTTAGACCCCTCCGATGTTTATTTAGGTCAAAACCCTAATGCTGGTTCTTTTCAAACTATTAGAAAATCACAGTTTATGGGCGAGTTTCACGAAATATCTATGGTAAGTAAATATAAATCGGCGTTTAGAAGTATCAATAGTCTTATGCCAAATTACAGAGACTTACTTTTATATCTTGATTTTGAGGAGGCTAATTTAGATGGCTGACGATGTTTATGTATTTAACGAGGGTCAAGCAATCCCTACGGATTTTACTGCTACTCCAAGTGCAGGGACATTTAATCGTAATACATCTGTTAACCCTAATATTATTACAGAAGACGGAACAAATACAACCGCATTAGGAATACATTGTTATGAAATACATTCGGATTCAGCATCTTCTATGGGAAGTGGAACTGTAAGTTCAAGTAAAGTAAATAGACTATATCCACTAAATACAACAATAGAGAGTTATGCTGAAAATAAATTTGATAGCACTAATTATAGGGTTATCATAGACACTGATTCTGCTACCGGTTTAAAGGAAGGTTCGCATTTATTAGGAAGTAGTAGTTGCACAAGAGATTATTTTATTGTAATTTACGCAGACGATATTTACAAACATCATGTTGCTAAAATTACAGAACAGACACTTTATGAAGGGAACTTTTACAAGTTTGATTTTACTCCAAGTTTGAAGGAAAACATTTCTGCTGGAACAAAAGTAGCAATATATCAAGGCCCTCTTGAAACAGATAATGTTGTAGCCGTTGGTTATGGTCTGTTAAATGACCCTGACCCAAGTAGTGGAACAAATACTACTGATGAAAGACATGACAAATATGTAAATGTAAGCAGACCTACTTTTTACTTTTATGAAGGAGATAGTTTAGAACCCAATACAAAATATACAGTCTTAAAGACAAGCACTAATTCTACGGGGCCACAAGTTAGTGTTTTTAAAACAGCCCCTATTACCTCGGATAAATTATTAGACAAATCATTTTTTACACATACTGCGGTTATTGTAGATGTGAACAAGTCGAATGATGATGATGTTTCGCAACCTAAAGGTATTAATTCTTACACAGCGGTAGGTAGTAATTACACCTTCGCAAAAGAAACATACGCCCAATCTTCTCTAAATATCTATGATTCCGATTTAGGTTTTAATACTTATTTACAGTTTGTTGATTCACCTGAAAGAACACAATTACTTTCGACACCATACCATTTAAATACTTCTAAAACTGTCACTACGAGAGGTAATCAATTTGAGGCAAAGTATTATGATACTGAAAGAATACTTGAACATAAAATTCGTGACTATGAAGATATTAAAATTAAAGAAATTATCCATACCCAAAATGTTTCTACTATTCCAGAAAGCGCATTGCCCGGAGTTTTTAGTAGAAAGAGTAGCACTACGATAGAAGTTACAGGACTTTTAGTAGGACAAGATTTAAGAACATTATTATACGATGCTTCTACTGGTGTTTTTGAACCTTTCTTTGTGGATAACTATTATTATGAATGTGCTTATGCTGTAGCCACAGCAATTAGCGCACCTGTTGATGGTGTGCAAACAATAACTATTTCCAATTCAAGGGCCGTAACTTCAAACTTTTGGTCGGGTTCTGCATCAGTTCATACCTTTTCGGATAAAACAGCCTACCGTAAATTTTATTCAAGAGTTACCGGAACGATTTTAATAGGACATGAAATTGATACAGAATACGATGGCACTACAATTACAAGAAACGGGATTACATTAACTGAAAAGGAATCGGATATTTATAATTTAGAATATTCTATACAGGGAACAAATTACGGTAGAGTATTAAATGTAAGTAAGGGAGATAAAAATAATGGATATGTTACCTTAGTGAGCGAACCCAGTTCTTCATACTTTAGCACTTACACCAGTCCCTTAAGTGGTAATTTAATAGTATCTAAAACTGTTTTTGAAGGAAAGGTGGAGTCAAAGGAAACAAGTGTGGAATCGACAGGTGCTTTTAAATTATCAATAAGTGGTAGAGATGAGATAGCGACACTTTTAAATACGCCCGTTAATCGCAATTATACTTACTCTCAAGAATACATCTATTCAACTTTTAACCCTTATAATACTAATTACACAGACACGGGGGAAGATGTTTCTTCTATTTCGGGTGCAGTAATTACTGCAACTAATACTGTTACAGGTCTCGTTTTTGGTGATGTTCTTTATTGTAAATCCGGAGGTAGTTCACAATCAACCGGTGATTATTACTATCTTTTAGGAGTGGTAAAATCTGTTTCTGGTGCAAATATTACATTAGTCAAAGATTGCTATTTTACTACACCCGATAGTCTTTATACTGGGGAAGATACGGTAGTAGGAACAACTATTTTTAAAGCAAACAGAACTCTTTTGGCAGGTAAAACTTTAGAAACCTCTTTAAGAACAAACCAAAGGGCTACTACATTAATTGGGACCGCAGATAAAGGTGCGGTATTTACAGATGGAAAATATTTTAATTACGGACTTCTTAATTCGAGTGATGATTCAAGTCAATATTCCGATACAGAAAGATTAACTGCTTTAGGTAGTGGAGGAAATACAAATGGTATTGATATTGATAACTTATTAAATACCGTAAATACCTCTACGATATATTTTGATTCACCGGTGGGTTTTGATTTTGAACACCATACTATTTCTTCTATGGTAGATTTTCCTATTTTAAATTCAGTGGATTTAAAAAATGGGCTTACACAATATGAAATAGGGTATGTTTCCCCAATTGTTTTGGGTAGGATAGAAACAACAAATATTAATGATGATTTTATAGATACGGAATTACTTTCCCAAAATTTAAGAAAGGGTCATAATATTCATTTAATTAACGGACAAGGAATGAGGCTCGGTGGATATTTACATCTATTAAATAACGAATTAAATGCAGATAAATCACCAAAGACATTTAATAATATTTTTCAAGATGATTCGGCATTTGGGTCAACTAAAAAGAGTCAATATGCTACAAGGTTTAATACACCCATATGGAGATATTCTAATTTAAGTAAATCTAAATTATTAAGAAGAAGGACACATGGAATAAGTATTTCTGGAACATCAGGAGTTCATAGTAATAATAATCATTACGAAAAACCAAGTAATTATAATTTTTATGCTTCGGGCTATAAAGCAAACTCGACTACTATTCCGCTTGCCGATTACCATGCAGACGATACACTTTCTTATAGAAAAGAGTTACCTATTGAGGGAACAGGGGTAGACCCCGTAGTTGGTGCTAAGTCGTATTTAATGACCCGTTATCCCGAATTTTATCATAACAGTATTTTTAATTATGGTAGAATTTCAAAGGGTCCAGCACTCCTAATTGGTTCTCCTTCATTTAGATATGAACTTAATTGGGGTATGTATGATAATTATTCAGGACCCCTTCATATATTTTCAGTAGGAGATATTTACCCCGAAAGTAAAAAGAATGTAAATAATATAGGGTTCACGGAAACCGCAACAGTGAATGGCATTTCGCAAACATATAGCAGAAATTTAGAAGACTATTCGGTAGTTTTTAAAGGTGAAGAAAAGGGTTCGGAAAAAACTATTGTGCATGAAAATTGGCAGGGTAAGACTACCATAAAGAATAGACTTGATGATGATTATTTTTACAGAACTATACAAAGTACAACGGGAGATTTAAGAAGGGCAAATTTATTAAGATTAACGGAAGTCACTTATGATTACTTATTTAATGAAGTCGATTTTGAAAATTATAAGATGAATAATTTTGGAACTGAAGAAACAAAATTAATACATAGGGGACATGATGGAACTACACAAAAAACATATTTAGTTAAATCATTTCCCGAAAGTGGATTTAGCCCCATACATATTACCTTAGCAGCAGATATTCCAACCGCAACCGATGGCAATAGAAGAACTATTACTGTTAATGATGTAAGATTCTATAATGCAAGTTATAATTATTATTTATATACCGACCCCCATAGTAATGATACACAAGCATTAGAAACAGGAGGTATGCCTCAGTTTATCGGAAAGGTAGCAAGTGTTAATACCAGTACAGATGTTGTCACATTTGGTACAGATTACTCTACATCTGTTCAAGGTTATTCAAGTGGAGAAAAACTTTATGTTATCGTCAGTCCTCTTGATTTAACCACTCCAAGTATTTATTCAAATAATTATTATATTAACGCAGGGTTTGATAATCAACTTGCTCATACTATACAAAGTTTGACAAATGGTTTAACTTTAGATGATAACACCACTTATAATTATAATAAAGCATTGGCTATTACATCATATGGTGATGGTTTAGGAGATGATGATATTGGGTCAGATGTTTTAGATGGCGACGGTAATGCTTTAACAGGGGATATTTCAAATTCAAATAAAAAACCTTTGGATAGTATGAGTACAGAGAATTTAAATGCAATCTTACTTCCTAATCCATATAACATAGAAACATATAAAACTACATCATTTGGTACAAATCAAATGTTTTTGTGGAAAACAGATGCTAATTTTAATGGAAATACTGTCACAATTAGCGGTGCATCGCTTCTTGATTACTTTAGAGATACAGTAGGAGAAGTAGTAGGAGCAAGTTTTCTTACAAATATTTCTAATTCTTTTGGCTCTGCACCAGAATATAATATAGGGTCAACTGTTTCCTTTTCAATTTCAGGTGGTTTTAGTCGAATAACAAAAAATTCTGGAAGTGGCGGTGATTGGACCAGTTCTCGAATAGTAGCAGGTAATTATATAAACATTACAGGTGCTACGAATGCCGCTAATAATGGGGAGTTTTTGGTTTTATCAGTGCCTAATATTAATACAATTTATATTGATAACCCTAATTTAGTCGTAGATAATTTTAACGCTATCACTTGGTCTAAATCAGTTTTCACTGAAGATACAGTAATAGAAATTTCAAATGTAGGTGTGGGATATGATGGTAATTATAAAATTGCTACTTTGACTAATACTCAATTTACTTTAGATACGGATAAGTCAGGAACTGCGGCAGCATTTGGGGCAAGTGCAGATAAAACAGATGTAATTATTAAACTATATCAATCTACGGGTTCAAATTCAAAAACTTTAGACACTATTATACCTCATAGAATTTTACAGGACACTCTTCGTGATGATACAGTAGATACAAGTTTTGGATTTGATTATACAGGAACAAAATTAATAATTGCTGGTATTTGGTCTGGAAATGCAAGAGCAGTTTCACCAAGTATTACAGCAAATATATCGGGAGCAATGTATGACTTTGAACCAAAGAGAGTTATTTATAGAGATGTAAACATAGTAGGAAAACAGTTTGCCTCATCAGCAAATGTCCGAATAGACGGAGTTTCTCATACTTTTAATAGAGGTAAATTTTTAGACTATGGTTATGATGGAGATGATAACGGTTTAGGTATTTTACAAAGAAATGAAGATACGGGTGGAGATGATTTTGCGGGTGTCACACCTGTTGAGATTTTATTTAAACCCTACATTGATGTATCGGATTTTATAGTTCACGGAACCGCACTTGATGATTCACTGACAAGTTCCGAAAGAGTTCTTTCTATTACAATTAATCATTTAAATATGGGTAGGGGACAAACCCCAACTGATAATCACTGGATTCATTATTCAAATAATTTAACTGGGTATTACCTAAAGGGGGAAAAATTACATAAGATTATTTCACACACCGTATCTAAAGATACTACCACCTTTATTCATTATCTTAAAATAGACAATGCTTCGGGAATAACAGTAAGCAGTAATGGAACCACTAATTCTACTGATACAGATGAATTAACATTGTTAAAAATAAATCAAATTTGCACATATGATTTTTCACCAAGGGAAATAGAACTTAATACATTATCAACTTTATATACAAGAAAACCCAGTACGAATCAAATGCTCGAAACAATAGCATCTGCAACACATTTTACTGGGGATAATGTGTCAAAGGGTAATGTTAAGAACGAAGGGGTTCGCTCTATGTATTGTCTCATTGAACCCGATGGCGGGGGAGGAGATTATTTAGTTCCGAGAGCAGATGCTGATATGTCTTATACAAATAGTTTTAATGACGGAACACATAGAATTTTAATGACAGATGGTGTAAATAGTCTTGAAACTGAAATGTTTGTAAGAGAATCTACTGATAAAATAGAATTTTTAAATATGAAAAAGATGGTAGGTTCACCTTCTATTGGAAGTATATTTACTATTACGGTAAATCAAAACCCGTCTTTTAGCCCTAAATCTTTATCTATATGTTCACCTTTTAACATTAGTCTTGATTCCGAAGATATTGTTGACGATATATTAACTTCCAAAGGAATTTCTTATACAAAAGACACAAGCACTGATAATTACTATATCGGTTCTAATTTTACAGGTGAAAATGCTTATGCTGCAATTAATAATGTATTGTCGTTTAAGAAAAAGAAATTAACCATAGATGGTAATACTATACGGGTAGTTTCAAATGAAGAAGAAAAAGAATATAGAAGTATTGAATTTAATGAAGAAGATAATATCCATAAAATTTCGAGCATTAAAAAAGATAAATCATTATACGATAACTTTAACGAAGTAGTGGTATTTGGTGACGGCGTAAAGGGAACTGCTAAAAATTACAGAGAAATTAAAAAACGAGGTTCAAAAACTAAGGAGGTATATGATTTTTCATTAGTCACTAATACACAAGTATCAGAAAAGGCCCAACAACTTTTAAAATTCTACACAAGCCTACAATCTGCAATACAAATAGAAGTCGGTGATAAGATACCACTACTGCAACCCGGAAATATCGTATCAGTTTATTACCCCTCGGAGGGAATATTTAGAAACGACTATATGGTTATTGAGATTGAAAAGACTATTGGAATGCCGACCAAGTTATTACTCGGAGAATATAACCGTGACTTAGCAAATACCTTTACAATGTTAATTTCGGAAACACGCAATTTACAAGGTAGGGCAAAGCAAAAAGTTTATACGAGTGTGACCTCTCCTAATATTGATATACAGTCACTACGAGTTAAGTTTGTTAAGGCGACAATAACTAAGACTAATTCAACTGCGACAGAATTAGGATTTACATACACATTAGGATTCAATACGGGGATGGGACTATGATAACAGCAGAAGGAAAAACAAATTTAAGAGACCATATTATCTCAACCTTTACACACTTTCAGGTGGGAACAGGTGGGGATTCAACAAATCCTAATGCGGGAGATTTAGATTCACCTTTAGGTTTAAAGGCTACAATTTCAAGTGCAAGTGGACAAGTCATTTCAAGTGGAGAAACTTCAATTGATTTTTCATTTACTATATTGGGTTCTGCGTATGTTGGTAATACAATTAAGGAAGTAGGCATATTTGATTCGGGGAATACTTTATTAGTTCGAGTTAATTATGATGGAATAGGACCACTTACAAGTTCGGATGAAGTAGAGTTTATAATTACGGTGGAGGTAGATTAATGGTAGCAAATGCAGGAAAAATAACAACGATGGGTGGAACTACTGGATTAGTGGACCAAACGGATAAAATGCACACGGGAATTTTAAAAGCATTAGAAGCGTATAACAAAGAAGATATTTGTATCAGTCATGCAGGTTTTACTATTACAGACGGAGGGGCTTATACTCAATATAATTTACTGCAACCAATTCAGTTTAGAACGCGAGGGCAATTTAAACTATATGAGACTAATATTTCTGTAACCTATGATACTACTACAACGACAGCAAAACCAACTGCGACTCAAACACAACACCCTAATTATACTCGCTATGATTTGATTTCTATGACTCCTGCTGATACACCTACTTTGGTAATTACATTAGGAACTTTAAATGGTGCTAATGGCTTAGTTCCTGACCTACCCGCAGGTAATATTCCTATTGCATTAATTGAAGTTACGGCAGGAACAGACCCTGATAAGATTGATTATAATTTACAATTATATACATTAGATTTAAACGCCGATGTTTATTTAGGAAAATTTAAAATTAAAGGCGACCAAACAGTGGGGGCTGGACAAGATGGATATGTTTTGACTTATGACAATTCTGATGGAAAGGTCTCATTAGCAGAAGCGGCAGGAGGTAGTTTAGATATTGATGGTTATTCAGCATTAGGAGGAACTGGCCTACACCAAACACAAGACCATTTTGTATTTTCCGATAATGGAACAGAAAAGAAAATTACATTTTCTAATTTAGAAGATGCCGTATTTGGAAATGTTTCGGGAGATATAGCAATTGCGGCTGGAGGTGCGGCTACAATACAAGCAAACAGCGTTGCATTAGGAACAGATACAACAGGAAATTATATGACGAATGTTTCTGCTGGAACGGGAATAGATGTGACCCATACTCCGGCTGAGGGTTCAACGGCTACTGTTGCAGTAGATGTTTCGGACTTTATGACTAATGGTGCTAATAATAGAATAGTTACTGCTACAAGCGCAGATGCGATGAATGCAGAAGCAAATGCTACTTTTGATGGTTCTACATTAGCAATCACAGGTGCTATTACTGCAACTACAACAATTACAGGTGCTACAACTACGGGAACAACAAGTTTAGTCACAAATGGATTATTACAACAACAACCAGAAGCCTTAGATATGAGTACATCACCAGTGATGTCAGGAACTAAAAGTATTGTTTATGTTTTTGATATATCGGGTACAGGACCACCGAATCAAGTTGAATTGCCAAACCCTACTGCAAATCCTAATGCAGTATTTACAATTCGTAATTTTGGTTCAAATCCAATAACAATTGTTGTAGCGGGTGGTGCGCCTATTGACGGCAATATATTAACGGGTACTGGTGCAACCCATCACGCTTTAATTACTACCCCCAATCAAATTGATTTACCGGTAGGACAACATGTGACAGTTCAAGCAGTAGATGATTCGATAACGCCATTAATAACGGGTTATTATATCATAGGAAACTGATGTAATGGAAAAATATTAAATAGTCGTTATTAGTTCGTTTATAATAGTGGTAGCCATGTCGGATTTAGATGAAGTCCTTGAAAGAGATTCGGATGGTAAGATTAATTGGCTTGTCTCGAAAGTGAATGACATTGATACACGAGTTCACACTATTGAAACAAACCATTTATTTCACATGGAAAAGGACATGGCTATGCTACGAAAAGGAGTTTATATTCTTGCCGCAATCGGTATTACATATTTAACAGGGGTGCAATTAATATGACATGGGAAGCAATTCTAAAAGGCGTAAAGGTTCGACCAAAGCATTTAGATTTATTGGTTGAGTTTATTGAAATGCTGCAAGAGCCTGTAAAGCCTACCGAGTTTATTTCTTTTATGGATGAAAGAAACTTGTCAAATGTTCCTTCAGCGGGTCCAGTAAAAGTAGCCGCAAAAAAAGACAATAGATTTAATTTTCACGGCACAGGTAGAGATTTAAAAATAGGACTTGAAGGAGTCCACCAAGTATTAGGGGATGAATAAAATGAATAAAAATAAAGACACATTTAATGACCGAATGGTAAAGCGAACAGTATTGCCAGCAATTTATCTATGGCTTCTTGCCGCAGGTTCAGTAGTGGCTATGGGTATTTTGAAACCCGATGTAGTATTGAATAATCTTGATGGATTTATTGCTCTTATCGCAATTATCGGAGGAACAGCCGCACCTGCCCTTTCAACAGTTTTGCGTATGTGGGAATCGGAACAGACTATTGAGATTGATAATATGGGTGTTGAAATGGAACACGAGCGTGACCGTGATGCACTAAAGAAGCAACACTTAATTGACTTAGAAAAAATTCAACAGAAGCACGAACATGCTTTATCTACCGCCGCTCAAGAACATCAGCATATTGTTGAAAAGCATAAAGAGACTATTGTTAAACTTACACCTATCCATAAGATGGGCGAAGATACTGAGGAATGAATATGTGGCGAGATACTTTAAAAAAGGATGCTGAAACATATTTTAAAGAAAAAATTGCTGAGTATGAGCGCAGGTTAAAAAGAGACCCGAATGACGACAAGGCTAAAGATGCCTTGAAATATTATAAAGAACAATTAGGTGAAGAAGAATGACTCGTTGTAATTATTTAGATGCTTGGTTTGATGAACAATCAAAGATAGTAGATAAAGAAGAAAAGAAAACTAAAAAAGATTTTGTCACTGGTGAAAAGAAATGAGTTGGGAGAACATTCTAAAATACAATCGAGAGCATTATGTTCGTGCAGGTCGTAAGCATAATGACCCTGAAACAATTAGTGTTCATCAAAGAATTTTAGAAATAGTTAATGACAATAATATTCCAAGAAGAGAATTAGGTCAACGAATAAAAGATATTTTAGAAGAGGAATAACTTTAGGCTAAAAAATGAAATCGAAAAATTTGCATAAAAAAAAGCCCCGACCCCCTACGGGGCCGAGGCCAAAAAAAGTATTTTTCTCACTGTTATTAACAGGTCATTTTTTTAGTTTGAAACTCAATTACCACTCTAAATCAATTTTTACCAACTCTCCTAAGTCTTCATCGAAGAAACTTAGATTACCATTTTCTACTCCCATTTTCCACACATCTAAAGTAAGTTGAGAATCTTTTAGACAATACTTTGCCACATCTTCATACTTACCTTCATTCCACCATCGGACAGCCATAAGTCCGTCACCGGACTTTTGTGAATTAAGATTACACTTAGCGAGATTATCCAATTGAACTCGCTTACCTGCCGCCTTTGTCATCATTCTTGATGTATCAATACAGCGTGTTTCTTTCTCTTCGAGATACTTACGGACAATATAAATGTCCATTGAATCTCGCAACGCAGGTAAATCAAAGGCTACAATATTATGCCCTAATAATTTACCACCCTTTTGAAAGTGGTCGTCTAAGTCATACTTAAGTTGTTTTAATTCTTTAACAACTGCACCTTCTATTTCCATAGGCTTATCAATATAAACCGTGTTATTCTCTCCATCCGTAGTAGTTACACAAGTAACTTTCCACATATGGGTATTCTGCCAACCGCCAATATCTGCGGCTGTATTTCCTGTTTCTATATCAAACGACAATATATTATTCATTTTTTTTCACTTCCATATTTTTAATTAAATCAACGGGATAATTCATGTCCATCATTTCTATGACTTTCAATAGCATTTCTTCGTCTATGTAATTAATAAACAAATCAATCATATCTTCCCTTGAAACTTCTTCTTCATCAAGCACTTGTCTAAAGCGCAATATTCTATTCTTCATAAACATTATTCCTTCCTCCTAATATACACTCGGTTATTCATTTTTTTATTCTCGAACAAATGTTCTACACTATTCCATTCCCTATAAAAGGTTGGTCGACTTTTCTTAGTCATTTTCATATAGTTATTTACCAATTCGGTCTTTGACACCCAACCGTCTTTCTTTGGGGCAGTTTGATAAACTTTAGCAATCATCTGTTCACGACCCTTTTCTGCCATTCTCTTAGGACTCTTTTTCAACTTATCACTAAACCAAGTGGTGATTGAATCAAAACTTTGGTCTGTAAGCATTCTTGCTTGGTCGATATGTCTTGCTGTTATTTTATCGCTCTTTTCAGCACAAGCACAAAGAGCCGCCGCATTACACATGTTATTAATTGTATTCATCAAGAAGGTATTTAGTGCGGCATATATATGGTCGGGGAAACCTTCCATGTATTTACGCATACCTCGCCAAACAGTCTTAAGTCTTTTCTGTGCGTCGGGAGTAAAGGTAGTAACAGTTCTTTTATCTCCTGTTTCCTTATATCTCGCATCTGCCCAACAATAAATGTCGTAAAGCATTTCCGAGAACTCAACTGTAAAGGCATCCGAACCATTTTCATCTTCAATAATATTACCTACCATATCCAAATATTCTTCTTCCATTTGCATTTTTAATGATTCGGGGACTTCTCTTACATATAACCACATACGCTGAAAAACACCCTTTGTGAGAATAACCTTTTCTAATCCCTGTGGTGGTAATGTAGTTGCCCATAAACTTCGCTGACAATCTACAACTAAATCCTTACCCCATTCAGTCAAACGCTTTTTGATTAAGTGGGTATCAGAATCTAAACGATTCATAAACTTTTGAAACATCATTACAGTATCTTGCTTGTGCTGTGTTTCCTTGAAGATACCCGAATGTTCAAACTCATCAAAGGCAATAATACCAGAACCAAACAAAGCACCGTTAATATTAATGTCAATTTCTTCAGGCATTGGGTTTCCATCAATGTCTAAGTTTTCTTCACCACGCACCCAATCAGGATTAGGTTGCCCTATTTTAATAGTTCCTAATAATGCTTGGTCTGTAAATGCGTCAGGGTTTTGTAGGTTGTATTCACTGACCCCATTTAATGGTCCTCTTGGGTTATCTCCCCTCATTGGATGCTCATTAACTAAGGTAAAGGTTCTTTCCCAAACGGGTGAAAGAAAGTCAAACATTGTAGTCTTTCCACTACGAGCAGTTTGAATCCAACAGTAATGTATTCTTGGGTCAAGCGAAAGACGGCCTACCGGAACTCTTAGTTTGTCTTTTAGTAATTGGCCGAGGGTTACAAAAAAGGCCATTTCTGCTGGATAGTCATTATACAATGAAAACTGTGTAACAACATCTGTCCACCTTTGAACTACCTTCGGCATTGTAACAGAACTTCTTCTTTCTGTTTCCACATCTCCATTCTGCATTTTTTCCAATGCTTCATATAATTCCCATTCGTCTACTTCTAAATCTTCTACCATTAGTATTTCACCTCTTGTTCTTCGTTTAACGCTTTTGAAATATTGGTGGCCGTCACTTTACCAATACCTTTTACTTTCATAATGTCCTTGATTTCGCATGTAGCGATTTCTAATAATGACCCGAACTCACCTAAGAGATTACGAGCCTTTTCAATTGTAACTCCTTGTATAGTACAAAGAATGTCTAATCTCACATCATCTGTTCTTGTTTTCTTAGGTAACATTTTCTGTAAGTCTATTTCTTTATCACAGTGGTGTTCACAAGCGACTATAAAATGCGCCGCCGATTCTACATCTGCTACCCAAATAGGTGTTGTTTTTGTGTTCAATGCTATGCTCGATAATGCGCCTATAAACATCTTCTGTAACTTAAGTCTCCACCCTCTATTATTATAAGAGTTTCTTACATGGTTAAGATAAGAACCTGCATCGGAAAGATTACCGTATATGATAATGTAATTTCTCACATAAGAATCTTCCATGTTGCTAATTTGATTAAACATTCTCTTGTTACGCACTGATTGTAGGAAGTCTTCGACACTTTTTGCTTCAATGCAAACATCGCCTATAATGTAATCTCCTACTTCCAAGAATATCTTTTCTGCTTCTATATTAGATAACATACAATACTGTATTACCAGTTCACTTAAGACTGAATCTTCTCTACTGTCTATCAACATTCTAATGCCCCCTGTGGGTATCTCCAGCACTTTCCTATGCAATACCCCTTGCTGATTAAAGTTTGACAGGAGGGGGACATATATCGCTTTTTAACGACATATGAAACACCACTTAAAGTCTTTCTTTCGTCATAGTCAATCCATACATCTTCATTGGATGCAATCTTTTTAATTTCACCTGAAATAATACCAATAATATCTACAAGTGCATCGCCACCTACTTCTCTTGGTGAACAGTCTAAACCCTTTTCAACAACTGTTAAGTCGGATAAGAACTCATTATACCATTGAACCAAGTAATGGCGAGATTCGTGTAATGGATTATGAGTCATTACTGCTGCATTAAGACACGGAAGAATAGGTAAATCCCCCGGACTTTCAACATAATCAATTTCAATTTCTGCCGCTTCCATTTCCTTAACTTGAGGCCATTCTACTAAACCTTCACCATACCAAATAGGAGGTTGCTTACGAGGTTTCTTTGCTAAGTTGGTAATTGCCGACAATGGCTTTTTTAAATCACTACGGATTAGATTTATAGAAAATAACTTAGCGCCCAAATGAAAGGTGTTTTGAGTTCTTCTCAATCGAGCAGTATTTATTACTCGGTTATCTAATCGAGGCGACTTACCACATATATCGTGACATATGTTAAAGAAAGCCTTTACTCTTCTCAGGTCAAAAGTTCTTTTACCATAAACGAATATGTAGAAACCTCTACCACTAAAAGCCATGTTGTGTTTGTAGTTATTTTCTGTAAGCCACTTGTGTAATATTTTCATATCATTCCATGCTTCCTCTAAAGATTCATCACCATGAGCATCAATGTCTAAAAATAACCTGTCGATAACTACCGTATGTTCAAGCCCTCTATCTTTAGAGAACTCTTCGTAATCATAGACGGAGGTATAAACATTCATCCTACCGTTATGTGCCTTAACGAACTCTTTGTATTTTTCTTTGTTCTGCACTACAACCCTTCTTGGTTGTATCGCATTCTCTAATGGACTTCCTGCCCACATTTCTCTCGGATAATTCATTTCATCACCTGTCTATTAAATCTAAAAAACTTCTTGACTCGCATATTGAGCAAATGTTTTTATTCTTGTCTGTAAGTTCTGCCTTACAGTATTTGCATTTCTTTTTCATTTACAACACCTTTGTGTCTTTTTTAATCTGTTTTTTTAACTCTTCCTTTGTGAGAGTTATCTTATTTTTCTGTTCTTCTATTGTAGGAGGAACTTGAGAAACTTGAGAAAGCATTACTGGTGCTTCATCAATAAGTTCAAGCATCTGATTCTTAGCATAAAAGGTGGCTTTATCCATCCACTTACTCCTTATCATTTCCATACATTCTTCGCCTAAGAAATCAAGCATCTCTTCCCAAGAAGGTTCTTCCATGTTGTTTATGATATTGAAAATAACATCATCCATTTTCATTAACTCCTTAAATGTCCAATTGTATTCTGTAATCTCTTTGATAATCTTAGAACCAATCATAATTTGTTCCCCCTCCAGTTGCCTCACAGTGTTCAAAATGTCCACAGTGAACACACTTCTTATGAAAATAAGAGAAAGGGAACTCCTTTGACATATATCCATCTACCAACTTTTGTATAGAATTTTCAACAGAAGTCATAGAACGCTTCTTAACATCTTCAACAAAGATGTAGTTACTTTTAGGGAAAATCCAACCCCAGTGAGTAATTCCATATTGTGGGTCTAATCCAGCCGCTACTAAATCATCTTCATCTGCGTTTTCGTAAAGCAGTTGATAGAAGGCCATTTCCTTTCTCATGTTTGTTTTCTTACTGTCTTTCCAAGCACCTGTCTTTAATTCAAACGGAATGTAACCATCGTCATCAAAAAACATTCTATCAATAATACCCTGTAAGTGAATAGTAATACCGTTAACACGATAAGTAGCATTTAACAATATTTCGTTACCGATTGGTATAAAATGTTCTACCGTTCCTTCGTGAACGCACTCGATAAATCTTTCTGCTTGCCATGCAGACAAAGCCCTGTATAAATCTTTAGTATCTTCATCTTTACCTTCTGGGTAGTAATCCCTAAAGTGTTTAACAAGTTTATTAGAATCGTCAATAAAGGGCATAGCCTTTTCAGTATCAACCATTTTCCAGAAATCTTCTTGAGCATTGTGAACAATTGTTCCTCTTAACATAGCCTCCGATGTTTTCTGTTGTTTCTTACCTTCTGCGAATGGGTCATAACTGTAACGATAAGAACCATTACAAAAGTTAAATGTTCCAAGTGAAGACTTAGTAATCTTCAGGGTTGGCCCTTCTAAATCATCAGGATTCCATTGATAGGTAAAACCATTATCTAAATCTTTTTGTGTCCATTCGGTTGCATATTCATTCATTCTTTCACTTCCTTAAGTGCATCAATTAAGGCTGATGCTTCACCTCTTGTCATATCCTCTCGGATAGATTCTTCACCGCCCAACTTTACTATGTAATTTCTTTGGGCTTCAGTTACAGGACCATTATGGTTCTTTACAGTCTTTGTTTGAGTAATACCTTTTTCTTCAAAAGCAGCCCTACGCAAACTTGCAGTTGTATTATCGTGACATTCTTTACATACCTCTACTACATTACTGCGGGAATGAATAAGGTATTCCTTATTTATTTCTCTACATCTATGCTGTGATATAATATGATGCCACTCGGTTTTGCCTTCTGCAAAACAAATACTACAATGCCCCTGTTTATTCCAAAATTGTCTTTCATCTTTTACAACCTTTAAGAACTCCTGTTCAATGGCTTCTATTTCTTCTTGCTTCTTTTTCTTGCGTTGCTGTAACGCTCTTAATGTTTTATAATATGTTCCTTCTTTTTTTCCCATTACCACCACTCCTCTAAAGTTGTTTGGTTTATATCTTTTTTTATGAGTTTTATAGGCCACTCCATGCTTTCAAATATAAGCATAGCCTTCTTAATAATTTCTCCATTAGCGATAAACTCCCAATCGGGTGTGAACATACCTTCAATGTCCTTGAATTTCAAGAACGAAATGTATTCACAGGATTTAGATACACCTTTAACGATGTAACACTTTTCTTCCAAGTTTGTATTATCAACTTTAAAGTAATAATACGCATCACCTTTCTTAATTTTACCAATACCCTGTTGATTATGGTAAATAATACCTGCTGAACCCCCAGCAATCATATCGTAGTCTTCGATATTTCTACGAAGCCTACTACGCTTACTAATTTGTTTTAACGAAACCTCTCCCTTCACGACAGTTGCATACTCTTTGTTGCAGTAATCTATAATCTTACTCTTTTCTTCAAAAGAAGCAACCATTTTCAACAAATTTTCTTGAAATTTCTTAGCGATTTTGGTTTCATTTGACTTTTTCATTTCAAAACCCATTACAAAGAACTTATCTTCGTCTAAATACTCCCCATCCTTCCAAGAAAGGTAGCCACAATAGCGATTTTTCTTCTTAGATAAGAAAAACTTACTTGCAAACTTTTCAAACTCCAATTCCACGGGTTCTCGGAATATTTCTCGTGAAATATAATCATTTAATAACACTCTTAGTTGTTTTGCGTCATCAACATCACGAACCTTTACAAAAACTGAATCCGTGTGTCCATAGATAACTTCGTAACCTAATTCTTGAGCCTTAAAAGCGGTTTCACGCATAGCATGACGAGCAGAAGCAGTAATTGATTGAACCATTTCCATATCAGCCCAACCAAAACCTTCTTTTGCGAGAATACCGTAGAAAGCATTTACAGCCCTCTTCGTAGCCATTTGTGCTGAGTCCCACTTAATATATTCTTCGTCTGTTTTAGCCTCTTTACGCAGTTTTTTGTATTCATCACGCAACGCCATCATATCAATAACTGCTTGAGGTAAAAGCCCAAGAGTATCTTTTTCATAATAATATGTAGGGTCTTCTTCAAATTCTCCTAAATGCTTAGGTGTATTAACCCACACCGGATAACCTTGACTACGCTTAGTTTCCCAAGAGATATTTACTGCGGCCATCATAGAAGGGTAAAGGGATTTAAAATCAAATACAGCCACATTTTCATGTTGTCCGTATGTTCCTTCTAATGTCGGGTCCATAACGAAAGCCCCATCATACCTTTCCTTCTCAGTTTTAACTCCTGTTGGGGGAATCCAGTTTGACTTACGCATAAAATATACACCACCCATTTGAGAATTATGATATGTATTCTCGAAAGGACATACAATAAGTCGTTGTAGTGCAAGGCTGTTTTCACTTACATTTAATTTGTTATCAATATTTACACACAAATCTACATCAACCTTAGCATATTCAAGGTATGTTTTTGTATCTTCCAACCACGCTCTTTCATAGAACTCTAAATCTTCAAACTTAGAACTCGCAACTTTGCGTTCACCAAGAACAAGATTAGCACAATCATCCAACTTTAGTGAAGGTAATGTTCCTTTTTGAGAATCAGTCCAAAGGCGTTCAAATCTATCCATGAGACAGAAAGTTAATCTGCCTCGAATAGGTTGTGCGCTGTTGAAGTATTTTTCTTCACCAGTTCCCTTTCCTAATTGCCAACCCGTAGTTTCTCCATTACTGAACTTTCTACGAACATCTTTAATTTCATGGCAAGGAGACATGCGATTAGGGTCAATACCTAATTTACACATGCGCTTAATAATTTGCGGAATATCGTAGCCGAGAACATACCAACCGATAATCATATCAGGGTCTTGCTCTTCCATCATTTCAATGAATGCGTAAAACATTTCTGTTTCACTTTGATAAACCCGCACATAATCAATATCAACTTTAACATTAGCCTCTTTAGGAAACCAAGTCATTACGGTATTCTTTTTAGTGAATGAATCGTAGATACTTAGCACTGTTGTTTTACCATCATGCACACCACCTACTTGAGATTCAATATCAAAATACCACTTACGGTGTTCGTATTCTTTAATCTCGGTCATTCGGTCAACTGCATAAAGACGCTTAATATCAACATCTGCTTGATAAGTAGCAATACCTTGTTTATGAAATTCATTCATTAGAGTCCATCGGTCTTTAGGATTATGATAAATAAGTTTCTTAAGTCTTTTACCATGAAGGCTTTCCCAATCACCTGTTTCTATTGTAATGGGTATCGCTCTTTTCTTTCCATAGTTATTAATAACCATTTGAGATTTATACCATTGTGAAGCGACTGAAATGAAGAAATAGGGTTTGTAGTCCTTTATTGATTCTTCCTTTCTTACCCCGCCTTCTCTCCACCGTAGATGTATATTACTCCCCATCGTGTCTATTATCATTGTCAATCACTTTCCATTCTTCAATCTTAAAACTTATACCTTCACTTTGAAGGTATTCCATGAACAGATATTCTAAATGCTCTCGCAAATATTGAGGGTCTGTCCAACCCTCTTCCGTATCAATGAAACCATTGACATAAATTAACATTACAAGTCCTCCATCAAGTCTACAAATTCAGAACCATACTTTTGTTCTAATTTAAATCTTTTTAAATCGTTTAATAGACGCTCAACATATACTGCTGCATCCATTAGTTCTTCTTGTAAATGAACAAGCCATTCAAGTGTGTTCAAATCAGTGCGTTCCATTGTCACACCGTATTTATTCTTACCCACTTCTGCTCTTTGACGAATCTTGTTAATTACTTGTTCTTCATATTTACTCATTATTATCACCTTGACTTCTTGGGCAATTTGTATGATGATTATGCGGTTTTACCCATTTCATTTCACAACCCCTACAATAATACCACTCACCTTGTTCATGTGAATTAACAGAACGCACTAAGTATGTATTAGTATCTTTATCAATATAGTATTTACTCATTCTTCTTCACTCCTTAGTTCAACTAAAGCATCCATCAGTATTCTTATGTGTTCTTCGTTATCTGCATCTCCTAAAAACGCAGTATCGAAAGCAGTCTCCCACTTTTTAATTATGGCATTTATCAACCATTTTTCTTTCATTCTTCTTCCCCCATAGAGTCATCTTGAGGGTCAATCCATCTCCCATCTTCATAGAAAAAACCACAGTCGTTAAGTAAATCATGGCAATCTCTCAAATCGCATTTCAATTCCTCTATTTGTCTTTGTAAAACAACAACAGGGTTATCTTCACTACCTGCCCAACCGCAACGGCCACAGGCATAATAGTCTTCATCAACTTCTTCCGCCATTCTTCCACAATCTTCTCCTTGACATTGTATTTCTTTCATTCTTCTTCCCCCAATTGTTTTAATACGCTATCAGCCATCATTGTAGCCATACTTCGACTACCCATAGCAAATGCAATTTGAACGGACTTGCTCTTAGCATACATTCTTAAAAACTGCGCTTCATCCATGTTCTTACTTTGTAGTAATTGTTGTATTTTTGCATCTAATTGTCTTACTGTTTCTATTAATTCATCCATTTTAAGCACCCAACCTTGGCGCACGAAGCACCGTAATTTTTTCATTGGCAAATACTACAGGCTTTTCATCATCATAAAGTATAATAACTTCTCTCTCCTTACTTACCAATTTACTAATTGGTAGTGAAATATCAACAGTAGCCTTTCTATCGTTACCGGTAGCAGTAACTTCTGTATAAACACTTTCGTTGTTCTTAGTAGAACTTACAAGAAGTTTTTCACCATCCCAGTCGATTCTGTAAATAGAATTACCGACCTTTTCAGCAAGTTCCATCGCTTGTGTAAGTTCATCGGATTCAACATCAAGCATTGTTTTTAGTGACAGAGTTTCTGTAACAAAAATATCTTCGCCTTCTCTGTTCATTTTTCTAATTGTTCTACGGTTGAGATTTCGCAACTTGCTCTTTAGTCGATAGATAACATTAAGTTCTGCATGTCTACCTAATACCGGTAAAGTCACAACGCTGTTACCCGTAGCCAATTCAATTTTTCCATCATCGCTTCTAAATATTAAGTCTGTATCTTTTAGATACTTCTCAAGTTTAGAGCCGGACAGATTAACCATTCCGTTAACCGCCTCTTCATCATTATGTCTATAAACCACATAGGTATAATTATTAGCATTTTGAATATAAACCGTTCCGTCTTCTACCTCAATGAATAAATCATCACATAGAACACTGGTTTTATTACCCATGCCTTCATTGTATTTTCCCCGTAGTCTGCAAATATTTATTGCTTCTTTTAATTCCTTTCCATTCATTCTAAATTCCATTTAAATTCCCCCATAATATAATATAACATAACAGCACCCCTATATCAAAAACCATTACACTCAAAGGTTGTTTTCTTTGATTGGCACTAAGCCGTTCCAAGTAACCTTACCTTTATTGTTTTCAAACAACATGAAGGATTGCCCTTCATTGTCTGCATTGGTCTTTGACTTGAGAACCTTAGCGTGTAACTTTGTCGTGTTGTTTCTTTCTTCACGGTATGTGTGAATATGTTGAAACAACTTTGCGGTAGTAGACTTTTCCCAATCGGGCTTTTGTCCTACCACTTCAAACCCATCATGCACTTCTTTCATATGTGTAATGAAAAACTTATGACATTGAAGTTGACAAGCGGCCTTAAACAATCGCTTGTATTCTTCTGTTCGTGCATACCATTGAGTCGGAACCATTTTAACTTTATCAGCCGCTCTTGGGTCTTTACCTTTGATGTGGTTTAGTCTGGCAATCATATTTGTAGTATCAAGCCATGTATCTAATCCATCAAAAACAATTGCCTTAACGCCTTCAACTTCAATAGTTTCTTCACCGTATTCAATTTTCTTTGTCTCAATTGCTTCTTTAACCATTCCCATAAAGAAACGGGCCATATCAGCAGTAGCCAAATAATCTACCGTCATGTCTTCTTTGTAAACATGAGGATTGTAGATAAACACTTTATCATCGCTCGACCAATGTTGCCTCCATGTAGGTTCTGCACCTTCATCGAAATCAAGAATAAAAACCCAATGGGTTTCTTTTTCTTCATCAGTTCTGCAATCAATTGCTAATCCTGTTTTCCCAGTTCCGGGGTCTCCACTAATTCCACATAACATATATGCTGATTCATTATCCATCAAACGCTTTCGCTGATTAAAAGCCTTAGCCTTTGCATTTGCGAATGCACTCTTGGTATCTTCTTCTTTTGCCTTACTTACGAGATTACTCGCCTTTCCTTTTCCTTTCAAACTCATCATTCTTCCTCCTTAAATTGTTCACTTAATATTTTTAGTTGTTTTTCATGCACTAAGCGTGTGAACATTTTACCGCTTTTCATGTGAAAACGAACACTGTATCTGTCGTATTCGTTATCATCTTCTTTCCATTCTATTGTTTCTACCTCTTCGAGGTCTAGTAGTATTTCATTCATTTTAATTATCATCTTTTCACCTTTTAAAGTATAGGCTTTGCACCTATTTGAATGTCATTCAGCCGCCAACATTTACACGGAAATTAAATCACCAAAACTCCATTGATTCGCCTTCTACAACTTCTTCGACAACAACACCTGTTGCACTTCGAGCATAAACACCATACAAATTAATTGTAACAGGGTTATACTCACCATCAATAGGCATTCCATCATCACCTTTCTTTTGCGTTTGGTTTGTTCGACCAACAATAATAACATCGGAACCAACTCCAAAATCAATATTTACATGAGAAGGAACCCAAATTGGTGTTGATTCAGGAATATCGTCTTCATCAAATCCGTAATTAGCATCAACAGGTTCTACCCAAATTACTCTATTACCACTTCGCTCATTAGGTGTAAGATTCATACTTGTAACAATTCCATCAGTAACGACAAGGCGCAAACCTTGTTGTTGAGAAATTAAGTCATGGTAAGAATCCAACTCAATCATATCTGCAAGATATTCTGCTGTATGTTCAACAAGTGTATCTTCAATCGACTCACCGGAAACATCAACCCAACGAGGGTCTTCTTCATCCAAGTTTTCGAGATAAGTCATACTTGTCAAAGTCTTGTTGCGAATACCGTAAATAGCATTACGCTCTTCATTAAACAAACCGTAAATGGTAGTCCATCGGAATGTATCAACACTAAAATTCTTTGCTTGTTCATTCTTCAATTGAAGCGACCAAAGTTGCATATCTCCACCATCCTTCATTCCAATGAAATGCGCTCGAAGTTTGTATTCTTCTTTAGGCAAAGGTTTTCCGTAATTCTTGTTTGCATCTCCCGAAGCCCAAGACTTAACGGGGTCGATAGGAACAATCCAATTATTTTCACCAACTTCCATAGCCGAAGCAGGTAGTTGAGGAATAATTCTTGTATCCCATTCACCGTTCTTAACTTGAGTCTTTTCGTAAGCCCCACCTTCTGTAAGTGTAACTTCTGCAATAATTTCATCTTTCAATGCCTGTGAAGAATCACTGTTATATTTACTCATCACATTCTTTCGCTTCCATTCCATTACATCACGGGCTGGTTCAATACCAATAAAGAATCCCACACCTGAATCACCAAAGCCTGTTGAGGCTGTTCGATTAGATGCAAGACGGCCACGAACATAATTACGAGTCAAAGTCAAAGCGACAAGTTGTTGTCGCTCATCCTCTAAGTCGAGATTATTGCTACTACCAATCTCCGTATATTTTTCATTCATTTCTCCGACTTCAATACTTAGTCGGGTCGCCAAACTGTTCAGTTCTTTTTCTACTCTTTCAATCATATTTTCACTTTCCTTATTTTTTATTTTTTCTTATTTCATAAATTGTGCTGTGAACCAAGCCACAAGCACTTTTGGTGTCACACTTCTGCTTCTCCATTCCATTTCTCCTACTGCACCTACCACCTTAAACTTCTCGGCAGGTGTTAATTCCATATCTAAAACACATTGTAGGAGTTTACCACATATATCTTTTACAGTATGACCTGCAAAAACAAGCCTATGTAAAAATTCTAATGCGTTGGGGTTCTTATCAAGAAGTTGTTCTAAACAAAACTTGTAAGGTCCCATGTGTTCGTCTAGTAGATTATCCGGTGTTTTACCGGAATAAATACACGCCTGTAATTCATTGATTGCACGACGCATATCTCCCCCACAAATATCTACAATTTTGCGAGCGTTTTCTTCTGTAAAATCTGCATTATTCTCAACAATAATATCCATTAACCTTTTTACTTGAATGTCTTCAGGTATCGGTGTGAAGAAATAATTAGCGCATCTTGAACGAATAGCGTCATCAACAGCATACGGGTCATTACAAGCAATAACGAATCGAACATTTACTGCTCGTTCCATTACTCTTTTCAATGCTCGCTGTGAATCACGGGTCATTCCTTCTAATTCATCAAGAAAACAAATTTTAAACTTGTTCCCAGATACAGAACGAGTGTTGACAAAGTTGGTAATAGTTTCTCTTACGGTTTCCAACTTACGGTCTTGACTCGCATTAATTTCTAAGAAGTCTGTATCTTTATCATCACCAAGAAAGTGATTAGCCAATACATGAGCCGCAGTTGTTTTACCAATCCCCGGAACTCCATACATGAGAACCGGTGGTAAATCACCTTTACTTATCCATGTTTCTGCATCAGCAACAAACTTATGTTGCCCAATCAAATCTCCTATCACATTCGGTCTATATTTTTCTGTCCAATTCATTCAAATCTCTCCTTACTATATTTATCGCATTTGATGGGTCAGTTGCCATCACTTCGACTATTTTTTCTTCTCCATTTATTTTAAATTTTACAACATGTAATACTGTTTCCATCATATCCGTTTCCGGAGTATTAGGGTATTTAGTATGTGAAGTAAAATTTGTAAAGTAATACGGTTCTTCTACCATATTTATTCACCTATTAAGCAATCTGCTGTTAATACATATCCAGCAACACTTACTGCCGAGCGTAGAGAAGACTTTACAACTCGAACAGGGTCAAAAATTTCTCCCCTTTCTACGAATATATTTCTATTGCCATCATAAAATTTACCAAGCAAAATATCATTATCAAAATCAGAGTCCATGTCCTCTCCGTTAATGTTGTAGTAAATCTTTTGAAGAGGTGATTTTAATGCTTTACAGAAAACCTCTTCGATTCCAAAACTTTGTCTCATGCCAAACTCATAAAGTTCAACACCTGCACCCCGAATAACTCCTTCTGCGATTGCGGCTCTTGTAGCATTCAAGGCATCGTCTACCCTTTCTAATTTATTTTGAATCTCTTGTTCGGACATTCCACTAATACCGATAACTGCGGCGTTACCTTGTAGTTTTCCATATCGAACCGAGTGTTTCTTTTGGTAAAAATCATTCTCAGCCATAGATTCATCAGTAGCAATTTCATCAAGGCGTTCTAAGAGCAAATCATCATCACCCATAAAGCCCAAGAATGCGGCCTTCTTAGATGAAATAATTGCCTTATTACATTGCCCATAGTATGAGGCATTAATATCTGCAATTGACATATCTAATTCCTTGTTAACCATTTTACCACCTGTAAAAATTGCTAAGTCATTTAACTTCTCAGTTTGCCAGAATGAAATGTCTTCTGCTTGCACAATGCAAGCGTTGATATTCCCGTTCACTTGATTCATTACAAATGTATTTAGTGCAACAGCACCGATAGAATTACAAATTACAATCAAGGGTCGATTCTTTTTCTTAGCGAATTCAAGTGCAGGAATAAGTTGAGCAAAGTCATTAATATCTGCATTTGAAATTAGCATCCACGGCTTATCAAATGTATTGCTTTCACCGAATATTTTTGTCAAAACAGGGTTGATATATCCCTTGTCACATTCAAAGCCCTCGATAAAAGAAACAGTGTCCTCACCCGTAGGTGAAGGTTCAACTGAAATAACCCCATCGTATCCTATTTTTTCCACAGCGGAGTAGATTAGTTCGGCCATGTTTTCATCATTATTTGCACTAATTTTTGCTACATGGTATATATCTCTACCCTCAATCTTTGAGGAAGCATTATCCAAACTTTTACATGTTTCTTCACACAGTCTTTCAAGTTCTGTACGAATAGCAACCCCTGTAAAACTGCCTAATAGATTTTGTCCGTTGTTAATCAAGGACTGAGCCATGATTGTTGAAGAAGTAGTTCCATCTCCAGCATTTTCCTGCGCCCTTGATGCAACTTCAATCACAAGTTTAGCACCTGCATTAGCCATTTTATCCTCAATAACAATATTTTTTGCAACCGTAACTCCATCATTAACAACCAAAGGAGGCAAGCCATCTCTTCTATCAATAATAACACTACGAGTTGCCGGTCCTAAAGTTACTCCAACTGCACTAGCAACTGTATTAACTCCTTCAATTAACTTTTGTCTTGCTTCATGTCCATGTAAAATTCTTTTCATCCTTTCACCGCCACTACATCTTCTAATTTAATAGCAACATATTCTATTCCTTCATCGTGAAAAGTATATCCATTTTTATAATAGACATATCTTCCAACCATATCCCCAACTGGGGAATCATAAACGATTCCTCCATTTTGGTTCGCATTCAATATAATTCCACTGTCTGTGGTTGTTCTTCTTTCATTTCTTATTAACACATAGTCATTCATTTGTTTCATTTTTTCACCTCATTAGTCCCCACGCAATTACTACGAGGGTGATTACATTAACAACAGAAACGCTGATTGCGATTTTATTGGTAATGTGTAATTCATTTGCCATTTTCTTAGTCAGTTCAATTAGAGTCTTCATGTCTTCTTTCATACTCTTTCACCGCCTCGTCTAATGTCATTTCATTTTCATAACACTCACGCATAAACTTATAGGGTAGCCTATTAAGCATTACCCCAGCCCATTTTGTAAATGCTTCTCCGTTTCCTTTCCTCATCAAAATTCCTCTAATCCTTTCATTTTTCTTGTAGTCGTTCTCTTTTTCTTTTCCTTACTTATACCCAAAATTTTACATTCTTCGGGTAATAATTTCTTAGCGGCCCATCTAGCATATTGAGGGTCTCTTACAAGACTTCTTACTAAATAGCCATCCGTTTCCTTAAGCCCCAACTTGAGACAAATAGACGGAAACAAACTCGATGACTTCCTCTTAGGTGGAGTCATTGTAATATAACCACCCTCCCAAGAATAAGCCAATAACGCATAGAAATAGTCCTTCGGCCATCTATGTAGCGTTGATGCTACGAATGCTAATTTATTGTTATTAGGCATTGATGCTGAAGCCCATGAAAGTATTTGCATAGGTGGTGGCTCATGTAAGCGCACTCCCTTATAAAAATCATCACGGTCTTTCATTTTAATGTAGTTGCCTGTAAGCGACCACATATTAGCATCAAAGGTTTTAACCTCATCACAATTTTTAGCATATAGTGTTTTAATCATTATCTGATTTCTGTTGGTCTTACCGCACAGTTTGACTTGACACGCATTAATAATTGCTTTAGGCACATCTTTCTTATTGACTGATGTAAGCACTACTTTTCTACCCGAATATATCAAGTCTAATATTTTATCCTTGTCGGGTTTGTAATGCACATCCTCAATAATAATGCTCACATCCATAGGCCAAGAATATACATCTTCTATCGGTATATCGTTGGCTTGGTAGCGCACATATTCTTTTGTTTCTAAAGCGGATTTTGCGTTAAATGTCTTACCTGTTCCGGCCTTACCTACAAATATTTTAGGTTTCTTTTTCTCTATTGTTTTCTTCATATAAAATCATCTCGAACTCATATCTACTATCGTTGTTCATATGTTCACCGTTGCGAACCATTTCCATTAACCGGATAAATTTACCCCACACTTTGCTCTTTGACGGAACATTTCGGGGAAAAATATCACATATCCGTAAAACATCTAAACGCCTACGGATAACTATTGTATCTACTCTACGCCCTCTTTCTCTTTTTAACTGACAATTAATTTGTAGTCTTTCGAGGGCTTGCACCATTGGCAATAACATTTGTTGGGGTAGTCGAATTTTAATATCGTATCTCGGTTCCCAACCTCTTTTACTAATAATACCTACTACCTTAAACTGCGGTATTCCCGCAAGCAATAGGATTCCTTGAATTTGACCTTCTGTATATATTTAAACTCCACCAAGGGTATCATACAAAGTGATTTCCCACTTATGAAACTCCATGTGTCCTTTAATAAACATTCCGGCTTTATCCTTTGGTCCTATGAATTTTTCTCCACATACGAAACAATGAACGGCAACTATTTCACTACCACGCTTTACACCGTCGTGGCTAATAATGTCTACAATGTTACCTTCTTCGATAGGTTGCTCTTCTAATTCATCATCCCACATGTTCTCTCAAATAATCCCTGAGAGTTTTATTCTTATTATACTTTGCATCTGTGGGAAAGACATTTTTTGTTTTCTGTATTTTAATTTCCGGTTTATTATTTACCATATTATTTAATCGTTTATACAAAACTTTTGCTGCCCTATCATATCTTTTTTTATCTGCATCTTTCCATGAAGGATAGTTACTGAATGGGGACTTTTTATATAGTCCCATCTCTTCCTCTAATACCTCCCACAAAATGCTTTCTAAAAGTCTGTTAACTCCTTCTTCTACATTCTTAGGTGCGTCTTCATCATCATACATAAATATCAACTCAATGGGGATGCTGTAATTTCTTCTAATACCCAGCGTAAGGTTTTCAAAACTCCACGCAATGCTGTGTAGTTACGCAAACATTCTGCATTTTCTTTCGTGTCCATTGTTCGTGAATGAAAACGGTCTCTCCAGTATTTTGCTTCTGCTTCTGCTTGTAATAACATTTCTTTTACTTCTTCTTCATTTTTCATATTCATTTCTCCTTAAAATTTGGATGATTTTTTGGTAATCTATGTAGTCTGCGGTCGCACATATTTTGCATATATTGTGCTACACTTGCTACCGATTGACTGAATCTTTTCTCCGCTACATCATCATTAGAAGGGACCATATCATACTTAACACGCTCAAGTGCTTCAGCAATTACTGAAGAATCGAGTAGTGCTTGTAGGATTTCATATTCACCGTGAGTTACTGTCTTAATCCTCGACAACCTTTTCACCCCAAAGTGCGTGAGTAAAACCCAAAGTGTAATTCTTAATCAAGTTTAATTTTCTTGACAACGCAAGTTGACTTGACTTTTCAGCCATATCAATTGCCTCATCTAATTGTTTTACTAATTCATTGAGCATTCCAATCACCAAACTCTTCTTCTGTCATTTCATACTCTCTTGAAATTACTTCACCTGTATAGGCTTCTTCCTCTATTTCATCCACACGATTATCCAACATTGTAAGGTATGCCAATCGAACATCGGAAGAACGCAAGCGTGAATTATTACCACGCCTTTGTGCTTCAAAGTTCGACAAGTTAACCAATGCCTCAATCAATTGCTTCGCTCTTTCTTGAAATTCAATTGCCGCATCACTTGTAACGCCACGCTTTCCTTTCCACATTCTCATTATTTCTCTAATACTAACCATTTTTTCAGTCCTCCTTCTTTATAAAAGTGTTTTGTTTCAGCAGTTTGGATATTAATACATACCCACATTGAACCTATTAGACTGCTGACCTCTAATACTTCCCAATTCTTTTTGAGAATTCCCAATGTTTTCATATTCATTCCGGAACCATACATTGTATTATATTCCTTAGAAAGGATGGGCAAGTTATCATGCACATACTGTATAATATGTGGCTGTTGAATACTTGCCCACACCTCTCCACTTATTTCAAAAAACCCTGTTCCATTACATACGATACATTTATTTCCCTCGCATACGGGACACTCAATTTCTCTATCACCAAAGGTAGGAAACCTTACAACTCGAAGGCTTCTTTTTCTACTACCTTCGTCATTCTCTCTCCGTTCTCTGTTTTTTCCCATATTAAATGTTCACCTCTACCTAATACAATTGCTTCTTGGTTAATTGGTCGCCAGTTTCGCAAAGTTCTATTATCAGTTCCAGACCAAAAGGCATAACCAAATGGGTGAGTATGAATCCAACAACGGATAGGAATACTCATTCCTGTAACATTGACCCCGCCGTAATCTACATAACCCGGACTTCCGCTGTTCATAAATAGTTTTCCTTTACGGTCTACAATAACTGATATTTCAAGGCCCGGAAGTATTTCTGTTGAAGCATTCCAAATAGCATCTAAAAATCTACGGTTACGGGGAATGTCTTCACCTTTTCGTAGCAAATGTTCCCATACTTCCTTGATTTCTTTTTGCCAAACTTCAGGTGCAATATCCGTATGTTTAATATTTAACGGACCTTTTGGTTCAGTTCCTCGGAAAAAGGAACTGTAATCTCCACTTACATATGCAGGTTGAATCTCAGCACCATATGTTACCAAGGTTTCTTGCACCCATTCATTAGGGTCTTCTTCTCGGATAACTGCCGCTACCTCGTAATTACCATTGATAACTAATTCATCAATATATTCCCCTTCGTGTGCCGGTTCCCAAGTTTCGTAGAACAAGTTTACCATATCCTCAGTTACTTCTTCTTCATGCCCAATTATTTCTTCTCTTACTATTTTATCCATTAATCATCGCCTCCGTAGTCATCGTCTTTCTTTTTCTTTGGGTAGACTTTTACTACCTTGTTGTATTCCTTTCTTATTTTTTTAAGTTGTCTATTCATTAACCACTTTCTCATGCGCTCACCTCCGAACAATCACAGTCACATACCCAAACATTTTCACTCATGGTAAAAGAGCAGGGTTTGTCACATAGAGGACAAGCACCAAACTCGTGAATCATGCGCTCACCTGTATATGTTTTGGTGTGTAATCACCACTAAAGAATCTTTGAACCCACTGTGCCCCATACCCAGCAACTGCTACATGAGTAAAATGAACTCCTTGATTACTTCTATCCCAAGCATCTCCTTGACAAGAAAAAGAACCTTCCGGCCCTGCTGTTAATGTTGAGTAAAGTTTTGGGTCTTCATCCGAACTTACAAGCAAACCTGCTCGACCTTGCGCTCTTAAATCAAGCCATCGAACTTCGGATTGATAAAGCATCTTTCGCACATCTAAATTGTCAGCACAGCAAATAACTAAATCGTATCCTTTGATTTGAGAAGGCGAAAGAACCTTGTAAGGTTCAGCCTTAAACTTATATCTCGTTGCAAGTGCTTCGGGTTTTGATACTCCAACATCTTCTGTCTCAAAATTTTGATAACTCAAATTTTTAGTCTCAACAATATCGGGGTCAAATACCGTAATATCATACAACCTCGTAGCCGAATTCATTCTATTTGCTCTATCCAAAAGTGAAATCAAGTATGACCCAATTCCACCGCATCCAATAATCATTATTTTATTTTTCATCGTTATCTCTCCTTATACAAAAGTGATTATAAGGCCAATCACTAAAATGCCTATTACCATTCCCAACTTCTTTAAATTTTGAATTGGGTTCAAATCCAACATCGTTCCTGTAACTAAATCATCCATCAAGAATGTTCTATCGTCTATTGTAAAACTTGTCCATTCCAAAACGCTGTCTACTGTTGGTAAGCAAAAGTGATACCAATAGCCATCAGTTACGATAAATCTATATTCATTAACATTAGGAACTTCTGCCAAGAAATCTTCTATCTGCTCAATACCTTTATGTGTTTGATTAGGTGCTTCCGCTTCAATCAACCACTTTACAGGTGATTTATGCCCCTTAAAAGAAACAGTTAATAGGTAGTCTAAATATTTATTTTTGTTATCCACAGTTTTGAAGTGAGGTTCACGACTGTAATCTGTTTTACAAGATTCAGTCTTGGCTCTTGATGCAAGTAAGGCGAACAAAGGTTCTACTAGATTTTCTTGTATTGCAGTTTCAGGTTTAGTTTGAACTAAGAAATGGTTACTATTAAGAGTGCCATTGTTTAGTAATTTCAATTTACCTTCTTCAGTTAATTTATTAGTCAAGTTTGAAAGTTTTTTACTATCTGCATAATAAAACCTTTTGGCCTGTTTCCTTCTGGTTTTTCTTTCTTCTTTGACTTTATTTTTCTTTTTATCTTCACAGGTTCTTGCGGTATGTCCAATGACACCACAATACCCACATTTCATATCTTTGACTGTTTTTTTCATTCATATTCCTCCAATTTTTTTACATGTCGCCATACGGTATTTTCACTTACATGAAACATTCTTGCTACCTTACCGTATGACAAGTCGGTAGCCAAATATATACAAGACATTAGAACTTCTTTCGTAAGTTCCATGTCTTTAGATACATTCGTAATTTTTTCCTTCGCATTGATGTTTTGTGTATCGCAGAAATCATGCGCTTCCTCAATAGAATAAACTAAATCTATATGAAAAACTTCCTGCAATCTTGATACTACCGTCTTAGCCCTTCGCGTTTTAATCCCCATGAATCGGCCCAACCTTGACAAGTTGAGCCATTTATTATTTAGAAACACGACGGCAACGGCAAGTTCCGACATAGTATAATTACCCCTGAGAAGGGAAACATACGATGAGCGAAACATTTTTTTTAATTCTTCTGTTTTTTCTATCCCAAATTCACTACATAGTAGAGATAATTCTACTAAGGTTCTATCAACCTTTACAGGTCCTTTTACCTCCATAATTCTCGAAACATTAATTAGTCTACAATCTTCACAGACATAAAGGTTTATCTCTTTATTGAATTTATTCTTTCCCATACAATATAGACAAGGCATCCCAATCAACTCTTATTTCGGGTTTTATTCTATCATAATTTCTAAGAGTAGAAACATGTTTAAAACTATGAATATCGTTTAATAATGCCATAGACCTAGCAGCAAATTGGTCCCCGATAGAAATATCTGTATGGGCTTGGTCTATACAAATCGGTCCTAAAAGAACATATTTTTCATTTCCACCCTTATTATAATATACAGATTCATTATGAACTGTATTTAGACCTACACTAGAATCTTTGGGACTATACCCGCTTCTATCTGTTGTGCGAGAGTAATTTGCCAATGATATAACAGCATAAGTAGAAACATCTTGTCTACCCGCTTTATACCCTCTATCTACAACAAGCCAGTCCAACTGCTTTCCACGAACACCCATACTTTGCTTTTTATTTCCTTCAACCAACATTTCTCGTTCAAATATTTTACCCTTGAATCTTTCTGTGAGGTCTTTAAATAGTTCCAAACTTCTTTGTTCAACAAGTGCAGACTTACGGTTTTGTTCCAAGAAAGCATAAACAACTTGGATTTCCGATTTACTCAAAAATTCTCCTCTTGATAAATAATACAGTTCTTCGGGACTTACCCCTGTGAACTTATTTTTATTCCCCCTACAAGCATTTATGAAAGATTTCATCTGGGTATCTTTAAACTCTACCCAAACACCTTCATATAATTCGATAGCCGAATATTCTTTACCAGTTTTTTCAATATTTAAAAGTGTTTCTACTTTAGTATAAGTGTTGTCATAAAAGGTGTATTCAATTTTATTAACAATTGCTGCTGAAATTACAGGGTCACTATCTACAATCATATCTACGAAGTTTTTAAAGGATTTACTATTTTTTTCTACATTCATTCTCATCATAATACTTGGTATTATAGCATTTAACCTTGACTTAGTGCATTTGTTTCCATTAATATAGTATTTTTTATCAAACTTCTGGAAAATTACAGTGCAGTGTTCGGTAAAGAAAGCAAAAGGCTTAGAATTAGTGTTATCATTATTGGAAAGTCTAGCAAAACTATTGTTTAAAATTTTAACGCACATTTTACCAAAATAATTTACGCTTTGGTCGTATCCTTCTCTTACCTGATGGTCGTTATTAGCACGATTTCTATAATATCTATAACCTTGATATTCGGTATGTGTTGAAACGGTAGAATAAAAACTTACCAGTCTTCGCTGTCTATTGGTTACAGAGACATTAACTATGGTGTGTCCATTATGATTTGCTTTAACCTTAATTTTTTTTATCCAATCATTCGTCATATATTTCGGCCTCCATAGCCATAAATGCAATCTGTTCTCTCAAGAACCCATCACACAGTTCTGTAAGTTTTTCCTGTAATTGCTGTGCAACACCCGGAATTGCATTTCTCATCAACCCAAGCCATAGTCGGTGGTGCTGATTTAGATAAACAATAGGGTGAAGTCCGTCGCTATACGCTATTGTCAATGGCGGTAGTTCCTCATCATTTACAATGTGAAATTCGATTCTCATTGTTTGTCCCCCAAGTCTTTCAAGTATTCCAAGTGCGGCTTCTTCAATGTTTGCTTACTCACCATTACATGAGGAAACTGGTTATACAAAACCGGCAGAACCTCAAGCAATTTATTTTCGTCTTCATAAGTCTTAGTCCAAACCGAACCATTCGATTTAAAACTCGTCACTCTAAAAATTATATTTTCATTATCCATATTTTTTCATCTCCATTATTTATACATTCATATTTTGGGTTATTTTTTAAATACATGGCTACCTGCATAGTAGTAGGTATTACTCTTCGTATTCGCCCGCCATGCGTAGGCAAATCTATTACTGCTGATATTATTTGTTTATTGCTACGAGGTTCCCCATCCTCCATAACAGTATCAATTGGTATCAGTGCGTATTTCTTCTTAAATTTCACAGACTCCACCAGCACAAGCAATTTCTCCCTTAAGGTCTGTATTGTCCTCAAGTTCAGTTATTTGTGTAAGGTCTACCTTATTCAAGGTTGCCACTAAAAAGTTGTATTGGTCTTCTGTTATTGTTTCAAACGGTGCTTGCTTATATGTTCCACCATCATAAGGTAGAACTGAAAGACCATTATAATATTCACGGTTATTCCACATCCATTCACCTACGAAATCCCATTCACCTTCTCTAAGAGAAACAGTTGCTGAAACATTATGTGTATTGATACCATCAACATGACCGTTACGAACCCAAAGTCTTGAGAACAAGCGGATTCTTTCCAACAATGATAAAGCAGATTCACTACGAGTAGTAGAACCTTCGGGTGCTTTTTGAGGAATACTAATTACTGCCGTATCATGTGGCGAGAAGTATTCGTCTTCAACAAGTTGAGGGTGTTCATTAGCAAGATAAGAATATATTGCCTCATTCTTCCCAACACGAATACGACGAATGTAAAAATCATCGTGCCATGCGTGAATGCCTGACGAAGTTCCTAAAACTAAGGAAGTAGTTCCAGCAGGTTTGATACAGGTTAACCTTGAAGCAGGTTTTATTCCTATCTTTTCGGCATAAATTTCATTTGTTTTCCGCACAATTTGACTACCATATTCCAACAAAGTTGAAGGATTTACACCAAGTTTTTCGTAAGTATTTGAGGCAATTCCTGTCATACTTACTCCTAAAAGTGCATCCTTTTCTGTAGCCTTTCTCCAACATTCTCTAAGATAATGAAAGTCAGAATACCCGGCTTGTAAGGTCCCTAATAAAGAGGCGGCTTCACATCGCCCATAGAAATCTAATTCACTTTCGATAGATGAAGCGTTAATTTCTGTAAGGTTGCAGAACTGATAAGGTCGCAAAGCAATCTCACAGCAGGGATTAGTTCCCCAGTCTTTGTCATTACTAAAATAAATCCCCGGTTCTCCTGCACCAGATTCTTGAATTCTTTTCCATAGTTCTAAAAAGAACGGTTTTGTTACACGATTTCTAATCAAAACTGCTGAATTATTTGCTCGCCCTCTTTGTGGGTTTAGTTCCCACCAATTGCCAGACTTACAAGTTATCATATCCATATCATCTGCACTAAATAATGAAATTAGTGCGGCTCGACGAATACCACCTGCAAGAACTGAGTCTGCAATATGGCACATCATGTCGTGAACTTCGATAGGTCTAAGAGAATACCCATCAGTTTTACTTAGTAGAAGGTTCTCAACCTTTACTAAACATTCACGCAAAGGTGCAGGTCCGGGGGCTTTACCTCCCGAAGTTATCAACAAAGAACCCTTTGCTCTAATATCCGAGTAATCGAATACAGGGGTGCTTAGATTTTGCCCCATGTAAGCCTTCAAAAGAATTTTAATTGCATCCGCCCAACCTTCAATAGAATCGCTAATTAAATACCGGCGTTTCTTATCAGGGTTTGGCTTGCGAATCTCAGGCAACTTTTCAACATGGTGTCTTTGGACTGAATAACCCACACCAGTTCCACCAAGAAGTAAGAACATGGCTTCGGAAAAACATTCCAAAGAATCCACTGGCATATATGCACAATTGTAGATACGATTTGGTGAAATTTCAATTGACTTTCCACCGAATTGTAGGCTACGCATTGAAGGTAGAACCTTCTTCTTTAGCACATAGTTATCATATAGTTTTCGTATATCTCCCTCAAGTTGAGGGTAATGCTGAATGTGCATATTCATGTTGCGTTCACACAGTTCTTCCCATGTTTCTCTACGCAATTTGTCCTTTTGATACTTGGCATACTTCATATGCACTGTAATGTCGCTCAATATGTCTGTTTCTTTGTTCATGCTTTTTCACTCCTTTCTTCTACTTTATCAACCTTTACTTGCCAGATTTTGACAATTCTTTTTACCCCTAAACCATTGAGTGCTGATTCTTCTCCAATGATTTCAAAGGGACCTTTTGATAATACATTTACGAGTGCGTTAATCTGCAATCCGTGTTTAGTATTATCGTTTAACCAGTAATAAATATCGAGAGTGTTTGCTTGCCCTCCGGACATAGACAAATACTCAGCAATTCGCTGGATAAACTTTTTATGTTTATTATTACCAACAGCCTGTGCTGGTCTTTCATGTAATTTTAATCTTCTATTATTCATATTAATCACCTCAAAAATAAGTGGCGGGGGTGGGATTCGAACCCACGAAGCAATACGCACCGGAATTTAAGCCCGGCCCCTTTGACCTTACTTGGGAACCCCGCCCTTATTTTTAATTATTCTTCTTCTCCCTTTTCAGGTTTTCCATGACAAGAGCAATTGCACCCTTTAATACAAGTCTTAACAGGTGCTTTACCAACAGAGAGTTGATAACAACCAAATGTCATTCTTTGAAAATTACCGCATCCTTTACCATTTTCACATTGATAACGGAAAACTGGTGCATCGGGCTTTGAACAAGCACATAATTGTTTTTCACAATCTGCCCACGGTTTCTTCAATTCCAGTCTGGTTGCAAAAACTTCCAGAATATTTTTCTTATCTTTACTTACAAATTTTTCATATTTCATCATATTATTTTCCTCCAAAATTTTTGTTCATTGGTTTTAGCGGCAATGAACTCCCACTGTTGCGCCCATGCTTCACTTATTGTATTATCAATCTCTAAGTTTCCACATTTGCACATTCTGTATCCAAATAATGTTATTTTAAACATTAATACAGTATCGCATTTCATACATTTCATCATCATTTTATCATCTCGAATAGGTGGGCATAACAGGAATCGAACCCGTATCTTCGGCTTAGAAGGCCAAAATGCTATCCATTACACCATATGCCCATTTTGTTTATTCTTCTTCCCACTTCCTCCAACTATCGTCGGGTTCAGGATGACGCTCTTCTACTCTTCGTAGGATTCCATACTCTTCCCCTTTTCCGAGAAAAAATTCCATGTCTTCAGTAGAATATTGTTCTCTATTTTCCATAACTTCTGGTAATAAATCCATATAAATTTCTACCTCGGCCACAGATAATTCTGGGTCTTCAAGCATGGCTTTAAATCCTGCAATTGAGCCATATTTATCCTCAATTTTTTGCAGTTTTGCGAATCTAATGTGATTTCTGCGAAAGAGCACGATAGATTTGGGCAAATCAAGAATTAGTCTTAGCGACCAGTGCATCGAATTCCTCCTTTCTTTTCTTATATATAACCCTGTGTAGATATTTAGGTTCATACCCCTTCATTGCTCTTTTTAAACTACTTTGGGTATTAGGTCCAAGTAGGACCCAATTATCTAAAATCTTTTCCATTGTTTCAGCCTTAGTGATATAAAAATAGCGACCGTTTTTACTATTTCTGTCATCGGTTTTTCGACCAAGTATTTTATAAATATTATTAGCATAATCATAAATATATATATGGTTTTGATAAGATTTCCTATCTTCCTTACTTATTTCATTCTGTCTCTCTAGTTCTTCTACAATCTGCGGCCAGTATTCGGCCTTCCATGGTTTATTTATCATAATAACTCCTCATTAAAATTAAAAAACCGGGTTTTTAACCAGACCCGAAACTGGACTTGCTATACCCGCAAGTTGGGTTGGCAACAGGAAAATTACCTAATTTAGTAGCAACCTCCAACAATTGCTTGTGTTAGCACTACATCTGTAATATCTTCTGCGTTCATATTTGCTATCTCGTCGTGAGAAATCAATTCACCATTAATGTAAGCCCAATGTGTAGGGTGGTCCAAAATCTGCTGAATTGCTTCGTCTGCTGATAGGTCTAATTCTGTGTGTCCTGTCTGATTTAAAATTGTTACTTTTACCATATTTATTCCTCCAATGTTCCTTTTTCTGTTACCGTTGCGCCGTCTTTTATCTTCTCGCTGACAGCCTTACGAGTTTTTCTCTTTGTGCTTTCTATTCTTGCATCGGAAATGATACCGATTGCATGGAGTGAATCAATCATCCCCATGTAGGTAGTCATAGCCGTTTCCAATTGCGCCTGTTGTTCTTCATCGAGCCAAAGACCACCCGTTGCTTTCTTCAACATCTTTTCAATTTCTTCTTGTCCTATTAGGCCCATGTTCATTAGTCCTTCAAGTTGCTTCATATATCCTTCTTCATTCATTATTATCTCTCCTTATTTCCCATAGGTTAACGGAGTATTTGACTCCAGTTTCTCCTGTGAGTGTAACCTTATCAACTTTGCGAATTTTAGGGTCTGCTTTCAAGACCATTCCTAAACTTCTTGCTGATTTTGCACCAGCATTTGCCGATGACTTTTTTTCAATATGTTCGAGAATTTCTTGAGTGGTCGCAGGACCATTTTCCTCAAGGTATTTTCTCGCCCATTGTCTCATACGAACCTGTGCCATTTTATCCCCTCATTGAGTGAACTCTTTTCGACTGTTGTTCTGCACACTTTTCGTGAAAGCCGAGTTTAATTTCATCTGGGTGTAATAAAGACCCACCACAAATTTCACAGTTTGTTTTAATTGCATATTTCATTCTTCATCTCTCCTTAATGTGTGGTCGGCATAGTAGCCTTCACGGTGTATTTGTTTTGCCAAGCCTGAAAAACAAGACTTGCAAAAGTGTGTAGCAAGGCTTCCTCCACCGGTCCAATCGTAGATAACCTTACCTTTCAATGAGTGAACTTCAAGTATATTAAGTCTACCTTCGGTAAGAACGACTTCCGCAAAACTATCACATATGTGACATTTGGGTAGATTATTCATCTTCCTCACTCCAGTGGACAGTGACTTCCTGATTTTCAGGGAATTCAAAGTTCTTCAAATTTTTGTAAAATATTTCAGACAGAAACATCACAAAAAGTGTGTATATTGTCACTCCAATTATTGTAAAAATCACCCGTAAATCACCTCACCAAATAAAGTATACTGTAGGAAAACATCTGCTGTAATTGCATCCCAGTTTTCATCAATAAAATCATTGTAATGTCTTGGACTTTTTTCGTGCATTTTTTCTAAACCCTCAAACATTTTATTAATAGTAAGGTGGGTCTTGCCAGATGGAGTGTCCATTACTAATTCATGTCCTTTGTAACCTGAAGTTCCGGCCAATACAAAAGGAACTTGATGATACCATCTCCAACCTGTTGTCGTGTCCGAAAATTCGCTGGCAAAAAGACTGTGAAGCGTTCTTACCTTATCTTCGACACCAACACTACCTATCCAATAATTACTACCACCTTCAAAGGCTGTTACTACTAAGTCCCAAAGGTCCTGTTCTTCAATTGTTCTACCATCTATTTCTACTGTTATTCTTTTTCTACTCATTATCATCACTCCTTATTCCGAGTCCTTTACAGTGCGGGCAAGCCATGTGAATAAACATTCCACCGCCTCCGCACATTTTACATCTCATGCGTTCACATTGTTTGCATGAAATAACTCCTTCCATTTTAGGTCGGTGCTTCATGGGTAGCCTACACTTCAAGTCTATTCCCCCACCAAGTAATATCTACTTTCTTAGCCATTTCATGTGCTGTTTTAATCTCTTCTACTGTCAAATCATTTGTCTTATCGACAACTGCGTTAATTAACGCCTTTACTGCTATATCATATGCTTCATCCATTTCAACATCAAGCATAAGTGCAATCTTCATTGCATCTTGCATGGACATTTTATTTTCCAAAAGGTCTCTTAGATAATCTTCCATTTCTTCTTCAATCAACATTGCTTTCACCACATTTACATTTTATTTGTAAGGTTCGCCAAGCATCTACCATCGCAACGGTCGACTTGTCATCATACCATGTCTGTTGTTCACAATCACATTTTATTATTCTTTTCATAATTATTCCTCCTCTTCTTCTATTTTTTCCAATAAAAATTTGTCATATCCGGGCAATTTAAACCCAGCAATCTCGAACATTTCGCTCACCTTCATGTGAACTTCTGCCTCATAATCTCCTTGCCTTTCACTAAAAAAAATATTCTTAATGGACCCATTCTGAATCTCAGCATAATACATACAGTTCCTGTATCGAAGGTAAAAATCTCTACCGTCTTCCAGCGTTCCCTCAATTTGAGTAGGTGCTACATTTGAAGTCACTTCGTATGTTTTGATAATCATTTTTCAGCACCTGCCGCAATTTTAAAATGCTCTCCACATTTGGGACATCTAAAGGACCAAACATTTCGAACTCTTTCGTATCGTATGAAAGCAACCTTCCATCCAACATCACAATTATTTTTACAATTCACATTTTTTATTTTAGCCATTCTGGTCTTCCTCCTAATTTATACTTTGCAAAATGTTTCTTTTCTGCAATGTAGTAGTTGCGATACGCTTGTATTGTATCTTCGCATTTGTATTGTTCGGGCATACACTGTGGAGGTTCTCTCCAACCTGTGCCTAAATCTTCGGGTGGATTATTTATCACACCGATGAATTTTGAACTGCCGTGTATTTTTCCATAACGGCGAGTATATTCTTTGCACATCTCAACATATAGTTCATAATGCCATAGATATTGCTCATTCGTTTCCCTTGTCCATATGGTCGAGGGGTGATTGATGTGTGCTGGCTTGAATAAATGGTAAGATGTGTTTTTTTCGATTTTTTCCAAAGTGTCTGCCTTACACCAATAAGCGGCGCATAACATTTGAGCCGATTCTGTTATCATTTTTACAACATGTTTGTCGCATAATTCTTGTGCAGAAGTCTGCGGGTTTCCTAAATAAAATATGTTCATAATTGTCACCTTTTTTTAAAATTTGATTTTTCCTTCTGAAACTTTGATTTCTATACGAGTGCCTAAGATATAGGTCATATTGACCGACATTCTCACCATGAGACATATGAGAATGTCAAAGTGTAGGAGATAATCCGCATACCTCATACATTTCGCATGACATTCTCACTTTCTCATGTTTCTCACTCACTATGCCTTACACATATATAGATACATAATACATACTGATACATATAATAATAAGAATAAGAAAATAGAGTTAAGAGTATATGAGAATATTGAGAATATGAGAATGTGAAACACTTTGTTTTCTATAATCCAATTATATAGGACAAACTGTTTTCTCATGCGTGTCTCATATGAGAATGTCCAACGGATTGTAATAGAAAGTATAAATTAAATAAAACATAATAAGGTAAATAATACAAAGTGTTTTTTAGGTTTGGTTTCTCATGTGAACATTTGAAATAATTGGTTCAATGCGTTCAAATGACTTGAGATAGTCAATGAGGGGGTCAAATGGCTATAAGGTGGTGCGACAAGGATTGCAGCGAATGAAAGTAAGTGTAGCACTCTACACTAGGTGTAGCGCATAACACCACTATTATTCATCAATAATGATTATCTGTTTTAACTACCATATGGTTGCGGCATTTTAATTTGTTTCTTAGCAAACCCTAAAAAAAGGGCTTCCCACCCCTCCGAAGAAGGGTGAGAAGCGGCACTCCTGCTAAATAACAGGTGAAAACGACTGGTTTTGATTCAATCATTCGTCATCATCATTGAAGTTCATTGAGAACCCGCCTTAATGCTGGCAATCATGGCTTCCTTGACTTTTTCTTCAATTGCTTCAAAAGTCCGAGTCCGAGGGATAGTCAAATCCGGGAAAGCCGTAAAAACATCATTGAGCATGTTGGCAAAAACATGAATGTCTTGATTTTGCTCTTCTGTCAATGTGATTGTCAAGCGTGTTCCCTTGACAATTTGGTGTATTGCCTTGGACCATGTTTCGACTCTTGGTGAGTCGGGTCTTTTGTCAATACGCCCCAAATACATTTGAACATCTTCAATGTCCATTGGGTCTTCTGCTGTTTCAAGCCATTTGTTGGCCTTCGCTACTATCTTATCGGTGTCAAGCATTCATATCACTCCTTCCCTTTCGGGTATTATATGCCATATCAACATAGGTATAAGGTAGTAAGCAAATCAACCTTACCATATGGTAATAATGACAGCGAATGAAAAGGAGTAAGCAGTATTCAATGAACAATACTGCTACGACGCAATGAAATAAGCCGATTTATCCTTATAATAAGCGTGGACATTCCATTTTCCGAAGGAGTAAACTCCCGGCGCTAAAATATTGCCCACCCTCTTACCGCCCTATTTTACCACTATCGGAACCATATGGTAAGGAGAATTTGTTGAACACCTTATATCCATTAGCCCATGGTTTAACATACCCAAAGGGGGTTAAGTATTATGTCAAAAAAAACAGACAAAAAAATGATGAGTGATGATGAATGGAATGCTTGGACCGCAGATGTGAAAACATTTGTAGCCAACAAAGATGAGGTTATGCGACTTACATCTCAAGCAGAAAACGACGAATCGTTGCGGAATGGCGAGGCTTTTAATGCCGATAACTTTGAAGATGACTTTGAAGACATTGAGAACTTCTTGAAGCGTGGTGCAACTCGAATTGCTATGCGAGAGATTTACAAGAAAGATATTCTTTCCCGTGGTCGAAAAATGTCTCTTTGGCCTAAGCGTCAAGGTGGCGGTTCTCAAATGCCTCAATATCAACAAGCCGTTCTTAATCAAGCGGATGCAATTTACAACATGGCTTTTACGGCTTATTGGAATGTTCTTGAAGAAAACAACGCATCTCACCTTGAGATGAGTCGGGCTTCAAATGCAAATGCTACAAACGGCGCACCTTATGAAAATGTTCAAGCATTCGTTAAGGCTCGTTTGACTTCAAAGATTGCAGGTCTTAAAGGAGACATTCGCAACGGTCTTTGGACAAATGCCGACAATGAGAAAAAGTTCGACTTGTCTCAACCTCTTCAACGACCATTTGACCCTTCAAAGGTTAAGGTCGAAGAACCTTCAACTGAGGAATCGGCTTGAAGTCCTTCTTTGAAGACGACGAAGAATGATTTTTAATTATTCGGGGAATTGACGGGTTAAAGAAAAGAACTCGCTGTGTTGAGTAAACAATGCAGGGCAAAACAAATCGGAGTTATGGATTCTCCCCAAAAATCCACCTTTTTTAAGGCAAGGTCTATCATACAAATTACTTTGATACCATATGGTAAGGATAATTTGTAGCATACCTTATATGGGATAGGAGAGTTAATTAACTATGTTTTGGAAGAAACGAGAACCGAAGTTTGTAATCAAAGTTAAACAGAATCGCTATGAGAAGTTCATTATTGATGAATTGCGTGTAAGTGCAGATAGTCAAGAAGAATTAGAAACAGAACTAATTCTTGCACTTAAACAAATCTCTCAGCAATTACAGGAGATGAACGCATGATTCATGTTGGGAATGGATTTGTTGAGAAGCCTTACACTAATTGTAAGTGGTGTCAAAATGAACTTGACCCAAACCAACACATGATGTATTATTGCGATACGGCTTGTTTCAAATCTCAAAATAAAACCGGAGGTTTAATTCAAACCCATTATGCACCACCAGTGGAGGAAGAAGAATGAAATACCCAGAAAAATTTATTGTAGCCGAATTAATCAAAATGGATTTAGATGAACTTAGAGCATTATCCGATGCTCTTTGGGAAGATTGGAGAAGGGTTGATATGGCCTTGAAGGTTGTCAGCGAGATGGATAAGCAGACAAAGGAAGCAAGCGAAGAATAATTCCTTAGCGGTGGAGGGTGGCAAAGGGTTGGGTATGATAAGGATGGTAAGTTATCTACGCCCGTGTCAACCTTAATCTTGGTGATTTAAATGTCAAAATATAAACAAGAGTAGTAATGTCTCTTAGCCGAAAATTAATTACCGATAGGGTGCAAGGCCCTTTCCTACTCCCTAAAAAGAGATATGCAGGTTTGTTCGATAAAAATACTAAAAGCATTTGGGCTTGTTTTCGTTTTTGTGCCTCGTTTATTCGAGGTTTTTAACAGAACATAAGATGGCGGCTGTGAAAGGTCGGTCTTAGGTATTTTCCTGCTATCTTTTTTTCTTTTTTTATGATAAGGCTTGACTACAAATTATTCATTACCATATGGTAAGGTATCGAGCCTAAGATTAAAAACACTTCGTTGTTTTGGAACCTGCAAATTTTCAGACTTGTTTTTTTCTCCACCCTCAAGCCACCCTTAAACAAGTTACGCTTTGCCTGAAACTTTTTGTTTCCAAAATTTTGAACCATATGGTTGTGCTTGGCGTGACATGTAAGTGTATAGCCAAAAATGCACACCTCACCTATATATAAGGACAATCTTAAAGAACTTTAACACAACCGTTCCTTTCTCCCGCCCACAAGCACACCCTATGTTCGTCTCTATCTGTGTTAAAATTCTTTAACCTAATTTCTACTATGTAGAACCATATGGTAATAATGAGGAAGGAGTATTCACAAGATAATACTGTCACGACTGAGGAGTATATATCCTCAAATAAGAAAAGGACACTTTTCGTTTTCGTTAGTAAGTGAAACTATCTTCCCACCCACATACCAACCCTATACTTTCATTATCTACGAACCATATGGTAAGTATATAATTTGTTGGGCGACCCCAACCAAAAGAAAGAGGGCCGAAGCCCCCCTTCTCGTTTTTTTCATTCATCATCAAACAATGCTATCCCCCACATCAATTACCCAATCAAAAATATCAATTGCAGGATGCCATGCAACTCCATCAATAATCCAATCTTGAGAAATCCATATTTTTTCGCTACCCCTTGAATGTTCAGTAAAAAGCAAAGCCCAATAATCCTCTTGAGAATACCAAACCATTCCATACACCTTACTGGGTTGGCCGTGTGCATTATTGCCTATCATAGAATACATTAGTAATCACCTTTCATGTTATTATCAATACTTTTTATCTCATAAGGTAGTCCACAAATTTACCTTACCATATGGTTCACTTTGGGAATTTTTTTAATTAAAAAATATTAAATACGCAAAGCCCTTCATAATAATCATGCGAGATTTTATGAAACCGGCCATGCGCCAACATAGAAATACCTTATATTTGCCCTCAATGTGGGCCATGATGGAAGAAATAGATAAAATTTTATGGCTCTGGGACCATTTTGACACACTTTGGCGCAATTCATACCCCCCTCCAGCAAAAAATCAAGAAGAATTGGGCTTAATACTTGCGGAGATACGCAAAACTCGGCAAAACTGTAAAACTTTATATAGACATTGCGAATTAGACATTAATAGTTGGAGTGCATTACAAGATTTACCTTTGGAAAGTCTCGTAATTCGCCAAAAGGGGAATACACTTGACAAAAAAGACTCAAATAAACAAAAAGATACGGCGAAAGAAAGGGGACCCCAGTAAAAAAACAGAAAAGTTAAGGCCAAATAAACCAAACTATCAAAGAAAACAAAGGAGAAATAAATAATGTCGGGAATAAACTTTCGCTGGGAATGGATTAAAAAAGAAAAAAATTTTTTCGCTAGTCCCAAAAAAATTACCGGCCAATTTTTCAATAAGGCGGTGTAATAATGGGTTGGCGAGATATATTAAAGAATAAAGACCATGATTTGGCCCAAGAGTTACTAATTTCATTTCGAGAATTTACACCAATAAGAGAAATAACTAAAGAAGAAGAAGACATGTTTCTTTCATCTATGTATTACAGCACTAAACCCCTTGTTTATAAAAGAACTTTAGAATTTATGAAACCCTTTGATGAAATTGAGAGAGATGGTTTAGATTTTGTTTTTAAATTCGATATATATGGAGTGCCTTTTACATTTAAAATGCCGGTTTTACCGGCTGGGTTGACTGTAAAAGGTATTGGTGAAAGGGCTGAAGATACTTTCCCGGTAATGGACTCAACTCAAATGAGTTTTTGCGTAAAGGCTAATAGGGTGATGACAAATGGGGATTTTATGGTTACACTTCTTCTCGCAAGTAAAAATAACCAATTACCTACAATTCTTACTCTTCCAGCATATGTAGAAAGACACATGCCGGAAACTAAAATGCACAACGATACACATATTTATGATATAAATGAACACTCATACAAGGACACACTTTTAGAAAGAATATGGGAACATGTATTAGGTCTTGATGAAATAGACTGGCCCGTTTTAAATAATAATAATGATGGCGAAATACCATTGAATATTTTAAACGAATGGTTAAAGGAATACATACCTGAAGAATTATTAGAGGGATGGTAATATGGGTTGGCAAGATATTTTAAAGTCGGAAGAGGAAGGGCGAGATAAACTTGTAGACGAATATGTAAATAATGTTCATTTTTTTGACCCTAATATAAAAATAAATCATATTGCTGAAAAATTTAGAGTAATAACACCTGAACGCTTAAAACCTTTAGTAAGGACTTTAGAATTTATGAGACCCATTAAAGATGATATAGATTTCATAGGATTAGGCAAAAGAACTGTCTTATATTCTTTTGAAGTATTTGGGGAAAGGTGTACTATTTCTCAAAGATTAAATGGTTTAGGTGATATTTCTGATGATAATTATATTCAAGTAGGGGATAAAAATGTATGTGTGAAGGCTACCAGTGATATGACAAATGGTGATTTTTTAACTACCTTAGTGTATGCGGTAAAAAATAATGTTGTCCCTGACATTATAAAATTCGTCGCCTTTGCGACATATACAGGACATGAATATTCCGTGGACTCATATGTTTATGATACCAGTGAAAAAAAGTATAAAAGGTCTTTTCTTATTCAACTTTACAAGGAACGGAGATTACCTGATTCATTTTATGAAGAATTGCCTATATACAGAATCAAGGAACTTGATATAAATGGTCTCAATTTCTGGCTTGCTAAAGCAATAGAACCTAAAGAAATATTAGGAAGGTGGTAATATGGATTGGCAAAATATATTAAAGGGAGTTATTAAGCATGAAGATGTTATAAAAGCAGCGAAGGAAGCGATA
>Ga0208667_1000011_pt1 | contig 92718 bp, 128 predicted proteins | sample 11BtaG_FD_184085 | JGI IMG/M metagenome (GOLD analysis project Ga0208667, IMG submission 184085) | Marine viral communities from the Subarctic Pacific Ocean - 11B_ETSP_OMZ_AT15265_CsCl metaG (SPAdes) (version 2) | ecosystem: Environmental > Aquatic > Marine > Oceanic | place: Pacific Ocean... | reverse complement strand
TTCAACTTTGCATGTTGCAAGTACAACTAGTGATTATGTAGCTAAATTTTCACACTCAACAGCAACAGGTTATGCACCCGGTTCAATTTTACTTCAAGCAGGACAGGGCACTTCTAGAGGTCAAGGGCTATTTCATTATAACACAGAAGCAGATGAAAGTTGGTTTACCGGTGTACCTTATAGTGTATCTAGTAAAAAATGGATAGTAGCAAATAAACCAGACACAACATTTAACCCTGACGTAGCTCAGTTATCTCATGCTTTGATGACCATTGATTCTGATACAGGTAACACAGGTATTGGAATAAGTAGCCCAGTAGCAAAACTACACGTTTATCAAAACGATACAGAAGTAGATACAGCAGCTGGAATAACAATAGAACAAGACGGAACCGGAGATGCAGCATTATCTTTCCTACTTACCGGCATTAAAAGATGGAGGTTAGGAATAGACAATAGTGATTCTGATAAATTTAAAATATCAACTTCTACCAATCTAGCAAGTGACAATAAGGTTACTATTGATACAGACGGTAACGTAGGTATAGGGACGACTAGTCCATCCGCACTACTTCATGTCGGCGATAACTATACAATACCCTCAGGATATTCAGGTATTAAGTCAATAGTAAACGGCGGAGCTCTTTTTAATATTCATGAAGAAGCAGTAAAGACATTCGGTATAATTCATGAAGCAGTAGGAGAAGCTATTTTACAAATTGATACTGACCCAAATCACCTACTACTAGACCCAACAGGTGATGTTGAGTTAAAAGTAGGTATAGGAACCACTAGTCCTGGAGCTAAATTAGATATAGAAGGTGACTTACAGGTTAAAGGTGTTAATATATCTAACCAAGAAAATCTTGACGTAGACACAGGGACAGAAACTATAGCAACAGTAGTAAAAGCTAATTATGATGCAGCATTCTTTGATTTTGTAATCAAAAATGGAACAAACCTTAGAGCTGGTACAGTCTTTGCAATACACGATGGAACTAACGTAGAATTTACAGAAACATCTACCAACGATTTAGGAGATACATCAGACGTAACCCTAACAGTTGATATATCAGGAACAGATATGAGACTAAGAGCAACAACAACAACAGATAACTGGGTAATAAAAAGTTTAGTTAGAACAATATAAATAAAAAGATATGGCATTTAAAATTCAAAAACAATTAATCCCTACAGATACATTTTCGGAAGATCCATCCTGGGCTAAAAGACAGATATGGGTTTATAAATTAAACTCCGGAGATACTGTAGAATCATTTGAAACAGAACAAGCAGCAAATACAAAAAGAGATGAACTTATAGCTGCCGATCCTACAAACAGAGTCTACAAAGTAGTAGAAGAATAGTAATAATAAATCTATTTATATATGAGTATCTTTTGGACAGTGAAAAAAGAACAATAATATGGCAAATGAATTTGTAATAAAGAAGGGTTATAAATCCCTCGATAACTCTGAGATTACCGGGTCTCTAACAACCACTGGTGATATCACAATAAATGGAGGAAATCTTGATATTAGTAGTACAATGTCATCTTCACCTACTTCTATCATATATTTAGATATTAGTGGTACAAATGTTGACGGAGGTGGAGGTTCAATTGTCTTTGATACGTCTGCAACAGGAGGAAGTCTAACCAATTACAACGCACAAATCAGAGGTGTAAGAGCTAGCGGCGGTAACGGTGGCGATAGTCAGTTAGAATTTTGGACTACATTAGTATCTGATCAAACAGCACCTAAACGAAGAGCGTACTTTACTAAAACCGGACACTTCTACCCAGGATTAGACAGTACATATAATATAGGGAGTAATACAGAGAGATTTGCAAACATATATGCAGACAATTTATACGGTGACGGTAGCAATCTAACAAATGTAACAGCTTCAGAAACAGATACACTAGATTCAGTTACAGATAGAGGATCAACTACAACTAACTCTATAACGACAGGTGATATTACTATACAAGATGCTACACCTGTATTAGTTTTAAAAGATAGTAATAATAGTGGTGGTGGAGCAGCTCATGCAAGAATATTATTTAGTAACACTGGTGGTAAAGCTATTGCTATTGGGACAACGGGTGATGATGACACTAGCACTGACTTATATATATCTTCAAACGCGGGTAGTACATATGGTGGTTACTTATTGTTAGATAGCGCCGGTATTTCAGATGCTCAAGCTGATATTATAATAGATCCTAAGACTAATTTTAAAGTATTTACAGCTGCAACAGAAGCTCTTACTATAAATACGTCACAAAACGCAACTTTTGCAGGCGTAATACATACAACTAAAGACGGTGGTGCCGTTGCTGCTATATCTACGCCAAGGATTAGATTAAGAACAGATGGTGTTATTGACTGGGGCGCAACATATAACGCAGGCCAATTAACTTGGGATTCAGATTACGCTTTTGTTAATGGCCTAAGTGGTAAAGGTCTTAAGTTTGGAACAAATGGAAGCACGCTTGCTTTAACTTTAGATACTTCACAAAACGCAACTTTTCAAGGTAATGTAAGTATGGTGACAGGAAACTCTACAGGTAAGTTTGCTGTAATGAGTACTGGTGTTCACGCTTCATATGATTTCTATAATAACGGAACAAGCTACTTTAACGACGCTGTAACTGTAGACGGAACGTTTACACAATCAGGAGGTGGCGCTTCAACTTTTTCAGGAGATGTAACTGTAGCCGGAAAAGTAACAGCACAAGAATTTCATACCGAATTCGTTTCTGCTTCTATCATGTACGAAAGTGGTTCAACTAAGTTTGGAGATACCTCAGATGATAATCACGACTTTACAGGAAGTCTAAATTTATTAAACGGTTCCTTATCAATAACAGGTCCCGGAACAGAGAAAATAAGAATACATAATTCTACCAATGGCGGTGGAGCAGCAATTGTATTTAACGATGTTGCAGCTGGTGATAGTCAAGATGGTGCAATTACTTATAAACACACTGACTCAACATCTCAAGGCGGAGGCGCAGCATTTCACTTTACAGGAGAACCGGACTTAACTCTAGTACTGGGTGACGGTACGTATAAAGGAAGGTTTGTAGCTTCCTCTCAAGGATCAGACACAGAAGTAGATTACGGATTTTACGACGATGTTAATACAGGGATGGTTAGAACTTCTGCTGATAACGTATCATTAGTAGCCGGAGGTGTTAGAGGTATTGGAGTTGGTACAACTGCTATATCTTTAAAATATGCAGGTAGTACAAAATTGGCAACTTCTAATACAGGAGTAACAGTAACTGGAGATATCGACGCAGATGATATTACAATAAACGACTGGGGATCAGTATCAGCTTCTCTATCATCTATTCAAACCGCCGGTGGAGTAAATGGAACAGGTTCAACTAATAGATTAGCGATATGGTCAGATACTGACACGTTAACTAGTGATGCAGGACTATCATACGCTAACGATACGTTAAATATATCAGATGCAAATTACACATCTATTTCTATAGACTCAGATGTAGCTCACCATAGCACTATTAGCTTTTTATCTTCAAGTTTTAATGTAGGTAGAATAGGATGGCATAAACAAGGATACTACGCATCTTCAGCGATGGGTGTTAACCCATCACCAGCTATGTTGTTAAATGCTCCTAATGGATTAGATTTTGCTCATAATTCTACAGGTTCATTATCGATTAAGTCTGGTTCTGCAGATGTGATTATAGATGAAAGAGTAAATTTAGGAATTGGTGTAGCTAGTCCCGGGTACAAACTAGAAGTAGACGGTACAACAAGGATTCATAATAGATTAACTTTCGGCGGTAACGTAAATAACTTTATTGAAGGCACAGGCAGTTCTTTAGATTTTAAAAGTAACGGAGAATACTACTTTAAAAAAGGAGCTAATACTCAATTAACTATTTTATCAGGAGGAAACGTAGGTATAGGAACGACTAGTCCTGATCAAAAATTACAGGTTGAGTTTGCTAATAGTGATACATCATTTTCTGGTGGTAGTGGTGGAGATTGGGGTAGTGAGGGTATAAGAATTGAAAACACAGTAGACACTGTTGATACTATGGCAATGTTGCATCTTAGAAATAATGATGCAGATATTCATATAGCAGGTATAAGACAAGGCACTGATGATTCAGATTTAGGCCTGTTCTTTGAAGGTACAGAAAAAGTAAGATTTAAAAATAACGGCAACGTCGGGATTGGAACAGATAGTCCTGCTGGCAAACTTCATGTGTACGGTGGTCGTAGTTACTTTGCACCGCAAGGAGCTAGCAACAGTGGAGTTAATTCACATGCAGCAGTTTTCTACAACCCACATGACTCAGCATTTACCGCAAACGCTCTTGCTGCTTATAATGCTCATACAAGCTGGGATATAGAATCTAAATCTACCTTTACTATCTCTCCTAGAACTAAAGATGCAAGTATTTATACATACGCAGGAGAACATGCAACAGCAAATGCTGCCTTAAATAGATACGTACAGTTTAACTCAAATAATACAAATGCTATACACCAGTGGAACTTCTACCAATATGACGGTACAGGTACAGCCTCTACAGATCTAAAGAAACCAGGTACACTTTGGCGAGTATCTAGTTACGACTTAGGAGTTTCTACACAGAAATTAATACTATCAGGAGATGGCGATTTAACGATAACCGGAGACTTAGATAGTTCTGACGTAACAATAGACGGCTGGGGATCAGTATCAGCTTCATTAGCATCTATAGGTACAGATAACAACGATATAGATTACATAAATGCAGCAGCTTGGAGTGCAAGTACCGGTGTACTTTCATTAACAGGAGTTGGTAATGCAGGAGCAACTGTTGATTTAGACGACAGGTACCCTACTTTTAGAAGTCATGTACTACAGTTAAGTAATGGAGAACTAACTAACTTTAACGGTTCGATGCAAATGCTTGTCGACGCTAATGATAGTGGTACAGATGTTTCTACCCACGGTGATTTTGCCGGAGGTCACCCATACGGTATATACTTTACTGGAGATAATGACTCTGCTACTACAACATTAGGAAACGGATTAGTAAAAGTTTGGCATACTGGTCACTTTAAAAAACAGCATATTGATTATTTACATGCTATTTCAAGTTCATTAGTAACATCGACAGAATTTGGTTACTTGGACGGTGTAACATCCAATATCCAGACACAGCTTAATAATAAATTAGAAAATACAACTGACAACTTTACAGGTAATTTAAACATTCTTGGTGGTAATAATAATTCAAAAGAGTCTTTTATTAACGTTAAAAGAGGAAATGCATCAGGAGAATGGTTAAAATTTCAAACAGATTCAACTACATCAAATAACGTTAGTCAATTTGTAATAAGAAAAAATTCCGATAGTACAGATTTAATATCTATTAATACATCTAATAATGCTACAACTTTTGCAGGCAATATAAACCTTGGAAGAAATTTAGAATTTGACGATGCAACAGGTGGAATTAATCTTATTACATCAGCTACTGAATTAAATATAGGACCTACTAATTCTGCTCATAATGTAACAGGATTTGCTAACGTTATTTATGCTGGCTCACCTGTTGCCGGAACAACAAACAACATAGCTGGTGGTCATTTATATTTAGCAGGCGGTCAAGGTAAAGGTACAGGTGCTGGTGGAGATATTATATTTAGAGTAGCTCCAGTTGGTTCAAGTAGTTCAACGGTTAATGCTTATGAAACTGCTTTAACAATAAGTGATGATAAATCTGCAACTTTTGCAGGAGATGTAGAAGCTTCTTCATATTTTGCTGATACACATTTTAGGTCTACAGATAGCAACGCTACATTATCTGCTACAGGCGGTGGTGGTGTTTATTTAAGACCTGACGGATATAATCAGTCAACATCCCAAGCTGTTATTGCTGCCAATGGTGGTGACGCAACTTTTGCAGGTACAGTTACAGCAGCTACTTCATTTATTTCAGATGCTATTGGTAGTTCTAACAATGATCCAGGTAGTGATAATGCTCAATTTAACGGATATGGTGTTATTGGGCATAGAGGTGCTCTTTACCTTACTAATGCTGAAACAGACTCATCAGCTACAGTTCAAATAGGAGTAGGAGGAGCTCATAATGTAGCTCCTAAATTAATTGTTGGTACAACTAACTCTACTTTCTATACTAATGTAGTACCACAAGCAGATTCAACCTATAATTTAGGTTCAAATTCTTTAAGATGGACAAACCTATACGCAGATAACTTATATGGAGACGGTAGTAATATTACAAACATATCTTATACAGAAACAGATACTTTAGACTCGGTTGTAGAAAGAGATTCAGTAACGGATAATACTATAACTATAAACGGTCTTAAAACTAACACAGATTCAACTTATGATATAGGTCAAAACGCCACTAGATTTTTAAATGGTTATTTTGATAATCTACACGTTAAAGATAAATTACAAAATAATACAGCTGCTTATATAAATTATATATCTAATCAAGGACATAGATTTTATGTAGACGCCAATAATGATGATACTACTCATAAATTCGAAATATTATCAAATACAACCACTTATGACACCAATAACGTAGTAGTTTCAATTAATCAATCAGGTGACGCAATTTTTGATGGTGATATAACTGCTAATGGAGTTACATTAACAGGAAATCAAACAGACTTTGTATCAAAAGCAAATGGTGGAACTTTTAGTGGTCCTATTACAATAAACACAAACTCAACCCCAGGCTTAATTGTTAAGAGTAGTGGAAATACTGGACAAGATCAAATACTAGTAGTAAGAGGATCTAGAAATGCCCCTTCTGCTGGAGTTGAACCTGCTAAGATCCAGTTACAGTCTTATGACGATGATGATGATGCTAATATAGTTGGTGGTGAATTTTACATGGAAGCGACCAGTGAAACAGGTACTGGTTTAACTGATTTTGAAGTAGGAATAAGGTACAGAAAAGATGGTTCTATAATAGATGGGTTTAAGATACATGACGGGGAAGCAGTAGTTAATGGGAATTTAACAGTAGCCGGAAAACTAACTGCACAAGAATTTCATACTGAATTTGTATCAGCTTCTATTATGTACGAATCGGGTTCTACTAAGTTTGGGGATACTTCTGATGATATTCATAGTTTTACTGGGTCTGTAAATATAGACGGTACATTAACTGCAACTGTAAAATCATTTGATATAGTCCATCCAACACAAGAAGGTAAACGTCTTGTCTACGGTGTATTAGAAGGACCTGAACATGCTGTTTATGTAAGAGGAGAAAGTAAAGAAGATACGGTAATACTACCTGAGGAATGGAAAGGATTGGTTGATAAAGATACCTTAACAGTTCAATTAACACCAATAGGATCCCCAGACATATATTACTATAAAAATTATGAAAATAACTCAATAATAGTTGGAGGACCAGAAAAGAAACATTATTTTTATTATGTCCAAGCAACACGTAAAGATGTAGAACCACTAATTACTGTACAATGATAATAAAAGTTACTTACAATAAAGAAACAGGAAATTTAGAAATAGATAACGATATTAAATCTATCTTAGTAGAGAAAAACGCAATAGTCGATACACAAGCAGAATTATCATTTGAAATAGCGGTGGAGACAACACAATACGAGAGAGATAACATGTTTGACGTTTTTCCGGAAAATATAATATAATATGGCAGCATTAACCTCAACACAATCAGGTAACTGGGCTAGTTCTTCTACTTGGGGAGGATCATCTCCTGCAGACGGAGATACATTTACTATAGTAGCAGGACACAAAGTTACTGTAAATTCAGATAACAGACCAACTAATGGGTATGGAGATATTACGGTATTTGGCAATTTACATTTTACCACAAATGCTAAATTTCGAATGAATGGAAGAATTACCGTTGAAGGTTCTAACCAAGCTTACGCTACAGGAAACCAGTTTACAGAAGGCTCAAGCACAAGCGGTGGGCTACTATCAGGAACAGGTAATAATATAGAATTAGAATTCAGAGGTAATAACTCAGATCAACACGGAATATGGATACAAAATGAAAGATTTGCATCATTAAAATTTGTAGGAGACGAAGGTAGAACTAATTCAACCCTATCTAGTATCGGTAATGTAAGAGATGAATATATAACCGTAAGTAATGATAGTGGATTTGCTGCAGGAGATTGGATTTCAATTTATTTAGACGGTAATCAAGATAACAGAGTACTTGGTGATGAAGGAATGTGGATACATGATGTTGATACAGCTAATAATAGAATATACATAAGACAGTACGTTTCCCCTACTGCTACAATACTGCGTTCTAATTCAAATAAATTGTTTGTGGACAACGCTAGAGTTTTTAGAGTAGGTTATAAAATTATATTTGGTACAGGTAGTAACAGAAATGTAAAGACTATAACAGATATAGGATACAGAAACAATAAGATAACTTTAGATAGTAATGTAACAGGTAATGTAACAAATGAAACTATTTACCAGACCGGTTTAGAAAAGAAACACCCAGTAGGAAGAACTGTATTAAAAATGGCTACTACCTTAACAACTGCGGTACAAAATCAGCTAACAAACCAAATAACAGTAGGTTCGGCTAATGATATAAATGTAGGAGATACTATAGTAGTAGATGTTAATAACGATACAGATACGAATTGGGATTATAGAGCTCACTACACAGTTAGTAGTAAAAATGGGAATACCCTTACCTTAGATACAAATTTAGAGCATGATAGGAAAGTAGGTTCAATAGTAACTATACTAACTAGAAAGTTTAAGATAAGAGGTATCGACAGTAGTTCCGATACCAGGTGTTTTCTTTACGTAGAATATTGGACTAGTTTTAATGACGCCCACACAAGACACATACACCTAAAAAATGTAGAATTTACCCAATGGGGAGGTAATACCGGAAGCACATACTATAGAGGTACTATGATCGCTGGATATAATAGTGAGTATAGAGAAAATGAATCATCTGATGAAAGGTATAAATTTCAATCTAGAATAGAAGGATGTACCTGGTACAGCGTGAATTACAACAACAGTTATATGGGATTAAGTACTAGACATTCTCATGGATTACTAATAAGGAATAATATATGCTACGATACAGGTAATCAAGCATTTTGGATGTGGTCATCTAACCACAATGTAAAATTCTACAATAACTATGCTACAAGGAATGCATATTCATCTTTTCAACCAGATGCTATATACGAACCTTATAGTGAATATGCATACCTGTACGGAACAAGATCTGATGATTATGGATTTATGTGCCATCATCATGCTGAACCTATTCCCATACGTCATGTTATACTACTCCACCATGAGCAGAGACCAATGTATATATACTGGGGACAGAATAATAACGAATTTAATCGAATATATATGGACGGCTTTAGACAGCATCCTTATATCGGAGATAGAGGATCATCAGTAATCTTTACAGATTCGTATGTAGGAAATAAATGGTATAAGTCCCTAGATGGAGAAACCAACGGTGTAGTAAGTTCTACATCATTCTGGTGTTCATCAGGTGGTTCCTCCAGAAACCATTACCAAAGAAATGCAGGACACAATCAAAAATCAACATGGTATGATCTACAATTCGAAACAGGTAAAATGATGGTATCACATCAAGACGGGATGGTTATTACAGATGGTGTAGCAGGAACAAAATATTTATACAATTTAGGAACTACAGATGATCCTGCATTTATAGACAGTATCTATATTCCAGCAGGAACTACTGTACGTCTGAAATGCCGTATGGAAGGAGAGAATAATAGTAACTATACTTTCCCACACCTGTTTGGTAGAAAATTAATGAATGGATATAACGGAGGACGCTACCAAACAGCGTACACTGATCAGACATCTTTTAAAACAAGCTCAGATTCAGAAGTTATAAATTCACCTCATCTTGGATTTTCAGATAGAGTACAGTTTACTTCAGCTATGAGAGGAGCAACAGAAGAAGCACACCTAACAATCACAGCTCAGAATTATTCTTATATACTGGTTTACGGTATAACCTTAAATAGTAATGCCCATCAAGAAAGATTTAAATTTGAAACGGTTGATGTGTTATTTGATAAATCACCTAAAGGTATTACTACTTCACCTACAGGTAATAAAATAAAAATACGAAATTCATTTACACAACAGAAAAAAAGAATTAGTGGTAGATTATAATATTTATAATAAAGTTAAAAACATATGGCAAAAGATGTAATAATAACCCCTTTAGACGGTGATATACAATTCGAAAATTCGTCTGGTACAGAAGCAGGAAAGATAGAACAATCAGGAGATGATCTAGTACTATCTAATGCTGTTGGTGATATATTAATAGGAGACGGTACTGCTGATGTTTATATAGGAGATGGGAGCAACAATGTAGATATTGTTTTTGAACAAAATGGTTCTATACGAGGTGAAGCCGGTTCTTCTGTAGATATTACTTTAGGTTCTAGCGATACAGATATTATAATTTCAGGTTCAACATTTAATATAGATCCAGATGCAAATTTTGCAGGAATTATTAACGCTAATAATAAGTTAACGTTTACGACTTCTAACGGGTATGTGTTATTCGACCATCAACCTCAAACAGGAGTAGGTGAATATACAAATGAAGTACCGTTACTAAGAATAGACTACGACGGTATTGAAAAAACAATACTATCAAGAACAACAGGAGGAGGAGCTATTACTATTGGAGCAGATGATAGTGTTGTAATTGCTGGTGGGGACACAAAAACAGTTATTAAATCTAACGTAAATTTAGGAGCAGAAAACGTCATTTTTTCATCAGAAACAGGTTTTCATGCTTACGGTTTTCCAAATAACACTACTACCTGGGCTAATAGACAAGAATTTAGATTTTATACTGGAGGTACCGATACTAGTTTAAACGGTCTATGGATAGGTGACGGAGGAAACTCCCAATTTATGGATTTAAGTAGAAACTTAAAAAATATTGGAACGATAAATTCTGGAGCGATAACTACATCTGGTATATTATCTTTAAACGCTGGAGGTGCCTTAGTTAGAAAATATGTGAGCACTTGGACAAACGCGACTACACATGATTTAGTATATCAAGGTTGGAACACAAATACAGATGATTACATATATTTAAAATCACCTGGTAACAGTACAACAAACCACGGTATAGCTTTTATTGGAGATAATGTTATTGCTTTAGGTAGAACTGATGTAGAAACTGGAGCTCCTGAGCTAACATCAGCTACGGCACCAATATCTGAAAACTGGTTTGTTTTAAACAGCACGAGTGCAACCTTTTCAGGTAATATTAATCTTCCTACAGCAAAATTTTTAAGATTTTTATCTGAAGCTTCAAATTCAAATGCAACTGTGTTGTTTGGAAATACATCTGGCACAGGTGGTACTTTAAACTTTAAAAGAAACTCAGACAGTGCTTTAATTCTTACATTAAATGGTGATAAAAGTGCAACTTTTGCAGGAGATGTAACATTCAATGGAGATTTAATTATCGGAAATACTGCACAAGACCCAAAAGATATAATAATAAACCAGATAGGTGCTTCAACTTCAGAAAATACATCTCTAATGCTTGATGGTAACGGGGTAGTGGTTGTTAGAAATCTAGGTTCGAATGCATTTAATTCTACAACTATTCCTACTGATCATGGAGACCATGCTGGTTTATATTTACCAATTGGAGGAGGTACATTAACCGGTGACTTACACATATCAAACAATGCCGCACCAGCTGATGATTTAACATTGTTAACTTTACAAAACGGAAATTCAACAGGAGATATTGCTACTCCGAATACTTTTATAGATTTTGAATTTAAAGATTCTAATGCTAATGTTGTTCCTCAAGCAAGAATAGGTGCTCACGCAGGAGATGGTGGAGATGCAGATAGTCAAGTTAAAGAAGGTAAAGGTTATTTAACTTTTCATACAAGCGATACTACTGCAACCAGTGGAACAGTTGCTCCACCAGAAAGGGTTAGGATTGCTCATAACGGTAACGTAGGAATAGATAAGCCTAATCCTAATCATAAATTAGACATAAATCAAGGAGAATTAAGGATATCAAATAATCAGCTAGACCCGAAAATCATTCTACAAGGCGCTGACATGGGAAGACGTTGGGTCTTAAGTCAAGATGAAGAAGATAATATTGGTAGTACAGGTTTCTATATAGCAGAAGGAAGTACTGTTGATGCAAATGATGCACTACTGTATTTAACACCATCCGGTAACGTAGGTATTGGAACAACTGGTCCATCACAAAAATTAGAAGTTGCTGTAACCGATACTGTAGCCCTTGCCGCTCAACCAGCAGAACCTCTATTTGTAAGCAATGCAGGAACGTCTGTGGACGGTAGGGTACTAATTTCTGTTAAACACACCACAATTAATACCGCATCAGCAATAGGAGCAGGACTTAAAATGACCGCCGGTGCAGTTACCTCAGGAACTCCATCATACTTTGATTCACTTATATTCTTAGAATCTGCAGCACCGGGAAGTGATACAGTACATTCAGCCCCAAAAGCAATTAAATTTTATGTAGACAACCACGGTACCGGAGCAGGAGACGGAACAAGTTATAACGCATTAGGAGATTTAGCAATGACCATTGCAGAATCTGCCAATGTAGGTATAGCTACAGACACCCCTGATTATAAATTAGAAGTAAATGGAGCTTTAGGAGTAGCAAGACTAAGTGGTATTATTTTTGCTGGAAGCGCTGGAACAGGTACTGGAAATAAAATATACGGCGATACTTCTAATAACTTTATTATTAATACTGCTGCTACCTCTGCACCATATTCATCTAATGAAAGATTGCGTATTTTAAGCTCAAATGGTAACGTGGGTATTGGAGCAACTAATCCTAGTGCTAAACTTGAAGTAAATGGAGATATTGCTCTTAGTGGTAATAATAAAGTCTACTCGGAAGAGGATACATTAACATTAATGGCTGGCGGTACGAGTGGAACATACGTAACTGTTGATGATGCTGTTGGAGGTGTGGGTGTTGGAATAACTAGTCCTGGTTACGCATTAGATGTAGGTGGGACAATTAGAGGTGTGCAGTATTTAAGATTAGCAGACACAGGTGGAACAAATAGATTTAATATTAGAGCAACGTCTACTTTCGGGACGCTTGACATGGGTGCGCTTACTTTTAACTATATAGCTAATGCTCATTTATTTTTAAGAGGAGCTAGCGAAGTAATGCGTATACACTCTAATAGTAACGTTGGTATTGGTACGACTAATCCTCAAAAGAAGCTTCATGTTTCAAGTGGTGACCAATTAACAGCAAGAATAAGATTATCTAATACAAACACAGCCAGCGGAGGCGATAATATAGAGTTAGTAGCTGGAGTGCACAATGTTACTCAAGATGGATTTAGTATATACAACGCTTCAGGTGGTGCAACTCAATTTGTTATCCAAGGAGGTGGCAACGTTGGTATTGGGGTTACTAGTCCTAGTGCTAAACTTGAAGTAGGCGGGACTACTACAACACAAAATTTAGCATTTAAAAAACCAACAGCAGATAATCAATTTAGAGGAGAAATAGTAACATTTGGATCACAATCAGGAATTGCACAAGGAGATATAGTAGCATATAATAGCTCAGGACAGTGGGTAAAAGCACAGGCTAATTCTGGTACAACTAGTAAAAACCTACTAGGAGTCGCAATGGGTACAACCGCTTCAGCAGGAATACTACTGAGAGGATTTGTTAGAGATGCATCTTTTGGAGCACAGACTGTTAACAAAGGTCAACACCTATATTTAAGCACAAGTACTTCAGGAGATTACCAAACAGCAGTTCCGTCTACTACAGGTCATATAGCTAGAATAATAGGATATTCAGTAGACCCGGCTGTTGAGATGATATACTTCTGCCCAGATAACACATTTGTTGAAATAGCATAAAAATAAAAAAATGGCTACAAAAAAAGATTTCGTATACGACTCAGGATTTAAAGAGAGAACTCTTAGTTTTAAAGAGGATAAAATAGTTTTTTCTAAAGATGGTGAAACTTATCAGGTAATGATGGATTGGGAAAGGCCAATCATGAAAAGATCGGCTGAATGGGTTACTAGCGGAGGAAAAGCACAAAGCGTATTAGAGATAGGTTACGGCATGGGTATAGCAGCATCATTTATTCAAGGATACCAACCAGACCAGCATACAATAATAGAATTACACCCAAATATAGTAGAACGAGCAGAAGGATATGCTAACCAAAGAAATAAGTACTATAGTAGGTCTAAAGCAACAGCTCATAAAAGAGTAACTATATTGGGAGGTAAAGACTGGTATACTGAATTTCAAAAAGAATTTGGTAAATCAGGACTACAACAATTTGATGCTATTTTTATAGACACATATAATGATAACAATTTATATAAGTTAAAAGAGTATACTACTAAAATGCTTAATAAAGGAGGTAGAATGACTTGGTGGAACCCCATGGAGGATAGACTACCAGACCCTGATATAAGAAAAGCAAGAGGAATAGAGTATGAAGTTATTAAAATGAGCGACCATAAAATTATAATCCCTACTAATAATTACCACAATACAAATGTATATTACATGCCAATGTATATAAGACAGTAAAGTTATGCCAACAATTCCTACATCTAGACAAGGCGATGTTGCCACTTTGAAAAATCAGCTTGATTCTACAGGATATACCTGGGCTGATACCAGAAATGCTGCAACTGCAACAGGCCCAAACCCAATCCAACCACAGACAACAGCTCCTAGAGCTTATAAAATAACAGGCGGTAGAGGAAACTACTGGGTTATTCAAAGACCAGTATTCGGATTCGACTTTTCAGGAGTTTCTGGGACTATTACCTCTATGACTTTAAAGTTATACAAAGGCACCACCTCATCAGTTATGTCTAATATAATTGTAGTAAAAAATTCAAATACATGGTCACCTCTTCCTGCAGCCGATGATTATGACGTAGACCTTAGCACAGCATACTCCAGTACCTTTGCTCTTAATTCAGCAGGTGGGTTAGGTGATCTTAAATCTGTGACTCTTAATTCAACAGCAATGTCAGATGCTGTAGGTAATAGTGACTTTAATATATCAGTTGTTGATAAAAATAACGATTATGATAACGTAGCTCCAACAGGAATAACTTTAGGACAGGCTACATTTTATTTATATGATGTAAATTACTATCCAAGAATAGAATATACAGTACAAACTGGGTACGGGCAAATTGTAAATGGTGTAATAGCAGCTAATATAAATAAAGTTATAAATATAGGTAAAGTAGATATATTAAGAATAATAGATACCCCAGCTGCATCAAACTTTACTTTAGCAGGAGTAACAGGAGAAGATGATAGTGTAGATGTTACATCTTTAATAAACGGAACAACATCACCAGCTAGTATACAACCTTTTGTAGATCCATCAGGTACAAGACTTTACATTCCGGAGTATAACAATAAAAAGATACGTCAGCTCAGTATGTCATCAGCAAATGACTTATCTTCTACTATATCTAATGTAGGAGTAAGCTCTGCATTGGCAAACTCTTTTACTGATTTTCAAATGTCATCTGATGGTACTAAAGCTTTTATTTTGTATAACAGTAGTGTTACTCAATATAATTTAAGTACCGCTTGGGATATTACTACAATGGCAACTATAGGAACATCTATCAATATACTGGTGCCATCTGGTGGATTTACTAGAGCAATGCACTTTACCCCAGACGGTACAGAATTAATAGTAATGACAATAGATAGTTCTCCTAATCAAATTAATCTAATAAAATACCCTCTATCTACTGCATTTACCTTTAGTTCTGCAGGATCGCCAACAACTAGTGATATTACATCAACAGGACCTTCTAGCTCAGCAGCATCAAATGGACTTTTTGTACTCGAAGACGCAGGTACAATCCATTATGTAGTAGTAAGTTCCGGTAACGATGATACTCGATATGAAGACGGTATTTTAAATGCAGATTTTGCAGAGCAAACTAGTATGGTATACGCACCTAATGTATCCTGTGAGTACACTGGTAACTATATGTATAGCTTAAAAAGAACTGGAGCTACTAATAACTATACATGGACATTATATCAACATTTAACTAATATATAGAAGAGTTGGTAGTTGAAATTATTTTTACGATATTTATATAAACAGAAGTAAAATAAAGTTTAATTTTGAATAAAATACAAATATGAACACGTACGATTGGGATTGTAAAACAGTAGATGTACATCCTTCCGAAGGAGGACAGACAAACGTTATTTATAACGTACATTGGAGAGTAACAGCAACATCTGATGCTGTAGATGCAAACGACAACGCATTTAATGCAACTAATATTGGTACACAAACTCTACAATTTGACTCAGAAAACGACTTTACAGCATTTGACGATCTTACACACGCTACGATTATAGAATGGGTAAAAGCAGCAATGGGAGAAGAGGAAGTAAATGTAATCCAAGGAGGATTAGATTCACAAATCACAGAATTACAAACTCCAACTTCAGTTACTTTAACAGTAGCAGACGGAGAATAAAAAAAAACTAAAAAAAAGTTGTAGAACTAAATTATAGTTCTTATATTATAGAATATATATATAATTTAATCGATTAATTAAAAGTAAAAAATGGCAAATCAAAAGTTATCAAAAGAAGAATTAGGACAGATTGAAGAAATTCAAAAAAAAATCCAAGCAGTAAAAGCTGAATTAGGAAATGTAGGTTTAGCAGAAATAGACCTAAAAACACGTAAAGCTAATATCGAGCAGTTTCTTTCAGAAACCCAAGAGCAAGAATCTAAGTTGGTTAAGGAACTAGAAGAAAAATACGGCAAAGGTTCTATCAATCTACAGGAAGGAGAATTCATTCCAGCAGAAGAAGTAAAAGAAGAAGAAGTCGTAACTACAGTAGAATAAAATCAACTGTTATTAGAGGTTTTTAAAATGGGAAGGTTTTGCACCTTCCCTTCCTATTTATATACAAATAACTACCTGTACAATACAGGGACGGTTTACAAAATAAGCTGATATTTATAAAAGACATTTAAATAAACTTCATTAAACATGGCAGAAACAATTATCTCTCCAGGTGTATTCACAAGAGAAAATGACATTTCATTTATTCAACCAGCCCCTGTAGCAGCAGGAGCAGCTATTATAGGCCCAACAGCAAAAGGACCGGTAGAAATTCCTACATTAGTTACATCATACGGTGACTATGTAAGAAAATTCGGAACTACATTTGCTTCAGGTTCTAACTCTTATGAATTCTTAACTTCAATCGCAGTTAAAAATTATTTTCAACAAGGTGGTAATTCAGTATTAGTTTCCAGAGTAATCACAGGATCATTTGATCCTGCAAGATCTACTAGAATATCTAATACTACAACTACTACTGGAGATGCTACAGCAACAGGTAACAAAGTACTTACTGTAGCACCAGTAGCAGGACAAGAATTCCAAGTAGTAGATGCCTCTACTAATATTACTTATAATTTTACGGGTATTACTAATGGAGCAGTCTTACCAGATCAAGATGTTGAAAACTTTAACTTCTTCTTCGATGTAGGAACTGATGTTGAATCATTTATAGATAATCTTGGAGCAGTAGTAAATTCTGCACCAGTTTCAGCAGTAATACCTTTCGATGTAGATTTAGGAGCAGCAGCAACAACTTTAAAAATAGATGCATCAGTAGCTGGAACTCCTGGTAACTCACTTACTATTAGTAGTGGATCAGCCGCAGGAGGAGACCCAGTATCAGGAAATATATTTACTTTAGCAGGAGGTACCGATACTACAACAGCTACAGCAGATTCATTTATTTTACATACTTTAGGAAAAGGAGAAATATACAATAACGCTATAGATGCTACAACTATTCAAGAAAATAGCGATAGCTCTTTAGTAACTGGTTCTTCAGATAATATTAGATGGGAAATATCTAACGTTAATTCAGACTTAGGAACTTTTAGTTTAAGTGTTCGTCAAGGTGATGATAGTTTAAAAAATAAAATAGTATTAGAAACGTTTAACGATCTTTCTTTAGATCCTAATTCTCCTAACTATATAGAAAGTGTAATAGGAAACCAACATAAATTACTATCTACTGATGGTGATGGTTCTAAATATATCGCTACACATAAAGAATATGTCAATAAATCAAACTACATTAGAGTAGCAGCAGTAAATACTCCTACATTAGATTACTTATCTACGGATGGAGTAACAGTTAACACAGACGCACAAGGAGTAAGTTATGCTAGTTCTCTTCCAATAGCACAATCAGGTTCATTCTACGATGCTGCAGGAGCTTTATATGCATCAGATAGACAAGCTAAATTCTTTGGAGAGATAGATAGTATAGATACACAAGGATTAACACCTGGTTGTTATTCAGATGTAATATCAGTATTAGAGAATAGTGATGACTATATTTTCAATATCATCTCTGCACCAGGATTAGCTTATAGACTAACCGGACACAGTACAGAAATCGACAGTATTATCTCATTAGCAGAAACTAGAGGAGATTGTATCTCAGTAATAGACTTAGTTGACTATTTGGTAACTGGAGAATCAACTGTAACAGGACAAGCAGCATTACTTAACAGTTCTTATGCAGCTTCTTACTGGCCATGGCTACAAACTCAGGCTGCTACAGGTAAAAACGAATGGGTACCAGCATCAGTTGTAATACCAGGAGTATATGCCTTTACAGATAATAGTTCAGCTCCATGGTTTGCACCAGCAGGATTAGTAAGAGGAGGAATTACTGGGGTAATTCAAGCACAAAAGAGATTAACAAGAACTCAAAGAGATACATTATACTCTAAGAAAGTTAATCCAATCGCTTCATTCCCAGGTCAAGGCATTTCAGTATTTGGACAGAAAACATTACAAACTAAAGCTTCTGCTTTAGATAGAGTAAATGTAAGAAGATTATTAATCGAATTGAAGAAATTCATCGGTGATCAAGCAAGAAACTTAGTATTTGAACAAAATACAATTGCAACAAGAAATAGATTCTTAGCAACAGTTAATCCATACTTAGAATCAGTAGTACAGAGACAAGGTCTTTATTCTTACAGAGTAGTAATGGATGATTCAAATAACACTGCAGACGTAGTAGACAGAAATCAATTAATAGGTCAAATCTTTATTCAACCAGCTAAAACTGCTGAATTCATAGTACTAGACTTTACAATTGAGCCAACTGGAGCAACATTTGTAGGATAATTTTAAATTAAGATATTTATAATAAACAATAAATAAAATGGCAGTATTAGACCCGAACGAAATTATGTTTAGAGCCTTCGAACCGAAGGTACAAAATAGATTTATCATGTATATGGATAACATTCCATCCTTCATGGTAAAAACAGTATCAGCTCCTTCTTTTGAAGACGGAGAGGTAGTTCTTGACCACATTAACTCTTATAGAAAAATAAGAGGAAAAAGAACCTGGAATGATATGGATATGACACTATATGATCCAATCACACCATCCGGAGCTCAAGCAGTAATGGAATGGGCAAGACTATCTTACGAATCAGTAACTGGTCGTGCTGGATACTCAGACTTCTACAAAAAAGACTTAACTCTTAATGTACTAGGTCCTGTAGGAGATGTAGTATCAGAATGGATTGTTAAAGGTGCTTTCATCAAAACAATGTCTCAAGGAGACTTTGATTGGTCATCACCTGACGCAGTAGAGCTATCAATTACAGTAGCAATGGATTACTGCGTATTGAATTACTAATACAGCCTTAATTATAACATAAAGCTCGATTTATTTCGGGCTTTTGTTGTTTTAAAAAAGTATTCTTCGTATATTTATATTAAGAACTAGTTTTAATTAATAAGATTTATGGAACAAACACAAAAATTCCCAACGGAGATAGTAGATCTACCTTCTATGGGTAAACTCTATTCAAAAGAATCCCCATTATCTAGCGGTACAATAGAAATGAAGTATATGACTGCTAAAGAAGAGGATATACTAACTAATCAAAACTATATTGAAAAAGGTATAGTAATTGATAAATTGCTTAAAGCTCTTATAGTAGATAAGACTATTAACTATAATCAGCTTTTAGTAGGAGATAAAAATGCTCTATTAATAGCAGCACGTATATTAGGATACGGTAAAGATTATGAGTTTACTTATAATGGACTAACAGAGAAAGTAGACCTGTCCCTTCTAGATAATAAAAAGTTACATCCAGATATTGAAAAAGCATCTGAAAATGCTTTCAACTTTACCCTACCTACCACAGGACACGTTATTACATTTAAGTTACTTACACACGGAGATGAATCAGCAATAGATCAGGAAGTAAAAGGACTTAAAAAAATTAATAAAGAATCATCAGCTGAATTATCTACCAGACTAAAGCATATGATAACAGCTATTAACGGTGACGCAGAGAAAAAAACAGTTAGATCATTCGTTGATAATCAATTCTTAGCAAGAGACTCTAGAGCGTTTAGAAACTACCTTAGAGACTTTCAACCAGATGTAGACATGAAGTTCTACCCAGAGAATGGTCCAGAAGGGGGGATAGACATCCCAATTGGGGTTAATTTTCTTTGGCCTGACGCCGTCGTATAGATTATCGGTATTTACGCAAATTCATGAAATAGTATTCCACGGCAAAGGAGGGTTTGATTACGATACGGTATATAATATGCCCATATGGTTAAGAAACTTTACTTTTCAGAAATTACAAGACCATTTCGAAAAAGAAAAAGCTGAATACGATAAAATAAATAAGAAATCGCAGACAATGAAAGGCGGTAAAATAAAGAAACCATCCTACAGTACAAGGGCTCGTAAATAACGCGAGCCTTTACTATTTATAATAAACTCATCATATAAATGGCAGATATAAATGTAGATATGCAAAGACTGTTGCAGCAGTTAAAAGAGCTTGACGTTGCACCACGTCAAATAGAAGCTATAAGAAGAGCGTTTGATGGAACTGCTAAAGGAACCGAGGAATTTGCTGCTGCAGTCGAATTAGCTGAAGCTAAAATTGAAAATGCAAGAGGCGCCGCTGAAGCTCTAAATACTCCCTTTGCTAGCTTGCAAAAAATTCTACTAGAAAATGTAGCAGCATTAGATACACAGAACTCAGCAGTAGGTAAAGCAAAAGAGTTGCAAAAGAAAGTTTTAAGTGTTTCTAGAGAGCTTCTTTACGATAATCAAGGATTAGTTGATTTAAATAAAAGACAGTTAGAGAGTAAATTATCTACATTAGAAAAATCAAGAGAAGAGTTAGTACTCAACCAAGATTTAGCAAAATCGCAATTAGAAGCTTTAGAGAACTCAGATAAAGACATAAAAAACAAAGCTGAGAAGGTTAGGCTATTAAAGGAAGTTGTCGAGTATAACGCGAGAGAAGACGATGGACTTAAAGGTATTATAGAAAAAACAAAGGAGAGGTTAAACCTAGAAAGAGCAATAAACCAGAATATGGGTGTTGCCGGAGCTTTAGTAGGAGGTACAGGTGCATTAATGGAGAGACTAGGTATGAGATCTGGTATTTTCCACCAAGCTATGGAAGACGCCAACGAAGAAATGCGCGAAATGGGTAAGAGTATGGGAAAAAATGTTTCCTTTATGAATAAACTTAAAATAGCAGCAAAAGGTTTTTCAACTTTAGCAGATGGATTTGGACCTGCATTAAGAGACCCGACAGTTATAGTAGGTAAGATAGTATCTGCGTTCTTTGATGTAAATAAAGCACAAACAGAATTTATTCAGTTAACAGGTCAGTCAGCAGCCTCACTCGGTGGAGTAAATACCGAAGTAGCTGCTATGACGGATTTGCTGAAAACTGCAGCATCTTTTACTAAACAGACAGGATTAAATGCAGCCGCTATATTTACACCACAGCAGATAGGTCAAATAGCAGACGCTACAGAACTACTAGGCATTTCAGCTGAACAAGGAGTTAAGCTTGGAATGATAATGAAACAGACAGGTAAGTCTGCTAATGAAATAGGAGATGCTATATTCGCTAATGTTGACGCAGGGATAGCAAATAAGGTAGTATACGAAGATGTATTAAGCGCTTCTGATGACATAGTTGCTTCATCAGGTGGTAACGTAGAAGCATTAGGTAGAGCAGCATCTGCTGCTAGAAAACTTGGAATGGACTTATCTAAAGTAAATCAAATAGCTGACGGTTTACTGGACTTTGAATCATCAATTGAAAGTGAACTAGAAGCACAACTCCTTACAGGTAAGAATATTAACTTAAGTAAAGCAAGAGAATTAGCATTAAATAATGATCTTGAGGGAGTAGCAAAAGAATTAGAAAAAAACGGAGCATCGGCAGCAGAATTTGCTAAAATGAACCGTATCCAGCAACAGGCTCTAGCAAAAGCAATGGGAATGTCTAGGGAAGAACTGGGTAAGATGGTGTTAACCAAAGAAGCAATGGCTGATATGTCAGCCGATGAAATTGCAAACGCTAGAGGAATGACCTTAGAACAGTCTAAACAAATGGACATTCAAGCAAAAATCCAGAAATCTATGGATAGGTTAGCACAAGCATTTGCTCCAATACTTGAAGCAGTAGTGCCTATAGTAGAAACATTATTAACAATAATCAGGCCCATAGCAGCCGCAATCGGGTATCTTTTAAAGTTTAAAGCAGTATCTATTGCATTAACAGCAGTACTAAGTACAATAGCCGGTTTTTTCGCAGTTAAAAAAATAGCTAATTTTGTCGGTGTAGGAATAAAAGGATTTAATGCAATGCGTGCTTCTATGTCTGGAATGGGCGGAGGTTTAGAATCCTTAAAAGGATTATTTGGAAAAGCAGGGAAAAGCATAACAGACTCATTCAGTAAAGGGTTAGGAGATAAAACAAAAGTAGCTTTTGATAAAAGCATAAATCGATTTAGAGATCAAGCAACTGGCAAATTAGTATCTGCTGATAATGCAAAAAAATTAGGAGCTAAGATGCCTGACAGTTTAAAGAAAACTGGCGATACTGTAGGGGATTTAGGAAAGAAAACAAAAGACATAAAAGCCGATTCCGGAGCAGGCATCAGAGGATTTCTTAAAGGACTAGGAGATGGATTAGCATCTATCGGTAGACAGATAGGCGATGTTATAAAAGGTTCTATAGCTATAGGAGTAGCAGGAGTAGTTTTAGGCGGTTCATTCGCACTTGCTCTAAGGATGGTTAAAGATGTAGATCCGGCACAAATGCTTGCATTTGCAGGATCGTTAAGTATGTTAGGACTAACCTTAGCAGTATTAGGAAAAGTTGGAGGAAGCATAATCCAAGGAGCTTTAGCAATGGGAATATTAGGAGTTGCTTTAATACCCGCAGCATACGGATTAAGTTTACTTAAAGATATAAACCCAGGACAGATGTTTGCCTTTGCAGGTGCATTAACACTCTTAGGATTAGCAGCAGCAGGTTTAGGCTTTTTACTTCCTTTTATAGCAGCTGGAGCAGGTGCAATAGCACTACTAGGAGCATCATTAATTCCAGCGGCACTAGCATTTAACCTACTTGGAAATACTCCTATTGATTCTATTATTTCTAAATTAACTGGATTAGCAGCAATAGCACCTCAACTCTTACTAGTAGGAGCAGGATTAATGGGTATAGCAGCAGGCTTAGGAATGATAGCAATATCTGGAATAGGAGCATTACCTGTATTGGGAGCACTAAGTCTCTTAGCTTTCGCTGCAACTCCTTTACTTGCCTTGGGAGGACTATTTGGAGACGAAGGAGAAGAAGACAACACAATGGCAGAAATATCATCTAAATTAGACACTTTAATATCAGTTGTTTCAGCAGGTGGTAATGTATACTTAGATGGAGATAAAGTAGGAGAAACACAAGTGTTAGGAACGTATAAACTTTCTTAGCTTCTATTTATATTAAACTATTAAAATAATTAAATATGTCAAACGGAATAATCAATAACCAATTAACTAATTCTACATTAGGTCTAAAAGGATTAACACCAAGCCAAAGAGCAGGTGCAAAAAAAACATCTACTTTACATAATCAATCATCGATTAATAATCAACCAGCAATCGAACAGAGTGTTTCTGGATTAGATTTAGACGGCACAACACCAGATAAGTATTTAGATAACCCTCCACAGTAGTCCTATGCCTATTATAAGGAACTTAAAAAAAGACTTTGATGAAGGTCGTATGGATAATCTCCGCTCCCTATCTTATGAAGATAGAGGGGCTAAAGCTCCTTATGTTGAAAAACAATATGAAAGCAAATCTAATCCCGTAAGTAAAAGAGTTGATGACGCTTCTAGAATTGCAAAAATGCTTATCGATAAGCCTGGAATAAAACATCTAGCGAACGAAGCATTACTTAAACAAGGAGAGTTAACTAAAAAATTTGAATCTAACGAAAAATACCAGCAAGGTACTTTAGTAGGTAACCTTATAAGAAGAGCAGGCGGTACAGTAAAACACGTCGCTCAAATCGTTGGATCAACACTTGCACAAGTTCCAGTAAACGGCACAGGAACTCATTTTTTAAGAGGATTTAAAACGGATACTTACCTACAAGATGGGGATCCATCAGGAGGTTTTCTTGAATTTTTTGGTGCCGGAGGTGTAGAAGGAACGAAGTATAGTTCTAGAGGTCAGAGAGTACCGGCTGAAGGTGTATTAAACGGTTCTAAATTACCAAGCAGAAATACTACTGCTAGTCCAGGTGAGCTAGGACAAATGCACATAGGGGTTGAAGGAGATGTTTCCGTTAATACTGATATTGCTAAATATAATTCTACTCTTACCTATACCGGTAACGATACCAATGAAAATATAGCAAACGTAGTAGGAGGAGCTCATATTAACAAAAGTGATATACTAGCATCCAATACAACTGCCTCTCCAGGTGATTTAGGAACAAGTATAGAATTAGCTAATACATCAGGAAGTTTAACCTCAGAAGTCAAAGAAGCTAAATATAATGCTCAAAAGTCATATACAGAGACCGACACAGAATCAAATGCTACTAATGTTAATAGTGGACAAAGTATTCCAAAACCACCTAACCTTACTAGAAACACAACTCCTTCGCCAGGTAGTCTAGGAATAGATAAAAAAGATATAGAAGGAACTGTTACAGAAAATGTAACAACTTCTACTTACCGTACAGACGTACCATATACTGAAACTACTACGGTAGATAATATAACTAATGCTAATGTAGGTGCTCCAATAAAAAATCCTACAGGAACTGGTGAATTCGATCAAACTTTTGCAGTTCAAACTACCTCACTTGAAGGAGAGTTTGGAATTAGTAATAAAAAGATCGAAGGAGATACAGCTCCATTAGAAAATAGAAAAGCAGACAAATTTCAAATAGGAGATACTAAATCTAAATTTGATACTCAGAAGAACATTATAGCAGCCCAATTTTTTAATAGCGGTAGCGGAGTAAATATACCGTTAAAAGAATCTCCAACACCGGATGAATTTGTTGATAATCAAATGTCTAAACAACTATATTCATCAGGTAGTACATATACAGGTAAAACTGCTAAACAGCATATAGATATACTTAAACACGGGGATGGAGTAAATGCAGGTATAGTAAATAGAGTTAATCACAGCCTTGATACTGTTGGAAAAACATCAAATCCTATACCAGATAGTTTAGATACAGAATCAGCTACATACAATCAACTAATTTCTTCTACAAAAGTAAAGGATTTTAGAGAAACAGATGAATTTGGAGGTGGAAATAAAAATACCTATTCATTTGATTATAGTGATACAGATGTAAATAAAGAACAAAGAGTAGGTTTAGGTAATCCGGGAAAAATTACACGCAATAGAACTTTCTATAACATAAAAGACTCAGATACTGTTGATAAAATAAATAAATTAGATGTAGCAAAAAGTCCACTTGATGGTACTAATGTAAATGAAGGAGGTAATAGAGATTTAATTCAATTAGAATTTCAAATAATTACCCCAGATCAAAAATACTACCTAGCTTTTCGTGCTTTTTTAGATACCTTTGATGATAGTTTTAATGGTAGTTGGAATGCTAATAAATATTTAGGTAGAGCTGATAGTTTTTATACCTACAGTGGATTTGAAAGATCTATAAATATAGGGTTTAAAATAGCAGCACAATCACAAGAAGAGATGAAACCCCTATATCAAAAAGCAGCAACTTTAGCATCAGTTACTGCACCAACTTACGGAGATAATGGTAGATTTATGAGAGGTTCTATCGCTAAAGTAACTGTAGGAGATTACATATATGAACAACCAGGTATAATAGAATCAGTTCAATATACTTGGCAGAAGGATTATCCATGGGAAATATCTTTCCAAGGCCCTGAGCTAAAAGATAAAGAAGGCCCTCAGATACTCCCTCATGTATTAGATGTATCTGTATCATTTAAAGTTATTCACGATTTCCTTCCACAAACAGGAATAAATCCATTTATCTCCAATCATAATGTAGTAAAGACCATTAAAGATACATACATACCGCTTGTATAGTCTTTAAAAAATTCGTATATTAGAAAAATGGGCAGACGATTTAGAAAAATACAAACAAATAAAACCATAAGAGGAACAGTATATAAAAGAAACGTTATATACCCTGAAATACCTTTAAATGAAAACGATACCTACGTAATAACACAATACGGAGATAGGTATGATACTCTATCTTTAGAGTTTTACCAAGACCCTGAATTATGGTGGATTATCTCTTCAGCAAATAACTACCAAAAAGGATCTTTAAATGTTACTCCTGGTGTACAGTTGAGAATTCCTGCTGATAAAACATTAGCAATTCAATTATTTGAAGAAGTAAATCAAATAAGATAATGTCTAAACAAGCAAAAAGCATACCAAAGGAGGGTCCACAAGAAGTAGTTGGTAGTGGAGTTGCAAGAGGAGTAATAGCTCAGATAAAAGCTAGAGAAGGTCTTATATCTACTAAAAAAAAAGAAAACAACCAACTTCTATTCTTTAACGGTAATGGTGCTTGGGCTAGAATAGTATCAAGTGTAAATACTCTTACTGAACAAGAAACAAAAGACTTAGCAACTGGTGAAAAATCCATTAAAGATGTTGTTGGGAATAAGAATCTAGCTTACAACAACGTAATCATGGGAGGCACCTTAAAACAAGGTGAAGCGTTAAAGGGAGGAGTAAACGAATCAACACATAGTCCTATAGATATAGATAAAAACGGATATATTACATCAGGAGATATAAAAAATTCCGGTTACCACAACTATAGAGGATTAGGTTTTAGACCTACACCGGGAATTCAATCAGTATCAGTAAAATCAAAAGGTACTTACGGTACATTGAGAGATGGTGAAGTGAAAGTGACGGTTTGGGATTTAGAAGATTTAGAAATGATGCAAGCCCTATACCTTAGACCTGGTTATACTATTCTATTAGAATGGGGCCACAGCTTACAGCTTGATTCTACAACTAAAACTGTACGAAAAGAAGTAGAATTTTATAAAAAGTTTTTGAGAAATAGATTAAAAACAGAAACTATAGAAACAGACTTACAGGAGATAATTAAAAACTCACAATATAACTACGATTCTATGTTTGGCTATATTTCTAACTTTTCATGGTCTTTTAGAGAAGACGGAGGTTATGATTGTAGCATAAAAATTATATCTAAAGGAACTATTTTAGAATCGCTTGCAATTACTTTTGATCCATCAAATGTATACCCATCCAGTCAATTCGCAAAGTGGAATGAAGATAAAAATAAAAAAGAAAAGAAGTCCATATTCCATAAACTATTTTCAGAAATAGATAAGTTACAAGCAACAGAAGGAGAAGGAAACGTTAAGCAAATAGCTTCTAACTACTACTCCAGCTTGGCAGATACAGCAATAGCCGGATACGATTTAGTAACCGGAGATACTAATTCAGCTGTAGAACGTGCATTAGCTGTAAAAGAACGTACTGAAGAAAATATTAGCTTAGCAATAGACACAGTTTTTGGAGACTTAAGCGATTTAGCAACACAGGCATCATCTGCCCAAACTTTAGAAGGTAGGATAGCTATGGAAAATGAAGCTTTTGTGTCTAAGTTAGAAAAACTAGTTAATGGAGGAACTACTAGATACAAAAGTAAAAGGTATTCTTGGACTTCTAAGACAGGAATAGCTGGATTAGAAGAAGAAGAGCTGGTAAACCATCTTAACAAAGAATTTTCTATGTATGGTTTAAAATTTGTTGAAGGAACCTTAAATAGATCAGGAACTAGCTCAATAGATGAAGCAGGTGATAACTTAACAGCTTTTGTAGTAGATAAACCAGAACAAAGACTTTCTATAGAGAGTGATAACACTTTTAATATAGACGATAAAGCTGAAACTTTACGTCTAGTTGATTTTATTCAAGAAAATGCTGTTTTACCCGAAAGTGAACTTACACCTAAACAGAAAGAAGTAAGACAGGCGCAGGAAGAGAGAGCTCAACAAGTAAAAGACGATTTTGCAAATGCATTTTCAGAATTCGGCAGTCAAATACTTCCAGAAGGTAAAGTTGAACATATATTTACTAATGATAGCTTTCATCCAAAAACAGGAAAACATTTTCAAGAAAATTTAAATGCATTTTTAGCTTTCAAATTAAAAGATTTAGAACTAAAAGATACAGGTTGGGATAATGACGATATTAACGAATATTGGATTCCTTTATATACTATACTTGATGTATACAACAATTATGTAAGCTCAATAGATGCTACACAAGAAGCTCAAAAAGGCACTAAAACAAAAGGAAGAAAACTAACTCAATTTTACACAGGCTTTCAAGATAAAGAAACTAACTCAGTTAAGTATGAAAAAAAATTAAAATATTTAACTAATGAATATCATTTTTCAATAGACCCGTTAGTTTGTATACTTCCTAAATTACCAACATCTACAAAATTACATGACTCAGAAAATAAAGTAGTGAAATGGCCAAACGGTAAGGAATCTTACCCTATGGGAGTTGTATGGAAAAATGGATTTCATCAAAATATTGGAAAAGCACTATCTACAGGTATATTGAGAGGAGAAACAGATGATATTTTAAATATTATGGTATCTGTAGAGTATTTACAATCAGAAATAGACAAGATAGTAGATGCTTATAAAGATTCAGATCAGAATGAAAATAACGATATGGTTAGCTTAATGAAAACGGTATTAAGAGCTATGTCGGATGCTATGGGCGGAATTAATGATTTAGATTTATTTTATGATGAGCAAGACGATCTTTTTTATGTTGTAGATAGAAAAGTTACTCCAAAGGTGAAAAGTATTATTCCAACTTTATCTCTAACAGGTACTAAATCTACAATCTCAAGTTTAAGTATTGATAGTAAAATAAGTTCAAACATTGGGAATATGGTATCAATAGCAGCTCAAGGAACAGGAGGACATACAAAAGATAGTATTGGACCACTATTACAATGGAATAGAGGATTATTAGATAGACACATAATTCATAAATCTCAAAAAAATACTATTGGAGGAGAAGAAATAACAGAAAAAAGAGAAAAACCAGAAGATAGAAGACTTAAAAAATGGATTGAAGATTATTATGAGTTCTGGGAAGAATTTAATGGTGAAAATTTTGCTGATAATGGAGACTACGATAAAGGGGCAATAAGTAATATTAAAAACTACCATAAAGAATTTTGTAAAAGATGGGTAGTTGATATCTTAATACATAACGAAGAAAATCCAATCCCCGCCCCAGGAGTAATCCCAGTGGAACTATCCTTTACTTCAATGGGAATTGCAGGATTAAAAATAGGTCAAACATTTAAAATAGAAGAAGGTATTCTACCTCAAAAATACAGTACAAATTTTGGATACATTATAACAGGATTGGCACATTCTATTGATAATGGAAAGTGGACTACTGATGTTAAAACTCAATTTTACAGTTTGACTCCACCCACACCAGAAGAAGTAAAAGCAGTAGCAGAGAAGCAAGAATGCTCTACTGTAGAATACAGTGATACAAGTAAAGATAGTACTACATCAGCAGAAAAATCACAAGCAGAAGAAGCAGAAGCTACTAATATAGACTCTACAAATGTTGATTACGATGCAATTAAATCCTCAGTTACAAGTAAAGGTTATAAATGGGATGATAGAGATTTTGCTTTAAATATTGTAGGTATTAGAAACTACAATAATATTAAGGACGGTAAGTTACAATTAACAAATAAATTTGATGATATTATGACTATTTCTTGGAAAGAAAACGGAGTAAAAAAATCAGAGAAGTTTTCTTGTACAACAGATCCAGGTAGGTACTGGTTAGTAGATAATCCAAATTCAAGAGGTACAGCTATTTTAAAAGAAGGTCAACATTTAAATTCTCATGGATTTGGAACACATAAAAGAAACCCTCCTTCATACCCTGCATTAGTTCAAATTAACCCGGTTACGGTATGGAGAGATCGAAATGGAGATTCTTTTTACGATTTTACAAATCCAGAAAGAGGTAATTACGGTATTAACATACATAGAGCAAGCCCTAGCAGGAAGAGTAGACAAGTTACAAAATGGTCTGCAGGATGTCAAGTAGTAGATAAAGCTCAAAGCTTAGATAGAATTTTAGAAATAGCTAATCAAGCTAAAGATAGGGTAGGACAAAGACAGTTTACCTATACTCTTATTAATTCAAATGATTTAACAATATAATATATGTATTTACCTAAAAGCCAATACTGCTTAAAATCAATAGAAGAGTTAGGAACCTTTAATTTAAAAGTTAGTGGTAGAGAGCAAGATAAAAATAAAATAGAAAGAATAAAAAACACCTTATTTAATCAAACTACTAAGGTGGTAGTAACAAGCTTTGGCGCTATCTACAGCACTCTTGGTGTTAATTTAGAAAAAGGAGATTTCTCTAACGCAACAGAACTAATATCAGAAGATCCTACAACATCACAACCTACACTAAATACTCCTGGTAATTCAGGAAGATCTTCTAACAATAGGTTAAAGTCTATAAAATTACCTCCTACATCTAAAGATAGAGACAATGGAGTAATGAAAAGATACTTCTATAAAAACAGAGCAACAGGTAACTGTAAAGAATTAAACAGAGCTCAGTATATTAATAATATTAACTCTAGATCTAAACGTGATAAAATAGCCGCAATAGAGTGGTATATAAAAGGTCCGGTAAAAGATCAAATGATAAACGGTTATTTTTTAGAAGGAATAGAGAGCAAAAATTTAAAGTCAATAGAGTTACTTAAAAAAGAACTTCCCGGGGCAGAAAAACTTTTACTTGATCCATTGGAGTACGTAAAAAATGAAAATATTGTAGAAGCTACCCCAATATTAGATCAAGATAAAGATATAATTATACCTTCACCAGGAAAAAGGTTGTAGATACGAAAATTTTTCGTATATTATTAAAAAGGTTTTACAAGTGTTTTATATAGTAGAAGAAGAATCAAAATTATCTTCGTTAGAAGGGTTAGTTAAATTAGGTTGTTATGTAGAGGTAATTCCTGCTAATGACCTATACCATCCACGACTTAATGATACAGTTGCTGTTTATATAAGAATGATAAACAGTAAACATGGGTACATTATTCCTATTAATCATGACGAAGGACTGAACGTAGATAAGAATCGTATCTACAGTATGCTTTCTAAAGCAGGTAAACTATATACATTAAATAAAAAAAAACTGCTCTACTACTTTAATTTACAGGAAGCCATAGACATATCTCTACTCTATTCTATGGTAGAGTTTAAAAGATTAGAAATACCCGGGGATACTTCAACTATAAATTACTTCTATAATCGATACAGCGATAAGAGAGATTTAAACAGTATTATACCTATAGCTAAACTATACGAACGAAGTGAGAATATCTACGAAAGTATAAAAAAAGTAATAGATTTAGAAATACCATCAGGTTTTAATTTTTATAATAATATTGCTACTAACGTATTCTACCTACTTGAACAATCAGGAGTAGGGATACTGTATGATAGTTTTAATAGTTTATTTAAACCTAAAAATCCCATTCATAACACAGTAGATAATAAAGTTTACACAGAATATAACCTTTATAATAATACATCTAGACCAACAAACACATTCAACTCAGTAAATTTTGCAGCAATACCAAAAGCAGAAGAGTATAGAAAATGTTTTAAACCTCAGAATGATTTTTTTGTAGAATTTGACTTTGACGGGTACCATTTAAGACTTCTAGCAGAACAATTAGACTACCCTCTTACAGAAGAATCAGCACATAAACAGCTTGCTAAGTATTATTTTGGTAAGGAAGAGATAACAGAAGAGGAGTATGCTAAAGCAAAACAGATTAATTTTCATGCAATTTACGGAAAAATACCTGAAGAACATAAGAATCTAAAAATATTTAAAGAAATACAAGAATATATTGATGCTATGTGGAAAAGCTTTCAAGAAGGGGGTTATGTCTGGAATCCTCAATCAGGTAAACACTTTACTCAAGAATTAAAAGATATGAATCCAGCAAAATTAATGAATTATATGATGCAATCGTTGGAAACTTCAAATAATATCATTATATTAAAAGATATATTAAAGTACTTAAGAAATAAAAAATCTTTTATTACTTTATATACATACGATGCTATCTTATTTGACTTTAGTAAAGACGACGGTAAAGAAACTTTAGCAGATATACAGAAAATAATGGAGAGACAAGGTAAATACCCTGTTAAATTTAAATACAACACAGATTTAGTGTTATAGAACAGCACAACTATTTATATATGATAACAAACACAACAATACCTAAGTTCGATTACGACATCGAACCTTTTTTTACCAGCGAAGATATGAGTAATAAGCTGTTTTGTACTTTTTCAACAGAAGAAGACCTAGATAATGTATTAGGTAATATACAGGAAAGATACAAAATTATATATAATAAGATTTTTGTACTATATTCTAAAAGTCAAGACGAATATATGTGTACATATAATGTTGATTTTGGAAATGTAGGAGCATTTTTAGAAAATACTATATTAGTACATAGAAAAAAAGAAACCAATACACTGTATACTATTAACGCTCTTAATACTTTAATAAAAGAATTAAACGGAGGAGTTCTAGACACAAGTTACAGAATAAACTGGCCTGATTATCGCAACTGCGTATTACTTACCAAAGGTCCAGAATTAAAGAGAGTAAATACAAAGTTATATAAAATTATTGAGCTTTAGTTGGCGATTTAATTTTTTATTCCTATATTAATAATAAGTTATAATTTTAAAATTAGTTATATGGACATTAATGCTATTCGCGCTAAATTAGATGCGCTAAACAACAACGGTCAGGATAAAGAGAAAACTGACTATTCCAAGATTTTCTGGAAACCACAATTAGGAAAGCAAACAGTACGTATTGTACCTTCAGCTTTCGACCCAACTTTCCCTTTTAAGGAATTAAAATTTCATTACGGTATTGGAAAATACCCTATGGTAGCTTTATCAAACTTTGGTAAGCAAGATCCGATTGAAGAGTTTGTAAAAGAGTTAAGAAAAACCAACGATAAAGATAACTGGTCACTTTCTGGCAAAATTTCACCTAAAACTAGAATCTTTGCTCCTGTTGTAGTAAGAGGAGAAGAAGATAAAGGAGTTAGATTATGGGGTTTTGGAGTAACTATTTATAAAGCATTACTTGCTTTAGCAGAAGATGAAGATATTGGAGACTTTACCGATGTATTAAACGGATGGGATATGGTAGTAGAACAGCAACAAGGTAATCCGTACCCTGAAACAACAGTACGTATTAAACCAAAGCAAACACCTTTATCAGATAATAACGATTTAGTTGATACTTGGTTAAAAACTCAACCTAACCCGGTAGAGGTACATACTCAATACGATTATGAATTTATTAAAAAGCAGTTACAAAATTACTTAGATCCTTCTGCAGCAGAAGAAAGTAATCAAACACCTGCAACTTCAAAAGAAGACAAACTGCCAGAAAGCTTAGGTCAACAAAAAGCAGACTTTACTTTGGAAACAGCTACGGCTGGCAACAAAGATACAGTGAGCAAATTTGATGATTTATTTAACGAATAGAAATGGCAAAACAAAAAAAAGAGGTAAAAGCAGCCGCATCTGCGGCAGTCAAGAAGAGTTTTAATCTTGGAAATTTTAAGAAAAAGAAAGGATTTTCTAATGCATCTGTAAAGTTCAAAGAACAAGGATGGATTCCTTTATCAAAAGCTTTCCAAGATATTACATCTCTTCCTGGCATTCCAACAGGGCATATAACCCTACTAAGAGGACATAGTGATACAGGTAAAACAACAGCATTACTAGAAGCTGCTGTAAATGCACAAAAACTAGGAATCTTACCAGTATTTATTATATCAGAGATGAAATGGTCGTGGGACCATGCTAAGGAAATGGGCTTAAAATTTGATGAGGTTACTGATGAAAACGGTAACGTAGTAGATTACGAGGGTCATTTTCTATATGCTGATAGAGGTACATTAAATACTATTGAAGAAGTTGCCGTATATATGGCTGATCTTATGGATGAACAGGCAAAAGGAAATTTACCTTTTGATTTATGTTTTTTCTGGGACAGTATAGGTTCTATACCTTGCGATCTTTCAGTACGTTCTAATAAGAATAATAATGAATGGAATGCAGGAGCGATGTCTACTCAATTTGGTAATAATTTGAATCAAAAGATTCTATTATCTAGGAAAGAGAACTCTCCTTATACAAATACTCTGGTAGCTATTAATAAGGTATGGACTATGAAGCCTGAATCACCAATGGGACAACCTAAATTACAGAATAAAGGAGGAATGTCTATGTGGTATGATTCAACTTTAGTAATCACTTTCGGAAATATAACAAACCCTGGAACTTCTAAGATAAAAGCTATTAAAGATGGCCTACAGGTAGAATTCGCTAAACGTACAAACGTTCAAGTAGAGAAAAACCATATCGGAGGAGTACAATCCAGAGGACGTGTTGTTATGACATCACATGGGTTTATACCTGATGATAAAAGAGCTATAGATAAGTATAAAAATGAGCATAAAGAGCATTGGCTAAAATTAGTCGGTAGTATAGATTTTGACTTAATTGAAGAAGGAGACTTAGAAGAAGAATCTATAAAACCTAATATTTTAGATTAATGGCCAATTATAGTAATATACTTAATAACCTTAAAGAAACCCCGCCCCGAGAGTTGAATGATCACATTCTAGTGATTGACGCTATGAATATGTTAATTCGTAGTTTTTCATTACTCAAAGCAATGAACCCATCAGGCCATCATATAGGCGGCCTGGTCGGTTTTATGCGTTCATTAGGGTATGTAACTAGAATATTTGATCCAACGAGAGTAGTTATAGTATGGGACGGGAAAGGAGGATCTGCAAATCGTAAGAATATAGATCCAAACTATAAAGCTCAAAGAGCAACTGCTCGTATAACACATTGGGGACTTTATGATTCGAAAGCTGAAGAGCAAGAGGCCCTAATAGGGCAACTTTACAGAACACAAGATTACTTAGAATGCCTGCCAGTCCAACAGATTGGAATGGAAAAACTAGAAGCAGATGATATTATAGCGTACATAGCTCAAAAAGCTTCAACATCTAATGTTAAAAAATGTACTATTATATCATCAGATAAGGACTTTTTGCAGTTAGTTGATAAAACTATCGAAGTATATGCTCCAGTAAAGAAGAAAACATTCAATGAAAGTAATATATTCGAAGAATTAAAAGTTCTTCCTGAGAATTACAATGTTGTAAAAGCTCTTCTTGGAGATAACTCTGATAATTTAGCAGGAGTAAAAGGACTTGGAATTAAAACAATAATATCAGAATTTCCTGAACTAGTTAATACATCGGGAACAGACTTACAGTATGTTTATGATACATGTGCAAGTAAGTTAGAGGAAAAAAAATGCAAGAAAATTTTTCCTAAAATTATCACAGAGTGGGATCGTGTAGAAACTAATTATAAATTAATGAATTTACATGATTCTGTGTTGGATGATAAAGAAAAAAATCATATATTAGATATAATAAAGAGTGACATACCCAACCTACAAACAGGGGCATTTTTACATCTTTTAGATCAAGATAAGATAGAAGGGATTACAAAAAATACTGAAGGTTGGTTAGAGAACTTTAGAGGTTTAACGGTTTTTAAAAAATAAGTTATAGATGACATTAAAAGCATTGAATCAGTATGGAAAAGGATTCCAGCTGAAAGTATTGGGCTCATTGCTAACAGATAAGGGTTTTCTTCTAAACGTAAGAGACGTTCTTCAAGAAGATTACTTTGACTCAGACGCACACAAATGGATTATCAATCAGTTAGTTACGTATTTTGACAAATACCATACTACTGTAACTATGGATGTTCTTAAAGTAGAATTACAGAAAATAGAGAATGATATTCTTAAGGTAGCGTTAAAAGAAGAGTTACGTAACTCCTACCAAGCATCACAAGATGATTTAGAATACGTACAAGAAGAATTTACTACTTTTTGTAAAAATCAAGAAATGAAGCAGGCTATATTAAATTCTACTGATTTATTAAAAGCAGGGGATTTTGACGGTATTAGAAATACTATTGAAAAAGCAATGCGAGCTGGTATGGATAAAAATATAGGTCATGAATATAATAAAGATATTGAGACTAGGTATCGATCTGATTACCGTCCTACTATTCCTTCTCCTTGGCCTGTTCTTAATGATGGTATTCAAGGAGGATTTGGGCCTGGGGATTTGGCTATTGTATTTGGTAATCCTGGTGGCGGTAAGTCATGGACTATGGTGGCTATTGCTGCTCATGCTGTTAAGCTTGGGCATAAAGTCAATTATTACACTTTGGAACTCGGGGAAGACTACGTTGGTAAACGATTTGACTGCTACTTTACAGGGTACTCTATTGATGAAGTTAATAACCATCGTAAAGATGTACAAAAAGTAGTAGATAACTTAAAAGGTAAGTTAATTGTTAAAGAGTATGCACCTAAAAATGCTTCTGTAAATACAATTAAATCTCATATCCAGAAATGTATAGATATGGACCACAAGCCTGATTTAGTTATAATTGACTATGTGGATTACTTAAGAGCTCCTTCAAGAGGTAAGTCTTTTGAAAGGAAAGACGAAATTGATGATGTATTTATAGCTACTAAAGGTCTTGCAAAAGATATGAAAATACCTATATTAACTCCATCACAAGTAAATCGAATGGGTGCTAAAGATTCTGTTATAGAGGGTGACAAAGCAGCAGGTTCTTACGATAAGATGATGGTAGCAGATATTTGCTTGTCTCTATCTAGACAGAAAGAAGATAAAGTACTAGGAACTGGACGCGTTCATGTTATGAAAAATAGATACGGTCAAGATGGTATGACTTATAATGTAAAAATGGATACCAATAACGGTCATATTGAATTTGAAGGAAAAGCTGACTTAGACGAACAATTAAATTCTACACAAGGTCCTATCTTCAGTCTTTCAAGAGAAAAAATGTCAGAGCTATTTGATAAAAAGTAGAATATATATGCTATTTATGGTAACATCTCCAATAGCAGATATAGCTTTCTCTGGAGATTTTTTTTGTCTAATCTATTAATTAAAATTAAAAAATGAGTTTACTTAACGAACGTGTGGTTTATAAACCCTTTGAATATCCAAAAGCTTTCGATTTTTGGCTTAAACAACAACAAGCACATTGGTTGCATACAGAAGTTCCTATGTCACAAGACGTAACAGACTGGGCTAGTAATTTAAAAGACCATGAAAAAAATGTTATTGGAGGAATATTAAAAGGATTTGCGCAGACTGAAACCATAGTTAACGATTACTGGTCTACATTAGTCACTAAATGGTTTAGAAAACCTGAAATTATAATGATGGGAACTACATTAGGTTCAAGTGAAACAATACACGCGGAAGCATATTCATTATTAAACGAACAATTGGGGTTAGATAATTTTGCAGAGTTTTTAGAAGATGAAGCAACTATGGCAAAAATAGAAAATCTTATGGACGTAAGAGACGGACATGATGGAACTCCAAACTGGCACGATAGAGCTAAGTCATTAGCAATATTTTCTGCATTTACAGAAGGTGTTAACTTATTTTCTTCATTTGCAGTACTTTTATCATTTAAAATGAGAAACTTACTTAAAGGAGTAGGTCAAATAGTAGAATGGTCAGTTAGAGATGAATCTTTACACTCAGATGCAGGATGCTGGTTATTTAGAACCTTAATGGAAGAACACCCAGAATTTAAAACTCCTGAATTAGTAGCTGATATTGAAGAAGCAGCAAAAAATGCTTTACAGTTAGAGTTTGATTTTATAGATAAGATATTTGAAATGGGAGATTTAGAAAACCTTTCAAAGGAAGAGCTAAAGAATTTTATTCGTAATAGAGTAAATACAAAAATGAGCGATTTAGGATTAAAACCTATAGTTCCAGCTGAAGAAATCGATAAAGGAGCATTAAAGACAATGAAGTGGTTTGATGCGGTAATAGCAGGTAAGCAACATACAGACTTTTTTGCAAATCGAGTAACGAATTATGCAAAAGGGCATATGGAATGGGACGCTGCTACAATATTTTAATAAGTAAGTTATGAGTTTAATAGTTGATACTTCCTCTTGGGAAGCAGGGAAAGATTACCCTGAATGGATGAATGAAATATCATTAGCAACAATATCAAAAGGGTATTTATTAGCTGATGAAACACCAAAAAAGGCATATAGAAGAGTAGCAGATACGATTGCTAAGAGATTAGATCGTCCTGACCTAGCGAATAAATTTTTTCGCTATATGTGGAAAGGATGGTTGAACTTAGCCTCCCCTGTATTATCGAACACCGGAACCGACCGAGGATTACCGATCTCATGTTTTGGAATTGATACGCCCGATTCAATTCGAGGTATTGGATTAACCAATGCTGAACTAATGAGACTTACCTCCCTCGGCGGCGGTGTCGGTATAGGGTTGTCCCGTATTAGAGGTAGAGGAGAAAAAATCGGAACAGGAAATATGGGTCAATCAGAAGGGGTAGTTCCATGGGCTAAGATATACGATTCTACTATTATTGCTACTAATCAAGGTGCAGTTAGAAGAGGAGCAGCCTCGGTAAATTTAGACATTAATCACCCAGATATTAAAGAGTACCTTCAAATAAGAAGGCCAAAAGGAGACCCAAACAGACAGTGTCTCAACCTACATCAATGCGTTGTAGTGGATGATAGCTTTATGCAAAGATTAGAACATAGAGACCCGGAAGCTATGGGATTGTGGGTGGAAATACTAAAATCTAGAGTAGAAACTGGAGAACCTTATATTATGTATAAGGATAATGTTAATAATGACAATCCTCCTGCTTATGTAAAGAATAATTTAGATGTTACTATGACTAACATATGTTCGGAAATTACTTTACATACAGATGAAGAACATTCCTTTATTTGCTGCTTATCATCAGTAAATATTACAAAATGGCATGAATGGAAAAACACTGATTTGATAGAGACATCTATATACTTTCTAGATGGAGTATTAGAAGAATTTTTAGCTAAAACTTCTGGTAGAGATTCTTTAATAAGAGCACACCGATCGGCAAAAAAAGGAAGAGCTATAGGATTGGGAGTGTTAGGATGGCATACTTTCTTACAAAACGAAAGAATTCCTTTTACTTCTATTGCTGCAACTTCTTATACCCATCAGATATTCTCTCAGATAAAGAATCAAGCAGAAGCAGCTTCTAGAAAACTTGCAGATGAATACGGAGAGCCAGTATGGTGTAAAGGAACTGGAATGAGAAATACACATTTATTAGCAGTAGCACCAACAGTATCTAATTCTACAATATCAGGAGGAGTATCAGCCGGTATTGAACCAGTACCTGCTAACGTATATACTTTTAATTCTGCAAAAGGTACTTTTATTCGTAAGAATCCTGCGTTAGTAAGTTACTTAGAAGAAAAAGGAAGTAACACAGAAGAAGTATGGGATGATATTATGAAAGCTAGAGGCTCAGTTGCTAATTTACCTGAAGACATAATGCCTTTGCAGGATAAACAAGTATTTTTAACTTTTGCAGAAATTAATCAACTTGCATTAGTAGAACAAGCATCAGTACGTCAAAAGTATATAGATCAAACTCAATCTTTAAATTTAGCATTTGATCCAACAGATTCACCAAAATTTATAAACTTAGTTCATCAAACAGCATGGAAACTTGGAATTAAGACTCTATACTACCTCCGAACAGACTCAGTAATTAACGGAGATATAGGTTCTAGAACTTCTGAGGATTGTTTAAGCTGTGATGGGTAAATACTAAAAGTATGTTATATACATCTACGGTAATACTCCTTTTATTAAGCATAGGAGGAGTGTACTACCATTTCAAAAGAAAAATTAAAATTCTTAAATTAGAATTTGAAAATCAAAAAGCAATAATTAGAAGAGATGCAAAGAAGAGATCAGGGGCTGTACAGTGGGGTAAAACTATAGAACACTTTGTACCATTTATGTCAGAGTTTCCTGTTCCTCCAGAAGACTGTACATTTTTAGGTATGCCTATTGATTATGTTGGGTTTACAGACACCGCCAGCAAGACTAAATGTTCTGTACATTTTGTTGAAGTAAAAAGTGGAAGTTCCTTTTTGATGGGGAAACAAAAAAATATTAAAAAAGCTATAGAAGAAGGTAGAGTACATTGGCATGAAATATCTGTAGATGGAAATAACGTTAAATAGTTGGTTATACGCAGCTTTTTTCTTATATTATAGTATAATACTAAAACAGTTATATGTCAAAAAACACATCAAAACAACTTTACACTCAAACTATGGAGTGGTTAAAGTCAAGAGGAATCAAAACTTCAAACACTAACAGAAAAAAATCAAGATTTAATTCATATAAAGAAAAAGGAAGAAAATGACAAAAGTAATCAAATTTTACGCAGATTGGTGCGGACCTTGTCGTGTTTACGCTAAGACTTTTGATAAAGTATCGGAAGAATTAAAAGACACAGTAGAGTTTGTTAATATAAATGTTGAAAAAGATACAAGCGGTTTAGCAGGTGAGTACAAAGTTACTGCAATACCGACAACAGTAATTATTAAAGATGGTAAGGAAAGTATTAAAAACGGCAGATTAACAGAAGATCAGTTAAAAAGTTTTATATTGAATGAATAAGAATATACTAATAGCATTTATACTCTTTACTGTAGCTCAAGGCTTAATATGGTATCAAACTAATTCTCAATTTTTTAACGATTGGGTGAAGGAGAGACCATTACTTATGGCTTCTATGGGGGTACCTATTAGTTATATATTAATCTATGCTTCTAGGTACGTAGTAGCAGGATTTGACGGATTACTATGGCCTGGTAGGTTGATAGGGTTTTCTACCGGTATGATAATAATGGCAACATGTACGTATATTCATTTAGATGAAGGAATAACTCTTAAAACAGGAATTACATTATTACTAGCATTTATAATAGTAATGATACAGTTATATTGGAAATAAATTTTAAAAATTAAGTTATGTTAAGAAGACCAGATTCAATCCCTGCAGGGGATACAATTATTGAAGATTCAGTTATGGAACCTTTTTTTATTGCTAAATCTTCCTCAGGGGGATATACAGTTTATGAAAGAGTTATCAAAGGTGATAACAATACTCATTATATTAAGACTATATGCTACCCGGGAAATTTTAATCATGCACTAAAAGCAGTATGTAGGGAATTACTTAATAATAAAAGTAACCACTACACTTCCCTTAAAGAGTATATTAATGAGTGGAAAGTAATACAAGAGAAAATATCATCTTTTACAAATATAGATTAATATGTCAGTTCCTATAGATATTTTTTATTGGAGAGTTGAAGTTGATGGAGAAGAGTGGATTGTAGATGGTAAAGAAATTAAAGAAGTAATTAGAAAAGTATTAGCAGAGGAACCATCAGCAGAGATAGATTTAATAGAAAAAACAGATATAAGTAAAGTTGTATTTTAATAATATTTTTACTATATTTAATTAACATTTTAGCGTTAGCCTATACGCGAAATACCTGGCAAATTTTAAATAAGTGAATTATGGCACATTGTGTAGTAAGTTTAAGTGGTGGAATGGATAGCAGCACCCTATTGTTAAGAGCTATCGAGAAGTACGATACTGTAACAGGTATCTCATTTGACTATGGTCAAAAACACAGAGTAGAGCTAGAGAGAGCTCAATCATTAATTGATTACCTTGCAAGTAAAGGTCACAAAGTAAATTACCGTCAAATTAAATTAGACGGATTAGTTGATCTATTAGACTCAGCTTTAGTTTCAGGTGGAGATGATGTACCAGAAGGGCATTACGAACAAGATAATATGAAAGAAACAGTTGTTCCTAACAGAAATAAAATGTTTGCTTCCATTACTCAAGCAGTTGCATTATCCGTAGCAAATAGAACAGAAGATGTTTGTGATATTGCTTTAGGTATTCACGCTGGTGACCATGCAGTTTATCCTGATTGTAGACAAGAATTTAGAGATGCAGATGATGCAGCTTTTAGAATTGGAAATTGGGATGCGGAGAGAGTAGGTTACTTTACACCTTATTTAAATACTGATAAATTTGGTATTTTACAAGATGGAGAAATTTTATGTGCAAAGCTAAAAATTGATTTTGATGAAGTTTATAAAAGAACGAATACTTCTTATAAGCCTTATCCTTCGGGAAATAGTGATTATAAGTCTGCTTCTAGTGTTGAGAGGATTGAGGCTTTTATTGCTCTTGGCAGAAAAGATCCCGTACAGTATGAGGATGAAACTGGAGAAGTTGATTACGAAGTAGCAAAAGCACACGTTGAAAAGGTTTTAGCTGACTATGTATAAGTTAATGTTAAATAAACAATAGTTAAATATGGCCACAACTGAACAGCAAAACGGTAACCCCTGTACTAACGAAACTAGAAATACTTTCAACAGAAGAGTATCTAAGTACAGTATGTTAGGGAAAACCAAAAAAGTACAATGGAGCGATAGAAGAAGACATCGCAACATTTAAAAAACATGCCGAGTACCTCAGTAGGTAGAGGATTTTGACTTAACCTAACGCATAATAGAATACGATCGTGAAAAGCAATAGGGTCAGAAAAGACAGGGGTTCGAGTCCCCTCTCGGTTAACTAATTTTAATTAAAATGAATAGAAAAGAAAGAGTAGAAAAAGATTCATTAGCAGCATTAGGTATAATAGCTATAGTACTTTTTATTATTATAGGGCTAAGCTCAATTATAAGGTTGTAAATAAAGTTTATGTTAATATGAAAAAAGGTTTTATAATTTTAATAGTAACTATTTCTTTTTTATTAGTTAGTTACTCTTCGTATAAAAAGCCACGACCAGTAGTAACTCCTTTGTTAATAGAATTAGAACCTATTACTATAAGTAAACCTACTCTAAAGTACGAGAAGCTTATAGAAGCATTAATACAGGTAGAAAGTGAAGGAATAGAGTATATACACGGAGACATAGGGCTAAAAGAAGGTCCATCAGTCGGGGTACTACAGATTCGTCCTATTATGGTAAGAGAAGTAAACAGGATACTTCGTATTAAAAAAATCAATAAAAAATTTAAACTTAAAGATCGTTACAGTAGAAAAAAATCTATTGAGATGTTTAATATATGGAGAATGTTTTACCACCCTGATGGTAATTTTGAAAAAATATCTAGAACATGGAATGGAGGACCTAAAGGATACCTTAAAAAGTCTACTGTTGGATATTGGATGGAAGTACAAAATGAACTAAGCTTAATAAATGATAAAAGAAACTAAACATCTAGTTGTAATAGGACATCCTGACCAAAAGTCATTTTGTTATAATGGTATTTTTAAAACTATTGTAAGACAAATGAAGAGGTATAAATCAAATTATAGAGTTATAGATTTGTACGAGGATAAGCTTCACAGAGACAAAAAAGAGCTAATAAAGAAGTATAAAGAATTAGTTGTTTGGTCAACTCATATTTACTTTGTATCTCCTGTTTGGTGGTTTAGATTGACTCCTAAATTAGAGATGTTTTTTGACGAAGTATTTACACCTGGATTTGCTTATAAATTTATTCCTTTAATAGGAAAATATGCTTACCCCAAACCGTTTTTCAAAAATAAAAAAGTAAGAACTTACATTACTCACGGAGCCCCGAAATTACCGGTAATAACATTATACCTTAACTCAGTTAAATTAAGGTTAGTAATGGGGGTTTATACTTTTGTATTTGGTTGGAACTTAAACAGGTGGACTAAAACTAAACAGTTCTGGTCAGTTCCATTTGTAACAAATAATAAACGTATAAAGTATTTAAGAGTAGTAAAAGAAGATATTAGGAAAGATTTAGGGTTATGATAGGTAAGAAGAAATTATGGAATTTCTATCTTAGAAATTTAGTTAGAGATAGGCGGCTTACACCTTTAGAGAGACTAGGTAGTAGAGTAGGGTATATGGGAGTAGGATTTCTAATAGGAGGACAATGGACAGTAAGTCCTATTTTATTTATTCTAGGATTTATCTGCGTATTAATACAGGTTTCTATTAGGAAGCAATGGAACTTAGTAGCTCTGCAGTTAAACGGGCTAGTAGCTTGGACAATTCATTTTATAAAATCACTGTTATGATTATTTCAATAGTAATAATATATTTAAGTACCTTAGTTGGAGGAGTTATTTTATATAAAAAATACAAGTTTTTAAAAGATAATTTAAATAAAGAACATTTAGTTTCTACAAGAGATGATTTAAATAAAGTTCATAAACAGTATAATTATATTCTGGAAACTTTAAAAGAATATAAAAAAGTATATAGCGAAACTAGGAGATACGTAGTAAATGCAACTATAGAGTTAGAACAAAGGCCAGAAGAAGTTAGAAAGGAACTTCTAGGTAAACTAAAAGATAAAGATAGGGAGATAAAAATTATTACTAGTCGAGTAAGCCACTTGAAAGAATCAGTAGAGAGAGAGAATAGATTTCTAATTCAAAGCGTACGTAAATTAGAAGATACGACAGTTAGGAAAAGTAATTCTAATATTAGATATTAAATTTACTATTTATAACTAAAGGTAAAGTATTATGATAATAAAGTCATTAGATGAATTAACTTGGAAGCAATTTTCTGAATTAGAGGAATATAAAGATAAACCTCTAAATGAAGTTAAGTTAGCATATAATAACTACTTAGTAAACCTGCAATCTTATAGGAATTTATATTTAAATTTTCAAAATAAAGGTAGAGCTTTAAACAACATCAAATTACCTTGCTCTAAAGGTATAGATGTAGCGGTTGTATTAGACATTACAACAAATGCTCCTTCTATGGTTAGTAGAATTGAGGATATGAAAACCGACCTAACCGCTTTTGTATCCATAGTGGATAGTAGATCAGGAGGAAATTACAGGATGGGTTTAGTTTTATTTGATGAGATAAATTCAAGTGCAACTGCAAACTATGCTACTGTAGGTACATATACATCACTCCCTGCATCTCAAAGAGAGATAAATACGAATACAGAGAATAAGGTATCTCAGCTATACACTTCTTTAGTACCTTTTAGTTCTAATAATGGATCTACTTTTATTACACAATTCAATAAACTTAACACATTAGATTTTCCATTAGGTTCAGGAGAAGATATAAACGAACCAGGAGATATAGCAGTAAAGAAAGTAGTAGAAGAAGACTTTGTTGGAGCTTTTAGAGACGGGGTAGTAAAGTATATAATTTTAATTACCAACACTAAACCTTCAGGAGATGATGATGATGGACCAGTTCCTAATGCAGAAGATGTGGATATACTAGCAACATCTAATACAGCAGCTGCAAAAGATATTCAAATATCCCTTATATCTACTACAGTAGCAGCAAGTAATCCAGCATATGGACAATTTCCTTCTGTAACTAACGGACTATATTTCACAGATCCGTCACAAAATTCTTTCTTCTCATTAGACCAAACTATTGAAGATTTATGTACAACACAAAATCCTTAGCAAATAGTTGCCTCTTAAAAATAAAATTACTATATTTATTTTAATATTAACAGTGTCGTAGCACCACTATAAAAACACAAGTATGCAAGAAGAAATACACAAAGAGTTATGGGATAGAGATGAAAGAGAAATTCATCAAATCCAAGAAGGGATCTCAATAAACGGACAAAAAGTCCCAGATCCAAAATTACATCAAAGAATTTCATTTATTAAATCAGCAATTCGTTTAGGGGCCTGCGCCTTTGGATTTTTCGGTATGTTTGAAATAGGATTTATTGGACTATTTTTAGCTGAAATAGTTGGAATTGGTGAAGAATTAGTTTAAATTATAGATATGGGTAAATTTACATCAACAAAAGTATTTGACGGATTCTCTACAGTTTTTCGTCAATGGAAGGCAGAAGATACACACTGCCGATTCTTACATGGATACGGAACTTCAGTTAAAGTATGGTTTGAAGGAGAATTAGATGAGCGCAATTGGGTTTGGGATTTCGGAGGAATGAAAAGAGCAAAAGGAACTATCGACGGATTTAATCCTAAGGAATGGTTTGATTGGTTACTTGACCACACTTTTTTAGTAGCAGAGGATGATCCTTTTAAAGATTCTTTTCTAAAAATGCATGAAGCAGGAGTAGCTCAAGTAAGAGTAGTTCCTGCAACAGGAGCAGAAAAGTTTGCAGAATTTATATTTCTAAAATTAAATCATTTCATTGATAAAGAAACTGAGGGTAGAGTAAAAGTAATTAAAGTAGAGTTTAGAGAACATCAAAAAAATAGTGCAATTTATGAAGCTTAAAAGAATTGAAGATTACAAGAAAGTACTTCCAATAGTAGAAGTATATACGGCAGTACAGTCAGAAGGCTCCAGACAAGGGTACCCTACTATTGTTGTAAGAACATCAGGTTGTACTCATAGATGTTATTTTGGAGAAGGAGGATGGTGTGATAGCTGGTATACCAGTATACATCCAGAAAAAGGAACGTTTTGCTTCCAGGATATTATGGATATGTACGAAGCAAATCCGCATATAAAAGAAATGATGCTTACTGGAGGTTCACCTACTATGCACCCAGCCTTAGTTAACGAATTAACACACTTTGCAAATGAAAAAAACATCTTTATTACTATTGAGACTGAGGGATCTCATTTTCTTAGGACCGATTATCCTATTAACTTACTTAGTATTAGCCCTAAGTATAGTAATAGTATCCCCGTTGTTGGTGTTGAAACACCTCAGGGAGCTATAACAGACGAAAGAATGATAAAACGCCATAATAAATTTAGGCTTAATATTGACGCTATATCAGATTCTATCATATACCATAAAGATTTTCATTTAAAACCAGTATTAGATAAAGAGTTGTCTATGATAAGTGAGGTAGAAGAATTTGTAGATAGACTATGTCAACTTTTACATGAAAAAGGATTTGGAGATGCTGACTACGGTACAGATGTTAGACCAATGGATATATCAGATATTAAAAAATGGATTCAAGGTAAGATATGGGCAATGCCTGCTGGGGATACTAGAGAAAGTTTAAAAGAATCATACCCAGTAGTTATGGATTTTGTTAGAGATAAAGGCTGGAGATTTACTGGACGTGCTCATATTATGGCTTTTGATACTGAACGTTGTGTCTAAAGAAGAAGCATTAACAGTATTAGAGACCATAATGGAAAACATTAACATATGTTGTGCAGTAACTATGGAACCAGACGACGTTTTAGTATTATGTGATAAATTAAAAGAATATATAGAAAATGATAAAATTTAAAGAATTAATAGAAACATCAGGTCCAGAAAAAATGGATAGGATAGTAACTATCGAAGGACATCCAGTATGGGACTATAAAATAGGAGGAGATAAGACTGTGTTTTTAATCTCCGAAGATCCTTGGGAAGGTGTTGACGAAGAGTACGTAACATTAAAAGAGATAAGAAAGTATATTGTTGATAACTTTATTCCTTTTGATATTGTGGAATTTAGAACAGAAGCAGATAGAGAATTATTAAAATCATATAAATGGGAAGAAAATCAATTAAATTTATCTCACTATTAATATTAATTCCTTTTATAGGATTTAGTCAAGTAGTAGAAATAGAAACAAAAATTTACAAAGTTGTTTACGATCAAGATTTAGAACAACCCTTAAAAGTAACATACACAGTTGAATGCCCCAGAGGAGAAGCGGACAGAGCAGGAATGGATTTCAGAACTGTTCCAAACATCCATACATCGGATAATCAAGATTACTCAAATAACGTATGGGATAAAGGACATTTAGCACCAGCAGCAGCTTTTAGTTGTACTAAAGAAATGCTAAAAGAGACTTTCCTTTTCTTTAATTGTGCACTTCAGCATGAAAGCCTAAATAGAGGTGTATGGAATAGGTTAGAACAATTTGAAAGAAATCTTGCTAATTTCTATAACGTTGATGTAGAGATAAAAGTAGTCTTTGACGCAAAAGTAAAAAGAGTTCCTTCAGGAGCAGCAATACCTAAAGAGTTTATAAAAATTATTAAATTTAATGATAAGGAATTGACTTTTATTTTTCCTAATAAAAATACTTCAGGAACAGATTGGATGGATTATTTAAAAAAGTAAGTTATGACAAACAAGGAATTCATAGATTGGATTAAAGGGTATGTAGACGGAGTACACCCTTATTCTGCCTCCCCAAAACAATGGCAGCATTTAAAAGAGAAAGTAAAGAGTATTAATAAAGGTTCTGAGAGGTATGAAGTTGACAGTACCTACTGGACTACAAACATATCGTAAGAATGGCAAAAAAAGTAAGATACGATTGGGATTGGATCGACAAGCAGATTGACTCAATTGGAGAAAAATTAGAATCAATAGATAAACCTCAATTTATTACAGGAGTACCTAGAGGAGGGTTAATACCGGCAGTACTTATGTCTCACAAATTTGAGATTCCTTTCATAGGATTAGAAGCAGCAAAAACATTACCAGGAGATTTGAAAAAAAAGGTACTTGTTGTAGACGATATAGCAGATTCTGGGAATACTTTAGCACAAATTCAGAGACATAATTTTCTAACTGCTACTTTAGCTAGAAGATATTCATCTTCATTTAATCCACTTTTTGTAGGAATAGATATTAAAGATGACCATTGGCTGGTATTTCCTTGGGAAAGATTATCAGCAAATTCAATACAGGATTATTTGGATAATTAAAATAAATTACTTATATTACATAAGTATGTGTCGTAGAACCACAATAAAACAAAAATTAAATTATGCCTAAAAAGTTTATAGAAGGAACAGAATTAGTAAAAGCCGGATTCGCTAACGGTATTTCAACTCAATTAGCAGAGAAACAAAAAGTAGAAGGACCAGAAGCTAGACTTACTGATCATGAAAAGCAAGTTATTATAGAAAGAGCAGCTCAAGCTTATGCTGACTTTTTAACTGCTTTAGGATGCGATTACAAAGAAGATCCTAACTCAGCAGATACTCCTTTTAGAGTAGCTAAAGCTTACGTTAATGATTTATGGGCCGGAAGATATAGTCCTCTAGATAAAATTACAGCATTTCCTTCAGACGGGTATGACGGTATAGTACAAGAGAGTAACATACCTGTAACGTCTATGTGTTCTCACCATCATCAAGCTATTAGAGGTACAGTAAGTATTGCTTATATAGCTTCAGAAGACGGTAAGGTAGTAGGGCTATCTAAACTAAATAGAATAGTAGAACAATTCGGTAGAAGAGGAGCTATTCAAGAGCAGTTAACTGTAGCTATTCATAATGCAGTAGATAAGATATGTGAAGGTAATTTAGGAGTAGCGGTACAGGTTAATGCAACTCATGCATGTGTATCCTGTAGAGGAGTTAAGCATGGAGGAGCTTCTATGCAGACAGCTAAACTTACTGGAGCCTTTTTAGACGAACCATCAGCTAAAGCTGAGTTTTATAAAAATATAGAATTAGCAGAAAAATGCAGTCATTAGAAGAAAATAATAACGATTTTGAAAATGATCCTGATTGGTTAGAGTTTTTAGAACATGCTGATAAACCAGGGCCTTGGTCTGAAGAAGATGATAAGATTCATACTATAGGAGGGCTATCAAACGATAAAGAAGGATCGTTTATGAAGTTTCAAAATAAGATTAAAAATAAAGAGAAGATGAGTAAACAATTATCACTATTTGAAGAGGAAGAGTTACCTGTTTGGGTAAACGGAGTACCCTTTGTTGATGAAGTAGAGACATTTAATGCTACTTTCGGTAAACCTAACAATTATGAACCAACAATACCAGAGAAAAAAGAATGGCAATTTGTATACGACTTTATACTCGAAGAATTGGAGGAATATAGACAAGCTTGCGAAAACGGAGACATCGTGGAAGTTTTGGATGCTTTGTGTGATATTACTTATGTTTCCCTTGGGAACGGTGTTATGTTACACGGTCTTAAGAATCAGATATGGCCAGCATATCAAGAGGTACAAGCAAGCAATATGTCAAAGTCTTGCTCTACTGAAGAAGAAGCCATACAGACTGTCTCCATACGAGCTAAAGAGCAGGGTGAGCCGTGTCATTATGAAGAAGTTAATGATAGGTACATCGTATATAGATCAAGAGATAGAAAAGTAATGAAGTCTGTAAATTACTTTAGACCTAATTTAAAAAAATTCTTTTAATGGCAATAAAACTAGAAGAACATAAGGTTTACGTAGATAGTCATAAAATGGAAATGGTGCCGTTAACTGTAGCAATAGAAGCAGTAAATCAAGCATTAAATCCAGATATAGAAAAGTACACAGAAGAGCTAGAAAATGCTATGGAAGAATTACGTAACTCCTTAAATAATATTAGTATAGATGATTAAAATAGCTCACGAAAGCCCAAAAAGTATTTTTAGCGATGTACAAAAATATACAGACTACGATTATGCTCTAGTACATTTATTTGAGGAAGATAAAGAATACTTAAATCAATTTAAAGAAGCAGTATCAAAAGGAAGAGAAGTTATATTAGATAATTCTATCTTTGAATTAGAGGAAGCATTTGATGCAGATAAATTCGCTCACTGGATTAATGAATTAAGACCTACATGGTATATAGTCCCTGATGTACTAGAAGATGCTAAAAAAACTATGAGTCAAATGGCTAGCTGGAATATGCACTATTCGGATGTAGTTTTTGGCAAAAAAATAGGAGTAGTTCAAGGTAAGACCTATAAACAAATAGTTGCATGTTATGAATATATGGATAAAATAGCTGATGTAGATATGATAGCTATATCATTTGATTATTCGTACTATACAAAGACGGTTCCTCATCCTAATAAATACGTTAGCTGGATGCTAGGACGTATAAAGCTACTTGGAGATTTAGTTAAAGACGGAATTATAAATGAAAATAAACCTCATCATTTACTTGGATGCGGCTTACCACAAGAGTTTTCCTACTATTCTCAATACCCTTGGATATACTCTTTAGATACTAGTAATCCAGTTGTACATGGAATAAAAGGCATTAAATATAACTCAGACGGATTATGGTCTAAAGAAAGTCAAAAGTTGTTTGAACTGATTAATTACGAGGTAGGGGATACAAATTTAATTTTAGGAAACATTCATAAATTTAGATGGTTAGCAAATGGCAGTAGAGAGTTATAAAATAGGAGATAAAGTAAAATTTAAGTTTATTGGCAGGCTTCAAGTAGGTATAATAGAAGATATAAAAGAAGGAGTTCAGGTGGATATCTGTAAAGAAAAAATTAGATTTGATATTAAAGACGGTAAATATACTTACCCAGTTGGTTTGGAAAATATTATAGAAAAAATAAAATGAATAAACCTTGGATAGCATTTTTTAGTCAGACAGGGTCTGAGATTGTTAGTATTGCTAAAGCTCTTAATAGATGGCCAGATGTTATAGTAACTAATGAAAGACCTTCTAAACTTAGAACTATTAATTCAGCATTATTAGAACAGGATTTATTAGTTACAACTAGTAATAAACCTACAGAAACTGAATTATCTGAGTTACTTGAATACTACGATTCTCCAATAATAACTCTTCATGGATGGTTGAGAATAATGCCTCCTAAAATTTGTGAAAGTTATAATATATTTAACGGACATCCTGGCCTTATAACAGAATACCCAGAATTAAAAGGTAAAGATCCTCAAATGAGAGCTTTAAAAGAAGGGTACCCAGTAATGGGTTGTGTACTTCATAAAGTAGTTGCAGGAGTAGACGAAGGGAAAATCTTAGCAGAAGAAAGATTTAATGCTTTTAATATTAACGAAGAAGAAATGTGGATAGCTACTAGAGATAGATCTCTTTACCTATGGGTTAAATTTCTTGAGAAAGCTTTAATATGACAGAAAAAGAGCACCTACTTGTACTCCTTATAGAAGAATGCGTAGAAGTATCTCAAAGAGCAACTAAGATACTTAGATTTGGCTTTAATGATCCTACAGGTACAGAACCTGATCAGCCGTATAATAATGAAGAAAGGCTTATACAAGAGATTAACGATTTAGAAGCGGTTATAGATTTACTATTTCAAGATAAACCATTTTATAAATCACCTTTGCTTCAAAATAGAAAGAAAGAAAAAATAAAAAAATATTCTGAACTTTCAAAAAAATTAGGTTTATTAAATTAATTTTCGTATATTAAATATAAAGGTTATTAGATGATTAAAAGAATAGCACTAGTAGGAGCTAGTAGTACGGGTAAGACTACTGTTTATGAACTACTTAAAAATAAATTACCTAAATACGAATTCGTAAACGAATCCACTAGAACTGTAGGTAGTTACGGATTTCCTATTAATGAAGAAGGAACTTGTGCTACTCAGTTAGCTATCAGTAGTTTTCATTTAGAGGCTTTACTTCAACCTTATAACTTAGTATTAGATAGATGTTATATGGATGTAGTAGTTTATACTAAATTTATGAAAGGAGTAACTTCACATACTTACAATTATATAGAAGATACTTGGAATAGAGTAAAAAATGAATATACTCATTATATTTACTTTCCTATTGAATTTGCTTCTGTAGATGATGGAGTAAGAAGTATAAGTGAAGAATGGAGAAAAGAAGTAGATGAAGAGTTTAGAGATGTATTAGATGGAGTACGTCAACCTTATTTAACTATAACTGGTTCTCCTATGCAAAGAGTAGAACAAATAATGAAATTTATAAATTAAAATTATGTCAGACGTTAAAAATTATCAAGAAGTAGTAGAAATCGCTTCTAAACATTTAGGGAAAGTAGGAGGAGATGGGTACAAAGATACCTACGCTCCAGAATTATTAGTTAAGGTACCCAGGTACTTAAACAGAGAAGGTTATGGATTAACCTCAGATAGCTTTGTAGGAGTAGACACTTGGAATTGCTATGAAGTATCAGCTATCACAACTAAGGGACTACCAGTAGCAGGTATGTTAAAAATTGTATGTCCTTCAGATAGTGAATATCACGTAGAATCTAAGTCAATTAAACTATACTTAAATTCATTTAATATGACACGTATAGGAGATAACTCAGCAGACTGTATGGCAGTTATAGAAGCAAGAGTAAAGAGAGATTTAGATGAGCTACTAGAAACTAACACAACTGTATCTTTCTACTCTTCAGAAGAAGATGGAAAAGCCTTTTCCTTTGAAGGATATACAGATCTTGGAGACATAGTAGATTTAGATCAAATAGATTTCACAGCGTTTAAATCAGATTCTTCTCAACTTTTAATCGAAGATAACTCAGACGATCCTATCGAAGTTAAGCTTAAATCTAATCTACTTAGATCAAATTGTAGAGTAACAAATCAACCAGATTGGGGAGATGTATTTATTAGAATAAATGGTAGAGATGTACCTGCAGTAGATGCTTTAGCAAAGTATATTGTATCTCATAGAACTGTAAGTCATTTTCATGAAGAGATATGTGAAATGGTATTCAAGCACCTAATGGATGCCTATAAGCCAGAACAGTTAATGGTAGCATGTTTATATACTAGAAGAGGAGGATTGGATATTAATCCTGTGAGAGCTACTCATCAAAGCTTGATACCAGACTTTTTTACAAAGCCAGATTTAAGAATTGCTAAAACCTTAAGACAGTAGTATGGAAAATATAAAGTTGCAAATGGAGTTAGAAGAGTTAAAATATGGAGGTAAGTCTCCCTTAGATGCAACAACTTCACTTTATGATTATTTAGGCCAAGCAGCAGGACCTGCATTAGGAAAAGATGTATATAATGTAGCGTTAAAATCTAAAGAACCTGTTGCTACTAGAGAAGTAAGTACTACTTACTACAAGGGTAAGGTAATGTTATACCGGTATGAATTTTTAAAAGAGTATTTTGATGCAAAAAGAAATAGTTGAAAATAGTAAATTAATTGCTGTAAGGGTACCGCCTGGAGATAACTGGGAGCTTGTTATTGATAAAGAGGCAGTGATTGAAGGATTGGTACAAACACTTACCCAATATATGAGGAAGACTAAATTTAAAGGTCACTACAGATTAGAACCACTGAATGGGAAACTATTTGCTATAGTTGAAGAAGAAATAAACCTTCCAGAACCAGAACCTGAAGTATGGGATTTATATGGAGAATATTAAAGATTTAAGTTGCTTAATTGCAACTTTTTTCTTATATTAAAGTATAAAATAGGTTATATGAAAACAGCTAAATATTGGCAAGAAAAAGGTTTTGAAAAGATTGCTTGTATATACACTAGTGATAGATTAAAACAAGGTGTAGATGTAGAATTCACAATTAAAAAAGAAGATTGGAATAAACATCCTGGCGTTTATTTAATATGCTCTCTAGAAGAAGAGCTACTTAAAATAGGTCAATCAGCAAATCTATACCATAGAATTAACACTCAGTATAAGTGTGTAAGTAACTTAGGTAATAATAGAATTAGAGCTGAAATAAAAGATAAGTACGGTAAGGTACTTATATATGCTTTAAAAACACCTAAAGAAAAATTTTCTTTACTGAATTATTCTTTCTATATTAATTATCAGAAAGGTTTAGAAGAAGCTATGCTTCATGATTATTACAATAAGGTTGGTGATGTACCAGCACTTAATATGCAACGAAATTAATAATAGGTTATATATGCAAATAGAAAAAAAATACTACACAGTTAGAGATTCTGAAACTTTAAAACTAATGTTTCAACATATAGAAGAGTCAGAAGTTATTGCAATAGATACGGAAACTACTTCTTTAAATATGAGAAAAGGTAAGATCGTAGGATGGTCTATATCTGGAGCAGAGGGAGTAGGGTTCTACCTTCCTACTTTAGTATGGAATTTTGAAAAAAATATACTACAGCCGCAAATTATTGACGGTACATCCGCAGAAGTTATTTCTAAGAACTTGCTTAAAATGCTTAAAGGTAAGAAGCTAGTAATGCATAATGCTTCGTTTGACTGTAGGTTTATTAAGAACTACTTTGGTGTAGATTTACTAGAAGATCTTTGGGTAGAGACGTTGCTCCTCGTTCATACAGTACAAGAAGAAGGTGCCGGTATGGGAGTGTTTGGATTAAAACCTCTAGCAATCTCAGTGCAAGAGCATATTGGTTTAGACGTAGAAAAAGCAGCTAATGAAGAGCAAATAGAATTAAAGGACTCTATTAAAGCTAATGGAGGAGAAGTAACTAAAACTAACTTTGAGATATATAAAGCAGATCTAGATATACTTTCTAAATACGCATCAGCAGATACAGATTTAACTTTACGTTTATGTAACTATTTCTTAACTAAGCTAAAAGAAGAAAACTTAGAAAAGTTCTTCTTTGAAGAGGAAGTAATGCCGATTTATAAAGAGGTTACTATCCCTATGGAGGAATACGGAGTAGATTTAGATATGGACCTTCTTCATAAAACTCATGATAATATTGTAAAAGATTTAGAAGAGAATAAAGAGATTGTAATGAAAAGCCTATTAGCTACTTCAGAGGCTAAAAAATGGGTTATGAATACAGCTTTCGATAACTTCCCTCCTAATCATAAAGGAAGTTGGGCTCAAATGCTTGCTCAAAGGTACTCCTTAGCGTTACCTAAATCAGAAAAAACCGGTAAGTATTCTCTTACTCAAAAGAATATAGAAGAACTAGAAGATAGTCCAGCTAAACAGTTTCTATTGACTGGTGATAATTCTGTTTTAGAGGAGTTAGAAATAGCTAGAATTTCTATGGCTTTATGGAAAGATAAAAACGATGGAGAATATATAAATATTCAATCAAAAAAGCACTTAGGAGAAATAGTTTTTAACTATATGGGTATAAAAGCTAAGAGTAAGACGAGAAAAGGTCAAGCTCAATTTGATATGGATATGTTAGAGTCTCTTGCTAAAACTTATGCTTGGGCAGAGAATTTACGTATTTACAATAAGCTACTAAAGATCAAATCTACTTATATAGATAGATTCATAGATAATAGCGAAGACGGTAGGTACTATTTCTACTTCAAGCAACATGGAACTGTATCAGGCCGATACGGCTCAGATGCACAACAGCTTCCTAAACCTAAAGAAGAAGGAGAAGATGCTCCTATTATTGTTAACTATACTAATATAGTTAGAGCATTCCTAATTGCAGGTAGCGGTAGAAAAGTAATAGACTCGGATTACGAATCGCTTGAACCTCATTGTTTTGCGTCTGTAACTGGAGATGAAAAACTTCAAGATATTTTTAATAACGGTTGGGATTTCTACTCTACTGTTGCAATACAAACTGAAGAACTAAAAGGAGTATCCCCAGATAAAAAAGCAGATAACTACCTTAAAAAGGTTGATCCTGTTAAGCGAAACCAGGCAAAAGCATATTCGTTAGGTATTGCTTACGGTATGGAGGCGTATGCTCTTGGTATGACTTTAGGTATCCCTACAAAAGAAGCAGAGAAACTAGTAGCAGGATATTTAGATGGATTTCCTGATCTTAAAAAATGGAGAGAAGATTCTAGACTACAAGTTAAAGCTCATGGGTATATTAAAAACTATGTAGGTCGTATAAGACATTTACCTAAAGTCACTAAAATATATGAGAAGTTTGGAGAGCGAATAATGGACTGGAGATTTAGAAACCAATTATCTGATCAATACGGTAAAGATCAAGTACTTCAAGTATATAGAGATTATCGAAACGGTTTAAATAACTGTTTAAATTTTCAACTTCAGTCATTAGCAGCATCTGTAGTAAACAGAGCAGCATTGAAGATTAACCGTAAAGCTAAGGAGATGAATATAGATGCAATAGTTCAAGCTCAAGTTCATGATCAACTTATAATTAATATTAAAGAAGATCAAGCAAAAGAATTCGCACCTATAGTTCAACACATAATGGAGACTAATCTAGTATTACCTGGAGTGACTTTAAAAGCACCACCTGAAATAGCAGATAACTGGAAAGAAGGTCATTAAAAAAAGAAAATTAACACTATTTATAATAAAGGAAATTGACCCTAGAGCAATTTTATTTTTATATTAATCAGACGATCTTAGGACGTCACAAATTTTAAATGATATGAGTACATTATTTTATGAACGTACACCGTTCGACATTTTAGTTAGAAATTTTTTTCAAGACGCCGGCAACTACCTTCCGCTGGCAGAAACCAAAGTTCCTCACCCAGTAGACATATACACAAACGAAAAAGGACTCTTTTTCGAAGTGGCTTGTACAGGGATCTCAAAAGAGGATCTTAAAATCGAAACCCAAGATAATATCTTACGAATTAATTACGATAAGAGTAAAGACGCAGGATGCTGTGAAGTAAACGATTGTGATTATATTCATAAAGGTATAGCTAGACGATCTTTTAACTTAGGCTGGAAGATTGATAGTAAATTTGAACTAAGTAAGGCAGATGCTGAATTTAAAGATGGTTTACTAAAAATTGCTATTCCATTTACAAAAGGATCAGAATTAAAAACTCTGAAAATCAAATAGGTTTTAACCGCTCTAGGGTTTGATTTTCGAATTATAGTTCGTATATTAATTAATAAATAAAAAAGTTATAAATGAGTAAAACACTTATTCCACAAAATGATCGTGTAATCCTAAAGCCTATTGAGGAAGGAGAGCAAATGTACGGTAATATAGTAATTCCTGATATGGGTAAAGAAAAGCCGGAAATGGGCGAAGTAGTATCCATCGGCCCAGGTAGACAATCAGAATTCGGCCAGTTTATAAGAGTAAATGCTAAAGTAGGAGATATTGTTCTAGTACCTAAGATAGGAACTTTACGCATTGATTTTGAAGGAGACGAATTTTATATTGTACAGGACAGAGAAATATTAGCAACAGTAAAAGAAAACACAGATGGATAAAAAAATAGTATTCTCCTCAGAAGCAAGAGTAGCACTTCTAGAAGGAGTAAATAAATTAGCAGACGCAGTTGTAGCAACCCTTGGACCTGCTGGCCGTAATGCCATTATTGAACAAGATATGGGTAACCCAGTATCTACTAAAGATGGGGTAACTGTAGCAAAATCTATCGACTTAGAAGATAGAGTACAAAATATAGGAGCACAATTAGTTAAACAAGCTTCTATTAAAACTGCAGAACAGGCAGGAGATGGAACAACAACGTCTACTTTACTTGCAAGAGAAATGTATAAGCAAGGTTTAGAAGTAATGACTAAAGGAGCTAATGCCGTAGATGTTAAAAGAGGTATAGATGAAGCAGTTAAAAAAGTAGTAGAATATTTAGAAAATAGTTTATCAAAAGAAATAACGGACGAAGAACAGTTAAAACAAGTCGCCACAATTTCAGCTAATAATGACACAGAAGTAGGTGAGTTAATTTCCACAGCCATGGATAAGGTAGGCAGAGATGGAGTTGTAACTATTGAAGAGTCTAGAACAGGAGAAACATATTTGGAAACAGTAGAAGGAATGCAATTTAGCAGAGGTTATAAGTCTCCTTACTTTGTAACAGATAACAACTCTATGCAAGCTGTTCTTCGAGATCCGTTAATTTTAATCACAGATAAGAGATTAAATCAAGTAAAAGAACTACTACCTATCTTAGAAGCAGTCTCTCAGCAGAACAAATCACTCTTAGTTATAGCAGATGATATAGATGGAGAAGCATTATCTACTTTAGTAGTAAATAAGATGCGAGGAATTTTACAAGCAGTAGCAGTTAAAGCACCTGAATTTGGTGATCGTAAGAAAGGTATTTTAGAAGATATTGCTACCTTAACAGGAGGTACAGTAGTATCAACAGAAAAAGGTATGAGGTTAGATAAGTTCGATACTAACTGGTTAGGTAAAGCTAAAAAAGTAACTGTGGGTAAAGAGAATACTACTATCATCGACGCACAAGGTCCAGAAGAAGATATAGAACAGAGAGTTAATGAAATACGTAATCAGGTAGATGAAAGTAATTCTCCGTATGAGATAGAAAAGCTACAAGAAAGATTAGCTGCATTTATTGGAGGTGTAGCAATAGTTCATGTAGGAGGTCATACTGAGATTGAAATGAAAGAAAAGAAAGATAGAGTAGATGATGCACTTCATGCTACTAAAGCAGCTCTAGAAGAAGGAATTTTACCTGGAGGTGGTATTGCTTTACTAAATGCTTCTAAAATGCTAACTGGATTTATAGGAGACGTAGATAGCCAAGATCAACAAACAGGGTATGATATAGTTATACAAGCTACAGAGAAACCTTTCTACCAGATATTAGAAAATGCTGGATATAGTAATAAGCAAATAGGAGATATTGAAGAGGATGTTGTTACAAAAGAAGGAGACATCTGGTCTGGGTATAATCCAAGAGAGCAAAAAGTAGTTAATATGTTTGAATCAGGAATTATAGATCCAACTAAAGTAACCAGACTAGCATTAGAAAATGCAGCATCTGTAGCCGGAACTATGTTAATTACAGAAACAGTAATATCGAATATTAAGAAAGAAGAGAATAAAGGAATCGATCCTAGTATGATGATGTAATGAGTAAGTATAAGGAAATACATTTTAAAAACGAGTATGGATTAGAAGATACTTGGACCTATGAGGGTAGTAGGTTAATAAAAACAGAATTTAGATACCCTAGAATTATTAATAAAAAAAAGAAAATTATGAGTGCAAAACAAGATTTATTTGAACAGATAGCTGAGCAATTTACAATCCTTCAAGAGAATAACGAAGGTTCGACAAAAACTTCTCAAGCTAGAGCTAGAAAAGCAGCCGGAGAGATTAAGAAATTAATTACTCCTTATAAGAAGGCTAATATGGCAGAGGTTAAGTAAGTGAGTTAGGAGGGGGCGTTTTTCTCTTCTTGCCACGCGCGAATTTATAAGACCCTTCCTTAACCGGAGGGGTTTTTATTAAAATTTAAATCTTATTAACTTCCCCTTCTTTTTACCTTTTCTCGATATAAGGTCTAAAGTAACGCCAATCGATATACCTCCATACGTTGTAGCAAGAAGATCTCTTGTATCAAAGTAGTTACCTTTTTGCCTGCTATCAATAGTTTCTTTAATAGTTCCAAACAAAACAGCAGTAGCTACACTAGCCAGAAAAGCTTTACGGTTATCTTCTGTTTTATCTAATACGTAAGCGTAAGTGAAGCTCCCAAAAAAAGCACCAGCTAAAAAATGCTCTTGCTTATCAGGTTCAGATAATAATTGCGCGTTACTTGGTACAATAGTAAACAAAAATAAAGGAATAAGGAATAGTAGTTTCATTGTAAGTATTTTTGTATAAATATAGATTAAATTTGTTTGTATTAATTAATTTTCGTATATTTATTTATATGATGAAAGATTTTGAATTCTTTAATGATGAATGGAACGAAACCTGTATTGAAAAAAGTAACTCTATCGTATCAGGAATGGAGGGAGTCATTGAAAATTCCACAACCGCAGAAGAATAAAAAAAAGTATACGCGTAAATTTAAACACAAAAATAAAAGTTATGAGTGATTCTATTAAAAAGTATTATGAACTAGTTGAAGAAGGAGCTTTTGAAAAAGAAGTTATATTAGAAGAAAGGCCTTATATTTACGAATCTCCGGACGGAGGTAAAACTGTCTATAAAAGATTGATAGGAGAAAATCCTGCTGAACGTGAATTAGTAGATAATGAATCTGAAATATACACCTTGGAGTGGTTAGAGACTTACGCAAACCTTGCGCGACAGTATAAAGATGCATCACCTTCTCTTCTCAAAGAAATAACTAACGACGAAATTTCTGTTAAAAAAGTTTGCGATTAAATCTTTTATTCGTATATTACCGTATATGAAAGTAACTTTACCTTATAATCCTCTACATTCAGAAGAATGGTTAGATAAGTATTTTAAAAAAAACTACTATAAGAGACCTTATAATAGATTTCATTGGTGGAGGAGTTATGTCGATAAAAATAAACCTTTATCGGATAGAAGTCCTTTGAGAGATAGAATTCTTAATGGTGATTTTGATTTCGGTCCATATAAATTTGAAGCAGAAGTTGTAGAACATAGGCTCAATGAAAAGTATAAAGAGCATTTTGAAGATTTAGGAAGGTACGTAGAAGAGACTTCTTTAGATAGAGCTCGAAGAAAAAGGCTACTTGAAGATTATGAAGCAGATGAAAATAGGAAATTAGAATCTCTAGCAAAATCATTCAGTGAACTTATTGGAATAACAAAAGATAAAGTATTTGATGAATTAGTTGAATACAGTGATACGTTAATAGAATTTTACTATCACATTACAGAAAAATACCCTCGAAAGAATGGTATTGCATATTTATAATTAAATAATAACTTAAAAAACAGACATGAACACTATTTTAATTATTTTAGGACTCTTAGTTGTAGCAGCAGGAGTTTATTATTTCGGTTTTTATACCAAAGGAAAAATTAACGACCGAGACGGAGATTATATCCCAGATGAAGTAGAGGATACTATCGAAGATGTAAAAGAGAAAGTTGAAGACATCCAAGAAGATGTTGAAGAAACTGTAAAAGAAGTAAAGCGTAGAGCTAAGCGAGTAAAACAAGAAGTTAAAGACGTAGTCGTAGCTGCAAAAGAAGTAGTTGATCAAGCTGGAGATGTTGCAGCAGCTGCTAAAGGTAAGCCAAGACGTGGTCGCAAACCAAGAAGAAGTAGTAAGAAAAAATAATGCAGCAACCACAAATTAATTTTGATATATCTCAAACTCAAGGAGTAGTTTGTGAAGAATGTAACCACGTTCATTTTCAACAAGTACTAGTTATAAGAAAAGCTTCAGGTTTGCTTACTGGAACAGGAAAACCTACTTATGTGCCAATTCCAGTCTTTGCTTGTAATAAATGTGGGCATGTTAATTCTGAGTTTTTACCTAAGGAGGTTAAGGATTTAGATTAACACATATTATTTTTATACACATAAGTAAGGAGGCAATTAGCCTCCTGCTTTTTGTCCCTATTTATAATAAGGAATTCCTTAAATCCGACGGATAGTTATATATTGTTTAACTAATACATTTAATTATGGATTTATTGAAGAAAATAGGTTCTTGGGCTGACGCCCTTACGCAAATTGGAATAAGCTTAATTGCTTTTGGAGTAGTACTTGAAGTACTATTTGGAGGAGTAGAAATTCCATTCTTACCAAATATCTCAGTAGTAGGAAATATCATGGAGATATTAGGTTCGCTAAGTGCGGAAGGCTTATTAGGACTTGTAGGTGCATTTATACTGTACCACATTCTTAAGAAGAAAGGTTAATTTAATCAGTAATATAGAGAGGGCGAAAGCCCTCTTTTTATTTTTTAACTTAATACTTATAGTATGGAATCAATTAAAATTAATAAAGAGGCATTAGCAATATTTAAAGAAATACATTCAATAAAAAAACCTAAGGAAATTAACCCACTACTTAATAAGGCAGTGAAAATAATAGAAGAACAATTATTTAGTTTAGAAATAAGATTGACTCAATTAAAAGAAGAAAATAAAAGATTAGGTAGGCTGTAAAACTTATAATAAGAAATGCAGTTTACACACTATTTATATTTAAACAAAAGTTTAGTTTACAAAAAAATTAAGAATAACATGAAAAAATTATTACTTTGGTTATGCTTTATGCTTCCTTTTTTGAACATAGCCCAAGAAACAGCACCCGTAACCTTTAGATTCGATGTTAATTCCATAATCGAAAGTATCCCCAACCCAGAACAAGCCAATGTGTATATCCAAACCAGTGTTACTGGATGGAGTGATATACCAATGGAAGATGTTGGAGGTAATGGGATTTACAGAAAAAATATTAATATAGGTCACCCAACAGATGAAAATGTAGAGGTATTTTATAGATTTAAGATAACATCTTTTGGTAATAATGGACTACCCTGGACAGCATGGGAAGGAGGAAATAACTCTAATTTAGGAGACTGTGCTTTTCCCGCAGTTAGTATCGGCCTTTCAGGGGGAATGGTAAGAGATGTAATAGTACCACAAGAATTAATAGATAACGGTACTTACGTAAATCCTTCAGGAGAATATAAATTAACTCATTGTTTTAATGTATGTGGTAATGAACCTTGTCCACCAGAACCTTGTGTGGACGGTTTAATATCATCAAATGCTTATCAACAATGTGTAGAGAATACTCAAGCTTTAATAGTTTTTGAATGGGAGACAGAATGTCAAGTAGAGTCTGTATCCTACTCTAATGTAGAAGGAGCAGGACCTTTTATTTATACTGTTAATCCTGATGCAACTAACTTTGGAGTTTATGCTGGTAATGGACAGATGCCCCCTAATTGGAGTGTAGAACATCAGTTAGTTGTTAACTTTGCAGATGGTACATCATCTGATCCTATTTTATATACCCCAACCCCTTGTATACCAGGCTGTACAGATCCTAATTCAGATGCTTATAACCCATGGGCAACAGTAGACGATGGTTCTTGTTCTGGAACAAATTGCGACCCAGATACTGAACACCAAATAACAATGCAGATTACATTAGATGACTGGCCTAATGAAACTTCATGGACAATGAATAGTGGAGGTATTATAGGAGCAGTTACAAATGGAACATATAATTTTAATGATATAGGAAAAACATTTACCTATAATTTCTGTATAGATAAAAATGTAGGATTTGAATTTATTATTAACGATACTTACGGAGACGGTATAGCAGGTTCTACCTCAGGTGGAACTATAGATGGCTCAGTAAAAATATATGACTGTAATGGCGATATTATTTGGGAACTACCAGATCCTAATTTTGGAGAAGTAGCTTATTCAGGTCAACAGTTTGGAGTTGACTGTGAAGGTACAGAAGAAATTTATGGTTGTACAGATCCAGCTTATCAGTCATATAATCCAGATGCTACTATAGATGATGGTTCTTGTTCTGAATTACATATAGTAGGATGTATGGATGAGGATTCAATTAACTACAATCCAGATGCTACAAAACAAGAATTAGTTCCTGTTTGTGAATATAACTTAGTAGTAAGAGATGCAGCATCAGATGGATGGGGGAATTCTTTTATAGGAGTTGCTCAAGGAGGAGTTAGTTTAGGAACTTATACTTTAGGGCCTGGAATAGAAGAACAGATTTGGCCACTAAGCTTAAATTCAGATGAAGAAGTAGTAGTATATTACTTCGAAGTAGGTAATCCTCAAACTACCCCAGAAGAATTAAATTTCCAAACTTTACAAAATTCATTCCTTATAGTAGATTCAGATGAACAAGTACTACTAGATGGTGGTACTAATCCATTCGAAAATAACGGTCAAGGAGCATTACAAAACTTTGAAGCACCATTCTTTGAAAACTATTCAGCTTTACCATTCTGCGGTACAGTTTGTATTCCAATAGTAGAAGGGTGTATGGATGAAACTTCGTTAAATTACAACCCTGAAGCTAATGTAGATGATGGTAGCTGTATTCCTTATATTGAAGGATGTATGAACCCATTAGCATTTAACTACAACCCAGATGCTACAGTAGATGATGGTTCTTGTGTTGAAGTAATTGTAGGATGTATGGACCCAGATTCATTTAACTACAACCCAGAAGCTAACACCCCAGGTGACTGTATTCCAGTTATAGAAGGATGTATGGATCCAACATCATTTAACTATAATGAAAACGCAAATGTAGATGATGGTTCATGTATACCTGTAATAGAAGGGTGTATGGATGTAAATTCAATTAATTATAATCCTGATGCTAATACTGATGATGGAAGTTGTATTCCAATTGTAGAAGGTTGTACAGATCCTGACTCATTTAACTACAATCCAGATGCTAATGTAGATGATGGTTCTTGTATACCTGTAGTCTTCGGATGTACAGATCCAGATGCATTTAACTACAATCCAGATGCTAATACAGATAATGGAACTTGTGAACCAGTAGTCTTTGGATGTACAGATCCAGATGCATTTAACTACAATCCAAATGCTAATACAGATAACGGTACATGCATTCCGGTAATACTTGGATGTACTGACAATACAGCATTTAACTACAATCCAGATGCTAATACAGATGATGGTTCTTGTATACCTATTTTAGCAGGCTGTACAGATCCAGATGCATTTAATTATAATCCATTAGCAAATACTGACGATGGTTCTTGTGTTCCTGTAATTTTAGGATGTACAGATAATACAGCATTAAACTATAATCCAGACGCTAACGTAGATGATGGAAGCTGTGTTCCTATTCTATACGGATGTATGGACCCAGATTCATTTAACTATAATCCACTTGCAACTGTAGACGATGGTAGCTGTATTCCTATAGTAACAGGTTGTACAGACCCAGATGCATTAAATTATAATCCTGATGCTAACACAGAAGATTTTAGTTGTATAGAAAAAGTTTACGGATGTATGGATCCTAACTCGATAAATTATGATCCTGAAGCTAATATAGATAACGGTAGTTGTATAACAGCTGTCGTAGGATGTATGGATCCAGAATCATATAATTTTAATCCAGAAGCTAACGTTTCAGATCCGGATGCTTGTTTATATGATGCAGGTTGTATAGACGGTCCTGGTAATCCATACTGGTTAAATAATAACTGTTATGCTTGGGTAATTGATGTCGATCAGTATTGCTGTGATAATGAATTTGACTCTATATGTCAAGACATGTATAACTATTGTGAAAATGGATTTCCTGAAGGATTTGATCTAAATTCAATACAGTCGTTATTTTCTAGATTTACTTCTATAGTTGTTTACCCTAATCCATCTAAAGGAGTATTGAATATAACATCTGACATCGAAGGAATAACTTATGAAGTAAGAGATATACTAGGTAAGCTTATCATACCAGAGACACTAGGATCTGAAGTAGACCTATCAGCTGCAAAATCAGGAGTGTATTTTCTTCAGATAAAAAATGGTACACAAACTTATAATAAAAGAATAATTATAGAATAAAATGAGAAAATTATTAATATTACTTTTAGTAATCCCGTTTTTAGGTTTTAGTCAAAACTCTGAATCTAAATTTAAGAAAGAATTAAAGAAAACCCTTAAATTTTCAACTATATTTGCTGCAATTAATGGAGGTACTTCATTAGCAGATAAAAATACCTACTCAGTAAATACAGGTACTTTAATACCAGGGGTAATTGAAACACCATTTGATTATTCTCTATCTCTAGGTATTAGAAAAATAGCTAGATTTCAATATGAAAATAGAGAAAATGTATTTTATAACGGTACAGAAGAATCTTATTCAGATAATGCTACGTTAGGTAGGATAAAAGGATTTGAATTCTTATTCGAAGCTGATTACAGAAGAATTCAAGGTATTAAATATTTAGATCAACATCATTTCTTGAGATATGTAGCCGACGATTGGGTTGCTAAAGTAGAGTACTTAGTAGGAGGTTTTATTGATATAGAATATTTTCAAGCTTCTCAAAGATATAAGAAGAACATTACTAAAGAGTTTTCTGTTAACGTAGGAGCAGCACAAAGGTTAGCTCAACCTTACGGATATGATCCTCTACAAGAGTGGATGTTAAGTAATGGTAATTTACATTATACATGGCTTGCTATTCAAGAAGGATATGAAGTTCAATTTGATGGAACAGGAGGAGAAACCTATTTAGACCCTTCAGGTAATGTTGTAGCAACAAGTACTGAAGTATGGGAGGAAGTAGTTATTCCTCAAGTATTAGTTAACTATGTAGATAAGAAAACAGATGCTGCTCCATTGAGATTAGAGTACTCTTTAATATTTGGATTTGATTATTATAAGTATACGAAGAACTTTTGGCTTCATGCTTGGGGGAATGTAATGCCTTATCATATACAGACAGGTGATCAATTTTCTTTTCATAACTATAATGGAGGACAGTGGATAGACTACTCAGGCGGTTTAATATTCGGCTATAAATTAACAAAATCTTTAGGATTGTTTGCTGAAGGAACGTATAATCAATATTGGAATAGAAACTGGCATAATTTTTCAATGGGTGTAAATTATATTATATTTTAAAAAATGGCAAAAGAATTAAGCGAAAATACTAGTTTTCAAATAAGCATACAAACATTAATAGGTATTGCATTCGGTATAGCTACAGTAGTAGGTATGTGGTTTGCTCTTCAAGCAGATATAGAAGAAGCAAAAGAGCTGCCAGTTGCTCCACCACCAGATGTTACAAGGATGGAATATGATATGAAAGATCAATTGATTCGTCAAACAATTATGTCCACGCAAGAAGATGTGCAGGAGTTGAAAGAAGACATGAAACGTATTGAAGATAAGATTGATAAATTAAGATAATTTATTATGAAAAAATTTATACTCGGTAGTTTACTTTTACTAACCTCACATTTAATGTTTGGTCAAGTAGAAGTAAAATACTTTAATGCAGGATGGAATAAAGCAAACGACATAGAATGGGTAAGTAAATTATCTGACTGTGAATTAGAAAGATTTGATATAGGAGCTGACCCATCTCTTGCAGCAAAATATAAAGTAGTAGTAGTACCTACTGTAATTATTTTTCAAGATGGAGAAGAAGCAGAAAGATTTCAAGCAGACATTAGTTTTAAAATGGCTGCTACTAAAGAAGATGTACAAGATTATATTGATGAACTTATAATGAGTGCATTTTAATATAGTTATAAAAAAATAAGTTACTAATTAATACGTTATATTATGATAAACTATTTAAAACGTAAATGGATGGCATTTAAAAATTTATTTGATGATGATAATAACATCAACGAAAAATCCGTAGTAGGGTTTTTAGCATTTACCGTAATGGTAATATTTGCTGTAGCAGACTTAGTAACTGGGTATATTGGAAAAGATTTAGTTATTAATGAATTTATATATGATTCTTTCGTATGGATTGTATTAGGAGCATTTGGAATTGCAGAAGTAGGCAAGATATTTGGAAAAAAAGAATAAAATGAAAAAGAAGATCACAGTACTAGCTTTAGCAAGTGTACTTACATTTAGCTGCGGAGCTTCTAAACCTTCTTGGGAAAGAAAAGATAGAACTGAAGTAAATAAAAACGACCACGCAATAATGGGAGTACTCCTCTCAGGATTAATTTTATTTTCTTTACATACTTTTACAACCAGGTAGAATAAATATGGCAGACACAGTAGCTTGTATGATTGCAATAAATGACGTTAAGTCTTCAGTTCAAGGTAACGACCCAAGAACTTGGATGAAAGCATGTGCAATAGAAACTTTACTGAAAGGTAAAAGCGGTAAGCACTTTAAAAATTGCTTAATAGGTAAAATAGAATCTACAAAAGAGCATATCGAAAACCCAGAAGGATATGCAGAAGAATTGTTTAATAAGATAAAAAATAAATGTAGTTAATTATGAGTTGTTATACTAGAGAAGAGATAGAAGAAGTAATGAAAGCTAAAGGCTATAAATACTTTACAGGAGGAGACTATGATGTTAATATAGTAGGAGTTAGAAATTCAGGTACTAAAGGAAGAGTTACAAATGCCTTTGATGACTGTATTACCGTATCATATAAAGTAGAAGGGGAATGGAAATTCCATTGCTTTAAAGCTACAACTGATCCCGGTTCTCACTGGGAGCAAAACCTTTTAAACGAAAAAGGAGTAGCAATTCTTAAACCAGGTCAGTATAGAGGTTCTCATAAGCTCAGGCTACATCAAGGGAAGTACTTAGCTTTAGGACAAAAATCCCCAGTTAAAGTATACAGAGATAATAATAGAGATGGTAAATACGACCTCTTAGAAGAGAATGTTGATGAAGGAATTTTTGGAATTAACATTCATAGAGCTACAGGACGTTCTGGAGGTAAATCCATAAGAGTAGATAAATGGTCAGCTGGATGTCAAGTTATTGCTTCTAATGATGATTGGCATGAATTTTTAGATATATGTCAAACTGCAAGAGAAATTTGGGGTAATTCATTTACATATACGCTTATAGAAAGCAAAGATATTTCATAAGAGTTGCTTTTTTAAAGTATTTTTCTTAAATTATAGTTATGGCAGATAAAACTGAAGATAGAAAAGATTCTCAAGTTGTAGTCGTTCAGGCTAGAGGAGGAAAAGGTTTACAAGGGTATTTACTTTTTGCTATACTAGGAGGCTTTGTAGCCTGGATGGTATGGGGACAGTCGAAAATAGATGTAGATGTTAAAGCTTATCAAGATAAAATAGATAAGTTAGAGCAAAAAGTTGATTCATTGCATACTAAGAATAACCACTTGGAGGAAGAATCAGATTCTTTAGTAGCTAAAATTACAAGCTATACTAATAGAATAAATAATTTAAATTATAGAATTAATGTTATTAGAAAAGAAACTAAAGCAAAATTGGATGCTGTTAACAGTTATTCTTCTGATGAGTTACAACAGTTTTTCACAGACCGTTACGGATTCGACAAAGATAGTATTAACTAAACCAGTCGCTAAGTTAGTAATAAAAGATATAGTTGTAGGTGATCAATTAAAAATACAACTTAAAACAATAGAAGAGATTTTAAAACAGACCAACGGTAAACTAGAAACTCAATCTATACTGGTTACTAATTTAGAAAGTCAAGTTTTAAATTATAAAAGTATTATAGGAGAACTTAACTCTAAAAGTACAATTCAATCTCAACTTTCAAAAGATTTAGAAAAAGCCCTTAAAGCTCAGAAAAGAAGAACATTCCTTTATAAAGTAGGCACAATAGCAGGAGGAGTAGCAACACTTCTTCTTTTGGTACAGAAATGAAAAATTTAAAAAAAGGAATATTACCATTTTTAATAGCAACTTCTGCCCTGTCAGTATCTGCTTCGGCCGCTTTCTATTCAGTTAGCGGTCTTAGTAAGTTATTTGCTGGAGCATCTTTTGAAGTTATAATAATGGCCGGCTCTCTAGAAGTGGCTAAGTTAGTTATAGCGTCTCTCTTATATCAATATTGGGGTACATTAAACAAGCTACTTAGAACATATTTAGTAGTGGCAGCAACAGTATTGGTATTAATTACTTCTATGGGTATTTATGGTTTTTTATCTGCCGCCTATCAAGAAACGTACTCTAAATTATCAGTAGTAGAAAATAAAAAAGGTTTTATTCAAAAGAAAATTGAATTTTATCAAAATGATGTAAATCGATATGATACGGAAATTGAAAGAATATCTAATAACATTAGTACTTTATCTAATGCAAAAGCTTCGTCCATCCAAGTACGAGACACCTCGGTGGCTGGGGGCGTTAGAACAACAATCTCCACAACTGAGCTTAGAATGGCGCAGAGTCGTATTAACATTGAGGAGGAGAATCGCAAACTGGCACAAGAAAAACGAACAATAGCATCAGATAGTCTACAGAAGTTTCAATTACAAGTACTAGAATTAGATAATAATGCAGAAATAGCCGGAGAGTTAGGACCTTTACAGTATCTCTCAGGACTTACAGGTACACCTATGGATAAAATTATTAATATTCTACTCCTTATAATAATATTTGTATTCGATCCTTTAGCAATATCATTAGTAGTCGCTGCTAACTTTGCTTTTGATAAAGCATATCCTAAGAAATTAAAAAATCTCTACGGTGAAGAAGAACATCCTGGAGACTTTGACGTTATAGCCAACTCTAAAAAATACTTTCCGGATAAAAAAAAAGCAAAAGGTTCAATCCCTAACGGATTAAAATTTAATAAAGAGTACACTCAAGAAGAAGTATCAAATGCATTTAAAGAAATGGACGAAAAAAGAATGGATATTATAGGGCAAAATGGTAATGATGGATTACACTATGGAGAAGAATTCGATGAGGACCATGCTTTAGATATGGTACTTAATGATATGGTTAAAGACATGGAAGTAGTAGATGAAGAAGAGATCAAAAAAGAATTACAAAGAAAGATAAAATCTGTTCAGTCTATAAATAACTCTACCTGGAGAATTGTGTACAATGATAACTCTATTGAGTTCGTTGAGAAATAATATTTTTTAATATAGTTTGTACTTAAGTAATTATTTCGTATATTATAAGAATAAAAGAAGTATATATGAGTAAACTTATAGACATGCTGGAAAAGACAGCAGAAGCAGATAAAGCAAAAGCTTTACTTTCCTTAGATTTATTAAATAACAAAGCAGTAGGAATTGGAGATCATTCTACTTTAGATTTTTATAAGAACGCTGAAGAAGCATTAGCTATGTTAGTAGATGCTGACGATAGGTTAACTGCTTTAGATAAATACTTTTCTAATAATAAGCAAACTCTAAACGGGTAAATGAAATTGCCAATTATAAAAAGTATAGCTACTGACTATACTCTCGCAGAAGCTGATCTCTACGCAGCAGTAAAAGTACTAGAAACAATAGGAGAAGCAAGAGGGGTATCCGAAGAAGAACTAGATGTTATAGGAGAGCTTATATCTAATATAGAAGGAGCAAAAGTTGTAGTAGATCAAAACAGAAACTACAATATTCCTGTTAAAGACGCATTAAATAAGTTTATGAAAAGAGTTATTAATTCAATTAATTAAATAGTTATATGAGCGACAGAGAAATAATGAACGCTAAAAAAGGAGAACCAATTTCTGCTGGTTGTGATGTTGGCCAGTACCTTAACGAGGATACACAGAGCAAATCACCTGAAAAAGAAAAAAAAGCAAGTGAAATACTTAAAGAAGAATATCCTACTATTTACGATGGTTATATGTCTATCATGGAAGAGCAGTTGGAGTTATTTAGTAAAAAACATTTGGACTACGGTATGCATAATATTACTGCTGGTACTAGCCTTGCTAATGAAGATGAAAGGTCTTTCGCTCTCACAGGCCTATGGTATAGAATAAGCGATAAAGTTAATCGCTGGAAAAATATGATTATTACTGGCCGTAAAGCTCAAAACGAAACTTTAATAGATACGTATCAAGATCTTACTAACTACGGAATCATAGCTCAGTTAGTCGAAAGAGGTATGTGGAAAAATGATTAACACATGCCAAAAAAGCTACCAAAAATAGTCAAGGAAGTTTGGGAGAGTAAAATCAAACAATCTCCTAAGACTAATAAACATATATCATACAGTCAACTTTCAAGCTTTGCTACTTGTGAAAAGCAATGGTATTTGACGTATGTTAAGAGATTAGCTCCATACCAGCCTTCTATACATGCAGTATTTGGAACTGCTATGCATGAAACTATTCAATCTTGGTTAGAGGTCCTGTACCACGATAAAGTAAAAACTGCTAACGAAATGGACTTAGATGCTTTATTATATGAAAATATGATAAAAGCTTATAAAGGGCAGAAAGCTCAAAACGCTCATGAGCATTTTACTGATCAAAAAGAAATGAATATGTTCTATCTCGATGGTAAACATATTCTTAATTTTTTAAAGAAAAAGAGAGGTGGATACTTTAGTACTAAGGGAGTATATTTAGCAGGGATAGAGACACTCCTGTACCAAGAGTTACGCCCTGGAGTAGTATTTAAAGGCCTTATCGACTTAGTATTCTACGATGAAAGAGTAGATGAATGGACAATCATGGATATTAAAACATCTACATCAGGATGGAATAAGTTTGCTAAAAATGACGATAAAAGAAAATCACAGATTTTACTATATAAAGAATTTTTCTCAAGGCAATTTAGCATTCCTATAGAAAAAATAAACGTTGAATACTTTATAGTAAAGAGAAAAGTACCTGTAGAAGCTGAATTTGCATCAATGCAAAAAAGAGTTCAAGAGTTTAGACCTACTGATGGTCCCCGTAAAATGAAACAAGCTGTTGATCTTATGGAAAATTTTGTACATAAAGCAGTTGATATAGAAGGTAATTACATTGATAAAGACTATCCAACTAGTCCATCTAGAGATGCATGTAGATTTTGTGCGATTAAGGAAATGAGACTCTGTCCTGATGCAGTTTTTTAAAAAAGGTATATATTTATATATGTAGATAAAAGTTAAAAGTTATGAGAAATAAAGACAAAAAACTAACATCCGTTAGATTAGATCCAGATCTTTATGATGAATTTAAATTCCAGTGCTTGAAAGATAATTTTTCCTTTCAAAAGCTTGCCTCTCGAGCAATTTATCTTTATCTTAATGATAAGGACTTTAAAAATAAGTTACAAAAACAACTATTAAAATAAATAAGTTACATGAAAAATAAGTTTCGTTACCTAAAGCAAGAAGATCGTAAAAAAATCTTACTTCTCTGTGATGATATTAGAATGCATTCCGGTATAGGGAATATGGCAAAAGAAATAGTTTTAGGTTCAGCTCACCATTTTAATTGGGTTAATTTAGGAGCAGCATTAAAACATCCTGATGAAGGTAAAGCATTTGACTTATCAGCGCAAGTTAACCAAGAGGTGGAAATAGAGGATGCTTATGTAAGATTAATTCCTTCAACAGGTTATGGAGACCCTAAAAAAGTAAGGGAGGTAATAGCAGTTGAAAACCCTGATGCTATTTTAATATTTACTGATCCTAGATATTGGACTTGGTTATTTGAAATGGAAAGAGAAATAAGATCTAAAATTCCAATTTTTTGGCTAAACATATGGGATGACTATCCAGCTCCTCTTTATAATAAGCCGTACTACGAATCTGTAGATGTTTTGATGGCTATTTCTAAACAGACGAAAAATATAAATGAAATAGTATTAGGAGATAAAGCAAAGGAAAAGATTATTGAGTATGTTCCACACGGTATAAATACTAAACATTTCTTTCCTATTGAGGAAGGTACTGAGAATTACGATAAACTAGTAGACTTTAAAAAAGCAGTTTTAAATAATAAGGATATAGAGTTTGTTTTATTTTACAATTCTAGAAATATTCGTAGAAAAAGCACAGCAGATACTATATTGGCTTACAGGTTATTCTGTGATAGGATAGGTAAAGAAAAAGCAAAAAAATGTGCTTTCATCCTACATACAACTCCTAAAGATCAACATGGTACAGATTTGAAAGCTGTCAGAGAAGCATTCTGTGACCCAAGTTACGTTAATGTATTCTTCTCTTCAGATAAATTACCAGTAGCGCAACTAAATCTACTGTATAATATGGCAGATGCCACTATTCTTCTTTCTTCTAATGAAGGTTGGGGATTATCCCTTACAGAATCGTTAGTGACTGCTACCCCTATAATAGCTAATGTTACAGGTGGAATGCAAGATCAAATGAGATTTGAATCCGACGGTAAATGGGTAGATTTTACTCCTGATTTTCCTTCTAACCATAGAGGTACGATTAAAAAATGCGGAGAATGGGCTACCCCTATCTTTCCTTCCAACACATCAATAGTAGGTTCTTTACCAACTCCTTATATATTCGATGATAGATGTTCACCTGAAGATGCCGCCGCAGCAATAGAAAAAGTCTATAACTTATCAGACGAAGAGAGACGTACTGCAGGAAAAGCTGGATATAAATGGGCATTAGGAGACGAAGCTAGGCTTACAGCAGAGGGTATGAGTAATAGAGTTATAGAGGTATTAGATAAAGGGTTTAATGAATTTACTCCAAGAAAGTCATTTGATTTTCATTTAATAAAAGATATAGAAGCAAATTATATAGAACATAAATTAACAGGTTATTAAGATGAGCAAACCAAGTATAGTTGTAAGCTGCCCAGTAGATACATATAGCGGGTACGGAGCAAGAGCAAGAGATTTTGTTAAAGCATTAATAGATATAGATGAGTACGATGTTAAGATATTAGCTCAAAGATGGGGCGAAACCAGATGGGGATATTTAGCCGACCATAAAGATACTGTACTGACACCTAGAATAATTAACCAATTAACGAAACAACCAGATGTATGGATTCAAATATCAATTCCTAATGAATTCCAAAAGGTAGGTAAGTATAATATAGGAGTTACAGCAGGTATAGAAACTACCTTATGTGATCCTTCTTGGATTAAAGGAGCAAACAATATGGACTTAATACTAGCTTCATCTAACCATTCTGTAGAATCTTTCAAAAGAAGTAAGTACGATATTAAAGATGATAGAACTGGTCAGATAAAAGACCAACTAGAATTAACTACTAAGATAGAGGTACTATTTGAAGGAGCAGACTTATCTAAATACTTCCCAATTTCAAAATCTAGAAGTTTAACCGATATAGAAAAGAGGTTAGATACGATACCTGAATCATTTTGTTTCCTAACTACAGGACACTGGATGCAAGGAGAATTTGGAGAAGATAGGAAGAACTTAGGAGTCACTATCAAATCGTTTTTAGAAACATTTAAAAACAAAAAAAATAAACCTGCATTAATAATGAAATGTCATAGTATGACTACTTCTATAATGGATAGGGAAAGAATATTAGAACGTATAGATTCTATAAGAAGCACAGTCAAAGGAAGCCTTCCTAATATATACCTCCTACACGGAGAAGTATCTGATACTGAAATGAATTTGCTTTACAACCACCCTAAAGTAAAAGCATTTGTTTCCCTACCGAAAGGAGAAGGATTTGGAAGACCGTTTCTAGAGTTTAGTTTAGTAAATAAGCCAATAATTGCTTCTTTCTGGTCAGGTCAAAAAGACTTTCTTAACGTAGATTTCACTAAATTTATCAGCGGTCAACTTAAACCAGTTCACTCTTCAGCAGTAGTTAAGAATATTATACTAAAAGAATCTGAATGGTTTACTCCTGATCCTATAGAGATAGGAAAAGCATATAAAGAAGTATATAAGAATTATAAAAAGTGGGCCAGTAAAGCTAAGAGACAGGGACATAAGAATAGAGCTGAGTTTAGTTTTGACGCAATGACAGAAGTCTTAAAAGAGTTACTAAAAAATAATTTACCAGAATTTCCTAAGCAGGTAGAATTAACTTTACCTAAACTAGAGCTACCTAAATTAAAGATGATATGATAAGAACAGACGGAGATAGAGAATTATTAGATGATCCAAATTTATCTATTATTAAAAACCATCAGGCAAAGTATGGGGGTTTAGGTATTGGAGTAGAAGAATGGGATGTAGAAAAAGATAGTAGGGTATTAGAGTCTTCCTGGGTTGCCAGGTATAACCATGAAGCTAATATACTGTGTAATATAATTAAAGACAATAATATTTCTAAGGTATTAGAACTAGGTAGCGGCCCAGGAAGATTAGCAGATACTATCCAAAAAGGATTAGATTCAGAGATTATTTACGACTTAGTAGATAAACCAAACGCTAAATTACAAAATGATAAATTTAATTATAAATGTAATAAATTCTTTGTTAAAGATCTTAACAATGGATTTGACACTAGCGGTTTAGAAGATGAATATGATCTTATTATTGCTAATGACTTTTTAGAACATATTGCTAATGTAACAGACTGTTTAGTAAGCTGTTACAATAAAGGCTCAGACAACAGTAAGTTATTCATAAGTGTTCCAAACTGGCGTATGGGTCATTCATTTCAATATAGGGGATTATTTGATTATGATAATTGGGTTTATACTATGGAGGTACATGGTTGGAAAGTAGAAGGAGTATATAATTCTAATTTAGCATGTAAGTATGCTGATAAATTATCATCAGAGAGTTCTATGCCTGATCAATTAATACAGTCATGGAATTGGTATTTTCTAGCATCTAAAAAAATATAGTAATAAAAATTAAATAAGTTATAGTATGAATAAAGATAAATTAGTAGAAGGTCCTTTTGGCAGTAATGCATGTTATGAACAGACTTTTGATAATAATGGTGAATCTGTAACAACATGGCTATGTTTTGGTAGCGGTTTTACTACATCCACTTTAATGACTAAAAATAGCCCTACAGTAGAGAACGCTATTAAAACTTCCCCAGAACTCTACAAAGACCTAATGTTTGAAGATACAAACGGAAGAGTATGGTTACCAGCTACAATTACACTTCCAGAAAAAGGTATGGTATTCATTGACGGTACCTCAAAAGAGAATTGGAAGTGGACTGGTGTAAAAGCTATACCTATATCTGAACAAGATAAGAAAGTAGATGAAAATCAGACTCATAAAATGGATATGAAAAACTTAAAACATTTTGAGCAGAAAGATTTTATGGAAGCTGCAGATTTTATAGGAATGTTTAGTTTAGTATAAATATATTTCGTATATTATTAGTATGAAAATAAGTTATGCAATAACAGTTTGTAACGAATACGAAGAGATTCAAAAGTTAATATCTACTCTGATGTTAAATACAAATGAGGAAGATGAGGTAATAGTCCTATTTGATAAAAAAGCTGGAACAGCAGAAGTATGGGAATACTTAGTAGGACTTCAAAGCCAAGACTTAATTAAAGCATACCCTAAAACTTTTAAAGGGCACTTCGCAGATTGGAAAAACCATCTTTCAAGTTTATGCTCTGGAGATTTTATATTTCAAATTGATGCTGATGAATACCCTAGTGAGGAGTTACTAAAAACACTTCCATTTTTACTTGAGATGAATAAAGATGTCGATGTAATATTAGTTCCGAGAGTAAATACGGTAGAGGGTTTAACTCAAGATCATATTGCTAAATGGAGATGGAGTGTTAACGAAAAAAATTGGGTAAATTGGCCTGACTATCAGTGGAGAATATATAAAAACTTAGATAAAATTAAATGGATTAATAAAGTTCATGAACGTTTAGACGGATTCGATCAATATGCTACACTGCCTATGGAAGAAGGTTTTGCTCTCTACCACCATAAAGGTATCGAGAGGCAAGAAAAGCAAAATAATTTCTACGATACATTGTAGTAATAGTTATAAATAAAAATTAAATAATTTTATAGATGAGTAAAGATTTAGTAGTATATATTGCACATATAGATGATTTTGAGTGTGCAGTCTACGGGTACGTTTTAAATCACTATAAGAAGTATAATAAAGTTAAAATTATTACTGCTACAACATGGCCAGCTAAAGTTAAAGTATGGGAAAAGAATAAAAGTGAATTTCCTGAAGAGCTTCAAGATAAGTTAGTAGATATTAACTTAGGGTATGAAGCAAGAACTTTGTGGAAAAATCTAGACGATATGAAAGATGACTTTTATAAGTTGATGGACTTTTCTTCTAGGTTTGACCTGATATCTCACGATTCAGCAGACTGTCATACAGATCATACAGCTTGTTTCGCTGTAGCTAAAGGAATGTACAAGTACTGTAACAGGTTTATAACTATATATTCTCCTTCTTCTGCTGGATTAAACCCTAATTTCTTCGTAGGTATGACTGAAGAACAGTATAGTATTAAAAAGAAAGCATTAGATAGGTACGATATTCAAAAAGAACAATCGTATACAAAGTTAGGGTACTATTTACAAAGTGAGGAACATTATAACATAGGAAGAGCTCATGTATTAGAAAATTACGTATTTGACGACTATCCGTATTATGAAGTTTATAAGATACTAAAATGGTTATAAGTATTCATCAACCAGAGCATTTTCCCTATATGGGATACTTTCAAAAAATGGCTGAAGCAGATATGTTTGTCATTTTAGATAATGTTAATTACAGGAAAAACTACTACCAGAATAGAAATAGGTTTTTAAATACTAATGGAGTTGAAGAATGGTTTTCTATACCAGTAGAGAAAGATGCTACTAAAAAGTGGATCAAAGATGTAGCAGTTAACAACAGCCAAAATTGGCGCAAAAAACTACTAACTAAATTAAATCAAAATTTTAAATTAGATTTAGAATATGTATACGATTCTTCTAATTTATTAGAAATAAATACTAGAAGTATAGAGTGGGGTAGAGATAAACTAGGAATAAAAGTTCCTATAGTAAATGCTTCAGACCTAGGTGTATCTGGAAATAAAAGTGAGTTACTAGCTAATATATGTAATAAGTTAAACGCTACTAAATACATATCAGGCCCAAGCGGAAAAGACTACCTAGACTTAAGTTACTTTAATGGAATAGAAGTTGAGTTTTTTTCACCAAAAGTTGATAATTACTTTAGCAGTTTATATAATTTAAGTTAATGGATATACGTTACGCAACATCAGAAATGGAATTTGCAGGTAAACTACCTGATAACTATCCATACATGAGAGTATTAGAAACACAGTTACGTTTTTTAGATTTAGATCATATTCCACTATTTCATATTCTTCAATCAGACACTAAATACGAAGGAGGTATTATGTTTAATATAGGTAAAGGAGGATTAGATAAAGCTTATATCAATATCCTTTACAGTAAATTTAATAATGTAGTAGAGCAACTTAAATCTAAATTTAGTAAAGTATACATTTATCAAGATGGAGAAATAGGTTGGTGGAATCAAACAGATGTTAAATTGCAAGTATGGTGGTATAATCAACTATCCTCATCAGACGGTATACTAGTTCCAAATTCTACAGATGTCTGTTTTTATAGAGGCATCTTTAAAGACATACCAGTACGTGTTATAAGAAGTGTAATGACTGATGTAGGTTTAGATAATACAAAATTTAAAGAGAAATCAGGTAGAACAATTATTACAGGGCCTTTAACAAGAGAGTATAACGGATTAGTACAGGTTTTATTAGCACATAATTATGGACTTCCTATTGATATTCCTCCTATGGGACAGAGCAGAATGCCAAAAGATTCGTGGGAGATGGCTAATAACATCGGGGTTAGGTACCTTCCTTATATGTCATGGATAGAATGGATGTATAATCTCAATCAATATGAACTAGGGTATATGATGTCTACCGCAACAGCTTCTGGATCTTTTGCTTTGAATTGTGCATACTTAGGCATCCCGTGCATAGGAGATAAAAGAGCAGATACACAATCAATGCTTTTTCCTGACTTAGCAGTGAATAGTCTAGATACTCAAACAGCATTAGAGTTAACCCTTAAACTTAAAAAGGATAAAGAATTTTACAACTCAGTTATTAAGAAAGCTAAGTTGGTACTAAAAGAAGAATTTAATAAAAGTAAAATGTTAAAAGTATTGTATGAAAATAATTAGTAGTGAAGATATCTTTTCGTTAATTAAAGATAAAGATATATCAATTGTTGGTTCATCTCCTGAACTCAAAGGTAGTGGATTAGGATCCAAAATAGATTCTAATGATATAGTAGTAAGATTTAACGATGCATTATTATTTTACAAAGATAATAAAGAAGACTACGGAAGTAAGTGTAACATATATGCAACATCTGGTTGGAGTCCCGATTTTAATGAAACTAATTCGTTAGACAAACATAAAAGCAATATAGACTTAAATAGTACATATATTCTTGGAACAAGACCTTTAGATAATAGTAATGTAGAACAACTTAAGAGAGGGTTAATAATGAGAGGACCGGTATTTAACTGGGTAAGTCAAGTTGAATGTAACTTCATCAGTATGCCTAATGAGGTATTTAATTTACCTATTTTAAACGGTAATTTTAATTTAAGTAGTGGAATAGCAACTTTACTTCTTATATTACATTTTAATCCAAAAAGTATTTCAATGTTTGGGTTTAACTTTTTTAATCATAAAAAACCAACTCACTTCTGGAATAATGATTTTTTCTATACAGAAGATTCTGTAAGAAAAAAAGAAGGTCATGATGGTAGTTTTGAAAAAGGGTTAGTAGTAGAATTATGTAAAAACTTTAATATTAAAGTACATGAATAATAAAATTACATTTGTTATACCTTCAAGAAATAACTTAGAATTCTTGCAGTTAGCATATAAATCTATCCGTAACTTGGAAATAAAACACGAAGTACTAATCTTAAACGATGCTTCTACAGACGGTACACAAGAATGGATAGAACAGCAAAAAGACGAAGACCTCATCACTTATAACAATCCAGGCCCTGAACGTATAGGAATCGTAGGTATGTTTGATAAAGGAATCGAAATGGCACGTACAGATATAATTATGGCGTTTCATGCCGATATGGTTGCATGTAAGGATTTCGATAAAAATATTCTAAAACATTTAGATAAAGGAAAGGTAGTTACAGGTACAAGAGTAGAACCACCTCTACACCCAGACGGTCCAGAAAAACTTTTACTTAATTTTGGAATAGAAGCAAACGAGTTTAATTTTGATATTTGGTACAAAGAAAGTGAAAAAGTAAAAGAAGATAAAACAACTGAAGGGATCTTTGCACCTTGGTGTATGTATAAAGAAGACTTCTTAGCTATAGGTGGTCATGACGAATTATTTGCTCCACAATCAAAAGAAGATTCAGACTTATTCAATAGATTTCAACTTAACGGATATAAATTTATCCAACCCTGGGATGCTTTAGTTTATCATTTTACTTCTAGAGGTTCAAGATTTAATAAACATGCAGGAGGAAGCGCAGGAAAGAACTCAAATGAGTGGATTCAAACTACAACTAAAAATGGTAGAAACTTTATTCGTAAGTGGGGACATTTTATTAAACATACTCCGTTAATGAAGCCTATCATACCTCCTAAATACGATATTGGGTTTATTGTTAAAAATTGTAATTCAAATTTATTAGAACTTTTAGAGCCATGGTGTAATAACATATACATTGAAGACGAAATGCAAGTTATTACTATAGATTATTTTGAAAAAGAAAAAAATAATACTCTATATGATTTAAGTGAGAGAATCAAACCATACGATAACGAAAAACAAAATGAAATTTTAGTACGGTTGGATGCAGCATCGTTTACTCAAGCTGACTTTCAAATTATACAACAACTTTCAGAGATAATAAAAGATAGCGGTCAAATCGGTTCATTTAAATTAGGGAACTTTATAGTAGATATAATACAGATGAATGAATATCAAAACAATTTAATTAAAGTATGAAAAAAGTAGCAGTTATAGGAGGAGCAGGATTTATAGGCTCTAATATAGTAAATACCCTAGTTAGTAGAGGTATAGACGTATCAGTAATAGATAATTTATCAACAGGTTTAGAAGAGAATATAAACAGCAAAGCTATTTTTCATAAACTAGATATAAGTACAGCTCACCAAAAAGAACTGATAGGTGCAATAACAGACTGTGAAGTAGTATTCCATACAGCAGCCTTAGCAAGAGTACAGCCATCGATAGAAAATCCTGTAGAGTTTGATAAAGTAAACACGAACGGAACTGTAAACTTACTTAAAGCATGTGTAGAATCTGGAGTCAAAAGAGTAGTATACAGTGCAAGCAGTTCCTGTTACGGAAACGCAGAGATATTCCCTACACCTGAGTCTCATCCAACTAATCCGCTATCTCCTTACGGCCTTCAAAAATATATCGGTGAACAATATTGTAAAATGTTTTCTCAAGTTTACGGAATTGATACTGTATCTTTAAGATACTTTAATGTTTATGGAGAAAATATGACAATGGAAGGAGCATATAAATTAGCTATTTCTATATTTGCTAATCAACATAAGCAAGGATTACCTCTTACTATTACTAATGATGGTAACCAAAGAAGAGATTTTACATATGTCGGGGATGTAGTAGATGCAAATATACTTGCAGCCACAAACACATCAGACCTCAAAGGAGAAAGTTTTAATATTGGAAACGGAGATAACTACTCTATTAATGAAGTAGCAGATATCTTTGGAGGTAAGAAAGATTACTTTAAAAAAGTATTAGAGCCTTTCGAAACACTGGCAGATAATTCTAAAGCTAAAAGAGTACTGGGATGGAATCCAAAAGGAGATTTAAAAAAATGGTTAACTAATTATATAAAAACACTATAAAATGAAAAAAACATACTTAGTAGAATTTAAAGAAGCTAACGGTTCTACATACGAATTCGAGTTTCTAACAGATGATATCGATTCTTCAATAGAACAATACTGTAGAAATAGACACATCGTTAGCCATAAGGTAATAAACGAAGGAGCTGGTGGTAAAAAACAAATGTTGTTTGGATAAAATAACCAGCTATTTATTAGTATACTACAATAATTTTTCTTATATTAATACAAATGAAAGCAGATAAAAAATTTATATTAGAAGCTGTAAAACAGGTTATCGCAGAAGCAGCAAAAATTAAGTTTGCCGGGCATCAATTTATGCTTAAGGTAGATGTTAATGAAGATCCTCAAAAGAAAGGATTAAAGATTCAATTTATACCAACTACATTCGGACAGTTATCTAAAACTGAGCAAAATGATATAGCTATAGAACTAGAAACTAGATTAGAAGCAGGATTAGATCAGTACGATATGAGAGTTGAAAGAGATAGAAATTTAAAAGATAAAACAATCATCGGGTTCTTTGTATATATAGAGTATTTTGATAAATTAGTTAGAAAAGCTTTATCAGGACAGAATCCATCTAAAGTAGATAGTGTAGATAATGGCGAAATATAGTTTTCATTCAAAGAATTCTAAGGAGAGTTTAAAAGTAATTAATGCTAACAGTAAAGCAGAAGCTGTAAAATATTTTGCTAAATTAAAAGTTTTACCGGAAGATAAATTTTTAGAACTATATGAAGTCACAAAAGGAAGATATTAGAACTATACTAAAATCAAGACTCAATATTAGTTATAGAATTAAAATCAAACAACCTGACCGGGAAACTATGAATAAAAAGATCTTTATAAAAGTTATCAACCAGCTTAGAAAGATTGAAGAAAGAAAAGACTTTTTAGCTGAAGAAATAGGGATGGATATGACAGTTTATGAAGATCAATTCTTCAGTGTTATAGAAAACTTATTTAAACTAGCATTTAATAAATCACAATTAGGCTTAATACAGATGTACCTTTACCAGCTCGTACCTGATAAAGATTGGGATGGAACCATTACAATAGAACACGATAAATTAGAGAAAACAGTTCCATTTAAGTCTGCAGACGAAGTTTGGGAAGTTATAAAAAAGTTTAATAAATAGTTGCTATAACATATATTATTTCGTATATTAAGTTATTGTTAATTTAAAAGGTTATATTATGAATTTAAAAATGATTAAATGCCCCAAGTGCGGCGAAGATTTCCCAGAACTTAGAAAAACTAAATACGGATATAACTTCTGTGTAAATTGTTCAACTGTTGAGCCTGTTGTAGGTATTACTACTGTTGAGGGTTCTGGTGATCATACTTTCAACGATCTAATTATTATGGATCAAAGTAAAGCTAAAGCAATAGCAGAAAAAGAAGCTGAGCTTACTGGTAAGAGAGTATATATAGAAATGTTAGATTTAGATAAAGACGAATTCGCTGTATCTCAATCAGTGAAAGAAGAAGTGGATAAGGCTTTAGATGATGAAACAGAACATTAGTATGAAGTTTGCATTAATAGCACATGATAATAAGAAAGCAGATATGGTTGCTTTTGTTTCTAAACGCTTACCATTTTTCAATAGAGAAGATGTTAACATAGTTACTACAGGTACAACTGGTAAAAAAGTTAAACATGCCGGTATTGAAGATGTAGAAACAGTAAATTCCGGCCCCATAGGAGGAGATGCTGAAATAGCTGCAATGGTAGTTAGAGGGGAAATAACCGCAGTGTTGTTTATGAGGGACCCGCTAGATAAGCACCCCCATGATGTTGACATAAATATGTTAATGAGACTCTGTGATGTCCACGATGTTCCCCTCGCTACTAATTACCGTACAGCTTCTATCTTAATAAAATGGTTTAAAAACAAGTTTAATGGGCCGTCCAGCTAAGATACTAAAAAAAGAAGACATTCAAAGAGCTATGAAAATGACTCGTTCTAATCGAGCTGCTGCTAGATATCTTCATGTATCTTTCACTCACTACAAAAAGTACGCTAAGACGTATAAAGACGAAGAGACTGGCTCAACTTTATACGAGTTGCATAAAAACCAAGCAGGTAAAGGTATTCCTAAATTTCTTTCCAATGGAGGTAAAGAGCCTCCTATAATGGATTTAATTGAAGGAAGAGTACCTGTAGAGCATTTTGATCCTAAAAAAATTAAACAGAGATTAATATTTGAAGCTCTTATAGAAGAAAAATGTGCCTATTGCGGATTCTCAGAAAGAAGGGTACTAGATACTAAAGTACCTCTAGTTCTTAACCATAAGGACGGAAATAAGAAAAATTGGAACTTAGATAATATAGAGTTTTTATGTTACAATCATGCATTTTTATATGCTACTTCTCCTATTACTGATAAGCAGGTAGAAGCTATGGAGGATTATGTTGATAGAAATGTAGAGGAGGTGAATTGGGAGCTTGATGAGCATCATATAGAGCATCTTAAAGAGTTAGGGTTATATCAAGAAGAAGAAAAACCAGGTGAAAAGTATATATCAAGACAATGAGTCAAATAGAAGAATTAACGTATAGTGCAGAGCTTCACGGTAAAAAGAGTGAATTTATAAGAGTAGTAAATAAGTTTATAGAAGAAGAGCCTAATGAGTATTTAGATTCTATTTATATAAGAGCATATCAAATAGTAATGAACACTTAGATGAAAAAAAATAAAAAAATAAATAAATTCTCTACCTTCAAAAAGAAAAAACCTCTAGAAAGAAAAGTAGCTGATGATCTGGTGAAGAAATCAGAGCAGAACGAAAAGCTAAGAGAGAAAAATATAGGTACATCTTTTTTAGATTTATTTTAAAAAAGAGTTGCCTAACTGAGTTTTTTTTCTTATATTTAATTATATATAAAAATAAAGGTTATGTTTAAAAAATTAAAATCAAATTTACTTACTTATTTATTTAAGGATTGGGTTAGTACTGAAACCGATTTAGAAACTCTTCATATTACTAAAAGTATGATAAATAGAAGAGAGAATATTTTAATAGAAGATGTTAATACACCTAGAACTATAGTAAAAGGATTTAGAGGATTTAAAAAATAAAGGTTATGAGATTTAAAAATTTAGGATTTATTCAGCATCCACATATTAAAGATTCTATTATGACTCAGGTATTTACTGACAGCGGTAAACGCGTATCTATAGTATGCGGTAAAGGATTGTACAGTTCATCTAGGGATGGTAATAAAGCTGAGTGTCAAAGAGTAGAAGATGCAGTGTCTTTTGAAGTACTTATTGAAGGAGAAGATGATATAAGAGGATGGCAATCAAGAGAAGATATAGATAAACTTTTAGCAGAGCTCTTTTAAAATGTCTGAGAAAAAAGGAGAAACGGTAAAGCTTATTAACGACTTTAATACAGCTGGATTACTAGAAGTATATATGACTAAATTAGGAGATTGGTATAGAGCTACTTCTAGAGAATTTAGGTCGTTTGACGGTAAGAGAAGAATAACCGAACCTACTAAAGTAGAATTAGGTAATGTTATAGTTCCTATGAGAACTTATGAATATAATGGACCAGTCTATATGTTTGGTACGAATAATGAAGTAGAAACTGCTGATGAGGGTAAAATAGTTACTAGCCCTTATTGGGATGAAGCAAGAGAAAATACAGAAAATAGAGGAGTATGAAAAAATTACATTTTGAAAATACAGATGAATTCGAAAGAGTATTTAAAGCTACTGATGAAGAAGTAACTGATGCTATGGTAGAAGGAATACAGGAAGCATTTACTTATCATAAAAAATCAGCTGAGTTATTTGAAATTACCTTTGAAGATGCTGATCTAGTTTATGAAATTACTCTTCCGTCTACTCAATGGGAGTTAGCTTTAGAAACTTGTCTTAATCATTATAGAGATTTAGAAGCATCAGACAAAGCTATTGATACATACTTATTACAGAAAGATATTAGAAAATGGTTAAGCTAATCTTCCTTGATGGAGAATATTATCAACTTGTTAGGGATATTAAAGTCGAACAGGTTATGGGGAATATGGACGGGCTAAAAGCTTGGAGAGATATGCTTCACTGTGATCATGTTTTAAAATACCAAGGAAAGTACCTTATGGTACGAAGAGTATTAGATGCAGAAATAATAGAATAATTTAAAAAAAAGTTAGTGAGGTAGTTGCTTCTTAAGATATTATTTCTTATATTTAAGTAACTTAAAAAATAAAGGTTATGATATTAAGTGAAAAAAAAGTTGGTGATGAGTTTTACATGGATGGATTAAGCTATCCATATAACAACCCAGTAAAAACTAAGTGTACTCTCATTGAATATAAAGGTATGAATCAATACGTTATCGATTCGGAGAACTGTTTGGTTTTAGTTGATGGTAATAATAAAGTATATAATTTAAAATAAAGGTTATGTTTAGAATAGAATTAGATAGAGAAATGGCCTGGGTTACTTTCCTAGGAGATGGATTTGAAACGGTTTGGCACCCAGTAACAGATGCTTCCGGAAAGCAGTTAATGTGGTCAGAAGATATTATGGATTTCTGTAGAGCACAATTTAACGTAAAAGAATGTTGGGTTTCTTTTGGAATTGCTCCTACTAGTCAGATGCTAGTAAAAAACTCAGTAAGAGATAACATGTAAAATAGTTGCTAGTTACAATTATATTTCTTATATTATAGTATATTAATAGTTAAAATAAAGGTTATGACAGTGTTACAAAGTTTAGACAGATTAGAAGTAAATTACATTAAGCATATGGAAAAATACAACGGCTATAAAGATGCCGGGTATGTATGGTGGGAAAGAATTAAAGATTGTCAAAAATGGTGTAATAAAGAAAAGACATACGTACCTATGAGTAATACTGAGACATTAAAGATAATGAGGGAATGGGTAAAAAAACAGAAATCTTTTGATATAGTATAGTTGCTAGTTACAATTATATTTCGTATATTAAAGTATAAATATTAATTTTAAATAAAAGGTTATGGCAGATTTAGTGCAAAGTTTTAATAAAGGTTTAGATTCTTACCTTACAAAGGATCAGTTAAAAGAATTATGTCCTGTAGCGTTTAAAGACGCTCCTACTAATCCTAAGGTTACAGATAAGTATTTATTTGTTAATACAGAGACGATTGTAGATGATTTAGATAAGCTTGGATGGAAACCAGTATCAGCTGCTATGCGTAAGAGTAGAGGTAAGAATACTATTTTTTCTAAGCATATGGTTACCTTTCAAAATCCGGAGATTAAAATTACTTCTAAGGACGGAGATAATGCTTTTCCTCGTATTATTATGACTAATAGTCATGATGGACTTCAAGCATTTAAATTTTCTGTTGGTATTTTTAGATTAGTTTGTTCTAATGGATTAGTTGTAGCTGATGAGAAGTTCTCTGATTTTAAAATACGTCATAAAGGTTATACGTTCGCCGAGCTTAGAGACGTTGTAGCACAGGCAGTTAAAGACCTTCCTAATAAAGTAGAGGTTTTAAATAAAATGAGAAATAAAATACTTACTCAAGATGAAAAGCAAAAACTTGCTCTCGATGCTATGCTTATCAGAGCTGGCATTACTCCTGATTCGGATAAAGCGAAGAAGTTTAAATATGATGAAGAAACTATCGAAGATATTCTAGAACCTAAAAGAAACGAGGATAAAGGAGATGATCTTTGGAAAGTATTTAACGTAATTCAGGAAAAGATTACTCAAGGAGAATTTCATGCAGCTTTAAAAGGTGCTAATACTAAAGTACGTAAGGTGCGTAAGATCAAATCTTTTGAAAAAGATCTTCAGGTTAATAAAGAGTTATTCAAATTAGCTACTGCTCTAGTATGATAGAAGTAGTTAAGCATATATTTGGGTTTTGTGGAGAGCATTGGCATCCTAATATTTGGACTGCCTTTGCATCCTCTCCGTTAATAGCACCAGCTGTGTATTTTATTAAATGTAGATGTGGAGGCTGGTTTATGCATAAGAGAGATTGTAAAAATAAAAGTTAGTTAAAAGTTGCTAACTAACTTATTTTTTCTTATATTTAATTAAATAATAAAGGTTATGTGTAAATGTATTAAATGTAGAGAGGATATTAATCCTTTAAGAGTAAAAGCTTTACCGGGAACTAAGACTTGTGTTAACTGCTCTACTACCTCTAGGTGGTATGTTAGGAATGTTATTTCCGGAAAGACTGAATATGCTGAAGCAGAAGTAATTAAAGATCCTATCGCTGCTAAAAGTATTAGAAATATGGATAAGAGATTAGGATGGGGTTCTAATTTAAATAAAGTAAGAAGATAAAATGGAAGAATTATTTTACATACCGTCATTGAGAGTAAATGCAAAAGTAGCAGATCTAGTTATAGAAGGTAATCATATAGAAATAGATGGTATTACCTATCAGAGATTATCTCGTAAACCTAGAGGACGTTCTATAAAAAGAAAATTAAGTAGTATAAAAAGTAATACTAGGATACTAATATACAGTTAATAGTTGCCTAACTGAATTAATTTTCTTATATTTAAGTATAAAATAAAGGTTTTATGGCATTATGGCAAGTAAAAGATGAAATAGTTTATTCTGACGGACCTCTATCTATCTCTGCAGAGGAGATGTCTGGAGTGTTTGTTAAGAGGCATTTCTATACTGTTCCTTATTCTAATGTAGGTAAAGGAGGTATAATGAAAAGAGCAGATGGTAAACGATTTCATACTCCTTCTTGGACTGAAGTTCATCCGGAAACTACTCTCAAAGATATTATAGTAGAGAAGAAACCTTTCGAAGAGTTGTTTGTTGAACCTAAGAGCTGGTCATTTAAATCAGCTTCTTCAGATAAAGAATATACTGTTAAGCTTAAGAGGGATGGTAATCCTTATTGCGACTGCTGGGGATATATGGCTCATAAGAAATGTAAGCATGTTAAACAAGTAAAAGAAGAATTATGTTAATATATTTTCTGTTAGGTGTTGGTTGGTCATGGTGGTTAGAATACTTTACTACTTCTAATCTTGATGATGTATATGGGCAGCCATGGGTTTGGAGAGAGAGGTTATTTCATATCTCATTATGGCCTTGGAGTTTAGGTACATTTATTTATGCAATGTATAAAGAGTATAAAAGAAGAAAATAAAAATTTAAATAAATAAAATAAGTTATGAAACAATTTTTAAACAATTATTACCCAATTATTATAGCATTTATATGTATGTGCTACTCTATTGGATTAGGATTAGCTGGGATGACAGAAGAAGCACAGTATTCTGCTCATTGGCCTGGAACAATTTTATTATTTGCAATAGCAATTAGACAAAGAAGACGATCATGAATGTAGCAATGTTTATAGTAGGGTTCTGTATATTTATAGCCTACGTAGGGTTTTTAATGTGGAATATATTTTACAATCATAATAAAAACAGAGAAGAAAACTACCCAGGGTATTATTCTAGACATGGTCAAATAGATAACATGGATAGTGATGGAATGGGGAATTTTAGTAGATTTCCAAATAAAAAACAAAAAGATGTGCCTAAGCGGAGGAATGTACCTAGACGAAGATCAGTACGAACAAAGAATTGATCGAATTATTGAAATGGCTTGGGAGGATAGAACACCATTTGAAGCTATAGAATATCAGTTCGGCATAAAAGAGAACGATGTTCGTAAAATAATGAGAAATAATTTAAAAAGATCCTCTTTTGAATTATGGAGAGAAAGAGTAAAAGGTAGAAAAACTAAACATAGTAGAGTATCTAATACAAATAGATTTAAAAGTAAAAATCAAAAGTTATGAATAATCATTGGTATAACGAAGGTAAAGAGTATTTAAGAAAAGATGATAAATTTGATCATCAAGGCAGGTCTAAAGAGCAAGTAGAAAGTTCTACTATAGGATGTTTTATAGGAGGTATAGGTATATTTGTTGCACTGATTTGGATAGCAATGGCAAATTTATAAGAATATGGATGGGGAGGAGATAATAGAGAGGTTAAAAAAAGTAAAGGTACTTATAACTAAAGAAAATATTAACTCAGCACAATTAGAAATTAATTACCTTATAGACGATTTATATCTATATAGAAAGCAATGCTTATGAGAACATTTAAATTTTTAATTAAAACAGCAGGAGAGGTAATGTTAAATTTGTTCATAGGAATACTAGCTATATTAGCAATAGGAGGTATTATAGGAGTTATTTTTAATGTTATAAGAGAGTTAGCATAAGAATTTATGAGTAAATTAGAATTTTATCCTTATCTAACTCCAACTGATATTCTTAATAATGGAGCATTCGGAGGATCGTACTTTGGAGTAGAAGAGTTAGAAGGTGATTATGATTACCAATCTTTATTTCAAGAAACGTTAGCTGATGTGTCTCCTCATCTCTACTTAGGGGACAAATATAAGCCTAAGATGAATATGTTCAAAGTAAGAAGTGGTATGAATTATGACTATTGGACAGAAATGAATTGGATGCATAAAGATGACCCATACGGTTGGCTTGAGTGGTATATAAAGTATTACAATGGTAGAAGGCACTCAGACGACGATAGGCAGATTAGACGTTGGCAAGACTTCTGTGGTAGAAACGGTAGATGGAGAAAGAGAATATATAAGAGGATACATGAGACAGGAGATTGGAATATAAGTCCAAGGATACAACAATCATTATTACATTGGGGTTATATGGTTAATAAAGAAGATTATGAAAATTATATTAATAGGTTATGAGCGAGATAGATAAAATAGTATTTATATCAATTTACTTTATACAATTAGCTGTATGGTGTGTTTATAATATGCAAATAAATAATAAATAAGATATGATCAATAGCGGAAGAGAATGGGATTGGATGGATAATAGGAATAGTATAGATGAGGCTTTAAAAGGATGGGGCTTTGATATGAAGAGGTTGAGGGCGAGTGAGGGGGGCGCTTTTCTCTCTCTCGACCGAAGGTCGCCACGCGCATTTTCTACCAACCATCCTAACAACCGAGGATTACCTGCCGAGGAATGGTGTTATTATGCCGGAATGCCATCACCTTCTGCTTATATGGATAATAGCTAAAGCTAGTGTCTGAGTAGTTATAGACTTTGGTGCTATATAGATATACAAACCATGTAGAACCTATAAGAGAAATAAGCTATAAAAGAGAGGTAAACGGTAATCGTTCATTGAAATAGTGGAAGTATAGTAAATAATATATATGTATAGGTTTAAATATGTATATAGGTATATTTTTATATAGAGATATATAGAGCGTGTATAAATACACATAAGGATGTATAGAAAAGTAAGGAATAGTAACAGGGTTGTGTGTCTCTCTAAAATTTTTTTCTCTATATAGCAAATTCCCGGCATATTCCCGCCGTCCTCACGGTATTCTCACTACGTCCTCACG
>Ga0208667_1000009_pt1 | contig 97920 bp, 140 predicted proteins | sample 11BtaG_FD_184085 | JGI IMG/M metagenome (GOLD analysis project Ga0208667, IMG submission 184085) | Marine viral communities from the Subarctic Pacific Ocean - 11B_ETSP_OMZ_AT15265_CsCl metaG (SPAdes) (version 2) | ecosystem: Environmental > Aquatic > Marine > Oceanic | place: Pacific Ocean... | reverse complement strand
GTTATTTGTGCAGTTATGTTTGAATCTGCAAATGAACTAGATGTTGTATTAAGAACAGATGATGTACTTGCATGAACTACTTGACCAATCTTACCTGTATCAATACCACTAGGCAAAGCACTAACACTATTTAAAGAAGCGTTGTTAATAGATGTGTTTGGTATTGTTAATCCCGTGATTGAGGGTGCTGTTAATCTTGTGATTGCCATTATGCTAGTACCTCCATTAGTGTCATAGTTGATATGGTTCTATGATTAGCAGCATTATCAATATTTTCACCTTCACTGTTTAATTTAAAAGTTTGACCACTATTTAATGTTATTTGTAATTTGTAAGTTATTTCTGAAGTAGTTGAAGGACTGTCTAAAAATTGAACTGCACTATTAGTAGCTTTTTGGAAAACATTATTAGAAGTAAAAACAGTTCCTCTTGTTCTACTACCAGCAGCATCACCCAATCCAATAGCTGTGGTTCCTCTTAATATTCTTGAAGCACTATATATATTACTTGTGCCACCATAATTAATTGAACAGTTTATAAGAACTTTACTACTTGTTGCTGAAGGTGTAATAGTTGCATTAAAACTAGTAAGGTCAACATATGTACCACTAGATGATGTTATTTGTTTTATGTCTGGTATAACAGTTTGGATTACTTGACCAATCTTACCACCACCAAAACCTGTAGCAGTTCCGTTATTTGTTATAGTAGCACCCGATGGAATTGATATAGTATCACCACTTGCACCAACAGTAATAGTACCAGAACTCTCATTAATAATATTATCACCAGAGGTGTTTTGAATATTGTCTACTTTAATAATTGATGTCATGTTATGCTCCTATTACCCTATATGCTCCGAAATAAGTTCCCTTATCATTACATTCAAATTTTTCTCCACTACCACCATGTGCTTCTACATATCCAAAAATTTCTAGGTAATCAGATGTTCCGTTCATATCAATAGTATTTGAAATACTTGTTGCTCGTTCTAAGGCGGTTGATGTGTTAAAAACACTACCTGTAAACATATATGCAGAACCGTTTTTATAAATATAAAGTCTAACTGAATATAAGTTATAATCACCAGTGCCTAAATTAACATTACTATAAACAAAATACTTACCAGCTACTGTTGGAGTAAATCTATAATTAGTAGAGTTATCGTAGTTAGTATTAGTATCAAATCTTTCTGTATTAAATTGAACTTTTGTTATAGTTGCATGGCTAATACTTTGGTCGGCTGACAAATACGCTTCAAAAGCAGGAGTATTAGATGCAAAAGTCTGTGTTAAATTTCCAGAACCATCGCTAGAGATAATGGCGTTGCCCCCTCTATCCTGTATTGTATTAACTTTTAATATGCTCATCTATGCTCCTATTAATTTATATGCCATAAATCTTGTTTCATCTTGACCAGGTTGTATTTGTGAAGTGTCGCTAGTTCCTTTAACATGATATATATACAACTCTATATAATCTGATGAGCCATTCATTTCTATAATACCTGATACAGAAGGTGACATAGTATAGCCAATACCATCAGTTCTATAATCCCATAATTGACCTAAAACTGTACTACCATTCTTTTTAATTCTAGTAATACCTTGATACATATTACTTGGGTTAAGACCATTTATAGTTACTTGACCATAACAAAAATACTTACCAGCTACTTGTGGTGTAAAACGATAATTAGTTGAATTGTCATAATCATTATCTGTATCAAATACTTCAGTATTAATATTTACTTTTACTTCTGTAGAATCACTGATACCTGTTTGAGTAGAACCAAGATGAGCCATAAAAGCAGGAGTATTAGTTCCACCAAATCCACTCTGTGTAGCACCACTCCCTAGTGTTACTGTATCTCCATTACCACCAATCGTAACTGTTGTTCCTGATTGAGGGGCTATTGTATTTACTTCTAATGTACTCATAATTTATTCCTACTATACTATCACAAAAGTACTACCAGATGGAATGGTTAAAGTTCCGCTGACAGTAATTGGTCCTGCGGCTGAAGCGTTCTTGCTTGCACCAATTGTTATGTTGTTAAATGTCTGCGCGTTTTGCGAGATGAATGTGGAGCTCAATGATGCTTGCCCTACGGTTGCATCCGTTGGAGTTCCGATATCAAATACATTTCCTAACAGCACGCCGCTAAACGTATCGGTCGCAAGGGGGGCACTGGTGAATGTAATCGTGTTGCCGCTAACAGTGTACGCCGTATTTGGGTACTGGACAACGCCTGAAATGCTGATGATTAAAGACTGCTCTGTCTCTACAGAAATATTCTGCGAGCCAGACTGTAAAGTGAAACTTGTTAAGGTACCGTTGAATGATCCTGAGATATCATCTATGAGTTGATATGCGCCAGTCTGTGGTACTCTACCTATGTATGCCATTATTTTAATACCTCTGTTGGAAATTCGTATGCTTCTATTTTTTCTACAGTATCTAGTCCTGTTGTAGCATCACGAAGTTGTTGTCTATAAGTTGTCATAGCATCAGACATTGTTAAATCACTACTGCTAGTCCAATCTGTTTTGGCTAATAAATTGTTTCTTTTCTCTCTAAGACTGTTTAATGCTCTATCAAGTTCTGAAGGTATAGCATCTAAATCTTTTTTTCTTTGTGCTATTTCTTCTGATGTCATATCTACCAATACTCCTTTAGGATTCTCTGGCGATACTACAAATTTTTTATTTTCGTTTGTCATTATTTTATCCCATATATTCTAAATTCAGACCTTGAATTAAAATTACCTGAATAGTTTAAAAACCTTATACCAGTCACTGATGTCGCTGAATCAAGAGTTGTACCCATAAAGACAGTATTAAAACCACTAGCATTATCTTGAGCGTGAAATACTGTGTCACATACTGTTTTTTCACTAGCAAATGGATTATAGACAAACATTTTTACACTAGGCTCTGCTACATTTAAAGAGACTTTACCATGATGAATTGATGTTCCACCCCAATTACCAATACTACTTACACCAGAGCCTCCAATTTCCATTCTTCCATTAAGACCTGCATTATAATAATTTGATGTTGTAATTTCATTATTAGAAGAATCTTGAAATCTAAAACTTACAGTACCTGTTGCAGATAAATTATAACTAGCTAATACTAAATAAAATTTATAAGTGCTTGTAAAACACCCATTAAATACTTGTGTTGCTGTACCACCGCCTGTAGCACTAGCAACTTGAACCATATCGTTTGGTGTTCCAGTAACAGTACCTGTAAAGTCATAAGTATCTGCAAGATTCATACTCTCTGCTTGTATTTTAGATATAGCCATTATTCGATCTCCTTTGGAAACTCACCAAGTGGTCTAGTAAAAGTTTCATCTTCTTGTTCTGTGTATTCGTATAAAGTTTTCAGTGCATCTACATCTGCTACCGCATTGATCTTTGTTTCCATATCATTAGATGCTGTACGAACTGCAGCTCTGTATGTAGAGATATCTGTAGGTACAGAATACTCTGCAACTTCTGCTGCTTTAACTACATGCCAATCTGTTGGCGCTAATAAGCCTGCAGCTTGTTGTTTAATAATAGAAATCTTTTGTTCTTTTAATCCATACTGTTTGATATCACCCACGACTCTATCAGAAGGAATCTCATCTTCTTCAGTAAATAAAATATTAGTTAAAGGTTTAGCGGTAGAAGTACCGTAAGAACCAGTAACAGTCCCACCGTTAAAAGCGTATGTGATGTTCGTATTAATGTAATACGCTTCATCCTTTTTGTTTTCCGAATTAACATTGATCTCATAAAGTCCTATCGCATTCCTTTCTGCTTCAGTCCATAATGTGAAAATTGTTTTAGGATATTGTACACCGTTAAGTTCAATCCCTTTGCTAGAAGATACTGTCTTAACGAATTGATTATTTTCTACTAGAGCAAACATTAGCTTACGTTGACGCTCCTTCCTACTTCATATAAATTTGTACCATCGCTTCTAAATACTAGAATATCTTTTGCGGCAGCTGCCGTACTTAATGTAGGAGCTATCCCGTTAGTAAACTTGTATACAGTATTGAAGCTAAGAGTTCTAGATCCTGTACCATCTTGAATAATCATTAGACCATAAAAGCCTCCAGCATTTTGATTGGTTGGAGCCGCTAGTGTTCTGTTACCACCTAGAGTTACTTTAGCTACTTGTTGTGTTTCTAAGTTCCAACTGATCGTTGCTCCATCAGTTAATGTTGCTTCAGCTACATATAGTTGTGTTGGAAATTCAAATGATGTGTTACTGTTAAACATGTTAGCAGTAATACTGTTAGCACCTGGTGTAATTGTTTGCACTGCTTTACCAATAAATACGCAATACATTGTATCAGTTCCAGCAGTTGCTGCTGATAACACTAGGTTAGTTCCGTCTGCTGTATAAGCATAAGATGACCCAGGTTCTTGGCGCACGTTATTGATGAAAAGAGCAATCTCGTTTTCATTTGCTACAGGGTGATCAAGCGTATATGTAGTTGTAGCACTAGTTGTAAAGTGCTGAACAGAGAAGGTTGTATACTTCTCGGCTGGTTGATTCCCTATATAACTCAATTCTTACTCCTTATGTTGATATATCATCTACTGCTGAAACCCATACGTCAGCTGAAGATGCTGTATCAGAAATTACTTTTAATGCATCGCCCGATTGGACTACGAATTTCGCGCCACCGTCTAATACCTGCAAAGATGAACCTGCAGGAATCGGCGCATCTTTGACCAAGTAAATATCATTACTTGCATCATTAATATATACATCTACGTTAATAGCGCTAGATGTAATATTTGCGACTGAGATTCCAACTACAGTATCATATGAGTTTGCAGTAAAGAGGGTAGCTGCGGAAGTTCCTACCGCGTTAGAAGTATATCTTCTAAAATTTTGTGCCATTCCTTACTCCTTTATAATGCAATCGCCATTGCGATTACGAATCCACTTGATGGAACAGTTGTTAAATCTGTACCATTTACTGTTGTAACTTGGAGGTCAGCTAATGCATTAGCTACATTAGTACCATCCGAATAAACAAACGCGTCACGCCCAGCAGGTACAGTAAATGTTGTACCACTACCAGTTGTTAGGATTATGTCATTACTATCTGCTGTATTGTTCAGCACCATGTACACTGTTTCTAGTGCAGGTATGGTAACCGTACAAGTGCCCCCTGGTGAACCTCCGAAGTTAAGGACAAAGTTTCTTCCATCTTCGTCAGTGTAAGAAGTGGGGTCAGTAGTAAATGTTAATGTGTGTGTTGTACCTGATAATGAAACAGAAGCATAACCTGTAATCTTGTTCTCAAGACGTTTTAAGTTATCATTCGTTTGATCTCCCCAGGTGTTATCGTTCTCACCTGTGGTCATTAAACGTAAGTTTAAACCACCGTTACTCCAGGTAGATGCCATTAACTAATCCTTATAATTGCGTTACTTGCGTCTGCTGTTGGAAACTCAATGGTAAATGTACCATTAGAAACCGAATAATCTGCTCCGAAATCTAACACCATTAAGGCTGAGTTAGAATCGTCTGTGTTATAAATTATACAACCTCTTGTAGTAAATGTAGCACTTGACCATGATGTATTAGCAAAATCACAAACTGCTGTTGATCCATCTAATGTAGGAGTTACACTTACTAAAGTGTTACCACCTGTAGTATATCCACTACCATTAGCTAGCTCATCACTGTTTCCAGTTACGTCTGTGTAATTTGTGGTCGAGGCGCCATAAGTACCGCTTTGGGCTGATTCAGCTTTAATCAGAGCAATCTTAAAAGTATTACCTGAACCATTAGTTAGGTCGTGTTTACTTTGTAAAATCTCTTGTTTAAAGCTATTACATATTGCTGATGTAATTGCCATGCTTTATTGTCCTCTCTGCATTGTTCTTAGTTCACCATTACGAAACTCATCATTTCGCATTCTTACTTGTTCCTCATTCGCCAATGTTTGGATTGCTCGATTGTAATAACCTTGCCATAGTTCTATTACTTGAGGTGTCTCTTTCATATATCCTATAGCTTCAATCAGTGTACCGTATAGTATGGCGTCTGGGGCATTATCACCTAGATAAGTGTTTTGATTGCTTGGTGATAACCCTGGAACTCTAATAGTATACCCTATTTCTACTGTTGTTGCAAGGGCTGGAGTTGGTCCAAACAAGAAATTAGTTTGTCGATTTCCACTTGTATATGTTGTTCCAGTTTGATTTAAGGCATAGTATTTAACTGTGCCCGTACTCGACGGATTCTTATTGTACTCTTTGATAAATGATTCATCTTTATCTAATAAGAAATCTCCATTCAGAATCCTTAAGTATCTTGGTATAACCATGTCAGAAGGTACTGCTACTGTTGCCGTGCCCCCTGTCAAGGATAGTGTTGAAATTTTTCTGAAGGCAGTAAGGTCTGTCTCTTTTGCTATACGTAATTCAGCTAATTCAATACACAAATCAATAGGAGCTTTACCGCTACCTGTTGCTGTTGTAAAAGATACGGCTGAATTTTCTAGCCAATCTTGCACGTTTTGTTTAAGTTGATTATATGTTAATCCCATTATGTACCCCAAGCATTAGCACCCCAGGAATCTGCACCCCATCCTGTGTTGTCTATTGCAATTGATATTGTACCAAATCCTGTTGAAAGTTGCAACCCGTTCACGTCTTCTCCTGTATTAATTGTTGGAGTACCGATGCCAGTTGCAGCTGATTGATTTGGTGATGTTATTGTAGAACTGGATTGGAATGTTAGAGAGCCTATGCCAGATGTTAATTCTTGACCAGCAGGTACTTCAGTACCACTAAAATTTAATCCTGCAGCTCCGTGCTCTGAAGCTAAAGATTGCCCTGTTGGATCAGCGGTTGAGCTAGCACTAAATGTTGGACTACCTTTTGCTGTAGTCGCTGACTGACCAACCACGTTTTCTTGCGCACTGAAACTAAATGAACCGAGTGCTGTTTGTAATAATTGTGAATCCGCATCCTCTGCAGTATTGATAGTCACGGAACCACGTGTAGAAGATAGTGCTTCACCGATAAGTGTGTAACCTGTGGCAATTGTTGGGATGCTAAAAGCAGTTTGCATTATTAAAGAATCTGCTTCTTCTCTAACTGCGATACTTATAGATCCAAATGCTACTTGTGCTGGTGGTGAATACCCAGAACCATAGATACCAAAACGTACTGTTGTAGGTACGTTGTCACTATCAGGTCTAGGATTTTCTAATGATGTTGCTTCGGGTCCGAGCTTAGGTGGTGTGAGTTGCGGGTGTTTGGGCTCCCAATCTTTTTTGTAAACTCGAAGCCCATTCCACTCTGTTCGCGCATCTTTGTATCGTATCTTCCTGCCAGAACGATCGTCTATCAGATATGCATATTTACCTGAAGCTCTTTTAGCCATCGCCCTTAGTACCCGCGAATCTTAGGTTGAATATAAAAACTTGCTCTTTCTCTATCCTCTTCTTTTGCAAACTGCCACTCTTCCACATAAATAGATTTCAATTCACCACGTCTAGCGGCATCTACTTTAGCAGGATTTTTATTAGCTATTTCAAAAGCTAGCCCACTAATTAATGCTGGTAAATATCTTCTAGGGATATCTGGGTTTTGTGTATATGTATCTGTTACATCTTGCGGATATCTAATAGTCCAGCAAAGTAATTGATAATATGTTTGATCAGGTACAGGAAATAAATATCCTGTGTGAGATGCTACGCCTGAGGAATCATACTGGCTGTTACGTTCAACTGCATATTGAACAGGCTTGCCTTTTGTAGATTTGTTTGGGTAGTTTAAATATTCAGATAAACTGATTCTTTCACAAGCTGTATCTGTTGAAGGTGTGCTGTTAGTGTCACGTACACTAGCATCTAATATATCAAGATATTGATTTGAACCAATAGAGAATGTAGATTGATTTTGTGTAAGATTAATTGTTGTTAAATCAAGAGTGAATAAATTCACGCCTTCATTAACCCATTTAGTCAGAAGTAAGTTGAGCGAACGTCTAGCTGTTACTAAGTCGTAACCCGACTTGAGTTCTAATCCGACGCGCTCGTGCGCCTCTTGTATTATTTCAGCTATGTCAAGGCTGAACGTGTATGTGCCAGAAGTTGCCACGTGCCCCCCTTACTGAACGAATAAAGTTACTCGTGAAATGTTTGTTAAATCTACGTAAATGCCTGTTTTAAAAAGAACACCTGCATCTGGTAATCCAATGTTCATTACATCACCTTGAGGTACGTCAATAGTTAATAAAGCTGTACCTGTTGCAGATGTATTGTCATAGAAAACCACGCTACCTGCACCCACACCATCATTAGCAATAATCATACCTTGTAGTCTTGTTCTTCCTACGTAGTCTGAACCACCATCAGTGTAAGTCACACGACCGTCTGTTGTTCTGGTTACGGGTCTTAAATCTGATCTTACCATTTATAAACTCCTTGTTGTGGGGGAGTTGCCTCCCCCGTTAAAATTAAGACGATGCTATTGTAGCACCAGTGTCGCATCTTTTCCAGTTGCTTCCATCATAGAAAGCTAAGATTGCAGACCCTGCAGCTCCATCTGAGAAATATGCAATTTGACCTTCTACACCATCTGGTGCAGTAGCCACTGTGTATACGTTAAGACCAATAACAGATTGTGTGTTTACTGGTCCTGAAAAAGTTGTTGTTCCCATAGTCTATACTCCTTTGTTATATAGTCTGCTTTTGCAGTCTATGGTGTTAATAGTTAAAGGAAGGGGGCACCTTTATGGTAAACCCCCTATCCGAATTAGTGATTAAGCACCTTGGTTTCCGTAGACACTTCTCCAGTCAGACCAACCGAAGCTGTATCTTTCTCTGGCTTTGTATCGTACATTACCTGTTTCAAAGTCACCTTCCATCTTAGTATTCATAGCTGCTCTGTTGAACATTTTGATACCGTTAGGAGCATCAGTTCTAATGAAGAATGCATCAGTGTCTGTGAATCTGTGGTTCACATAGTATCCACCAGGAAGCATACCCATAGAGTTGATAGCATTGATATCATTGTCAGCAGTTGCTACTCTGTTTGGAGATTTCATTAATCTCTCGGCAACAAATACTAATTGTCTTGGGATGTGTAAGGTTCTACCTTGAATTGCAGCTGGCACACCTTTGTCATCTGTTAGACCAGCAATATCAATTAATGCTGTTTCTAATGATGTCTCAGATAAGTCAGCGTAAGTAGCAGGTCTGTTAGAACCTGAACCGCCGTTTTGTAATGGGTGTGCATTAGAAATTAATGGTTGCCCATCACCGCCTGTGTATGAACCGCTGAATGCGTTGTTATACACGTTAGCTGCAGTAAGTTGCTTAGCAGAAGCCATCGCTCTTGCTAAAGCTTTAGTTAGTCTGGTTGACAACTTATCATATAAGTTATCTTCCATAGCTTCCTCAGTTAATGAGAATGCTAATGCTACAGTTTTGTGAGTGTATCGTGATACATATCCTTCACCTGAATCGGCGTAAGATACTGGTGCACCTTCGAACTTCTCACCTGCATTACCAAAGCCTGGGAAGAGTACTTCTTCTTCGAAAGCTCTGTTTGATGTTTCCTCATCGAACAAGACGGCGTGCTCATTTTCGTACCTATTGTATTCAGTACCAAAAATCGCATTAAGACCTGGCTCAAGTTCTTTAAGGATTTGTGCTCTTGATATAGCCATAATTTATCCTCCTATATACCTGTTACGCCAGTAGCGCCTAGTCCAAATTGATGAGTATTTATTTTCACCAAAATATCCATAGATGTTCCAGCTGATGTGAAAGAATCATCTAACTCCGCACTAGCTAGTACAGTTAGTGGGAATGTGTTAGTTGTGTTCTTTGTGCTAGAATCTGCTACAAGACCTGATTTGTGTGTGATAGCACTACCTGTTGGTGATGCTACGATTTGTACGTTCTTACCTACGTCAGCAGCTGCGATAGCTGTTGTATCTTGATCTGCTTCGATTTGAAAGATGATATCTGGATCATCATATACGTACACTTTGTACTTATCTTTAGCTACAGTTGATGCTGGAATGCTTCTGACAAATTTTACTTCGCCTGATGCATTGTCTACATATTCTGCGCCCCAGAAAACACCTACGACTGCGCCTGGTGATGCTGCTCCCATATCGGTAACAATGTTACCTCCTGAGAAAGTCACGAGATCGCCTTCGAAGAATGCACTAGGAGCAGTGGCAGCAACTCTGTAACCATTAACACCACTAAAGTTATTGGTTCTTACGAGACCACCTTTAGCGTGCTTGACTGGTTTTAAACCATATGCCATGTTTTACCTCCGTTGTTATTATGTTGCAAAGCAGAGGTAATCAAACGATTAGTCCTCAAACTTTGCGTTCCTTCCCCCGCCTACTGAGACGGAAGATTGTTCGTCTTGGCTTATAGGTGCAACTGCGCTATTGTTTTTCTGCAACTCAGAGTTGACTGCTCCCTCTGCAGCTTTGGTTTTGTCAGAAAAGTATTCGTTTCTTTGGTCAGCAATTTCTTGATCAACCTTCATCAAAATCAAATCACCTGTTCTAACTATACCCGCATGTTTACCTGTGTCTAAAACATCCGCTTGCCAGTCGCCGCCAAGTTCTTCTGGTCTAACTGGCTCGTATCCTTGACGTGTTCTTTCATGAACATTTCCTGCGTGATCATCACCCAAGAGTTCATGTCGAACCCATCTATAGTGAACACCCTCTGGAGCTTTTGGAGTTTCCAATTTGCTCGGTGGAGTCCACGTCTTTTTGCGAGTACCCGAAGCTCGCGTTATTCGAGTTGTCTTAGTAGCCTGTGTCATTCATCTACTCCTTATCCCGCCGTTCCATCTCGGCGCATTTTTTGTCGCGCATATTCTTGTAAAGATACTCCTAACTTATTAGCAGTGTCTACCTCTGATTTAGTCAATGTGACTTTCTGTTTGCCACTGGGGGAAGTGCGCGTTCCACCCGCTACTACTTGTACTTTTTTCGCTGTACTCGCTGTCTTGAATTTTTCAGGAAACTCAGAACGGATGCGAGCATCAAGTTCACTATAGTACTCACCAGGATCAGCGTCAGGATATATACCTTCATCTATTAACTCCTTGTGTACTACCATGGCTGCTTGGGTCATAATCTTTTCAGATTGGTTTTGCCCACCAAACCATGAGTTTCTTTTCTGCCACTGAATAGCTCTTCTGTCTGGGACAGGAGTGTTATTTTGCGGCTTCTCAACAGTTTCTTCAGCAGAAACTTTTTTAGTAGAAGCTGACTTAGCTTTCTCTTCGTACTGTTTAACAATGAGAGACTCAGCTTTAATCGAAGCTAACTTATCGGTAGCTTCTATTTCTTTATCTACATCACCATTTGATTTAGCATCTTTAAGAGTAGCTAGTACTTCTCTCTCTTGAGCCTTAAGTCTGTCACCGTACTGCGTAACTGCAGCTAGTTCTGACTCTGCGGATCTACCTAGAAGTTCTTCACGTTCAGACTGAAACTTTTGTTTCTCATCTTCTAGTGATTTTAATTTTTCCTCAAGCTCCTTACGTTGCTTGACTAGGCGTTTGATTCGCTTCTCAGCTCGTTTGCCATATTTGGTTTTGTCATCAGACTCTTCCTCTTCTTCTGGAATTAATTCAGGTGTTTCTTCCTCTACAGGATCTTCATCTTCAACTTCATCAGTTTCGGGAGTTTCTGGTTCTGGAGCTGGCTGCTCTTCAGGTTGGCTCTCTTCGTGCCCCCCTTCATCAATCTCAATCTCGAGTTCATCCTCTTGATTAAGTTCTTCTTGTTTTGGGTCTTCTATCATTTATACCTCCGTCAGTTGCGAACTGCGTTTCACGCTGTGAACAATATAATACCACATTTTGTGGGTATATTGCAAGTGCTTATCTGTGTTTTATTTTATCTGGCTCTGGTACGATTGCCACTACTTCATCATCATTGATGATAGAATAGTCTTCGTTTTCATACTTGAACTTTAGTCCAACGTACTTTCCTGTAAGCACATAGTCTCCTACTTTACACCATGTTGTTTCTGATTTGTCCATATTCTTATAACACTCTGGACCCATCTCAATTACTTGAGATACCACGCAAGCAAACTTTGCTAGCTCTCTGGTTTGGTCAGATAATAAGATTCCACCTGATGTTGATATTGGCGGTTCCCATGGTTTCAGTAACATACGGTAGCCTTGCGGCTTTGGTAGTTTATTCATCATTACCTCCTGCAATGTCTTTGTACAATTTCTTGTACTCCGTTTCTAGTCTATCAGACATATCGTTTAGTGTCTGACCTATACCTACAAGAAATCTGTAGGCTGCGTAGTCATCAGCTGATCCACTAAGGAGTTGCTGATTATTGGCAGCAATTGCTTCTGCCAAAACTTTTTGCATACGTTCTTTATAATTCTTAACTTGATCTAACATTGGTTCTCCTGTGACCTAAAGAGGGGGCACCTGGAAAGATACCCCCGAAAGTTTGATTACTTAATGTTAATAATCTTTTCCTTCTTTTCTTCAGGAATTATTTTTTTAAGTTTAACACAAAGCAGCCCATCTTGCAACCCTGCATCTTCAACTACAAAGTCATCTGCCAATTGGAACTTCTTAGTAAAGTTCTTTTCAGATATACCCTTGTGTATTATTTGATTGGGTTCTTGATTGTCTTTCTTTTTACCCGTGATGGTTAAAGTATTTTCTGCATACTTTACTGTCACATCATCTTTGGTAAAACCAGCCACAGCCATTTCGATCTCATAGTTTTCAGAGTCTACTTTCTTAATGTTATATGGTGGGAATGATGTATACTTGAATGAGTCCATTCTACTGAACAGGTCATCAAATCCTATCCAAAATGGATTGTATTGTTCTAGGCTTGTCATAATATACCTCCTTTGCAAGCGAAGTTAATTAGCCCCTTACGGCAGCTATGTATATTATATAGTAATTACTTTTTAGATGTCAAGCCTGACAGTGGATTATTTAAAGACTTATCTAACTCCAGTTTTAATTCATCTTCAATAATCTTAAGCTCATCAAATATCTCTCTTGTGTCAGCTTTCTGCCTGTCTTCAACATCATTTACGATCTCAGTAATATGCCGAATGTCCCCGTTCATCTGACGTAAATCCATTTTCATGTCTGTCTTCAAATCCCTGGCTACTGAAGCCACTAGGTTAATCTCATCTAAGATCATGTCTAGCTCTGATTTTAAAACAGCAAGTTGTTCATCATACTTTGATAAGTCAGGTGCTGTATATTCTTGCACTTGTGCTTTCATTGTAAGATAGTCATCATAAAATTTATATCCAGACCAGCCACCACCTACAATGGCACCGATCAGTGAAAGTATAATGAAGAATTTCCCTCCAGAAAACTTCATTCCTTGATACTCAATACTGGGCATTTATTATTTCCTCCATTATTTGTCCCTGCTCTGCTATAAATAAATCACCGTATGGGTCATCTATTACTTTATTCAAATACTCATTAACATTTGCATCTTGTATTGTTGATTGAGTATCGAAAAATGTTTTAGTATTGCCTAAGATTTGCATTACTATTAATGTTTTTATTTGATTTGATTCATCGTATCTAGCTTTGTCATCAATCTTTTTTACTACTTTAGTTGCCGCTTTCTCTTTGGCGCTAGGTTCTTTTACAGGTTCTTTAGGCTCTTCAGCTTCTTCCTGTTGTACGTCTTCTTGTTCGGTACTATCTTTAACTTCCACAACGGGCTCCTCAGTAGTTTCGCTATCGGGTTCTGTTGCTTCTTCTTCTGTTGGTTGCTCATCTACTACTTCCTCTATCTGGGCTACTTCCATTTCTATTTCTAATTCCATCTCAGCTTCTATTTCTACACTAGCAACTTCAGGTTCTGGAATATTCAATTCAAACTCCTGTATCTCTAGTTCTACAGTTTCATATGATACTTCTTCTGGCTGTGATTCTATAGGAGCAAACTCTATATCTCCTGCCTCATCTACAGTAATATCATTAAACTCAATAACTTCTGTTGCGAACTCTATTTCTACAGGATCAAAAATATTAAGGTAAACTATTTCTTCCACTGAGGTAATTTGTTGTTCAACAATTGTATTGATAACATTGTAAAATACATTAACAGACACATCGTCAAACACAGGACCTACAGCAAGATTAATATCTCTACCGCCTATTTCAATCTTTAATGTTTTTAGAACGCCACCGAAATCGAAAGAACCTTTATAAGATTGGTAGCCTGTTGATACTCCAGATTCAGACAAGATGTCAGTACCTGAAAAGACTTGACTAGTTCCGTTAAGTCCTGTAATGTGCATGTATATTCTATCTTGAGCATCTTGTTTGTCTACCTCTATTGTATATTTAACTTTTCCACCATTATCTATTTCTAAATCAGATATGTCAATTGTATTTATAAATGTTGTGCCCATACCTGGCACACCCATAGTAGATGTTGAATTACCACCACCTGTTATCTGTGCACATTTATCGGAACCAAGACCATAGCAAGAGTTACCACTAGTAATATTTGCAGGTCCTTCACCACCCCAATCGTAATCCATATCGCCTTGTTTAGTTGTAGTGACATAGCTATTATTACCATCAAGAATGTCTCCTGAATCTTCGTTAGTGATTGCGGTAGTAGTGGTAGTTACAGTAGTTGTGGTTGTAGTAACAATTTCTGTACCTTTGTCTTCTTCAACAATGTCAACTTGTGTATCTTCTGTGATTGTAACGCCAGGAATACAAAGTCCTTCTATGTCAGGAAGGCAGTCTGCTTTAGAAGATAAGGATACCAGTAGTAAGAATAAACAAAGTTTTAAATAATAAAGCATTGTCCGCATCACTAAGCTCCTGTGTTTCTGGTTTGTTGGCTTCAACGTAATCTATTTTATATTTACTTCCATCAGGAATACTCTCTGGATTATTCTTCCAACCATCTTGAGCTTCTGTTCCTATGGCACCATTATATGGGCACGGAGTCCCTGCATCTGTCATCGCGTCAAAGACACGAGGGTCTTGGCATAGTACAGATACTGCAGCAACTTTCATTCCCATTGAGTACAATGACCTAGACAATTTTAAATTTTGACATAGCGCATCATCTATTACATAACCTGTAGCAAAACCTAAAACATTATTTTGCACACTAGAGCCAACTCCAACTTTACAAATATCACTGTTAGAATTAATTACGGATGGGGCATTAGCTGTAGGTGGTGTGGAGTTTGTAACTACGGTTGAAGACACCGTGTTGGTTTCAGCTTTTAAATCTGTAGCAACAGCTACAAATGTGAACGCAAACAATATAAAAAATAATAGTCTAAGTTCTTTCATTACCACTTGCTTTTATCAGCCCAGTAAGCTGCAGACATTTTACCCTTAGATATATTTTTCGCGTGCCTTGCTTTGAATGATTTTCTTCTAGCTTTTTGTTTTGCAGTTGTTGGATTTTTACCAGCGCCTGATACGCCTTGTTGACCGTATCTAATTGTTTTAACTTTGTCGCCTTCTTTTGCCACCACAACGTGTGACTTCTTCGGGTGATTAGGAGTACGCTTCGGTTTATTAAATCCGCTTACTCCCGCTCTCTTTAGTCTTGGGTCTTTAGCCATACCGTGCCCCCTCCTATCGGGCTGTTACAGGTACTCCGCCTGATGTTACAAATGGGTTTTCTGCAAATGCCATGTAGATATATGTTTCTCCAGTTACATTAAATTTAGCACCACTTTCAGAGTCTTCTCTAAGCTTAAATCCATTACTTAAAAATTCTAATCTCATATCACCCTCTGGGTCATAAGTATTAGGCTCTAAATAATCAAGTTGTGAATTACTTGCATTGTGAATTCTTTTGTCATCAAGTATCATCCAATCGGTTGCACTAGTAATATTTTTATACATTACCCATTTAGTAGAAAAGCCTGTGTGAATAAATGGACCATCCAAACTTGAATTGCCTGAAAACTTGCCAAATTTAGAGTAGCCTTCTATTTCTGCGAAACAGTAGGCAACATAGGTAGTTCCATTTGAATTACTATCTCCTGCATACCCAACCGCAAAGGTACTTGAGCCAACTGAACTAGGGTGATTATCTCCCCAAGTTGCATTGTTCACATCATCAGCTTGAGCAGAGGTACTGTTTAATTTTATTTCACTTCCTGCGGTTAAATCTTTGTGATAAACCATCCAATCCTCTACACTACTACGACCTTTTAAAATTATCATAGCAGGTGCTTTGCCTAGTCCATGACCTATAGTGGAATTATCAGAGCCATTTCCTGTATAAGTAACAATACTAAATCCTGCAGTTTGATTAGCTGATACTGTAGATGTGATTGAGCCATCAGTGTTAGAAACTGCATTAGAATCTGAGCCTCTCCAATTCCAACCAACATAAGTACGACCAGACATATTAACATTACCACTTTCATAGCCACTATAAGTACCAGGCGTTAAAGTAAATCCATCTGAATTAAAAGATGATACATAGCCAAATTGGGGATTTGTTTGTTCAGCACCACTTTCATGAGTTTGAAGTTGTTTACCATTTCCTCTAACACTGTCATAAACAACTTGACCGCCAGATGAATTACGATTTTTAATCCAAACCCAATCAGGTGAAAATCCGACACCTGTAAAACTTCTTGTCGTATTATCTCCACTCCAAGTTAAGGTATTAAAATATTGACTTGCATCATCAATCGTAGGGGGTGATTCAGTTGCTAGGTTTTGAGTACATAGTGCTAGATAGCCAGAGGGTGGTGCGTATTCAAAGTTTCCATATCCGTTATCGTCACTGTTGCCAGATGAGATTGAGAATGGTGGGTTGCCATAATTACCAGATTGACCACTACTACCACTATTTATATATCCATGACAACCAATAAGCCATGTAGTGTTTGTATCTAATCCTGTAAAAGCAGTTCCTTGAGAAGCACCATTTTTATAAAATGCTAATGTTCCATTATCTGCGTCAAGAGCAATACCAATAATATCACCTGTTGTATAACTCGCACCATAAGAACTAGCTGAGCCTTTGTTATTTTTATTACCATTACTCTGATAATAAATTGCTTGGGTGTCTGGGTTGCCATTGTCATATGCTAATGGCTCTAAAATTCCACAAGAAGTAGCAGTGCCTACATTATCTACTTTTATTTCTGCGTACCATTTACCACTAAATACACCTTGTGTTGAATAAGCTATTCCATTAGAAGCACCTTGTACTACTTTGCAATTTCCTTCTGAAAAAGTAGGATTGACTGATGTTCTTTTAAATAATGAATTAAAAGTAGCAAAGTTATTAGTCGGTGTATCTGTTGTAATATCTGTTGGTCCAGATAAATTCGTTGGAGAAAATGTATTATCATTACCTGAACTATCTTCACCTATATTACCTGTGTTGTTAAACTTTAAATAAAAACCATTCGTGCCATACGTTCCTGTGTATTCGATTGGTTTCCATATACCACTATCTTCATCAAATTCACCAAAGTCTGTAGGTGCTTTTGCAGTTCCGTCTATAAAGTGTACCTCTGCCATGTAGCCATCAAAATACCCACCAGTTGTATTGGAGTATCTACCCATTACCATTTCATTTGTGTTGTTAATAGCACCATTACCACTAATTGACTTGGAACTGCGTTCAACACTATTTACATATAATTTTAAAGTTGATGTATTCGCTTGTAAAACCACATGATACCAAGCTGATGGGTCTCTAAAAAGTGCAGATGAAATGGTAGGTGATGAGGGAGTGTTCCAATAAGAATAAAATTGACCATTAATTAAGGCAAGTCCTGTTCCGTCTTGTCCTGCACTCCAACCACCTGCAGTGAAAATATTAAGAGTCCCTAAAGGATTTATTTTTAACCAAGCACTCCAAGTCCAAACTGCTCTATTCCCTGCACTTGATGGAGTTCTTTGTAAAGATGGTCCATCATCATCATTAAATCTTAGGGAATTATCAATGCTAAAAGCACCTCCTGGTATATTTGATCCGACAATAGGAAATGTCATTACAGCTCCTCTCGTTTAATCATTATCTTTGCGTTTTGTATTCCTTGCTTTGCCATGTCCATAGCATCTTTTGCCATCTTACGCTCGCGTTCGAGATCAGTATTTTCATCATTGATAATTACTTTTGATTCTTCTAATGTCATTTCGTCTTGATGCTTCTTTGCGTCTAAGGCTAGTCTTGCTTTGCGTAGTTCTAAATCTTGTTGTTGCAATTCAATCTGTTGTTCTTGCGTATCTTTCTTTTCGCCAGACATAATCTTTTGTTTTTCTTCATCTAACTTCATAATAGAATCTGATGCATTTGCTGTAAGCAAGGCAATTTGATTTTCTACTTCTGGTGGAAGTGGTTGACCTGACATCATGGCTTGTACAATCTGAGGATCGCCAATCATTTGCGCTACTTCATTTCGGTATTTCATAGCCAAGTGATCTTGAATGTGAGATGATAAAGTTTGTATCATTACAGGGTTTCCTTTGTATGCAGGATTCTGCAGCATCGAGGCATGAGATACAATGTGAGCATCATGGTTTTGATCTGGTCTCGGGGTGAGAGGGGCACCTTTCATAGATGCCATGTTTTCCGTTACAGGGTCTGCAGAGATAGGTTGTTGCTGTTGCTTCAAATATCTTTGAGGCTCTTCAATACCCATTGCAGAAAATAATTCCATGCCTATTTGTTCCATGTTATATGCATTTGGATTCTGTTGTGCTATCTGCATGATGGCATTAATTTTTGCTATGCGATGCGCTTCAGTTGGCATGTTTGGATCAGAGACAGGAAGAACATCAATTGACTTTAAATTAAAATCATTTTTGAAAACTTGCTGTGCACCACCTGCGACCTCATACGGGTACAGATCAGGAAGATACTCAAAATCTAATCTCGCTAAGATTCGCAGGTCTTTGGATTGGGCGTTATGCAGACGCTTGTGCACAGCGCTGAACAACTTTGAACTTTGCTCAAGCAAAGCCATTGTTGTACCGACTGGACCATAGTTTGACGCTTGGTCTACTATGTTGTCGGTCGAGTCAGCAAACTCTTTTGCAGCATTAACAACATACTGCATTAAATTAAATAAAGTTCCTGAAGGTTCTTTGAATGGTAAAGGTTGTAATGATTTACCTAAGTCACCCGCAGGACTATTAACTTCTCTCCACTCACCAGGAGCTATAGGCTCGTCTGGTGCTAACACTCGTAGTCCGTGTGCTTTGAATCCGCCAGGTAAATTTGCGAACGTACCTGCATCTACTAATTGTCTCATAGATGATGTTGCGGTTTTGGTTAAGCCTCCAATCAAGTGTAAGTATCCATAACCATAGAAACCTAAACCAGGAATCATGTAGTAATGAGTGAAGTATAATTTTTTTTCTTTTTTAAAATCTTCTGCATTCCAGTTTCTGCGAATTGCCAGAATCTTTCCTTCATCTGTCATGTGAACAATGTAAGGAAGTTTTAATCCATCTGGATCTTCGAAGCCTGGTAAATCTAAGTTAACGTGCATCTCTAAAATTTCTACACGGTCAGTATCACCATATGGTTTAGTCACACCTAAGATTTCATCAGAAGCTTCTTGAGCAGCTGACTCATCTAAGTAACTATCATTAACTTCTACATCAGCAAATGTTCCAGCCATCTGAAACTTTTTGATTTGATTCATAGACATAGAATACTTGTGAGTAAATCTCTCAGCAGTTTCTAAATCCGACGCGTAGTAGTCAATGTAAAAATCTTGTGCTTTAACATATTCAGTTCTTGGTCTTTGTAAACTAACATCCCAATATGTTTTCTTAAATGCAGAACCATAAAGCGCTACATAAAATAGCAAACGATCGAGCTCAGGACCATACTCAGGCATTTGAACTTGTGTTTGATAATTCATAAAGTGACGCACACGATTTGCTTGCTCCATTTTCTGTTGAGTTTGTAAACCAACAATTCGTGTACGCACTGGACCTTCAGTGGGAAATAATTCTTTATATGCTTTTGCTTGAAACTTTACAACCGCCTGTGATAGTACAGGATGTGAAGAAGCACATGCTCCAGGAAATGGCTCATCGCTTTCTTCTGCTTTAAAACCTAAAAGGTCTACACCATCTTCGGCAATAGAATCGTATTCATCTCTTGATTGTTTGTCACGTTCAAATGAATCTTGTAGCTCATTGCCAATAGCGCCTAGCTCTTTGTCATCTATAAAATCTACGAGGTTCGCATCATGCTGCATTGCATCAGGGCTCATCTCCATATCGTCAAAGAGACCCATTGCCTCAGCTTCTTCTGCCATTGCTTTATTTTCTAGTGTAATCTCTGCACCACCATCAGGTGTTGCCATTACATTAGTGTCTTGCTCTGGTGTTTCTGGTAAGTCTTCAAAGAGAGATAGTTCTTCTCCCTCTGGAATGTCAAATTGTTTTTCTACTGCCATAAATCAATCCTTAATAATAACGTCTGCGTTTTCTATTATACACTGATGACTCGTCTAAGTCAAGCCATGAATTATCACTATGTTCTAAGTACCCGCCATTACGTACATATAGCACTGCTTGTGTAACAGAGTCTACAATATCGTCATGAGGTCCCGATGGGAACTGGCGACACTCTTCAATAGTTTCTTTTGCCCACACTTTATCTAGTGGTGCGTAGATTCTTGCGTTATGAAACAAAGAACTGATAGCATATGCGCGTGATACTTTGTCTCGATCAGGTTGATACTCTTGTATAGGTAAACCTGCTAGTCTTAGGTCTTGAATTAACGATTGACCCGAAGCTTTTTTCTCAATCACTATGGAATCTGGCTTATGTTTCATAAATTTGTCCACAGCTTTCTGTCTTAGTGTAGGAAAATCCCAGCGACCCTTCTCCATTCCTAGCAATACCATGTTTGCCATGCTAAGTTCGTCCTTTTTAAAGACACCCCACGTAGTAATTACAGAATAGTCTGCAGTTGTGCGGGTAGAGAACGCTGTATCCCAGGATTGTATGATAAAATCACACTCAGGAGGGTCTTCACTGCTCCAATCTTGCCAATAATCTACTTGAATGATGCCCCCTGTCTCAGATGATGGGCTTTGTAGGTACAATGCGTCAAATTTAAACGGGGGTGTGTTGTTCTTTGTACGAATAATGTCCTCCGTTGACCAGCAAAATCCATTTTCGCGATCAGGTGCCCCCCAGAAAGACTCACCAAGCTTAGGTTCAGGGTACGTTTCTGATAAATACCCCTGTTCAATTAGAGAGTTTCTAGCTTTTGTTAGTTGTTCTGAAGATTCTGCAGTATTTAGCGCAGGTATTCGTACAACATTCCACTTATCTGCTAGGGGTGAAGCCTCTTGCTGCTTTAACAAGTGACCTGCTAAGTCATTTTCGTGCCACCTTGTCATCACCAGCACAACTTTTCCACCTGGCATTAGTCGTGTTCGTAAACCAGAAGCATACCATTCGTTTAATTGTTCACGCCTTGTCTTAGAATAAGCATCTTGCTCAGAGATTGGGTCATCAATAACTGCTAAGTGCGCACCAAAACCAGCGATACCTGAGCCAGAACCTGCAGCTAAGAAACTTCCTGCTACTTTGCCGCCTTCTTCTAGTGCCCAAGAGTTTGCTGCGCGATTATCTTTTTTAATTTTTACTTTAGGGAATATAGTGTTGTAGGCTGTGGTATTAATAATATCACGAATAGCTCTACCAAACTTAGTAGCTAAGTCATCTGAGTGAGATACTGCAATTTCCTGCCAATAAGGATTACGACCCAGCGCCCAAGCTGGAAAGTATGTTGAAGTAATAAGCGACTTAGATGAACGCGGAGATACAAATACCATTAGACGGTCAGTATCGCCTTGTTCTAATTTCATTAACTCATCGCATAACAGTCTATGGTGAGGTCCCACATTGAAGCTAGGGTTCATCAGCATTACAAATGCTAGTAAGTCATCACGCGCTTGTTTGACTGCTAGCCTAGTTGCTGCGTCTCTATCTTCTACTGTGGCTTGAGAATTATTCTGTGATGTAAGCAACGCCGCCCCACAAAACTATTTGAGAATAAGTATCCACATCTTTTTGTCCTGTGTACAGCTCTAGCCTTGGTGTTAAAATCATTTCTTTTTGTCTCCTGATACTACTTTAAGTTTAGGTGTTGCGATTCTTTTCAATCGCTCCACGTCACGCTGGATATCTTCTTCTGAATTACCTGATGCAAATGCATTCATAATAGTTGTTTCATTAACTGTCTTATCAGTCCACAACGCTTTGTGTTTACCTAACAACTCCAGGCTTCGAATAGCCGCACTATAATCCCCTTCTTGTTCAGTTGCATCTGCAATACGAACTAATCGGCGCAAAATGTCATCCGCGTCAAGTTGTAGCCTGCGCATAGAATCTTGCTTGAGCTCCGCTACACGATCTCGAATACGATCCATTTTCAAAAACTGATACGACTTTGCGTCAGCCACTTTGTCTGAGTAACCTGCGCGCTTTGCCGCTGCTTTTGAATTTAGGTCTTTAATGTATTCCTGGCAGAATAATTCTTGCCGACCTGTCAAGGGTTTATTTTTATCCATGTTAAAAAATTATAACATACCCCTCTTGTATAAACAAGGGCTGTTGTGGTACTATTCTAGTATCCCGCTTCGCGGGTGTCTCCTGTAAGAGAGGGGGCTTTAAAACGCTGACCTCACTCGGCGTGCCCCCTCGAACAAAAAGCCTATGGGTCATCATCGCATATTATCAAACGAGAAAATCAAAAAAAGAATTTCGCGCTTATTGCGTGTGTTGTCACATGGCTTAAGCCCCAACCAATTTGCCGACCTGCTGGCGGACTTCCTCAGTCAAGGGGGCACGCGAAAATCAGACAGGGTCGACCTCAGCCTCAAGGAATATATCGACAAGCACAAACGCCCGCCCGCTCCCTGAAAAGGTGAGAAGGTAGGAAGGTCCTGAAATTTTGCTAAAATTTTTTTTGATGCATTATGTATGTATGTGCACACGTAGTTTTTTGGGGTGGGGTTTGGATTTTAGACCCCTCCCCCCTCTAATCATCTCTACTATTCTTCTATAGTAATAATTTATTACTCCAGTATATGAGTCGTATATACTGAACAAACCACGAACACAAGCCCCAAACCCCTGCGACATATTGCGCATATACTTTTCTTTCGGGATATGTTCTACTTGATATATGGAAAATACATTATTAAAATCTAAATCTTACGGTTGGCTCAAGCGTAAGGTTAAAAACAGAACTAACAAAATTTACATGGGACAAAAAGTCGCACCTGTGTACAAAGTGTGGCAAATCGACTCACTCTGGTTTGCGAGACAAGTTGCCACAGCTAACAGATAAGTCTAGATGATAGCCCCTTCGGGGGCTTTCACCTACACTTGTAGGCATGAAGTACTGATGCGTGAAAATCGTAGGGTACCCCATGACCAAAATAAAGTGCGACTATATGTCGCATCAGGCATTTTGTCGCAGGATATAGTGTCGCATATACTCGGCTAATTGTCGCACTGCGACAACCCGCCCCATGTGACCAAAATAACCTTGCTATTTTAAATCATGGTGTCATACTCTAACCTACTTTTAACAACTGATTTAATAGACTTTTTAAATAACTATTTCAAATGTAGGTCGATCTCATTAGTTATTTATCATACTATTAAACGGTTGTTGGGGGTGCGACAGTTTTGACATTGACTTTAAAATTCAATCTGTCATACTGAATTTAGAAATTGATTGAGAGGCAATAAATTATGAAATCAAACATGGGCATCATTGGGCGTGGTTTCCTACCTTTAGGAAAATCACCTATATTTAACGGTCAAAAAGACCGCTATGAAAATCCTGCAAAATCCGTTTTTACGGGTTATGTGTTTAAATCTGAAAATCAAAGGCTTTCAGATGGTGGTCGCGTGGCTTTACTTCGTAAGGCTCAACAACACCCAGACTATGCAAAATATATGAAATTAGCATCTAGCAGATAATTGCTAGGTGCGACAGAATGTGCCATTGACTCTGAAAATGGTTATGGCATACTAGATTTAATTAATGGGGGCATAAAATGGCATTAACAAGAAAAGATTTTATTGAATTCGCTGAACTAATTGCAAAGCATAATCCAACCAAAGCTATGGTTGAGGATATAACGCACATATTAGCGAGATCAAACAACCGATTTGATAAGCTGAGATTTATGGATTATATCGAAGCAAAATCAGAGTTTACTAACAATAGCCTAACAATCAATAACTTACGCAATAAATGGGGGGTAAATAATGGCTAAAACTGTATACACAACAAGGGCTAATTTCCTTGACGATATCAAAGTGTTTGGTAATGTGACTGCACTATATAACTACGCATTTAGTTCACTAAATACCGAAACACCATTCCTAGAACGTGCTGGAGTGCCTTATCCAGCTACGTATTCTAGGTTTAATACACTGCTTAAAAAACAGGGATTTGTATCGCTATATGCTGACAATTCTTTAAGCATTGAAACTGAAATCAAAGTCGATAGCACTACTATTAACAACAGTTGATATGTGGAAAATTGACTTTGAAAACTTCTTACTAAGTGCGACACAATGTACAGTTTACATTTTCGCACTTAGTGTTATACTGTCTTTAATAATGTTATGAAAGTGAGGTTTACATGTTTACATTATTGACTAGACTACGCACTACTAAATTGCTAAGTGTATCATTGTATAGCTATCTAAAAACGTTTTACTTTGAGTGCAACCGTAGTGTCGAGAAATTCCAAGATGTCCTTAATCTTGATGACGGTGAGTTATACCAATTTGCTATAGACTTACATACTTCTGTTCACAATGAGATAAACATGTGGAGAACACAAACTTCTACAGTTGACGAACTACGTAATAATTCATTTCCAATACACAAACTTCAAGTATTGGCAAATCAAATACGCAACGATATACAGTATCAATTTTCAACCTGTGATGATTGCGAGAATGTAGAGAATACTGAAGAACTAACCTATATAGAGGGTACTGATACCTACGTTTGTGAATCCTGTCTTAGTAGTAGTTATAGATACCATGATGATGACGGGCAATACTATCATGATGATGATTACCCCTATGAAGATGATGAAGCAGATTATGATGAAAATGGTGTTCACTCATACGACTATGATGTGACTAACGAGCTATCACCACTGTATCATGGCAACGAGAAGCGACTTATGGGAGCTGAAATCGAAGTAGAAAGACGATCAAGTGCCTCATACGAAATTGCTGAAGATGTGGAACAAATACTACGAGGCTTCGCAATATGTAAGCATGACGGGTCACTTAATAATGGTTTCGAAATCGTGACTGCACCCGCTACATTATCATTTCAAAAGAAACGTTGGTCAGATTTCTGCGAGAAAGGTTTTGCAGATCAACTATCATCATGGAATACCTCAACTTGTGGTATGCATATACACGTAGATCGTACAAGCGTGACACCCCTAGATATTGGCAAGCTATTGGTGTTCGTCAATGGTAAGCACAATCGTGACTTCATTGAGCGTATTGCGGGGCGTAGTTCAGCCCAGTGGTCAGCCTTTAAATCTAAAAACCTAAAAGATAGTTTACAACGCTCTGATAAATACGAAGCATTGGCAACGCACAAGCCACGTACTATTGAGTTCCGTATATTCAGAGGTAATATTGCAAAGCAAGGTATATTTAGAAACCTTGAATTTGTAGATTCTTTATGCAACTTTGTTAAGACTGTAGGCATTGACAAAGATACAGAATCAGTAAATAGTTTATCATATACCAACTATGTACGGTACATGACTAAATCTGAGAGCAGAGGTCAATACCCTTACCTGTTCTCATGGCTAGTTCGCAAGGGCTATACTAAGGGTAAAGCTAAAAATATACAAAACGAAAGTGAGGAAAGCTAATGTGTTTAATTATTAAAAGCGACAATGCAAGTGAGTTAAAATCTAATTTACTCAAGTCAGCATACTCCAACAATTCAGACGGATTTGGTGGTATGTTTCTTGCAGACGGCAAGATTCAAACATTCAAAGAACTGCCAAACAATGAGTATGATGTTATCAAACTCTGGGATAAATACAAAGATATGAAAATCCCAATGGGTTTACACTTCAGATTCACAACTAACGGTGGTACTAACAAAGCTAACTGCCACCCATTCGAAGTGCTTAACAAGAAGCAACACAACAGGGACATATGGTTAATGCATAACGGTCCACAATTACCCACACCAATGATTGATGTAGACAAATCTGATACACATCAATATGTCAAGTGGGTACTACGTCCAATGCTATCTAACAATCCCGAACTTATATACAACAAGGATTGGTTAGAGATGATTGAAGATTCAATCGGCTCTGATAAACTGCTATTCCTTGACGGTTCCAATGGTAAGTTTACTATTGCCAACGAGGACCATGGTGAAACTATGGATAACATGTGGCTATCCAATACATACTCAATCAATCGTGGTATGGGTAGTGATTATGATGTTCAAACTGATACCATATCTAGCAAGCCTAAGAACAAATACATATCATTCAATTCCGCATGGAATCCATACTCATATGATTCAAACACATTTGAATACGACAAAAGTGTAAGTAAAACAAACGCCGAAAAATCTATGGACTTGTGTGATGATAACGAGCCATACAACTTAGGCGACCTTGCGGGGCTAAGCCAAGCAGACATATCCGAAGTGGTCTACCACAACCCAACAGGTACCGCCCAAATGCTGAGCGATTTGGTCAGTGCATCTGAGTTGGATTTGTATGACGTGTTTGATGACTTAATAGATAAGAAGGGGGCACTGTAATGACGAGAAAACTAAAGCTAACGCCTTGTCCATACGGACACAAATCACTGATAGCTTTCCATGAAGTTAACGGTTATATTCAAAAGCTATACATGGTCAAGAACAGATCATCAGCTTTATTAATCAACAAGAATACTGTCAACTATGACGCTTTATCTAAGCCAATCAGTGATAAGTATGACTTAAACATCATACGTAATTACTTCTCATGCTACAACAACGAGTATCTCAAAGACGTTAAGTGGGTAGTCGTTAAAGTCAAGCCACCTATATACGAAGGGTTGCATAGATTCAATCTGATTGAGACTGAATCTGGTACACGTAAAGCTATGCAATCTGTGGCTGATACTAAGAACAAAAATAGAAATGCTTTCGATAGCTTCTACTGTACTGCTATCATTGGTACAAGAATGAATCGCCAACACTGGATGCAAGAGTCCTTGCCCGAAGAACCTAGGCATAAAGTTATGCGTAAAATCTTGAAGCAACCCTCTATATGGAGATCATATCCTAACTTGTATCCTAAAGCTAAGGTATCAGTACCATACTTTAACGCGAGTGGTGATTCTCTATCCCCCGATAGAGTTTTACCTGAGCTACGACCACCTAGCATTAAAGCTATACCAAATAACTTAGCATATGCTATGGTGAGTTTATCTTACGGCACTATATTACCCACCTTTAACAGTCCAAAAGTTAGAGGTTGGAGTGAGCATGGCTATCGCATGGTAGCATAGTGTATTTTCCTCACGTAGATATGCGACATAAGTCCGACATAAACACGAGGGTTGGTAAAACTGAAGGGTGCCACGCCCAAATATATACTATATAAATAAATAAATATATATTTTAAATCGTATATTAGAGGGATGTGGGGGTCAGATTTACAATTTTATAGACCCTCGGATTTATCTCGGATATTTGTCGCGTATACTCGGTGCGACACAATAACAACTTGACTTTAATCATGAAAGGAATATAATATGGACATGACTATAAGTAAATTACAGACGGAAATTATCAGACTGAACTCTGAATTGTCAGATAGTTTAGATAGATACAAAGAGCAAGACCAAATGACTGATGACGAACTCATAGCACAGGGGTGGTTCGAAGCAACCGAACACTTCAATAAAATACTTGAGCAATATACTCAAGAAGAAAGCGAGGAACAAAATGGGTAAAGTAAAAGCATGGCTAATGGAACTAGAAGAAAGACGACACGAAGATAATCTAGAAGATTATGAAATGAAAATGCTTGAGCAATTAGATGAAGACAGGCAAGCATTCGCAGAAGCAGAAGCACAATCATGGAGAGAGAACAACGCTCAATTAGCGAGGGAGAAAAGAGATGACAACTAATTTATTATTGTTCTTGATGATGATTACTATGGCGTGTGTAGGATATGCGTCAGCATATAAGATAATGCAACGCGAAATTGTAGAGAAAGATATCCAACTGCACATGGCATACATGTTTATAGAAGAGAGGCTCAATGACAGAACGAGAAAGACTAGAGTACGAACAACTTAAAAAGAAATCAATCAACGGAGACATGAGTATTCAACAAGCACTGAAATACTTTCAACTCAAACATAAAGCAAAGGGAGACAAACAATGAATCTATTTTATCTAAACCCAGACAGTGAAGTGTCAGCACGAAACCTATGTGACAAGCATGTACCTAAAATGTTATTGGAAACTTGTCAGATGTTATCTACTGCTGTCCGCAATCAGATCCCACAGCTGGTCAAGGGCGACACAGTATATAAGACTGCATATCCCAATCACCCCATGACTAGATGGGTAGGCGATAGCTACTACAATTTTATGTGGGCGTATCAACACGCAAATCAAATCAATGTTGAATACATCTATCGCTTTGGTAAGATTCATAAGTCAGAAAGAATCCTTGAGGTAATCAACAGATTCAAACAAGACATACATGAATCCTATTGCAAAGATAACAACATAGATATGACAACCATACCACAGTGTATGCCCGACGAGTACAAGAACAAAGACAATCCCGTAGAAGCATACCGCAATTATTATTTCCATGAGAAAAAATACTTTGCCAAGTGGGAGAAGGGTCGTGCAAAACCTCAGTGGTTCAAAGAGAAAGAGAGATTACATGGTGAGTAGTAGTATACTGCAAGACAGGGTAGAAGAATTGAGACGCGAGATAGAGATACTAGATAAGCGAATCATACTTATGCAAGATGAGGTAGCTGAGATTGACAAGACATTAGCCAATCGTTCAGTCACTAGCATTAAAAATATTATACAAGAAAGGGAGAGAACCAATGACAGAAGAACAAAGCAAGATACCAAGAGACAACTATCTGTTTGCTAAACATGTATATGAATTTATGGATGAGCATATATCAGACAAAGAAATGAAATCATTTATGATAGAGAGACTGGCTGAATGTTATGACGCTTTTCCTAAAAAGAAAATAGATGACCACAAGGCATACTTTAATTGGTTGGAGACACACAATGAAGGATAATAACGTATGGGACATAGCTTATTGGAATCCAACCGACGAAGTGACGGATGAAGAACTGCAAAGATTCCTTGATAGTGGCGTAGGTACAGCAGAACACAACCCTAAATATTTTAATGTCCGTCAATTTGTCGAAGCATTTAACAGGCAAGAGGTCAGTGACTTGGGTTGGTTGTATCACACACCCCGACACAATGACGGAGAGAAAGAATGAAGATAGATGTGCGAGCAAATGACTGCGTATATATTACTATCAATGGTCACATCTATTACATAGATGATTCAACAGGTGAACAGATAATGGAAAGGTGGAGCGAAGATGAAGAAGGAAAAGATGAAGTGGGTGTGGTTTCACATCCATAAAAACTCGAGAAAATTCGAGAATTTACTTGACAAAGAACATGATACATGGTATACAAAACTATGGCGAAGAGTAAGAAGCTACCTAAATATATAACTATCGGACCATTTTCGGTGGAATTAATATGTGCCCCCCATGATATCATGTATGAAGTAAGTGAGGCACAAGGTACATTCGTACAGAAACCGCCGTATAAAATCTATCTTGATAAGGAAATGATTGAACGCGGTGGTGCTGATGCTGTGAATGTAGTGATACATGAGTGTATGCACGTTGCGTACTATCAGTATCAACTTAAAGATAAAGAAGAAGAGACAGTAGTTAATTCCTTTGGAAACTTTATGACAGAATTACTCTGTCGTTCTGAACTCAAAGAATGGCTACGCGAAAACATGAAGGGAGAGAATGGTAAAACAAAAAAGATTAGTGTTCGTGTACGGAACTCTCAAAAAGGGAGAAAGACTCAACGGGCTAATGGCAAAACAAAAAAGAATCGGCAAAGCAATAACCGTAGATAGTAATTATACTATCAAAGATTTCTTGCACAGTTATCCAATAACATTTAGACACTACGATAACAAGGTGTGTAAATACAGAATCAAAGGCGAGCTGTATCATGTTAAAGATGATAACGTTTACGCAGCCGTGTGTGATATGGAACTCAATGCAGGATATACACTTGTAAATACGCTAGTGGAACTAGAGGATGGCACAGAGCATGTGGCAGAAATGTTTTTAGTAGAAGAAACACCAGCGAAAATTACAGGGAAAGAAGTTCTCTCTGATTTCAGAGTGACAACAATAAAGAACATAAAAGAATGGAGTGGCAGAGATTGAATCTAATTATCTTGGAAGATATATGTAATAGAATAACAGGTGCAATGATGTGGGTATCTACATACGGAGTATTTATTCTGTTAGCTATAGGTGTTGTATTAAATATAATAGGATAGGAGTAAGCATGGCAAAACGTAAATACACAACAGGGGATGACTACTTATTAGATGAAACCCTAGAACTAGAAGAGGATTTTGATGTGGAAGAATTTGAAAATGATCCCATGTTTGATCCAAATGACCACGAATATTTACAGGAGTTGAACAATGAAGAAGGCAAAGACGGGCAACCTTTACCGTTGGACAGATATTTCAATCGCTTTAGAAAAAATCGTTAAGGCAATTGATGATCCAACAAGTGATGAATCACCTAGGTTTATCATTAAGAATGACAAGCCTTTCACTTTACGTATGCGTATTTATCAGTACATTAAAGCATACAAGAAGTTGGCTGAAGAAACAGGGGAAGGAGACCCTACAAAATATGATGTACTTAAAATTAATCAAGTTGATGATGGTGTAGAAATCATGCACATCTTAGATGATGTCAAGGAACTAGAGATTGTTGACACAAATACAGGAGAAAAAATATGACAGATGATAAACAATATCGTGCTTCGTTTGAAGCATGTGTAGAAAGTTTGAGAGACCCGCTGTTGGATGTATCAAAAGATTATGATACTGATGTTATTATATCAGCGCTATATGAGATAGGAATGAGATTGTCTTTACTAAAGTATGGAACAATGGGTAGCTTTGGTTTACTAGCGGATGTACTACATACATTCACAACAGCGGGACCAATGATTGACGAGATGGAAAAGAATAACAACAAGACAGGGGACGCAATGAGTTCTGTATTCTCTTCCACAAAGACTGACACCTCAACAAAACATTAAGGAGATAAGATGAGTGATAAGCCAGAGATAGAAATACCTACAGAATTATTGGAGAAAGATTCAGTTGAGTTGTCCAATGATGACGTAGCTATTCAAAAAATAGTAGACTATTTAAAAGCTACACGTATCAACGTACGTGAGGCGGAGTCAAGCGGTAAACGTATATCCAAAAAGAGCGCAACAACAAAAGCACCTAAGAAATTTGAAAAGAATATACTTGATATGTTAGTGTCAGAGACATGAAAACTGTAGTATTTTTAATAGGGTATTTATGTTTGGGTCCTGTTGATGATCAGAAATGTATCAACATGGCATCTGAATTTCTTTATCCCGATGTTAATAATTGTGAGATAGCACGCGCAAATATATCAAAAGAACTTAATGACATAGAGGGTTTGATGTTGAAGTGTGTACCGTCAGATTTGATTGAGAACTACGTGGAGTATAGACCTAATGTTATACTACCATCTATAAAATAAGGAGACAACAATGAGTGAGAACGAATTACCAAGAATTAGAAAGTTTGTATGGGATGAAAACAATCAGCCCATCCAAAAGATATGGGACACTTCAAGCCTAAGTTCTTTCTTAGCTTGCCCTAGATATTACAAGCTGTCTGTGTTAGACGGTTGGAAATCTACAAGCTACTCAAGTGCTACAGGATTTGGTTCCGCAGTACACCATGGCTTAGAAGAACTAGACAAAGCGAGGCACGAGGGGTTAACTAAAAGTGAATCTACAAAACGTGCGGTAGCTATGGTCTTGCGTGATTACGGTGAGGATTTAAAACTTGCTGATGAAAATGCAAGAGGTTTAGAGGCGGCGCTCCGAGCGGTTGTTTGGAAAGCAGAAGAGTTCTGGGATGATAAGCTAAAGCTAGCTACCATGCCAGACGGATCGCCAGCACTAGAGCAAAGGTTTGAAGTACCCATTGGTGACCAAGGTCATAGGTTCAGCGGTCGAATAGATAAGATTGTTTCTATTGATGACAGGCTGTACCTGGTTGACACCAAGACAACTAAGACTGCTTTGTCAGACTGGTATTTCAATGGCTATATGCCCAACAACCAAGTGTTCGCATACATCTGGGCGTGTCGTGAAGTATTGAAGTTACCTGTGGATGGCTTCATCATTGATGCAGTGCAGACAGGCGCGAACTTCACAAGGTTTGCAAGACAAGTATACACTGTACCTAAAGAATTAATTGATGAGTGGTACAATGATACGTTGCATCATCTTAGTATATCAGATGTATATGCTAGCTCGCAATACTATCCCGCGAACTTTACATCATGTGGAAACTACGGCGGTTGCAGATATAGAGAAGCATGTGCTCATGCGAAATCACAAAGGGGAATGTTCTTTGGTAATGACTTTCACCAAGAGTATCACCCAGATTTAGAAGAAACAAAACCACAAGAACTTGAAGTTATCAAGGGTGGTAAATAATTTTCTTGACAAATCTTTTTAATAGTATATAATTCAAAACATTATAGGAGACCAGTATATGGCAAACATAAGTAAACATAAATCAACAAGTGTTACCAAGCTATTACTCTGCGGAGATAGTGGTAGTGGTAAGACATCTGCTCTAGCGAGTTTAGCTAACGCAGGTAAAAAATTACGTATACTAGACTATGATGACGGACTTGATATCTTGCCCGAGTTTTTAAAACCCGAGGCAGTACAGAACGTTTCATATGTTACGTTAAGAGATTCACTAGGACAGGCGGACTCGTTTAGACGAGGGGCACGTTTGTTATCCCATTGGAAAGATGGCGATGAAGACTTAGGTCCTGTGAAAGAGTGGGGAGACGATACAGTTTTAGTAATTGATTCCCTCACACTGTTAGGCGAAGCTGCTTTGAGAGCGGCTCTTGTCTTTAACAATAAGAAACCAACAGAGCAAGCCAGCCAACCCGAGTGGGGAGCGGCGGCGCGTGATGTCCAGAACATTATACAATATATCACAGGCAATGAAGTGAAATGTAATGTAGTGGTAACCACGCACATGCAGTATATGGAAGGCGATTTGGGTGTGTCAAAAGCATATCCAACATCTGTCGGTTCGAAGTTATCTACTAAGATAGGTAGGTACTTTAACTGTGTATGCAGAATAGATACTCGTTCATCTAGTAAAGGAACAGAGCGCACGTTACGTACAATGTCAGATCATAGAATGGATCTGAAAGTTACCGCGCCGTCTTTAATAGAGCCGAACATTGAACTTAACTTGCAAAAGTTATTTGATTCTATTCAAAGTAATGCGCAGTCTAAACTCAAAGAGAGCAATACGAAAGGAGATAAATAATGTCGAATGTTGCTGACTTTTTAAACATGACACCCAATGACACGCCAGAATCTGTCGTGCTACCAGAGGGTAGTTATGAGTTCTCTATAACTTCTTATAGAGCGGATGAAGTGGGTCAAAATAATACCCCCCTCATCAAAGTAAACGTTAAGGCGATTGGAGTGATCGACTCAGATTTAACTGACGAGAAACTCAAGGACGCACAGCCAACTCGTATGGAGTTCTGGGCTACACCTAACGCCTTGAAAGTAAACAATCCTGCAACAGGATTGAAGTCGTTTCTAACCAACGGGTTAGACATGGGTCATGTGGAAGACCTGCCTTACAGTGAATTGCTAGAGATGGCAATTGGCAAAACCTTCAAGGGCTTAATCAAGCACGAGATGGTGGGGCAGAATAAAGATATTCTACAACCAACAGTAAAGAGAATACTCTAACATGACTAAGCAGACAGTACCTTCACAACAACCTAACGGTGATTGCAAGATAGCTTTCGTATTTGATTTTCCAACTACGGATGAGCAACGTCTTGGTGAAATCATGATTGGTAGTACGGGAAAAATGTTTCACAAAATGTGTGAGATATTAGAACTAAATGTGGAGAACTGTTTGCTTACGCATGCTCTCGCTCAGAAGCCTGCACAAGAGAACCCCGCCCATTTCTTTATGAACAAGAAGAACTATTCTAAGTTTAGTAAAGAGAATAAGTGGCGCTCCAAGTATCCTGTGCATGGCTTCGGCTTTTTAAAAGAAGAATACGAGAGTGAATTAGAGCGGTTGCAAAACGAGCTTAACGCGTGCAAACCTAATGTCATTATTGCCATGGGTAGCGTTGCGTTATGGGCGCTGACAGGACTAGACAAGATAGGTACTTACAGGGGAACCATTCTTAAATCGGACCTCACAGGTGGGACCAAAGTTATGCCTACGTTTAGTCCTAGTGCCGTTATTAGAAACTTCGACTTCCGTCCTATTGTCTTAGCAGATATTAGGAAGGCTGTCGAGGAATCCAACACACCACAAATCAAAATAAAAGAAAGAGAGTTATGGATTGAACCAGACATCAAAGACCTCGAGGACTTCGAACAAAAATTTATTAGAGAGAATAACACAGATCAGCCACTCAGTTTCGACATTGAAACAGGGGGCGGTTTTATTACTTGTATTGGTTTCGCTCCAAGCGATACTGTCGCTCTCGTTATACCATTCAAAGACAAGCGCAACGTACTCCAAAACTATTGGACCGACCCTGCCCATGAGCAACGAGCTTGGGCTTGGATAAAGCATGTTCTTGAGAACGAGAAGATTACTAAGGTCGCTCAAAATCAAACGTATGATGTGTCGTGGTTAGAATATAAATACAACATCACAGTCAATGGAACTATCCACGATACAATGCATGCCCAGCATGCACTACAGCCCGAACAACAGAAAGGCTTAGGCTTTTTAGGTTCGATATACACAAACGAGGGTGCTTGGAAAACTATGGCTAAGTTTTCAAAGAGTACTAAGAGAGATGAATAGATGTAATAATGACCAAACGTGCTCCATACTTTGCGGAGTTACATATACCAAATGATTTAGTAACTATCGAAAGTGAAGTACGATTGTGGAGATCAGTAATAGACCAAGCGATATCAGACTTTCTCACAGAGAACAAGTCCCGAGAGAGTTTATCAAACAAAGAACGAGCCAAGATTTGGCTGAGAGGAAAGACAGAAGATTTCAGTATTGTGTGCGACTATGCACAATTAAATGCGAAGAATGTAAGGGAAGAAATATTTAATATTATAGGTGGCATAGATGAGTTATACAAATAATAAAGCAACAACAGCATACAGTACACAGGTGGGCGGTGACCACTACAAAAAATATAAGATACAACCCTCTGAGTTCGTTAATCAAAACAATTTTCTTTTTGCAGAAGGTAACGCAATCAAATATATCTGCAGGCATAAAGACAAAGGAGGCAAACAAGATTTATTAAAAGCAAAACACTATATCGACATGATAATTGAGAGAGACTATGAGTAACACAGGAGACAAAAGCAATGGCAAAAATAATAAAGAACGTAGATATACAAAATATCGAGCTAGATTCTGAGCAAACACTCTGGACTTACTGCGCCCTTGACTGTGCGGTAACGCTAGAGATTTGGCAGAAGATCAAGAAAGAACTAGACGATACTACAACCAAGACATATCAGTTTGAACTAGACAGCCTCAAGCCTGCGATGGCTATGATGCAGAAGGGTTTACGCGTTGACTTAGAGAAAGTTAGGAACATGCGTGCCCCCTTGAAAAAAGCGCGTTTGAAATTAGAGAGAATGTTGAATCTCTTTTCACAAGCGGCAACAGGTAAAGACTTAAACCACGCCTCACCAAAACAATTACAGGATTTATTTTATGTACACTTAGGTATACCTAAGATCATGTCATATAAAAAAGGTAAGTCAAAAGTTTCAACAGATCGTGAGGCTCTTGAAAAACTAAGAGAGAACTACCCACGAGCAAAAGTATTTGCCAACGCTATCCTTGCGTTGCGCGATATCGACAAACAACTTGGTGTGCTTGATACAGATAGAGACAAAGATAATCGTATTCGTTGTTCTTATAATGTGGCAGGTACAGAGACAGGTCGTTGGTCATCTTCAGAAGCCCCTTGGGGTACAGGAACTAATCTTCAAAACATAACGAAAGACTTGCGCGAAATATTTATACCCGATGAAGGTATGACTATGTTCTACGCAGACTTAGAGCAAGCGGAATCCCGTGTGGTTGCCTACTTAACAGACGACCAAGGATATATTGATGCTTGTGAGAGTGGTGACTTGCATACCACTGTGGTTAAAATGGTCTGGAAAAACATGGGTTGGAGTGGCGATCCTAAACAAGAGAGACAGCTAGCCGAGAATCCTTATTACTTACAGTTTAGTTTTAGGGATATGTGTAAGCGCGCAGGTCATGGTACTAACTATGGTTTGTCAGCCGCGTCTTTGGCTAGACATCTGAAGATTAAAGTAGCACATGCTACACGATTCCAATTACTTTATTATGGTGGAGTGGTCAGTCTTGATTCTGTCAATCGCTGGCATCAACAAGATCCTAAAGCTGGTTTTGATGAGCTTCTAGCATATGGTAAAGTATATGGTGAAAAGACTCAGTATGTTGATGTGCCTGGCGCGTTCCCTGGAATACGTAAATGGCATGACAGTATAGCAAATGAGTTGTTAAATACTGGGACACTAACTACTCCTATTGGTAGACGCAGACAATTCTGGGGCAGGCTGGATGATGCCACTACATTACGTGGTGCTATTGCTTACGTACCTCAATCTACTATTGGTGATTTATTGAACATGGGATTATATCGAGTGTGGAATGAGTTATGTGATGATGGTGTTCAAGTATTGGGACAAGTACACGACGCGATTTTAGGACAGGTTCCTACTGAAAAGGTAGATGAGCTGATGCCTAAGATCGTTGAGTGTATGACTAATCCTATTCAAGTAGGTACTAGAACACTGGTGATACCTTCCTCTGTAGAGGTGGGTAACACATGGAAGAATATGAAAACATGGGAAAGGGGGCACGATGGCGCGAATATATAAAGACTATATAGATGCATGTGTAAAGGCTACAGAAAAAAGTCCGATACCTAAGTTGTTTAGAACTTGGGCGGCACTGTCATCTGTGTCTGGTGCATTAGGTAGAAGAGTGTGGATGCCTATGGCTAACTACGATATACGTGCGAATATATTCGTCGTGCTTGTGGCTGGACCTGGGCGAAACAAATCAGTAAGTTTGATTCTACCATTCAGTAAAATATTTCGTAAACTAACAACACCTATAGGTACAAAAACAGATCACGAGAATTTTAATTCGGGGTTAGCTGAGTACGGTTTGAAAGAGTTTCCTTTGTATTGTATACAGGATAGAATTACCCCAGAAAAATTAGCAGTGGATATGTCTAAGGCTTCAAGACTAGACATGAGATTATCTACAATGGGTGAAGAATTTTTTGATGGGTCATTGACATTAGTAACTTCAGAGCTTGGTACATTTCTATCAAGACATGAGCGTTACCTACAAATGTTCTTGACTGATATGTGGGATAGTAAAGAAGAATACTCACATAAGACCAAGACTGCGGGTGAGCATATTATTAAAGGTCCTTGTTTAAATTGGATCGCATGTGCTACACCCGAGCAGTTCGTGGATAACTTACCAGAAGATGCCAGATCACAAGGTCTATTATCTAGAATCATTCCTGTGTTTTATGATGGTGAAAAGATTCCTCAATCTTTATTACAAGATAGAGTATCTGATGCAACTATTGTAAATCTCAGACATGACTTAGCTGAGATTGCTAAGATGTATGGACCAATGAGATTTGATGACCGAGCATTTGATAAGATCAATCAAGATATTGAAACAGGACTTGATCCAATACCAACTGATGCAAACTTAGCTGAGTATACACAACGTAGAGTATCACACTTTATTAAAGTATCTCTAGCTATCTCAGCCAGCAGTTCCAAGGATAAGATTATTACTTGGGACCATTGGCAGAGAACTAAAGACTTAATGTTTGAAGTAGAAGAGGCTATGCCTCGTGCGTTGGCAGGCTTTGGAATGGCTAGGGCGGGTAAACTAGCGCAAGATATGGCAGTATGGTCTAAAGAAACCATGACAAATTCGAAGCAAGGATACATCCACCTTCGACACTTTAAGCGAGAACTTCTTCGAAGAACTCTCGCACCTGGTGAATCTGAGCAGACTGTCAAAGCTATGGAGGAAGCGGGATATATAAAAGTACAAGACGGTCTTGTGTTTCCCGTTAAGTTGTGATAGGATGGCAAACTCGCCTCGAGAAACATTCAAAATTAATAAAGGAGCAAACATGAAAATAAATATAGACTACTCTCGCGATGAACTCTTGACAGAGTCTGGCAAAATAATACTAAAAGACAGATACTTACTACCTACTGAGGCTAGTCCTCAAGACGGCTTTGCCAGAGCAGCAAAAACATTTGCGGATGATCAAGCACACGCACAAAGATTATATGACTACGCTAGTAAGTTATGGTTTATGTTTTCCACACCTGTTCTATCCAACGGAGGTACAACACGAGGGCTACCTATATCTTGCTTCTTAAATTATGTAGATGATTCACGTGAAGGTTTAGCAGATCACTATACTGAGAACATATGGTTGTCTAGTATGGGCGGCGGTATTGGTGGCTACTGGGGTGATGTTAGATCACAGGGTATGGCTACAAGTATTGGTAATAAAACTACAGGAGTTATTCCTTTCATGCACGTGGTCGATTCACAGATGACTGCCTTTCATCAAGGCGCAACACGCCGTGGTAGCTACGCTTCCTACATGGATGTATCACACCCAGAGATTGTAGAGTTTATTGAAATGAGAAAACCTACAGGCGGAGATATCCATAGAAAAAATTTAAACTTACACCACGGTATCAATGTATCAGATGCTTTCATGGAGGCTGTACAAAAAGGCGAGGCTTGGGATTTAATTGATCCCCATACTAAACAAGTTATTAAAACTCTTGATGCTAGAACTTTATGGATTAAGATTCTAGAAACAAGGATAGCTACAGGCGAGCCATATATCTCATTCATTGACACAGTGAATGCAGCACTGCCAGAATCACAGAAGAAACTGGGATTAAAATTTAATCACTCAAACTTATGTTCTGAGATTACACTACCAACTGCAAAAGATAGAACTGCGGTGTGTTGTTTATCCTCAGTGAACTTAGAATACTTTGATGAGTGGAAAGATAATAAATTATTCATAGAAGATTTGGTGCGTATGCTTGACAATGTTTTAGAGCATTTCATTACAAGTGCCCCCTCTTACATGTGGCGTGCAGTTAACTCAGCGCGTTGTGAAAGAGCCATTGGCTTGGGTACAATGGGGTTACATAGTTACTTTCAGAAGAGAGAAGTAGCAATGGATGATGATATGTCTAAAGATATCAATGACTATATATTTAAGCATATAAACAAAGAGGCTCAATCTGCTAATCAAAAGCTGGGAGCAGAGAGGGGTTCTCCCGCAGACATGGAGGGCACAGGGCTAAGACATTCACATGTCATTGCCATTGCTCCTAATGCTTCTTCATCTGTAATTTGTGGGGGAACTTCTCCATCTATCGAACCGCTACGCGCAAATGCGTTTTCTCAAAAGACTTTGAGCGGTACATTCCTTATGAAAAATAAATACTTAGAGAGAGTATTATTAAAGCATGATAGAAACAATAAAGAAGTTTGGAAATCTATTGTGACTAATGGGGGTAGTGTACAGCACTTAGAGTTCTTATCAGAACAAGAGAAATCTATATTTAAAACAGCTATCGAGATGGACCAGAGGTTGCTAGTTGATCTAGCGGCAGACAGACAACAATACATCTGTCAATCACAAAGTTTAAACTTGTTCTTACCGCCAGACGTGGACACCAAAACATTACATGGTATTCACTTGAGGGCGTGGAAAGGTAAAGTAAAAACACTTTACTACATGAGAAGCCAAGCTTTAAAGAAAGTAGAAAATCTATCTAACCAGATAGAAAGAACTATAAGACAAGACTATCAACAAGAAGAAGCCGCATGCGTGGCTTGCGAAGCATAAGGAGAATATATGTCAGTATTTAAAGGAAGAGAGTACTATAAACCATTTGAATATCCATGGGCGTTTGAAGCCTATGACCAACAACAAAAGATGCACTGGTTACCCAGTGAAGTTCCATTGCATGAAGATGTAAATGATTGGAACTCTAAGATGAATGATGCAGAAAAGAATCTAGTGAAACAGATTTTAACGTTCTTTACCCAAGGTGACGTAGACATTGCACAAGCCTATATGGATGTGTATATACCCATGTTCAAGAAACCAGAAGTGCGTATGATGTTATCCGCTATTGCTACGTCGGAGGCTAACCATGCGCATAGTTATTCACTGCTGAATGATACTATTGGTATGGATGACAGAGAGTATAAAGCATTCCAAGAGTACGCAGAGATGGCAGACAAACATAACTATCTTTGGGAAAATAAAGGGGGCACGGAAGAAGAGAAGATCGTTCGTGACATGGCAGTGTTCTCTGCATTCGGTGAAGGCTTGCAATTGTTTGGTTCATTTATTATGCTACTAAACTTTCAGCGCTTCGGTAAGATGAAAGGTATGGGGCAAATTGTAGCGTGGTCTATCAGAGATGAGAATCACCACGTTGAAAACATGATTAAACTTTTACATACTGTATTAGATGAGAAGCCACACATCTGGAATGATCAATTTAAAAAGTCACTGTATGATATATGTAGAGACATGGTAACTTTGGAAGAAAAGTTTATTGATCTAGCATTTGAGCAGGGTCCAGTCGAAGGCTTAACTCCTCAAGAAGTTAAGAACTATGTACATTATATGGCGGACAGAAGATTACTTCAGCTAGGCTTGAAGCCTAACTACGGAGTAAAGTCAAACCCATTGGAATGGGTAGACTATATTGTCAACGGACAGGCACACGAAAACTTCTTCGAAACTAGAGCTACTGAATACGCAAAGGGCGCAGTTCAAGGAGATTGGGGTGATGCATTTTCCTCTTGACAAATTGACTAACTTATGGTATTATTACTATAAGATTAAATTGGAGACAGGGGGGCACGAAGAACCTTACTTCTCTTAGACGATATGTTTAAGAACAGTTTGGGGATCTCTTTTTTCCACAACCGTACAAAGGAGCTGGTAGAAATGCTGGCTCCTTTTTTTATTACAGGAGCAAAATGAAAACAGATACTTATCCTTTTAAAACTAAATACGATAGCCTTGCAAAAAAGCTATACCTGCTATTCAGCAGTAGACGCTTGACTTCTAAGCAAAAGTTTGCTACACTCTCAATCAAAGACAAGGACTACTGGAGAGCCTTGGCTGAGATATCAATAAAGGAGAAACTATGGCAAACCCAAGAACTTTCTCCGTAACTAACTCATTTGTTAATAGATGTTTAAACATCTTTAATACTGCAGGAACAGACGGAGACTCAGAATTAGAACAGTACGCGAGAGCAGAATATAAAGACGATTGGTACTGGGCTTTTAATTTTTATAAAGAAAATCAATACTTCCCTAACGTATTAAGAATACCACAGAAGTAAATTATAAGAGGAATGGGCTAGGCTTCTTGCCTAGCTTTGTTCTTCGAACTCATAAAAGAAATTAGTATCATCCCCTGCGGTGTACTTAGATTTATTTTCCACACCATATTCAATAGTTGAAACCTTGTAGTCTGGGAACCTCATCTTCTTTGGGGATAAAGACTTATCGTAGAATATTACCCGATTGTTAGGCTGAGCGGCGAAATATCCGTTGTCTAATTGTATTATATTAAAGGACTTATGTTGTGTAGGTACCTCAGAATACCCAATATCTGGTATATTATATTCGGGATGACAACTATCTATAGTATATAAATACTCCCCATAATAAAAATTCCCGTTTGGAGCCTTGTATTTACATTTCCCCGACCCTACACTCACCTTTTGTATAACTGAGATGTGGTAGCTGAAACAGTCCCAAAGCTCTAGGTCTTCAAGTTCCATCTCTTCCTTCGTTTCTTTCCAAACAAAAGCCGAGATAGGAAGCTTATCATATAGAGCTCCTGTCTCATAGAGATAGGTCTCAAAATATAATGCGCGACCTTGGATAGATTTTGCGGTGATCCATAACCCTGGTTCGTATTCACCGTGCCCCCTCTGAAAGTCATAAAGATATTCCTTCTTAACAAGGACTTCAACAGGCGGCACATTGGCTACTAGGAAAGCCACGTTAGTAGGCTAGTCCTCTAATTGTATATGATAATTTTTCTGCACGCATAGGTGTTTGTTTTGCCCAACGTGAATTGAGCATTTCGTCCGCGGCAAAATGATAGGTGTTAGTAGACAAGTGTCCAAGAAATTTCTTAAACTTACTTACCCCTCCAACACCTAACTGAAATACCATTTCTATAAGAACTTCTTTAACAGGTTCTGGGTGCTCGTCAAAATTGATATTAAAATTGTCAGCGACCAATTGAGCGCAATCACAGGCATTTTCAAAATCATCTTCAAAGACGGCATCAAGTTGTTCTTGACTGTATTCAATACCTTCTTCATAGTTGTCCTCCTTTGTTACCAAGTGACCGTATCCTATGGTTGCGAATCCTAATGAATCCTTGTAAACATAAGACCTAAATCCTTCGTGTTCTTTTATTCTCTCCTTAAGTTTTTCAAACATTATCTGCCTCCTATACCCCAATGAACTTCATGTTCATCTTTAGGTTTTTCTTTTTCAAATAGTTTATATACACTAGCGATAATCTTATATGTGAATATTTCTAATTGATACATTATTTCTTTTTAGTTATTAATCCCATAGCACCTTTAGCCCCTTTGATACCAAAGCTAGCTGAGCAGGCGATATATAATAAATGTTTATAGTAATCTGGTAGACTATGCAAGGCTTCAAACCCTGCTTTAATATGTGGTGTCCAACCAGGAATAAAAACTAGCACCGCTGGAATTAACAGGGCTAGTAAAATTACTTCATCTTTCCAGCTCCCTTTCATTTGATCTACAGCGGATGCTTCCCATCCAATCTTTCCTGCGATCTGTTGTTCCTTTAAACTTTTCTGTGCTTTTATTTCTGTTAAAGCTAAATCAGCTTTAGCTTTCTTAGTAGCTACAAATCCTTTAACTGTGTCTCCTAGTAGAGATGCCAGAGGACCTACTAATAAATTAAACATTACGATACCTTCCTAAATTTTTTAGTTTTCTTTTTTATATTCTTTGGTTGCGATGCATGTTGTTTACCAGCAGCTTTAGCTTTTCTTTTCGCAGCGGTAGTCGCTGCATATTCACCAGAGGATAAAGACTTGATAGCGGCAGATGGTAAATATCTTTCACCTGTAGCTTTTGGACCTTGAGTAGATGGCTTACCAGATTTAGTACGCCACTTCTGTTTGGTCCAAGCCTTTAAACTTTTCTGTGATTTAGTTAACGCCATTACTTCTTCTTTGACTTTTGTATTTTTTCCTTTAGAAAATCGGGTAGCTTTTTCTGTTTTGCTGTCAATTTTCCAGCTGGTCCCATTGCTGGTTTTTTTGTTTTCTTTTTGGCAGGTCTCCCCACCTTGCTTCCGTATGTTCCTGGTCCCTTTGGCATTTTTATTCCTTTCCGTGTGCGCAATTTGCGCAACCACAATGGCATTGAGAGGAGTTACTGCAGTGACAATTGTGCCCACAAGATTTGCAAATTGATTCCATCCTATGATTTGTAACCTCCGCCTTTTGATTTATATTGTTTGGCTAGCATTTGTGCTTTGCGTGCTGACCACTGTCCTGGGGCTCCACCTTTTCCGCCAGCTTTTATTCTATTAAACAATGCCTTCCTCATACTAGGCTTAGTATAATTACCTGCTTTGTTTACGGTAGATTTACTTTTTGTTTTTGACTTTATCATATAGTGCCTTAACAAATCCTCTCATTACTACTCTACCTTGCGGAGATTTTTCTCCTCTTTGTTGAGATAGAATAGCTTTCTTTATCTTACCAGCTTTAGCCCTAGCTCTAGAGCCTGGTGTAGAAAACTTTTTCTTTTTAGGTTTCTTTTTTGTACCGCTTTTAATTTGCTGATATGTTTGTGCTCTAGTGATTGGCATTATTTATATTTCTTTTCTAAATCTTTTCTTCTAGCTATTTTAATTTGTTTTCTTTTAACTGGATTTTTAACAGTCTTTTTATCTCTAATATCTTCATAAGTTTTTTTAACTGTATCAATAGCTTTTGATATTTTTTTAACATAAGGTCTAGCTACTTCTAAATTAGGATAACGTACTTTCTCTCTGTATTTATCCACTCCCTTACCCAATGGTTCTTTTCTTACTCTCTGGTTTTTCATGATATATCCTTACTTAGATGGTGAAGAATCAGATGAGGCTTCTGATTGGGGTGCTTCAACCTTTACTGCATCACCACCAATTTTAACAACAGGTGCTGTTATTTTTATTTCTTCTGTGAGTTTCATACAAAGAGTATACCATATCATTATTTGCTTGACAAGGGTGAAAAAACGTGGTAATATTCGCGCACTACAGGAGATAATTATGGCAAAAACTACAGCAAAAAGCATACTAATTGACGCTCTAAATGCAGTCATTAGAAATAAAGGCAACAAAGCGGCAGCCTCTAGGGAACTAGGAATACCGCGCACTACTCTCATAGAGAGAATTGAACAAGCCCAACTACAGGGTGTTAAACCTACAACGGTGCCCCCCGACGCTGAGGCAGCACTGATTGAACAGCAGTACGCACACGACGCAGAAATTCGTGACATTAAAAGACAAGTAGATTTACTAGCTAAAGAAAATCTTTCCCACCAGAAACTGAAAGACAGCCTACTTAAAGCAGATAATCATGTAGTTAAACCACCCAAGTGGTTGACAAAGAATACGCCTGCCAAGGGGGCACCTGGTGTGCCTACTATATTCCTATCTGACTTTCACTGGGGTGAAGTAGTCTATAAAGAAGCGGTCAATAATATCAATGAGTATGATAGAACCATAGCATTAAGAAGATTCAAGAACGTTATCAATACAACCATAGACTTATGTACTAACCACATGGTTAACCCTAAGTATCCTGGTATTATCTGTGCGTTAGGTGGTGATATGATCTCGGGTGATATTCATGATGAGCTAGCTGAAAGTAATGATGGTTCTAATATAGAACACGTCTTAGATTTACTAGACAATTTAACATGGGCGTTAGGTAAATTTGCAGATGTATTTGGTAAAGTGTTTGTACCTTGTACATTTGGTAACCACTCTCGCACATATAAACAATACCGCCACAAGCAAGCCGCGAAAACTAATTACGATTGGATGTTATACAATTTATTATCTAGGCATTTTAAAAATGATAAGAGAATACAGTTCCAAATACCTACAGGTTTTGATACAGTATATAAAGTGTATGGTGTTAACTATTTATTGACTCATGGTGATCGCCTCGGAGTAGCGGGGGGCACGGGAATTGTGGGAATGCTTGGACCTATTGCACGTGGTGTCCAGAAGATTAAACAGGAATACCACAACCAAAATAAAACAATTGACTATGTAATTATGGGTCACTACCATCAGTACATATCATTAAAGGGGTGTATCGTTAATGGCTCTACAAAGGGTTATGATGAATACGCTTACTCAAACCGATTCACATCTGAGAGACCTCAACAAGCTTTATGGTTTACCCACCCAGAATATGGTGTTACTTTTCAAGTGCCTGTAGTAGTTGATGAGCCTATCAAAAAGAAATCTAAAGATTGGGTTTCTTGGATGTGCTAAACTATTGAGGGTTTGGGCTAGGGAAATCATACTCTACGCCCAGACCTTCTGCGTCTTTCAAATTTTGTTGTATGTTTGTGGAGCCACCTTTTAGAACTCTGTATTCTTTTGATAAATCTTTCATCGCTTCCATAGCTAATCTTTGCACATCAACATTCAATTGGTTTGTCCAATCTTGCCTAGAGTTGTATGCATATAATTCTATTAATAACTCTTTTAAATCCTCTTGACCTTCTAGCTGTGATTCAAAATCCTTTTTAATCATACCTAAAAATATTTTTCTGTAAGCGGTAGTAACTTTTCTATTCATTCTAGATTGTACTTGAGAATTTCTTCCAGAATTTAAACGTTCTAATCTAAGCAACTCTCTTTCCTTTGTAATTTTAGTAGGTGAAAAACCTATACCTTGTAAGAAAGCGTCATATAAAGTAGCGTCTTCAGTTAGCACTGTACCATATCTACTCTCTACTCTACCATCTTCTGCAATATCATTTGCTTTCAATAAGTTAGTAAGAAACGTGGGGGTTACTGCATATGCTAATTCTTTCGCAGGAAATTCTCCTGTAGCTTCGTAAGCTTGTAGAATATTTCTAGCATTTTGGAAAAAAATAGCACCAGGTGCTCCTAAAAATTCTTCAGCTCTTGCTCCAGTATTTAATCCCATCATACTCAAGACGGCTCTCATTTGTCCAGAACCTGGTACAGCTCCGAAAGATAATCTTCTTTGCACATCTACGTTTGCTAGAGTATTTATAATACCATTCTCAAAAAATTCTGCTACCTTAGGTCCCGATACTTCAGCTAGCATATTTCTAAACTCTGACCTTGAATCTCTATCTATTCCTGTTACTAACCTAGTTAATAAATCTTTAACCCAAAGAGCGTCATCCATGCCAGGCATACCAAAAAACCCACCAGTAATCATTATCATAACTAACATTTTAGCTAAAGCTTTTCTGCCCGCCGCTTTTTGCGCAGGTGTACCTTGCCTTAATAACATTCTAGTCATTAAGCTAAACATCTGACTTATGTAAGTTTGGAATAAAAAGAAAGCTGAACCCCAACCACGCATATATTGTGGTCTATTTAATTTACCGTACACACCAAAAGTTTCTTCTAATACTTGTTGCGCTACTATTCTAGGTGTAGCGACTCCGCCATTTCTATTTACGTTTCCTCTAAAATCTGCGTCTGTATTAAAGAAGTTAACTGCGCTTTCCATGGCGTCTGGTTTTTGCATCATCCTGTGGGAGGCAATATATGCAGTTAAACGTGCAATTGTTTCGAAGGTATTAAAGACACCACCAATGACAGTGTTCTCAAATGTTCTTAGTGCCCTTTGTCTAATTTGGTTTTGGCTAACTGTGCCACCACCTACAGGCATCCCTGCTTCGTGTGCTGCCATACCTTGTTTGATTGTACCATTATATATGTCAGCCATAGCATCTTCTCTGACATCTTCTGGTAACTTATCAAAATTTAAGAACACATCTTCAAATTTTCTACCATTGAACACTAACATTTTTCTTACGTCATTAAATGCTTTCACTAACTCAACAGCTGCGGATTGTTTCTGCCCAGATATTGTGCTTAAAATTGGACCACTAAATTGTACAATACTCATTAGCTGTAAGAAAGCAGAAGATATATTACCTCCCAAATAATACCAGAAACCTAGCCTACGAATTTGGGCTAACTCTTGTTTTGGGTCCATAACATATTTGTACCACTTACTAGAAGCATCACGTAAACTAACATCTGCTTGCTTAGGATCTTGCGTACCTCGATAAGCGTCTGCTATAGTTTTATTGAATCTATTACCTGCCGCGAAGTTACTGCTGGCTAAACCGTATTGAGTCAACCCTCTTGCGAAATCAGTACTGTATCCTGGTATACCTCCCGACTGTTTACGCGGTTGTATGAAAGCACTGTATCCTTGGACTACACCATTAGTAATATCAGTACCTTTATTTAAAGTTGTTTCTATTTCTTTTCTTATTTCATTATATTTTTCTTTATTAGTGTCTGATAAAAATTGTGCGGCTGCGTCTATAGTATTTAGATCAGCTTGAACATCTCTTCTTAAATCATTAATAGTAACAGGTTTAGTTCCTGATATAGTTACATCAGGGTTACCTCCGTATTTATTTTGTAATGCTTCTCTAACTTCTTTTTCTTCATCTTGTTTGACAACACCAAAGCGTACCTTATCAAACATTCTATAATCTACGGTTTTACCGTCTTTATCTTTTACGACAATGTAATGACTGCCGTATCTTTGTAGTGGTACATAGTCTGTCTTTGTGAAGTCATTATACTTTCTCAGCTCAGAAGTAAGTGCCAACAATCCAGTCCCAGGTGCCCCCTCTTTATCAGCCTGTCCTAGTAATGTATTTAATCTAGCAATAACACCTTGACCTTCTTTAGCAGTTAGCTGTAAGTTAATTAATATTTCCGCGTTATCACCCACAGCTTCCTTAAAATCTTTTACAGCATTAGTTAATTGAAGTATGTCTGTGTAACTTAAATTTTCATAATCATTTTCAGTGAGCTCAGTAATTGATTTAGTATTATTTAAAAATGTTTTAGCATCTACATCTATAGCATTTAAAGTTATTAAAGTCTGAATAGTATTTGATAATAAATCTGTAGCAGAATCATTAGCTAGTAAACCTCTAACGATTTCTTTGTGCATCATTTGTACAGCCTCTTGCACATTCTCATAAGCTTCCGCTAAGTCACCTTCCAATACTACAACTTCTCCTGCTTTTACTGTACTATCTCCGCCATCTCCATTTCTCTCAGCTCTAAAAATTATTTGACCATTCTCATTCATCCTGTAACGACCCTTAACTTGCTGAGATATTTCTAATGCTTTATTAATTAGTTTAGCATACTCTGGATTACGCATTACTTTCATAAACTTTTTACTTAAGGTTGCTACGAATTGACTTTGTAATTCTCTAGACTTTTGATCACGTGAACTTACAGCACTAAATAGCTTTTCAAACACAGGATATTTTTTAGCCCATACTCTGGCGTGGGAAAATATACGCGCAGGTGTGCCAATACTTTCAGGTGAGGCTGTATTTGTTTCATCTGCTCGTGATTCTCTAGCAATGTCATTTTCCATTTGTCGAGTAGAGGATCTTAAACTTTGGCGTGTGCCTGGTATATACTTATCTATCTCTGGGGAAGATGGTTCATCAATATATTCTTGGCTGTAGTTGTATCCTGGTTGCGATTCTGGTATGTCAGTAATAGCAACAAATGGAGTTCGTCTTTGTTTAATTTTTGTTGAAGGGCTACGTTTCTCTAAACTTTGTTGGGTGTTATTCGCTATAGTATTATTTAATACTAAACGTTTACGCTCTTGCATTCTTCTTTTAAATTCTCCGTTATCAATTGCATCGAATAATTGAGCAGGATTTGTATAACCTGTTTTAAATAGTGCTCTTGATAAGCCTAAGAAGAAAGCTTTTAATCTTTCAAATACTTTCGCCAGCCTACCTTTTGGAACATACTTCTTGTTAATATAAGCACCAAATGCTGCAGTAATACCTTCTTCTATAATTATGTCTTCAGTCATGCCAGGCAAACCACTATAGTTTTTTCTAACATTAAAAGCATCTACCCAATGTTTCTTAGAAAATTCTTTTAACATGTTAAGCTCTTTGTCTGTAAACAAACCACTTCTAAACATGGCGTGCATTGCTTCATGTCTAAGTGTTACCATCAAACTATTCAATCTGCTCTCGTATGATAGATTATCATACTTCTTACCTAGCACTTCTATGACTTGAGGATTCTGAAAATCCATAGCTTCTGTTGCAACATCGTAAGTGCCAATAAATTTGCCTAGTCTAGTTCTAGAGTTATCTAACCACCTATTGAGGATAGCCAGGTTGACATAGTCTAATCCCATATTATCTAACTCAGCACGCATCGCTAGATAAATACGCATTAAATCCTTCTCAGCTTCTTTTGTAAACTGAGCTTTCTCTTCCTGTGTTTCTAGATAACCAACAACACCCAAGTCATTAATACTGTTTACTAATTGATCTGGGTTGTAGTCATCATCTCTTTTAAATATTCTACCAAGTTTTACTTCACCATTATTATATACAAAACCACCAATATCTAAATCTAGATTAGTTAACATTTCTGGATTACCGTCCATATTATCTATAACCAAATCTTGAGTCTCGATACCTGCTTCTTGAATAATTCCTACAAAATCTCCGTAGTCTCTTCTGCCTTTATACCCTGGTATAGTTGTATCATAAAATAAAGCTTTTAAATTTTCGTCACGTATTTCTATCTGAATTGGTATGGGTTTGTCTGGATTTAATCTGCTAGCATATACTGCTCGATGTCTTCCTTCGTGCCCTGTAACACTTAGGATTGGATTACCCGCATCTGTGTAACGTAACTTTAATCTTAAATACGGTGGAGTAATACCATTTTGGGCACCCTTACCATATTGTTCTTGTAATTGATTTTGACGCTCTATGCTTGTGTCAGCCCCACTAGTGGCTAATCGTAAAAATACACTAGGCTTGAGATATAAAAACGCAGACTTACCCCCATCCAGCGTGCCCCCTGGGATTGAGCCAGATCCTGTATTCCAGAATGTATGCCCTACAGTTCCCCAGTAAGTTTTATTTTGTAATGCTTTAATCTTGTTGTCATTAATTTCTCGGCGTAATTCACCTTGTGCTCTAGTAGTAGAATCATCTACAGAATAAACTTCTATAGGTTTGATAATTGGTTTCTCTTTTGTTCCTTGATAAAGCGCGCGAATTTTGCCTTTGTTTGGGAAAGACTTTTGTGTTATTCTGTTTAGCTGTTGCCTTGTTAAAGGTTTATAACCGAAAGAAGTATACAACACATTAAAGTTTTTTAAGTCTCCTTCTGCTCTATTAATCAAAGCTTGGAATCTATTTATTTCTGCAGCTCTATCTTCTTCTGTAATTCCTTTTCTTTTACGCAATCCTTCAATCGCTTTTTTGTAACCTTCAATTGCCGCGGGTGTGTGGTTTTCTTGCCCAATTCTATTAGCAAGTATTTGCATATCATAATACCTGTCTCGCGCTTCTTGTTGCATCACATCGCCAGATGCCTCATTTAAAACATCTCTGTAGCTAAGTAGCTCTTGCCTTTTCTCTTCCGTTAGTTTAGGATTTCTAAGCTGTTCGCTTACTTTAGATATTTCTTTAGCTAATTTCTCATCTGCTTGATTAACAATTTCTTCCTGAGGGACGGGGGGCACGGCGGGTGTAGTTCCGACTTGCTCTCTAATAGGTGAGGTACGCGGTTTATTTTCTACCTTGTTGTTTATTATTTCTTCTAAGATTTCACGTCCAGCAGTTTTGCCAGTCTTTTTATTTACAGATGTATTCTCTTGTATTTCTTTTAATGTTGCTGGAGTATAAATAGCACGTGGTCCACCACGTGGAACTTCTAAAGAAAATTCACCTTCTATCTCTTGTAAGTAACCAAGCTGACCTAGCTGTTGTATTTCTTCTGGTGTTAAATAATTGGAACCACTTTCTACTTCATGTGATAAAGCCCTTGGTCCTTGCGCTTCAAGTAATTCCATTTGCGAATCTGTATATCCTCTACCTCTTAAGATGTTCATGAGCTTTTCTCTTTTCTTATCAGTTAGAGGTTTTACATTTATCTTTTCATAATCTTCTCTCTTATCAAATACAGGGGTTTGTTCAACCTCACCTGTTTGGGGATCAACAGTATCTGCTTTCTTATCTTCTGTCGGCTTTTTTATTATATTTAAACTATCTAATACACTTATATCTGTTTCAACGAAAGTATTTTTAGCACCAGGTGTTAAGTCTTTTAGAAAAACTTTCCTTTGACCACCCCGATCGTACGTTCCTATTACTTGGAATTGAGGTGTAACAATATTACCATCCTCATCTACTATATCATTGTCATCAATATCTTTACTAGAACTTATACCTGTAACAGTATAGGTATTGTTTGTATAATCTTCACCTAACTTGTCTATTACAACAGGGTCTTTATCATCATTAGTTCTGTTGTCTTGATAAGCTTTAGAATCTTTAGCATCAATATTTTTAATATCACTTATTTGATAACTTTTTACAATACCACCAGTAATACCAAATGGTCCACCACCCGCAGCACCAGCACCTGCTGATTCACCAACTCTTTTATAAAAATCTTTGTCAGTGTACAAGTCGGATAAAGATGCAATTATTTCTTGGTCAGTGTCAAGAGCTTTTTCAATTACTCCAGCAGATTCTACAAGAGCTTCCTGTGTTCCTTCAGCCAATGATTCGCCTGCTATTGACTTACCTGTTTCTTTGCCAATGGTTTTGGATGTAGACTGTTTTAATAATTTATCTATGCCTTTGCGCGTAGCTTCTTTACCAAACTTTTGATAAAGCATTCTTTGTAATATACTACCAGCACCTAATAAATATTCAGTTGCCGCGTATGGTACACCAATAGCTAAAGATAATCCTGCGTTTGCTTTTTCAAAATCTGTAGCTTCTAGCTGTGCTATTCTGGAATCACCCACACCCATACCGTAAGCCATACCTACGCCAAGTGCAGGGTTAACCATACTAGCAGCGAAGATGGGTATAGTAGTGACAAGACCTTGCCCAACATTGAATCCTAGCCAATCAAAGAAATGCGCGGCTCTATCCTCTTCAGTTAATATCTTTTCAATAGATGCTTCAAAAGGAATAACTTCACCATCTTTGGTTTTGATAAACTGATCTGCCATCCCTTGTATTTGATATCTTTGGATAGCATCATTGGTGGCTTTCTCTAAGTCTTCCATGCCTAAAACATCAGCCACAGTTCCGAGTGCCCCCGCTCCTATCTGTTTAAGACCAGCCCATCCACCTTTCAAACCTTTTGTAAATGCAGTATCATCTAAGTCGTTGGGGTTGTCATAGCGTTCAGCTCCAATACCAAACTTATATATGTAACCTTGGTTAAATAAGTTTTGCTCTAGTTTAGGATTTTTTAAGTACGCTTGTACTTCTTCTTTTGTAGCGTCTTTAGGAACTGCCATGCGAGGACCATTCGGGTCATCAGATAATAATATATATTTTAAATTTTCGGGAGATGAATCAGCCATTTGTTTTAGCTGTTCACTTGTAGGTTTAGGAGGAGCGGCGATTCCTTGTGAAGCTATGGCAGAACTTTTAGCTAGTATATTAGCTATGTTGGAATCACTTATAGGTTTATATGTTACTTCTTCTGCCATGTTTTTTGTTACACTTTCGTGTATTCAAGAGCCAAGCTCTTTACTTTAATAATCTTTATATGATTCGGTAATTTGTTTATTACCCTGACCAACAGCCCCTGTGCCTTCACCACCCACAGCATCTTGTATAGCTTGCATGGCTATTTGTTCACCAAAAGCCCCAGTAGTCATCGGTTTCTCTTTATTGATAATCATATCCATTTTCTTATTAAGAATCGCGTAATATTTTGATAGCTGTTCCTCAGTTAAATTAGGGTCTGTAGGGTCTATACCTTCTGCTGTTGCTTCAAACAGTGCAGCACTTTGCGCGTTTTTAATTTCATCTGTAGTTAATTGACTTTGCTTGTAAGCAATATCCATTTGAGCAGCTGCGATAGTGTATTCATCTAATTTTGTTTGACGTTTTCTTTCGAAGTCTTGCGTTGCAAGTTCTCTTTGCAATGCTTTAGTTGCTTTTCTGGCTTCATTAAAGTCTTGAAGACCCCCAACTAAACCTTCGCCCCTGGCTATAGCACTACCTAAAGCAATCAGAGAATCACCATCAGACATGATATCTTTTAAATAATCTTTTAACTCTTTAGGTCTATCATCTTCTTTAACTTTTTCTTCTTTTTTAGCATCTCCCTTTTTATCTTTACTTCGGATGGGTGGCTTATCTTTTAATTTAATATCAAAATCATAAGGCAATCTATCGTCTGCAGGTATCTTAGAAAAAGATTTTTCTCTAGCTAAATAATCTGCGGCGTCTCGTCTTGCGTTTCCTTCTGAAAATATATTAGTGTCAGGGTCTAAAGTTATTATACCTGCTTTCTCCATGTCTTCGGCTAAATCTTTAACATTGTAATTACCTTCTTGTTCCATCAAATCCATAATTCCTAACGCGTCTGACATAGCTTGACCTTGATTTTTATTAAACTCTCCTTGTTTAATATTACTAACAATACCACTTAAAGCTGTATCTAAGTTGGATTGAGGCTCTTGAAGTTGCGGGGCAATAGTACTTACATCATTTGTATTTAGTGGTATGCCCAAAGTCTCAGCTAAGTTTAAAAAATCTGAATATGAATCTGCCATTATCCTAACGGCTGCCAACCTAAATTAGCCGCCACTCCTAATCCTTGCACACCTAAACCCATCGCCTGTGAAAAGAAACTAGGCTGTTGGACTGGTGTCCCAGTGTATGTTCTTGTTTCACCTGTCGGAACTCCTCTTAAAATATCAGAGTAGAATCCTAATTGTTGTTTTGGGTAATCTCTTTCCTGTACAAATGTAGAGTAACCCAAGTCTAAAGCCTGTTGTTCCATCTGTCTTTGTAGCCCGCCAATGCCCATAGACTGTTGGAAATCTGATTGTCTTGCTGCTTGACCTGCCTGACCAGTACTTGCCATACCTAAAGCAGATTGTAATTGTTGTTGTCTTTCTTGTTGTGCCGCACCTAGTGCAGTTTGAAAAGCTTGTTGTTGGGCTTGCGCATAGATATCACCAATCCCTTGTTGTAAATTTTTTTGACGCTCAGCTTCTAGTACAGCTTGTCGCGACCCACCGAATGCACCTGCTTGCGCAGACTGAGCTGCGATACCTTGCTGCTCAATGGCAGATTGTTTTCGCGCTTCTCTTGCTGCGATATCCGCAACATTAGTCATGTATGGGTTCATGTATCTTTGGAGATCGGCTTGACCAATCGGTGCCCCCGCTGCTGTTGCAGCAGTATAAGCTTGCCCCACCTGTGTACCCGCGATACCTGTCTGTGATTGGGCTCTGGCTATTGCGTCTTTTTCTGCTTGCGACATAGCCGCAAGTCTTGGACCTGTGTAAGGTATAAAACCTTCTTTGGCTACATCACCTGCTACTCCCGTTAAGGATTTAGCAGCTTTCTCCATATACTCTGGAAGTTCTACTGAGGTTGTTGAAGTTTGTTGTGCTTCTTTAGTTCCGAATAAAAAATCTAACATTATGAATCATCCCTTCTTTTTACAGCAGCATCAAGGTCTTCTAAAATATTTTTTCTATCAGGATCAGAACTATAATATCTACTCATAATATCTTCAAGAGATAAAGGTACTTGTACCTTTCTTCTATAACCAAAGAATGGATACTCTTCTTCTGATTCATCTTCATCATCTGTATCTGTATCATCTTCTCCAGTTGAGTCAGCAGTTCCAGCATCTTTGCTCATACGTTGTTTTTCTTCTTGAGCTTTCATTGCATCGTAAGCTTTTAATTTTTCATCGAAAGTCATCTCATCCCCTGGGAATAATTTATTTAGTAAACCCATTAAGCCAAAATTAGAAAAGAAGTCACCAATCTTAGAAGCTCCCCCACCTAAACCAAACTTTAATCTCTTACCTTCTTCTGTATCATAGTCACCAAAAATACCTTCTTTTCTAAGATCATTATCAGCACTTCCTAAATAATAGTTTCCTGTAGTTAAAGGATCTCCATACTTCATTGCTCTATTTAACATTTTATTATAGTCACTGCTAAAGAAAGTTTTATTTGCTTGTCCTTTTAAAGCAGACAGTCCGCGTAGTGCATCTTGTCCTATATTACCCCCTGCCGCACCTTGAGCTTGTTTAGCTGCTCCTGCAACATATGCATTTATCAATGCTTGTTGTGCATAATTGTTATCTATATTTTTGTCATCTTTAAATTCATCTTTTCCAATACCTCCAGCAACCATAGGAATATATGGTTTATTACCTGTGTCTTTTGAAGAACTTGGTGGCGGTGGTGGTGTATCTTTTGATCGCTTATTCATAGCATCCCTTAAACCTTGTGAAATCCTGGGTGATTTAGATATAGGTTTATCGGGCTTACCTCCTCTGTATTGCGAAACATAGTATGATGGTATACCTGTGACAGGTTGTGGTTCGCCTGCGCCACCTAATAATTTTAATATACCTTCTTCTTGTGGGTTAACGTAAGCTAGTCGTTCACCCTCTGGCGCCATCGCATTAACCGTACGCGCCGCTGATCGAATCTCGTTTTGAACATTGTCTAGTGCCATGTTGTAATAATTAGGGACTGGCTGTTGTGCTCCAGGAAGTTCATAAATTCCCTGTGCCCCCTTCCTGTTCTGTTTTGATAAGAGTGCAGTAATACCTGGCGAAACTTCGTTCGCTCGTACGACCATATCTCCTTGTTGTACTGGACCTGCGTATCCTTGCATCATAATATTATACCCTTTTTATGCCCTAAATACAAGGGGGCACGGTGAAAATTATATCGGATTTTTTGTATCACTTCTGACCTCCAAGAATGAAACCAAACCACTGAGCTTGTTAGCTGTATCTGCTTGTAGTTTTAAAATGTCACCTTGCTCAAGGACAAGCGTGCCATCAATAACATTTAAAGAATCTTTACTGTCTAATACATGGTGAGCTATATCATAATCGGTACCACTCTTGTTAACAAAAACATTTAGTCCTATATTGCCTGATGTGGTGTGATTGGTAGTTTGTATCGTTTTAACAATAGTTTCTGTTTCGGTTGGGCATGTGTATATTGTAGTTAAAGTTGTTGCGGTTAAAGTAAAACCTACTGACTTGTATAATGTTGACATTAATTATGATCTCCTAAAAACCAAGCCATTGCTCTAATCTCTGTTTGGTCTGCTATCTTTACTGGCGGATTCTCTTCTGAGTAATCCCTTAGTTTTAAAACCTGTATTAATGCGTCATATGTTCTGACATCAATCTTTCCTTCTGTTCTTTCTTTGTATGAAGGTTCTGGGTATGCGGGTCTGCTGTATAATGCCATTACCTTAATCCATCCTGTCTACCGTCCGCACGCCACGTGCCTAATCTCCATGACACTCCTGTTGTATCAGATTCATACCTGGCTTGGAAGGATCTACCTCTAGCGCGAAAATCTAACTCAGGGTCAGTTGCGTTAATAGTAAATGGTCCTTTAGTTATCAAGGCATCTTGCGGGTATATTTTACTATTTAATGTAAACTTCATGGCTGTACCATTTTTAAATGTAATGTCAGGAATCACCCTATCTAAGAAATAAACATTGTCGCCATTCTGATCACCATTAAAGAAACCTGTTTCCACAAAAGCAGTGATCGCACTGCCTGCTGCATCTACCCCATCTTCTTGGTTATATTGAATACCAGAAGAATCAATCGCTAAAGGATTGGAATAGATATTAGAATCTGCCCAAGCTGTTCTGCCTAAATCTCCAATAGACCAAGTCTTGTCAATGTAATTATAGATGACATACTTATCTACATCTAAAGAACCTTGCGATGGATAGAACCACCATAGCTCGTTAAACTTAATGTTTTGTCCGCAGAAAACTTTCTCACGCTGAACTTGGTTAAAGTTATTAAAGATGTGTGTCAATACGGGACATTCTAAAGTACGCACAGCACCATCATACATGTAGAAGTTATCCACACCCATCCAGAATGAAGCACCTTCTATTGTGGTTGCCGCGTTCTTGGATATAGTACCAGAGATTTCTCCTAACACTGAGAATGAGAATGTAAATGGTGGACCAATAAACTGCATAGAATACACATCTACATCTGTCCATAAGAATATTTGACCACGCCCTTTTTCAACAGCCTCAATGTTTGTACCTGTACCTAGTCTTTGTTCACCTGCTGTATTGACTAACTGAGGTGTCCATGTTTGAAAATCTTCTTGATTACAAAAGCGTACTGTCATTCGATCATAGTCTGATGAACCCACAGGATTACAACCAAATGCAATTAGGTGTCTATCAGGAGTAGATACCATAACTTGCCCGACCTTTGATGGAATCTGTGAAGCATCACCGCTTAAAGTATTTGTGACATAGTAAGCTAGTGTTGTCCCACGAAAAGTAGTAGGAGATGCAATGAAAGCGCTGATATCAAAATAATAAATAGTATCTTCGCCGCCACCTACAGATGCAACAATGTCCTCACCCCATGCATCCATTGACCAAACTCTTGGTGACAAAACAATACCTGATGTACTTCTTGCTGTACCCCAAGAGGATTGTCCCCATAAACCTACACCATAACCATAACCTGTTAGACCATCAGAAGGACCGTTGTTTACTAAGTAACGTAATGTAACTGAACCTCCGCCTGTTACTCCTCCAGATGCTGCTGCTCCTGTGCCTGTAATTTTGTAAGTGTTAGCACTTAAATAAGTTGCTACGTATTCTCCCGCTGCAATTGTAATACCATCTAAGGTAACTGCCGTGTCAATAACCACACGAGAACCTGGGTCAGTGTTTGCTAAACCATGGGAAACGTGAGTGACTGTTACTTCATTAGTGCCTGCTGCTCCCGTTGTATAGGGATTAGTTAGTGTTGCTGAATCTGTTCTATACGGCGTGACATCATATACTACACCAGAGTACTCAATGTAAACATGGGTTGATGTTCCCATGAGAATCATCTTGGTTCCGTTGAGATCGCGATGAGGTAGAATGTTTCGGCATGCGCCACTGATTTGTGCGGAGCTAAACCTCTTAGTCCAGCCACCTATCTTCTCTGCATACCCTTGAAAGAAGCGCACCTTGTCCGCGTTAGTATAACGCATTTGCGCTTGGTAATCTGTGATGTCTGTGATAACCCCTGGAGGCGCTGTTAATTTTACGAATGGCATTTAGCCGTGCCCCCTTCCCTATCTTTTAGGTGTTGTTACTAACCAATTTTCCATCCACACTATCTTCTCTTTGATAATGGCAATGTCTTGTTGCATTTGTGTTACGGAATCTACTTTCTTTTCAACCGCATTAAGTCTTTCAGAAAACATTCCCCAAGACATAGCTATGGTAGCTGCCAGTACTATGTACGGTAATACAGTCTTGAGATCTATTTTCATTTTTAGCTCTTAGGATTATCTGATTTAATGCCTTGTATTCTGGTTTTCCAAGCGTCCATATTATGATAAATTTCATCAAGTTGTTCGCCTATATCACCATACGCAGCTTTACGAGTTGCGTCTACAGTAGCATTTGACTCAGCAGTATTAGCAACAGTTTCATATGTCGCTAACTGGTCATCAGTAGGTTTAGCTACACCAGAGATATTCCACTCTTTAATGTATGCACCTTGACCATCATCCTGTAAAAGAACATCAGCTTGAAAGTCTACAGTATTTACACTGTTAGCTTTTAAATACTCTTTTACTTTTGTACTTAGTTGTGCCATTTGTTTACCCCTTTGGATTATCTGATTTAACTTTTGCTACTGCGTCTTTCCAAGTAGACGTGCTATTAACACTATCCCAGTATTGCATATCTAACTGGTCTTGAATTGACGGATAAGCATCTGCTCTATCTCTTTGATACTTGTTATTGTCATAGGCAGTTTGTAACTCAGCTTTCTTTGCTGATACTTGACTCCATGTAAAATCCTGTGTGTCTTTGTAAATAGCACTGCCATTCTCATCTGCACCAGAGATATATTTTACATTGGCTTCGTACTCAGCTTGATTGCTAGGTTCACCATTGACTACTACTTGAGCATTTGCATCAAGAGCTTTGATTGCACTTATTATATCTGTCATTTATTTTTCCTTTCTTGAATTTTCATTATGCTAATATTTCTTGTAAAAATATATCACTTCTGTTACCTGCTACTTGTGTTGAGAAATGTCCTGAAACACAAGCTATTTGTAATTTTATAGTACATTGAGAAGTTGTATTTGGACTATCAATATAATCTATCGGTATTATATCAGTTAATGAATCGTGATTACCATCAAAACTATCATATCTTGGTAGTTCAGTAGATGTAAATAAAGTATTATCTGAACTGTCAAAAGTATTTATAACTCTAAATTTTGCAGTTGCGTTTGTAGAAGTACCACCACCATATAACTGAAATGATGCTCTTATCATAATAAGAATTTTACTTGATGTTGCACTAGGTGTTATTTGTGCAGTTATGTTTGAATCTGCAAATGAACTAGATGTTGTATTAAGAACAGATGATGTACTTGCATGAACTACTTGACCAATCTTGCCTGTATCAATACCACTAGGCAAAGCACTAACAGCAGAGATTGATTGATTGTTTAATTTAATTAAGCTCATGCTAGTACCTCCGTAATCATCATGCTTGATTGAGCTGAAAATCCGTCTGCTGCCGAATTATTTAGTCTTAATGTTCCATTAGTATTAGGATTATTAGCCATTTGTATTTTATAAGTTCTTGCAGAAGTAGAAGATGCATCTCTTTGAACATTAAGAGTTACAGAACTTATGTCATTATCTGAATATCCATGTGCTTTATACCATTCTTCTAATTCTGTACTACCTTCAAACATTTTAAAACTTGCAAAACTAGCACCATTATGAGCAATCTGATTCATAGAAACTTGAATGTAAAGTTTACTATCTGAAGCTGTAGGTGTGATTGCAAGTGTTAATCCTGTATCGGCATAGGTAGCAGAAGTTGTTGAAAAAGATGAAGTAAAGTTTTGATATACTACTTGAGCAACTTTACCCCCACCTATGGTAGCACTACCACCCAGTGATACTGCACTACCATTTAGTGTGATTGAACTGTTAGCTAACTTAGCATTAGCGATTGTTCCGTCTGTAATCTTTGCATTAGTAACAGCAGTATCAGCAAGTTGAGAAGTTCCTACTGAACCACTACCTACTGTCGTTAAGGTGATTGCTCTTTCTGCAATAATAAAGTCTATAGAATCTGAAGAAGTTAATGCTGAATCAAATACAATCGTACTACCTGATACTGTGTAGCTTGACTGAGGTTTCTGAATAACACCATTTAAACTAACTGTTAAACTCTCTGCACTACTAGGTACATACGCAACACTATTTAATAATAGGTTATATGTAGCTGTAGCACTTGCTGTAATATTATCTAAGACTGTGCGTGAAGATAAGTTTGATATATCTCTACCTATGTATGCCATTATGCTAGTATCTCCATTAGTGTAACTGTTGATATTAATCTATGACTTCCACCACCATTATAGTTCTCACCTTCACCATTTAATCTAAATGTTTGACTACTACCATTATGCATCTGTATTTTATAGTTAGTAGAACTGGTTGTGCTTGGTGAGTCTAAAAATTGAAATGAGGTACTATGACCTTTTGATATGTCGTTTCCAGAAGTAAAAGCAGTTGCTCTAGCTCTGTTTCCTTCTCCATCACCTAGTGCAATATTTGTACTTCCTCTTAATAATCTAACAGCACAATAAGAGTTACTTGTTGTTCCAAATTGAATTGAAACATTGACAAGAACCTTACTATCTGTAGCTGAAGGCGTAATAGAAGCGTTCATTCCTGTTAAATCAATAAATGTACCATGACTTGTAGTAAAAGCACTTGAAGTTGTTACTACTGATTGGATTACTTGACCAATCTTACCACCACCACCAACACCACTTACTGTACCTGTGAAGTCATAAGTATCTGCAAGGTTCATACTCTCTGCTTGTATTTTAGTTATAGCCATTATTTATCTCCTAACATATTGTTCCATACAGCTTTGATTTCATCTGTAGTGTTTGCTGTATCAACTTGACTAGGTAAATCTCTCAGTGTGTTTTTATCTGTAACAATAGAAGATGTATCGCTTGAAGTTTCTTGTGCCTTAACAAAATCAACATCTAATTTTTCTAGTGCTGGTTTTCTAGCAACTCTAATTTTATCTTTCCAAATATCTTTGGCTTTTGTTATGTCTATTGTAATACCCATTAATCACCTACTCCGTCTGTTAGTTCACTATCATCAATAGTCCAAGCATTTCTAAAAGTTCTGTCGCTTGATATTTCTGATACATTAACAATCTTATAAGACAAACCTGTTGGCACATCTTTTTTAGCAATTTCATCTACAGTTCTTGTTTCATTACTTGCTGGAATTATAATAGAAACTGTTCCATTTGATTTTTTGTATATTATTCTTTTGTCCATAAATTATCTCAATATTCCTATCCCTACTATTTCAGCATCTCTGTAAGGGTTATCATTATTAATTGTTGCTATCCCAACAGAAGAATTACTTTGACCACCATTATTTTGGTCAACAAGAACTACAATTTGCCTCTCTCCTGTTTCTCTATCTCCACAAGCAACAACAGCATAATTGGCATCAGTTAAATTATTACTAAAATTTACTGTATAAGAGCCAGTACCATTATCACTGATACTAGATACATTGCCACTACCTCTAATAGAGGGTGTTCCTGTTCCGTTAAAGTTTACCCATGTTTCTACAGAACCAGCACCACTACTAATTGTAGCACTACCACCTAAAGAAACAGCAGAACCATTTAAAGTAATAGATGAGTTAGCTAACATAGAGTTCGTAACTGTACCGACTGCGGGAGCTTTTGTTCCAACTGTACGGCCTATATAAGCAACTTGTACCACATCATCTGAAACTAAAGCACCACCAAGAGTTAGTGTAGTACCACTTACACTTAAACTATTGTAATCTTGTTTTACTGAATTGACCCAAACAATTATGTCTGAAATTGAACTGACACTATGAGAAAGTGTTACTGTAGAACCTGTAAGGCCAGTAAATCTATCCTTCTGTGTAGTTAAAAATTTCTCTGAAGGTACGTTACCTAAATATCCCAATGCTATCTCCTATGCTACATCTGTTAATAAAGAAACAATCACATCCGCATTGCCACTAGCGTTATCTGACTTTACTTTAATTGACCCACCACTTGGAATAACGATTTTACCTTCAACACATTCTAAAGCTCCGCCTACACTTACTGGGCTTCCTTTAACAATATATCTATCGTTACTTCCGTTATTTAAAACAACATCAACATTAATTGCTAAAGTTCCTGTATTAGATACAAGACATCCAACTATAATCTGTTTGTTGCTAGTAGTAGAGACAACTGTGGTCAAGGTATCGTTAGTTAGACTTGCGTCTGATTCTGAAAAGTTATTTGCCATGTGTTATCATCCTAATGCTATAGCAAACGGAATACTATTATCCGTGACTGCTACTGTTAATGTTTCATTTCCACCGTCTGAATTTTCAGTGAAAGTTACGTTTGACCCTGCAACAAGTTTACCGTTAAGAAAACCTGCTGTAGTGTCGTTAGCTGATACTTTTGTTTTTACATCTGTATCAGCAGTGATGCTGTTCCAAGAACTACCATCATAAAATTTTAATACGTTATCTGTTGAATTATAAACTAAATCACCCTCATTTAATGATGAAGAAGGGTCACTAGATGCTATTCTATATCTTTCTGCAAAACTATTTACGCCAGATATATTAGAAGCTACTGTAGAAATATTAGAGTTAGCTCCTGCTACTGTAGTTACATCACTAGATATACCTGCAACTGTTGTGATGTTACTAGATACTCCTGCTACAGTTGTAATGTTGCTTGATATTCCCGCTACAGTATTAATGTTTGTAGCGTTAGAATTTACAGCATTAATATTTGTTGAGTTAGAATTAACACCACTTACAGCACTAGATATTCCTACTACAGCAGTTACATCACTCGATATACCCGCAACGGTTGTAACATTAGAAGAAATGCCCGCTACTGTATTCACGTTAGCTATAGCTCCGCCAACAGTATTTACATTAGCAATGTTAGTAGCTACTGTATCAATCTCACTTGTAGACTCATTTAAATCGTTTGCAACTGTCTCTACTTCAGAAACAGCTTCGGCCAAATCATTAGCAACTGCAATAACCTTTGTAATATCAGTAGCTACGGTATTAACTGAACTTATATTTGTTGCAACGGTATTAATATTTGTAGCATTAGAATTTACTGAAGATACAGCACTAGAAATACCCGCTACAGTTGTAACGTCTGAACTTATGCCTGCTACAGTTGTAACATTAGAAGATATACCTGCTACAGTATTTATATTTGTATTATTACCTGCAACAGTAGTAATATTAGAACTATTAGAATTAACAGCGTTTATGTTAGAAATATTTGCATTTACATTTGTTAAAGCTGTTTTATTTGCATCAGTTAAAAAGGTATTTGATAAATAAATTTTAGTTACAGCATCTTGGTCAGATACGGGGTCAGCTACATTACTAAGTTTTTTACTTTGAGCATCCCACACATCAGCAGTAGTTAGTTGTATAGTATCTTCTGTACGGTCAAAGTTTTCTTGAACTGTAAAAAAGTTTTGGTTAGCTGACGTATCTAAATCTGATTCTGTTAAAACAGACCCATCTTGGAAATCTACAAGTCTTGCTGTGTTAGATGTTGTTCTTTTAACATTAACAATAGCTCCATTAGATGGTGTAGTAGAGGTTTGAACTAATGCACTATTGACAAAAGTTCTGCTATTGTCTTCAACTCCATCAATAAATACTTTTACGTCTGATTGTTGAATATAACTAAATGTTACAGCAAATTGGTTAGTAGAACCATCTGCCGTATATTTTACATACGATAGTGCCATTATTTCCTTTACTTAATATTTAAATAGTCTTCTGCTCTGTTAGATTTTATAACAGTATTAGTTTGCTTATTGAGGTTAAGCATTTTGTGTAAGTCAATACCTTCTTCATTTTTAAACGCTTTGCTTCTTTTAATTTCTTTTATAGCGTTTTGACGGTACTGTAATAATATCTTTTGTATCTCTACAACTTTTCCGCCTTGCATATTCATGTCAAAACCTTTTACTGGGTCAGACATATTCTTATAATCATCACTATTAAATAAATCCGTTAATCTTTCTCTTAAAGTTTTTTCTGGATTACCTAATTTTATAGTACCAATCTTTTCATTTAAAACTAAGTATGCAGTTTTACCTTCAGCATTTTTAAATTGTGTAAGATTAATATTACCATTAACACCAACTCTTTCATCTGGTGGAGTAAATCTATGATTTAATTCAGCTATTTTATCAGCTACAAAATCATTTTTATCTTTCCCGATACTAATAGGGGATATTAAGTTATCTAAATAGCTCCCTACTCTTTCTACTTTTTCACCTTTGTAATCATACTTAGGCTCTAATTTTTCATTAAAGTATGGTAATCCTGCCATTATAGAGTCTGTATATGTACGAACTTCTCTATAATAAGGGTCTCCAGATAATTTCTTAATAATATTAGGTACAAAAGAGCCTACTTTAGATTTTAATATTCTATCTACTTTATTTTCATCTCCAGATTGTACTAAGCTTATTAAGTCAGACACACCTTTTAAATATGTTTTACTTGATAAGTTACTAGCTACTGCTGTTATACCTCTGGCCATTTTCATGCTTAATGGATTGTAGTCATCTTCTATATCACCTTGAAATGCTACCTCTTCACCATCCATAGTCATAATAGTAGCCATCATATTCATCATAGCTAAATTATCTCTAGTTTGGTCATCTACTTCTTTAGCAATTTCATTGTAATCAGCAACTAAACCAAAGAACATACCCCAAGGGTCTAATCGTTCAAAAGAATAATAATTATCACCAACTTTAAATGAATAAGGTTTCCATCCTGTGGCAAGCTGTTGTTTTCTAATTTGTGGGTCTCTAGAACCACCACCTGTAATTTTACCTGCTCCTGCTAAAATACCTGCATTTACATATATTGCAGAACCTAGAGCCATTTTACCATAAGCATTAGCTCTTACTGAAGGATTAGCACTTCGTAATTGATTACGATATTCTCTTTGTAATAAATTTAGTAATGGTGTTCGTTGCCAAACATTACGAGCAATATTAACGGGTGTACGTATAAAAGGTATAATTTGTTTTAATGGTGGAAAATCATTTGTTAGTTTTTGTATATTACCACCAATAGCACTACGTTTTATTTTAGTACCTTTAGAATAATTATCTATTTGTTCATTTAAACTTCTAGTAAAAGTATTTTCTTGAGCATATTCTAAGGCGTAAGAATTTATACCTCTACCATTTTCGTCAAACCCATCTTTAAAAATTTGTTCTACTTGCTCTGAAAATTCATCAGCAGTAAGTTTTTTGCCTTGGTTTTTTAATCGTGTTTGTTGAACAGCATAAGCATAGAGTTTAGCTCTATAATTTATCTGTTTAAAAAATTCATCTTCTGCACCTAAAAATCTAGATGGTAAACGAACAACATTACCACCAAATTGAATAGCGTTTTTATTTTCTAAATCTATTTTTGTAGACTCATCAAGAATATTTTTATTTGTTGCTAAAGACTCTTTGGCCATTTGAAAAGCATCACCCCAGTATTTTACTAAACCGAAATAAGTATCTACTGCTTCTCTTATAGCTACTGAGTCTCTTCTTAATAAACCACCAATACCCATTTCTAATGGTGTAATAAATGACTGTATAGCATTAGAAGTCATGTTAATTAAATGTGTCTTAGGGCTAGATAAAATAGCGTTAATCCAAAATTCGTTTAACCTATCCCATACTCCATTTTTACCAATAACTTTTCTTATAGTTTTTAGAAATGCACTTTGTTTAGCAGGGTCATTAATTTGTGCTACCTTATCAATAAGTTTTTTCTTTTGTTCTTTTGTAGGTCTCCATTTGTATTCTTCACCTGCTTTTTTAAGTTTGGTAAAGTTTAAAATAGCATCTCCTGACATAGTATCAGCACCTTCAGTAACAGCAATCTTTCTAGCATTTAAAACTCTTGAAGAGCCAGATACAACATCATCTATAGCTTGGGATAATTCCATAACTAAATTATAAGCTATATCAAAATCTTCTTCTGTAGCTCTACCTTCTTTAACAGCTCTAGCTACTCCACCCATGTTTTCTAAAAAACCCATTTGGACAACTTCGCCTGCTACTACTTTAATAGGAGCATTTTTAAATTCATCTGCCATACGAAGCATATCAAAAGATACTTTTATAGGGTCTTCACCCATTTTATCTGCTAGTCTTAAAATTTCTTCATTAGTAATTTGTTTATTATTACCAACTTTGTTTTGTCTTAAAGTTGTGTATATTTTATTAAGTAAGACTATAGCTGAGTCAGAAGTTAATTTAGCAAATTGCCCACTAGCAAAAGTTTCATCTAGTATTTCACCTAATTTATAAGGTTTGTTTGTTCGTGGATTAATTTCTTGATTACGCCAAGCTTGTATAGAGTTATCAAATCTATCTAAATCTTCATCAAACTTACCGTTATTTAGCTCATCAAGAGCTTTATCAGATTGTTTCTTTTTCTTCTTTTTATTTTTATTTAATTTTGTTGTTTGTTTTTTAGTTTGAGCATCATTTATAGTTTGATTTACAGTCTTATTTAATTTTGTTGTTTCTTCTTTATTAGCTTTATCAAACTCAGCTTTATTGTTTTCTTCTTTAGCTTTCTTTAATCTTTTATATCTTCTAAAACCTACAAAAACACTTTCTGTAACACCACCTAAAAACATACCTTCGATAAAGTTTTTAAATCTACCTTCAGCATAACTATCTGTTACATCAGACGCTAAATATTCTGTTACAGGATTTTCTAAAGCTGTATTTTGAACTAAATCACTAAGTCTTGCTTCATGCTCATCAAAAGCAGTAAAGTCAGCAATACCACCTTGAATAAAACCTTTACCTACTTTACCTGCTGTTGTTGTAGGTTTAATAAATTTAAGAGCTTTACCCCCAGTAAAATATGAGCCTAAAAACTGAGCTGTAGGTCTAATAAATGCACCTACCATAGTATCGGCTTCTGGTACATTCGGTATATCTTGACCTAAATTATCTCTTTCACCAATATTACCAAAGAAAAAGTCTGAAGCTTCGCCTTTTTCTTGTCTTTCTTTTAATTCTTCAAAACTTAAATAATCAACAAAGCCATCTTGTGCTTCATCTCCAAAAGCAAAACCACCAATACCTGTTTTTTCACCTAAAGTATCACCAAGATTTTCAATAAGATTTAAGGTGTTTTTGCCTGCATCAGCAAGGCCACCTAAAGTTTGTAAACCAATATCAGCTATTAAACCTCTACCATCTTCATTTTCTTGGTTTTCTGTGTTATTATCTACAGTTTCGCTTTCTGTTGCTCTTAAAGTGTCACTTTTATTACCAATATACTGTTCTAAATTTTCATTAGGGTACTTTATTTTAAAACTACTAATTAAATCTGGATTAGTTTGTAATAGATTTATTTCTTCTTGTGTTATTGCCATTATTTTAACTGTTCCTTTAAATTATTTATTTCAGTATTAAGTGCTGTTACTTCATTTAACTTATCAGTAATGTTTGATTTTAAATTATCTATTTTAGACTGTGCTTCATTAATAATTTCATCATACTCTACAATGTCTTCATTAAAATCATCTATACGGCCTTGATAAGTCTTTTTCATTGGTTCACTTTTAGCATTAGCTAGTTTCTCTTCGCTTTTTGTAAGTTTATCTTGAGCTTTTTGTTTTTTCTTTATGTATTTATCTATTTTAGCTTGGCTCTCTTCTTGTACTTTAGAAAGGTTAGTTTGTAATGCCTTAAGGTCATTTCTTAAGTCTTGTATTTTTTGTGTTTTATTATCAAAATCTGTTTTAATTTGAAACTTATCTGGGTCATCAGCTTCCATTGTAGCTTCTTCTATAACTTCATCACTAGATGGTACAGCGGGTAAAGTATATATTTTTAGAAGCTCTTCGTATCTTGCTCTTACTCTTTTTTCAAATTCAAATTCTTTGTTAGCAGGAGCTATACTTGTGTCCGCTTCTACTTCACTAGCAATAGTTCTAACACTTGTAGTAAAAGATGAAGTAAATCTATTTGATACTATTGCAATTTCAGTTTTACTAGCGAACTCACCTTTTTGTATTAATCTTACACCGCTATTTTCTAAGTCATTTACTAAAGGATTACTTACAAATATACTTCTTGAGCCTGCTTTTTGTGTTTCTATAATTTCAGAATAGCCTATAGCTTTTTCGCTAGTAATATCGTTATTTTCTACGGCTTGTCTGATTAAGTTTTCTATTTCTGGATTAAAAGGGTCTAGAAATATTAACTCATTAATATCATTGATTACATTTACATCTTCAGCAATATTATTTAAAAATTGTAGTTTGTTACTATAAAGACTACGAATATCTCTTTTAGTCTGTGGTTCAGTAATATTATTTTGTTCTAAATAATCTTCAATATCTCTTGGTGTTAAATCAATAAATTTTATTGCTTCACCATCTTTTGTAGGATTAGTTAAAAATCCACTAAAATTCTTTGTGTCTTCTCTATATTTATCTTTTCTTTTGTTGTCATCATAATTTCTTTTAAATGCGTCAATCTCTTTTAATTCAGCATATATTTGTTGCTCTGCTGTATTAATTAAGTCTTTGTACTCTGGTATATCAGCTAAAGTTTTACCACCTTGAGTTTTGACACTACCTATAATTTCTAAAGTTTCTATATCTAAATTATCTTTTGCATGAGTTATAATAGTTTCTACTGCTATCTTATTAAGTGATGAAGTAGTTTTAACATCTGAGTATTTTAATATTTCACCATTAATTTTATCACCAATAAGCTCTTCAATATTATCAGCATCTATATTAAATCCTTCAGTAATTAATTCATATATACTTGATGCGTAACTTTGTTCCGCTTTGTTTTGGATAACTGCAATTCTACCATTAGCTACATTATTATTTATTTCACCTTCTACACCATCTACTTTAGGTAAAAAATGATTAACAATATCTTCTGAGTCATACCCATCAATATTATTATCTTTCATAAAAACATCTAATTCATTTTTTATAAAATCATTAACAACATTAGGGTCTGTATTTTCAAGTAATGCTCCTTGTTGTTCAGCATATTTTTGTTTAATTATATTAGAAAACTTACGGCCTTTGTCTTCTAGCTCCATTTGATTGTAAGCTATAACAAAGTGTGGATTAGCACCCTCTGGTATAAGACCATCAGCTACCGCTTTCTTAAAACCTATTTTATTTTTTTGAAATGCTTCTATACCTTTAGCTGTTTCTTCTGCTGTTAGTATTTCTTCTTTTTTCTCTTGGTAACGGTTTAATGAAGGTACAACATAAGCTAAAGAGTCTATTAAATCTCTTTGTGATTGTGACACTACGGGTTCTGCTTGAGGTACATAAAAATTATTTAATCCTCTAGCGACTGGATTAGTAATTTCTCTATCTACTTCAAATTGAGTTTTACGTATATCGCTTGCTCTACCCATAATACTTTCCTGCCTTTTTGTTTGTTTGTTCTTTTTCTAATTTTTTAGTTCTGTAATCATTATAGTCACCTGCAAATCGTAAGCCTGCACTAGCAAAAGCAGGAATAGGATTGAACTTTTGAACAAACGTAGAGTTAGCTGACTGACCAGTAGATATAGATTTTTTGTTTTGTATACTTTGTTGTATCTCCATATTTAAATTATTTAAGACACTACTTTTGTATTCACCTTCTTGTCTTAAGAAATCTGTAAATAATCTTGTAACAGACACTCCAGAAACACCACCTTCACCTGCTTCAACTACAGCAGTTGCTTCAGCTTTTCTTCTGTCTTTTTCTACTACAGCTTGTTTATCTAAAGATGCTAACTTCTCTTGACGAATACGTAAATCTTCTTGTGCCATTTTATTAATAGCATCTTCTTTAGCTATTCTATTTTGTTCTTCTTGTTGTCTTTGGTTTGCATCAGCTTCACTTTTAGCTGATTGAAGCTCAAGGGCTGTTTTTGCACCACTAATAATTAATCCTATTGTAGCAGGGTCACACATTATTTAACCTCACAAATTCATAAAATGGTCTTTGTTCAAAACCAAACTTTTCTATCTTGTTAATAAAAATGAAGCCTAACCACTTCAACCATTTAATATGTACTTTGTTTCTTGCGTCTACAAAGTTATATAAAACTGTATGTTTTTTATTTAAGAAATTTACCAGTTCTTTATTGTTTCTTAAAAAAGGTATTTTTAAATATTTAAACGCATCTTCAGAAGCTAAAAGCCATATCAATGCAGATTTATAAACTGGTACAACTCCAAATATACTAACACATTCATCATTATAATAAATACCTATAGGTAATTCTGAATTTTTAATACCTACTACTAAAGCTTCTTCGGGTGATAAATTACTATTTGCTTTTACTTCGTCTATATCTTCTTGACGTAATTTTTTAGCTAAAGCAATAGCGTCATCTTCAGTTGCTACTTTCATATATTGTTGCATTAAATATTTCTACCTCGTTGATGGAAAAATCCTTCCCACTCCGCATTAACAAAATTAGAAGGTAAGAAAGAGTCATTTTCAAATTCTATTTTTAGATTTTCATTTTTAGATTGAACAGAAAATTTAAAATCACCTGTTTGTAAATCTAAATCATTTACTTTTGTAGAGCTTACAACTGCTCCAGAAAATGTATCAGTTGATGTATCTCGTCTAAACGGTGTTACTTTAGTTTTAAAAAATCCTGTATTGTTAAAAGAAACTGTAAAGTTACGTATTTGTAATCTACCTTCTTTTATTGATGATTTAGAACCTGTTTCGCTATCTTGAGTTTTTATAAATTGTGTAGAAAGTTCATAATTAAATGTATACTTCTCTCCTATAAAAAACTTTTTAGCTGTTATATCTGTATTAACTACAATACTTGTACCACCATCTACTTGACTTACTGTAGGTATTACTACGCCTGCTACAGTGCTGTTACCACTTACAAATCGGGTAACTACTTGCATAGTATTATCTATAGCATAAGGAATTGTAATTGTAGTTTGGTTAGTACCACTATTATAAGATGTAGATACACCACTCGTAGACTCATCAATTTTAGAATCTAAATGAGTAAGATAGGTACTACCTGTATCAACTACAGCAGGAGCTACTTCTAAACTTTCTATATAAACACCGTCAGACCGTTGTAATAAAATATATAAAGTTGTTTCTATAAAATCTAAATTTAATATTTTAGTATCTGTTGTATTACCATAAGTCCATTTATGCCACGCACTTTGTAATTTTTCATTGTTAGCATAGTAATATTGATAAACATATAAAGCATTTGGCTCATCTTTACTTAATGCAATTAATATATTTTCGTTAGATGCTACTGCAAGTTTTTGTAAATTCTTTGGTATATATTTTGGTACAGCGTCAGTAATATCATTAGCATCATTTGTATCACCATCTATATTTGTAAAGTATTCTCTTATTCCAGAAAACTCACCTTTATTAAATGCAAAATAAACTTGTCTTCCTGCACTAACTGGTTTTACAAATTGATTATTATCAAATTCAGTTGATACATTTGACGTAACATTTTTTGCTGTAATAGTATTAGCACCAGAAATAGTAAATTGTGTTTGGTCAGAAAATACTAATAACTCTTCATTAAAAGGTATAGCATGACGTAAGATAGAAACTTTAGTATGACTAACACTTATATCAATAGGGTCTGTATCTAAAACATCTGTAACGGTTTCTGGATAAAAATCAAAAAATTCACTAGCTCTAGACATCACTACTGACTCTGAAGATAAAAACCCAAGTCTATTTCTATGAAAGAATATATCGTTAATTTTACTACCTATAAAAGATGGGTCTTCAGCACTTTCACTATCTCCTACTTCTCTATCCCCATAAGTAACTTGTTGAAAAGTAAATGTGCCATCAGCATTACGTACTAATTGATGTGGCATAGTAGAAGCGTCAAAACTAATATTAGAATTTGGCTCTACTGTTTCTACCCATAAACCTTCATCATTATTATTACCCGATTCAAATTTAACATAATAGTTATCAAAATTATTTTCAGCAGTATTAGTAATTTCTACCACCATATTATTTACAGCTACAGAGGGTAAGTCAGTAAAATTTTGTGCTTTATCTTTTATAACTTGTGAAGCTTGGTCTCCATAACCATCAGTAGCTTTAACTGTAAAATCTGCACCTGCTGTATTTCTAATATGAATACTACTACCTAAATTAGTAAAAGAAAAATTTGATACACTACCTATGGCTGTAATTAAATTATCTACAATATCACTACTATCATCACCGCTTGATGCAGTTGTAGTAGAATAAGTAGTACCATTAAGTATTATAGAATATTTAGTATTTACTACAGCTTGTTTTATAGAATAAATTGCTTCTTGAACTTTAGCAGGTGAAGTAGTTGTACCTTTAGCTGTGGTAATTGTATTATTAACTATAAAAGTAAAATCAGCTACAGTTAATGCTCTAAAATTTTGATAAGGATTAGATGAAGATAAATAAGCAACACCGTCTGGTGTACTAACAGTTCTAGTTGTACCATCAATAGCATTAACTTGAATAGCACCATTGGTAATAGTTACTATATATCTTTCGTTTGAATCTCTATTAATAGTATGAATAAATGCACCATCTAAATTGCTTGATGATATTTTTGCTACATAACTTGTTGGTGGCCTTTTACGTAAACCTTCTACAACTGAACTAAAACCATTGGTTTGTGACTCTGCTTGTGAACTAAGTCTTAATGTATCTGGCTGTTGAGAGACCCCATTAATTAAATTTGGTATAGATTTATTAACTAATGGCATATTAACTTATTTCACTATTATCAATTATTCTATGAGGTGAGTTTCTATCTATTACTTTAGCTGTATCGTAATTATTAAATATATTATGGTCTGCTGTCATTGTTTCAGCATGTTTTAAATTTGATAAAGCAATAACCTCATCCTGTTGTGTAAATCCTCTAAGTTCACTAGAACCAATCATTCTATCTGAAAATACTCTAGAAGCTCGTACAGTAATATATCTTCTAGCTGTCTCTGGTATATCGGTAAAATCTAACAGTATGACAACTGTACCATCTAAGTCTGTACTAAAAGTAAAAGTTCTACCTACTCTGTTGTATAAAAAATTACCTCTTTGTATGCAATCATAAGTAGTTTTATTATATTTAGAAGGTAATAATTCTAAACGTACTATATTAGTACCTAAAGGAATTTTATTATTTACATCTCTAGTTAATGGATATTTTAACTCTGTATTAAAATGCCATCCTCTAGATTGTACTTCTCTATTTACTTCATTTAATATTGTTTGAGCTACACTTACTTCAGCAGGTAATGTACCTGTTAATGAAGAAACTGGAGCTTCTCCTATCGTAGATAGAATAGTATTGACTGCTTCTAATTCTGAAGTTGATGTTGTTATGCTCATTAATTTTATCCTTGTAAAAAAGAAGACCCTCGAAAGGGTCTCCTTTAAATTACCTTATTGATTATGCAGTTTTAATTTCTACACACGCTTCTGGTCTTAGAATACCGTGACCCATTGCGTATTTACCAATCATTAGTGTACCTTGTCTACGAATGTCATATTCTGACTCCATAGATAGGTCTAATAATTTTACTGTTCCTACAGCACTCTTATGGAAGATACTTGCTACAGTTGTAGAGAAGTCTCCATTGTAAGTGTTGTTTTGACCAGTTGTAGATGCACCAGATAAATCAGTGTATGAAGTGTTAGCTGTATTTAATTTTACAATCTTGATACCTGCTACTTCAAGCACTTTACCTTTTGAGAAATCACCATTTAAACTTGAGAAATCTCTGTTAAGGATTTTATCGTTTTGTACTAGCTCATAGTAAACGTCTGGAGCTAACACACAATATCTGTCATCTTCTGGAACGTCATTATTGTCTAAGTCTTCTGCTCCCTCAAAAATGCTATCAATTAATGAAGTCATATTTGTGTTTGCATCAGCGTCAGTAATAACATTACCGCCATCACCACCAGTAATTGTAGCTGAAGCTCTAGCTCCAAGTACACTTAACTGTAATAAGTGTTGGTCTGTTTTCTTTGCAAGAGCAGAACCCATTTCTTTTGAGTAAATACTTCTTACATCATAGTGATTTTTTGCATCATCAATAGATGAGATAAATGCACTTGATAATAGTACATCATCAATAGTAATCACTTTTTCAGCATGATTAATCACACTACCAACGATTTCGTTACCTGCTGTGTGATAGGATGCTGTAGTTCTTCCCACTACTGGGAATTGAGCTGACTTACCTGAAGAAATAGTTCTTACAGTAGACATCTCAAGCATTTTGTTTTCTCTTTGGAAACTAGCAAGAACTTCACCGCTAAATACTTTTAAGAAAAGGTCATTAGCTGTTCCACCATTGTTAGTTTTACCAAGAAAAGATACTGTTGCGTTTGACATTGTATTTTTCCTTTCAATGTTGTTATTAGTTAATGCTTCTTCTAAACTGCAATAACATACAAAAAAGTTATCCTACGCATAGGGCAATTCTAGTTTTTTGTGTTTATGAAGTTGCGTCACCTCTCTTATGAGAGATGGTGATTACACTTTAAGGTTTTTATTCCAAGCTTTTAATGACCAGTAGGCAGGTGATAAATTTTTTTGTCCATTTACTTCTGCAAGTACGCCACCCATTCTAGCATTAAAAGACGCTTTAGCTTCTGGATTATTAGAACGGATTTTCATATTAGCATCTCCAAATCTAATTGTTTTTATGTTGCCAGAAGATTTGTTTTTAACAAACACTTTAAATTTTTTATTACCTTGTTTTTCTCTAATAATTTTATTTAAAGGTTTATTTTCTGTACTCATTAATATTTTTTAGGTTTCTTTTTAGGTTTAATTTTTAATTTAGTATTCATAGGCACGGGTGATTTTTTCTGTGCTTTTGAATATTGATTATTTTTATTTGGCATTACTTTTTCTCCTTGTATTTATCCATCATTTTTTCACCGCTTCTACCTGCGATATACCCACCAACACCAATTAACACTATGTTAAGTAAAGAGTTTTGTACTGACTCTGGTATGTTAGGAGCAGTAAACCCAAACCAATGGGCTACAACTAATCCTGCAAAAACTAACATTAATATTGGTCTCCAGTTTCTTTGTAACCATCCACCTTTAGCTTCTGCTGTTATTATAGAAGCTTGTGCTTCTAATTCTTTTAACTGACCAGACAATAATTTTTGTTGAATATCTTGTTTCATTTTTTCTGCATCAGCTTTATTATCAATAGTCTTATCTATTGTACTAAATAAAGTTTTAACCATAGGTGCAACTGCACCCAATATATTTAACATTATATTTTCCTTGACCTATTGGCTGATTTAGAAGCTATACGTAAATTTTTCAAAGAATTATTTTGAGGATTTCCGTCTTTGTGATGTACGTCTTTACCATCACCTTTACTTACTCTACCTTGTTTAGATAATATTCTTCGAGCTTTATTACGCATAGCTCTGTTTTTCTTTTGGCCACTCTTAGACTGGTAATTATTGTACTCAGCCTTGTAATCTCGCATTACAGTACGTTTGACCTCTTAAGCTTTTCTTCTACATTTCTACGGTATGCTGTATCTGTAGAATATCTTTTATCATTAATAGCTGTAACTATTTCATTTGTAGAATTAAATACATCACTTCTACCAGATATGTTTTGTCCTTGTACTAAATTAGGCTCATTAGAAGTTGCTTGTGCTTGGTACTTTGCGTAAATACCTTGTAAGCTTAACTTAGCTTGGTTTACATCTGTATCTAAAGATTGATTGTAAGCACTAATTTCTTTTTCAGATAAATTATCAGAAGCCCACGCAACAACTTTATCATAATCATCTCTTGACCCAATCACACTATATATTTCTTTAGTCTGATTATCGCTAATAGCTTTTTGGCCTTCAATATAACTATCTACCAATTCTTTTGGTAAACCTTGTTGTGCTAGTTTTCCATAACTATCGTCTGACAATTCACCATTTTGTTCAAACTCTCCATAGTATTCATCTAAACTCAAACCTGTTGCTTTTTCAACTTCAGCTTTGTTTTGTTCTAAAGCGTCTTCTTGTGGTGTACTATTTTTCTTTTCTAATTCGCCATACGCTTTGGCTAATTCTTCAGCATTAGCAAATTTTTCTGGCAACCAATCTGGTCTATCTTCACTAGAATTTTGCTCTGCTTGATTTTCCTGTTTATCTTGTGCTTCTGATTGCTCTTCTAAACTAGGATTATATTCTTGTTGGTCGTTTACAACAACTTTTTCAACCATTCTTTTCTCCTTTATGTTGCTTGATTAATAGCTTCCGCAATAGCTTGTGGGTCTAACGAGTTAGGGTCTACATTACCTGCAACATTACCCGCAACATCTATACCTTTAGACATAGCTTGTTGTTGTTGCATAGCCATCATTTGCTGTTGTTCTTCAGCCATTAATTCTTCTTTAGTTTTAACTAAACCTTTTGTGTCAATACCATCAGCAGTTGCTAATCTTGATATTGCATCATCTATATTGACATATTTTTGTACCACTTCTGCACCTAAAAATTGTCCTAATGTTTGTATAAAATTAACTAATTTATTTTTATCATTACCTCTACCAAGAGCTTCTAAACCAGTTACAATTTGTGGTGAAACAGTCTTAGGTAATTCTGGTAATTCTTTATTCTTTTGCATTATAGACATTTTTCTTTGTATAAATGGTAATTGAAATTCTTGAGATAACATTGCGTATGTACCACCCAATGTATCTTCTAATTCTTCAGCCATAAATCGTATTTCTTCTGCTGTTACTCTTTCAGCATTTCTTTGTACTGAAGCATTTAATAAGAAAGCATATTGTAATCGTTGTTCAATACGTTGCATAGTGTCGTATGCAATTCTAAAATCTGCAAATTTATTTACTTGTAAGACAGAAATATCTTGAGCTGAACCTTCTATAATAGCACCGTTAGGGCTTTGAGCTATTGAAGATGCTCTTGTAGTACCATTAGGAGCAACCATAAATAATACTTTAGCTGACGCACTACTACCTTCTACAATAGCTTGTGTTAGTCCTTCTAAAGATTGTAAGTCTCCTAAATACTCTTCTACAAAACCACGGCCATAATCTTCACCGTCTATTCTATTCCATCTCAACGGGATAAAAGGTGTTTTGTCTACATCAAATTTACCTTTTGAACTTGGTATAATTATACCTTTTACTTCTTGATAAACTTCAAACTTATTTCCTTTTCTACATACATAAGTAAATAGTTCTATTGTCTTTTCGTCTTCAGTTATTTGACCTGCTATTAATTTAGCAACTTCTGGTGTTAATGTTCTTGGGCTTAATGTTTCTCTTGTAATTATCTCTTGAACATTACCCATTGGGTCTCTTCTAATTACATATCTATCTAAATGAAATACTCTAAGGCCGTTATCAGCTACATATAATAATACATTTCCACCTACTATTAGGTGTTTTAATGCTTCAAATATAGCTACTCTATCTGCTGAAGTTTCTATATTTGTTTGTATAGCTCTCTCTATTTCTCCAAGACCAGTTTCAATATCAGTTTTCATAGACTCATCTTGGTCTAATTCTTTAATTACAAAATCTTGAATACGTAATCTAAAGAAAGGAGCATTTGGTGGTAATAAAGCTAATAGTAATTTAGCTGAAAGGTTATTTACACCTCTTGCTCCTATTCCTTGATAGGGAGTTGAGAATCTTGTATGAGAACCTGTACTTTCTTCTGGTATAAGAGTAGGTATTGTTAGTTTAGAACTTTCTCTTGCTCTTTCTAAATATACTTCTCTTTGTAATTCCAAAGATTGATATCTGTTTTTAACTGAAGTCATGTTATCCATGATTAAACTTGTAATCCAGTACCGCCACTATTTGAGCCACCTAAAGGAATAATTAAACTTTTCTTTCCTTTTTTCTTACTGCCTACTTCGTCTCCCATTGACCCTACTTTATTTTGATTGTAGTCCACTGGAGCAGGTGTTGATTGTTTATTTTCTGCTACTGGTGGTGGTGTGGGTGTTACTGGCTGTGGCTTAGGTGGGGGTGAACTTCTACCTCCAAAACACATAAGCTATTCTCCTTTCAATATTGTTTCATTTTGTCTATCAAATTGTTCTTTTAAATAACGAACAACACTTCTTTGTCCGCCTTTGAAATACAATTCTTTAGTATCAAAATCTAATGTTGCTGATTTTTCTGGAAACAATCTATCTAATTCTTCGACTAAATCTTTGGATAAATTAGGTAAATTTTTATTTGTATCAACTGACATATCTCTAAAAGTGTCACTTAAACATCATTATCTGGATTATTTTGGTCTGCTATTTGTCCTGCAATACTGCCATAACCACATAAATCTACATAATCATCTGGATTATATTCACCTGCTTGACTTCTAGCTATCTTCAAAAGACACATAAGTATAGCTACATTAAGAGATGTTAAGTTATTTTCTTTACTTATTAACCCTTCGTTTTGTAAATAAGAAGTCCATAATCGTGCAATGTTTTCATGGTTTTTATCTATACTACCATTCTGTTCTTGCCTGTTACCTGTAACTAATTTTAGTGCTATTTTTAATATTTCTGCTCTGTCATACATTTATTGGTCTCCATAGTATTGGTTTTTTATTTACTTCATCCCAGTCTTGTTTACGTAATATTCTTGCTAATCTTGACTGTATTAATGCGTCTTCTTCTGTTAGTTTTGCTTTTTTAAATGTATCAACTACCTTCTCCCACATTAAATTAATGTCATGTTTAACGTCAGCTAGTATTCTTTGTGCTGATACTTGGCCTATCTTTGGACAACCAGAATAACCATCTGTACTATCACCAGTTAATGTTTGCATCATAAACCAGTAATCAGCTTCTTTAGGTGTTATAGAACTTACCTTATCATCTTCGTCTAATCCAATGTGATTAGCAGGTATAGTTTTCATATCTTTATCAGACGATACTAATATTAAATCATCTTTTATTTCACCACTTGTTGCTAATATACCCATGACATCATCACCTTCTAACCCTTCATGTTGAAAGCACTCATAGTTATTATCAGCCCATTCTAATAAATTTTTATATATTATAGGTTTTCTAGTTTTCTTTCTGTTTGATTTATATGTCGGTGAAACAGTTTTTCTAAAGTTATTTTTTGAAGATAAAGCCATAATAACTTTATCAGCTTTTAACTTATCAACTAAATAATCTATTTCGTTTTTTAATTTACTTATACCTTGTTTACCATCAGCATGAAGAGTCCATAAATTATCTTCCCATTGTGTAGGAACTTCACAAGATATGGCACTCTTATAAATAAGTAAATCACCATCTATTAATATTGTTGTCATTTATTCCCCTTATATATTATGTTTAATCCAACTTTTTAATTCAGACCTTGTAAGTAATTCTGTTAAAAAGTTACCATAGCTATTCACTATTGTTTCTTCGTCTTTGTCTTTCAACATGTATTGGTAAAAACCAAGATGTAGAAATTCGTGTATTACTAAATTGACAGCATCAGCACCGCCTTGTTCTATGATGTCTTCATCAAAATAAATTTTATAGGGTGGTTTAACTACAAACGAGCCTTGCTGTTCTGATACTTCGTAGCTTAATTCATGTGGTATCAAAATTATTTCTACCGTAAACGCACCTACTGTAACAAATTCTGGTAATTTATTTTTCATTAAACATCTCCTTTAATGGTATTAAAATACACTTGCTTGCTCTGTTATCTCCCATCATCTTCCAATTCTTTTTATGTTTTCTTGCTAGTTTTTTAAGTGTCGGTACATCAAACAAAAGAATACAATAATCTTTTCTTCCGTCTGCAAGTATATGTACCCAGTAATCAGCTTTAGTAGATTTGAGACCACTTGGTTTACCATAGCTTTCTATTTCTATTGCTATGTTACCTGTTTTTCTCCACCAATCTCTTTCTGTTTTTACTTCTATTTTCTTCTCTTCTAATATTTTAGCTAATCTTTTTTCACGAACTTTTCCATATTTTAAATCTATGTCAAATTTCTTATCATTATTATATTTAGCCATTTATCCATTAATGTGTCTCAGCCCAGTTGTTACCTATTTTATATTCACCATCTAATTCACAATTAAATTTAAAATAGTTTTGAGTTTGTTTGATGCTGTCCACTGCTACCTTTCCTACCTCCTCCGCTAAATGCTCCTTTACTTGAAGTTGCATCTCGTCATGTATGTGTGCTACCATTCCCCAATCTTCACCATATTTTAAATGGGATAGATTTTTGTGTAACAAGATTGTTGCTTTTTTAACTATTATGCTACCACAAGATTGTAGTAGAAAGTTTAAAGCACTATGCTCACTTCTAGGATGAATACGTCTCCTGTCTATGGCATATAAAAACCCTCGTTGTTTAAAATTTTGTATTACTGTTTCTCTTAATTTTTTTATTGCAGGTGTTTTACTTAAAAAAGTTTGTTTAAGAATCTTACCTTCTTTAGCTGTTCCTTTGACAATCTCACCAATCTTTTTATCTCCCGCCCCATATAAGAACGCATAAATAAAAGTTTTTGCCTTGTCTCTTGTCGGAACTCCCGAAGCCATTTGGTTAGCTGTATGTATATCTCCTTCCAAGAGTTCTTTTCGATAAGCTCCAGAATCCCATCTAACAAGATAAGAAGATAGACAACGCAATTCCAAGCCACTAACATCACAACCCACCAACTTATAACCACTAGGTACAGTAAAAAGACTACGAAACTCTTTACCATATTTGGCACTTGCACTACACACTTGACCAATGTTTGGATTATGATGCGTACACCTTCCTGTAGCCGTTCCATTAGTAATAACTTTCCCATAAATTTTACCTCTTCTTTCTAATTTTATCCAAGCATTGTCACCCTCTGCTAACATTCCTAATCTTTTTTGTATTAGTAAATATTCAGATAATAATTCTGCTTCTGGATATTGTAATTTTTCTAAAACTTTCTCATCTACTTTTGGTTTACCATCTGGTGTAAACTCTGTTGGCTTCCAACCTTTTAACGTCATTAGTCTGTCTGCAATGTGGTCTCTACTACCTGCATTAAACATAATCTCTTTTATCTTTTTTACTGGTACACCTTTTGTATAACCTTTAGTTTTGTTATCTCTTTTTGGTATCAGTACACCTACAACTTTTTTCCAAGGTGGAAATATCTTTTGTAGTTCATCTAATAATTCAACTCTTTTAGTATTTAATTGTGTATGAAGTTCTTTTGCTTTTTGTATATCAAAACAAAATCCTAATCGTTCTTGCTTACGAATACATTCAGCAAATTCATGTTCTAATTCTAAAGACTGTTCACTATAATTTTTACTAATAATTAAATCATATAGCTTGCTTGTAAGTTTTACATCTTGCTCACAATAATCTTGCATTTCTTGTGACCACTCACTCCAATCGGTAGTTTCACCAAACTCATCTTTGTGGTCTCCAATTCTATAACCCCATGCTTTTAAACTGTGTGAACCTATAGATTTATTTGGAACAGTTCTTTTTTTATAATCTATTTCTTTTAAGTCTGACCATATTAATCTTGATGCAATTAATGTATCAAAAATTTTTTTCTTAAAAACAAACTTAGGATAAATTTTTTGTATTGCAGGTATATCAAACTGCATAATGTTATGGCCTATTATTTCATCAGCTTGTAATAAATGCTCTAGACCTATTTCTATTTCTTTGTAGTTATAACTAGATAATTCTTTTGTCTCTACATTGTGGATAACTAGACTAAATATCTTGTCCATGTTTTCTAAGAAACCATTGGTTTCAATATCAAAAACTAATTTCAAGATACTGTCCTTACAGTTATTCTAGATAATGCAGGTATAAGTTCTTTTGTTTCTTCTATTAAATTTTTAACTGCTACTGATACTTCATAATCTTGTACTAATAATATTGGATAAACATTTTCGTGTTTAATACATTTGTAAATACAATCTAATATTTCTTGATATACCTCAAAGACTTTTGATTTTTCATTTGGTGTCATATTAGAAAATTTTTCACTTGTTTCTAAATAACTAAGTATAACTATAGCTAATTTATCTACTTCATTTTCATCAAATTTGCTCATAGTTTTCTACCTCAAATAATCTTCCTGTATCTTTGTTGTAATTTAATGTTGTGGCTAATCCTGTTTCACCTGTGAATCTATTTTTCAAAACTCTTATTTCACAATTATTATCACCTGCTGAACTGTTCCTAGATAAACCTAAAATTATATCGCTAAGTTGAGCAATACTTTGACTACCTCTAAGTTGTGAGATTGTTGGTATTAAATTTTCTTCGTGTGATTTATTACCCTCTGGTCTTTTCAAATGTGATATTAATATTAATCCAACTTTTAATTGTTCTGTAAGTTTACGTAACGTAGTCATTAAATTATCTAAAGTTCTACGTTCATCACCTTCAGATATTCCACTTACAACAATACTTAAATGGTCTAAGACTATGTAATCACACTTACAACCAACTGCTAAGTATTTAATTCTACTAAATAAATTGTCTGAGTCTAAGCTACCCCAATGGTCATAGAAAAAACATTTTGATTTTATATCTGACCAAACCTTTTTAAGATTATCTAACGGTACTTTTTTTCTTTCTGTCTGTAAATGTAACGGTGTATTCACACCAATAGAAACTAAACCTCTTATACTTCTTTGTACGCTTTCTTCTAATGCAATATATCCAACTCTATTTTCTTTTGATATTAAATGGTATGCAATCTCTCTACATACTTGACTCTTACCAATACCTGTACCTGCACATAGTGTAATTATTTCACCCTTACGTATACCTTGTGTAATTTCATTTAAACCATTGAAAGGATATACAGCATCACTATCACCAGTATCTTCAATAAGTATATCCCATAAATCTTCACCACTAACTATACCATCTGGCCTGTAAACTTTAGAACCCCAAATAGCATCTGTCAGTTCTTTTGTCTTACCTGCTAGTACCATTTCATTTGGGTCTTTTAATGGTAAGACTGCAACTTTACTTTTACTTGGGCTAAGTAAAGACGCACATTGAATAGAAGCTTTTTTACCTACATCATCATTGTCAAAACAAAAAACAACATTATCAAAACCTTCTAACCATTCTATGTTTTGTGATACTGTTTTCTTCGCTGAAGCTACACCACTTGGTATTGATACAACTGGATATTTATTATTAAAACAATACTGGCTTACAGTCATTGCATCAATTTCACCTTCACAAATAACTAAAAGTTTTCCTGTATCTCTAAATAAATTTTGACCATAAAATTGTAAATTTTTTGTATCACCTATCCATTTAAATTCTTTGTTTGGATATCGTATGTGTTGAGCAACTAATTCATATTTACTATTAAAGTATGGTGCTATTTGTACTAACTTGCCTTGGTATTCACCAACACTGTAACCAAACTTTTTACAAGTCTCTTCACTAATTTTTCTTTTAATTAAATCTTTATATTCACCTTTAATTAATTTTGGATTTGTAGGTGCTTTAGGTAACTGAACAACTTCACCACCTTTTTCGTAGTAACCACATCCATCTGAAAAACAATAAGCATGGTCACTGTATCTAGCTAGATTATCCTTACTCCCACACTTTGGACAACTCTCATGTTTTATAAATTGTGATTGTTCTTCAGCTAACATATTACCTCCTTAAATGTATCTAAAAATTCTCTTTTACGTATTTCTGAACGTCAAAACTTGGACACTCTTTTGAACTAAATTCATTGTGACCAACTATTTTTGCTTTGGGAAATTCTTCTTTCATTTCCGTTAATAAATCTTTTAACTGTGACCATTGCTCTGGTGTGTAGTTATTTTCAGCTTTGTGTATGTCATCTTCTGTTACACCACCAACCATACAAATTGAAATTGAGTTATGATTGTAACCTCTTTGACTAGCTGTAGGTTCATATAAATCTCTACCCTTTTCTAAAGTACCATCACGGGTAATAACAAAGGTATAACCAATCTTAAAAAATCCTCTAGCCCTATGCCATTTATCTATTTCATCTGCATTGACCCAATCCATTGAAGGTCTTGTCGCTGAACAATGAATAAATATATATTCTGTTTTATCTCTTGCCATTTTCTTTTAACCACTCCCTTGGTATGTATTCCCCTGTTGTTCTTATACAGTGCCATTTAAACCCAAATAAATCACACCACTTTGCGTAAGTTGTTTTACTTTTTTTACCAATTCTGTTTTTAGAATTAGAAAATACGAAACGAATATCGTACTCATCACCGAACTGGTTTTTTATAATTTTATGTTTCTTTCTATCGGCACTAGAAAACAAACCCTTAGCTTCAATTATAATTCCATTATCCAATATAAAATCTGGTCTGTAATATGATTTTTGTTGTGGCTTGAGATAGTTAATAGTTAAAGTTTCATAATCATATTTAACTTTATTCTCTTCTAAAAATTTAGAAATATCTACCTCAAGACCACTACGAAATCTATATTTAGAAATCGTCTTCATTCGACTCACTAACCATCTCATTTTCTGGTTCGCTATCAGTTACATCATTTCCAACATAACCGTCTTCAGTGTTGAAACCATGTTTAGTTCCATCACCACCGCTACCTTCTACTAAATCAATAATCTGAACAGCCTTCATTCGTAATGTGATACCTGCTCCAGTAGTAGCTACAAAATAACGAACAACCTCAAATGAAATTTTACCCTGTGTTCCACCCCATATTTGTTTATCAAGTGAAAAAGGTTTTAGTTGAGAGTCAAATATAGCGGGCTTTTGTTCCCACTCGTTACCTGTCTTAGAGCTTTTAACTCTTGCTTTTAATTTAAATTTAAAATGGTAATTACCGTCTTCCTCATTAACTACATAAGGTGGGTCTGCCACTTTAAGTTTTTTACCTTTGGCCTTTTCTTCTGCTTCAGACTTTGATAGACTTATCTGTTCTTCTAAAGTTTTCAATAAAGGCGTAGCTTCTTCGCTTGTTAGCGATAGAGTTACTTTATACTCACCATCTGCATTAAACTTAGTATCTGGTTTATTCAAATGGGGATAGACAAACGTACCTTTTGGTGACGTTAATTTAAGATTTTCATTCATATATCATCCCTTCTTGTTGTCTTAAGGTGGTACTTAATTGCTACAAGTTCGTAGCATTATGAACAAAAGAAAAGACTGTCTTTGACTTTTTCAAGGTCAAGATTACCGTATTCTGGTAATGGTGGTATTTTCTTTTTGTTCTTCTCACTGAGTAACTTCTCAATCTCTGCTTTAAAATTTTCCAAAACGGGTCTGGAATACATAGAGACAAAAGCTTCTCTTATTGCATTGTGCATTTTGATAGCATCACAAGATAATACTGAAAAACAATCATGTACCGTTGATATATTTTCAATACCATATTTCTTAGCCAGAACTACAGCGTCTTGAAGCATATTAGCATCAAGGCTATGAATATAATTTGGGCTAATAGCTGAAGCTACCCTTCGCTTCGCAATCTTTTTTGTTTCTGTATTTACAGTTAGTTTAATTGTTGAGTCTCCAAGTTTAGTTTTTATTCTTTTACTTTCCATATCAAAGTATGCCATGAACACTGGAAAACCATTTGGAGTAGTCCAGATAACTGGTAAATTTTCATTTGATACTAACCTACTAACTTGTTGTAACCATTTCATACATTCGTCTGCCTTGACTACTGTTTCATTGATAGACTCATAAACATATTTAGATAAATAATTTGATGCTTTAAATAAATCATCTCCAAAAGGATGGGCTTCACCTTTTTCTTCTCGTTCTACAATATGTTCTTCAATATATTCTCTACAACTTTGTCTTGTTCCACTGTAAGGTTTTACCATTGTAGCTCTCTTTGTTGTCTTTCTGTTAATACCAAACTCAAGCCATTGTTGGGCTAACAGATCACTAGAGTTTTTTAGTTTAATTATAACTAAGTCTGCAACATCTTGGTAAATGTCAGCAGGCTCATCATTAGGTATTAAGTTTGTACTTGCACCACCAACCTCATCTTTTAACATACCACTAAAATGTTGTACGCCACTATTAGTATGGTCAATACTTACTGGTAAGTGTGTAATAAAATTAGAACTACTTCCACTTTTTATAAAGTCATTAAACTCAAAACAAAAACTTAAAAATTGCCACGGGCTATCAGCCTTTTGCCACCATTTGTAATTCAATGGGTCACTACCTACATTACAAATCATTTCTGTATTTTGTTTTATAAATTCTACACGGTCTTCTAATTTTAATTTATCATGGCCATATAAATTTGCTCCATGTATGGCAAGCCAAGATAAACTTTCTTCATTACCAATAGGTTTACCATGAGCAAATACTAATAAACTTTTAGCTACATCATTTGCACTAGGATTTAAAAACATAGGTACGTCATAAATCCTGCCACGAAAATCACATTGCTTTACAAAATAAATTTCTTGTTCATTCTGATATTTATTAGCTATCTGTCTTACCTTTTCTATTTGTATTCTCTTTGATTTTAACTTTGCATTGTAATCATATATTTTTGCACTTTTTCTTTTCCACTCTATTCTTGCTTGTAGATTAGTTGCTATGTCTTCTGGCTTTGGTGGTAATGGTAGGTCTTCTCTTGTTGGTAATTTACCTATACTGTCTGAAGAGTTCCAACAATAATCCAATACTTGATAAGTTCTTTTTTCTACTTTCCACGGTGTTGCTTGAAGTATATTTACAGCTTCGTATGTAGTTTGCATATCCCCAACCCTGTTTGATATTTCTTCTAAAAATCCTCGGTTTCTAACCTTAACAAACGGTATAGGTTTAATTAATGGGCTGTGATAACCACCTCTAAATGGATGTACCCAGTCTTTCGGAGGTATGATAGTAGGTGTAAACGCAGGGCTTAGTATTTCATTTCTTTCATTTTTATTTGTAATCCACTCCATTGTTTTCTCTGTTGCTTCTACATATTTTGGTGTGTCTCTTCTACCTTTACTACCTTCATTTTTCATTACTATTTTAATTAGTCCTGTAGCTTCTATTACTAACTCAATACACTTTGTACCTATGTGTAGCTTGTCTACATTAGTCCAATTATCATACATGATATCTTTCTTATTCATTGTATGTGTAAGTACACGCTTCTTATATCTGTAATTAGATTTAGCTTGTAAGTCTTTCATCAATGTACGAAACAACCCACTCTTTTCATTTGAAAAAATTTGAAATCTATACTGGTCTTCTAAAGCTGTTCCTATTCTGATTGATGCTTTGTTAAGAGTCTGGCCTAGTGTAATACTATCCATCAATGATTTAAGAGTTATAAATGCACAAATGTCAGCGGGTATAAGTTGTAAATACTTAGCTGATATATGCCTTCTACCTTTAGCTCCACCAAAAGCTCTATCAATAAAATCTACTATTGCTTTTGATAAAGGGTCAATAGCCGACTGGATAAGCTGTAAGCCATATTTAGTTGTACTTTCTTGACCCTTTTGTACTGAATTATTTACTATTGATTGATATCTCCGTAGACCAACTAACTGCATTTCCTCTTCTAGTTCTTTATTTCTTACGTATTTTGTATAGTCCATTTTTATTTGCTCCCGCAATTTTGCAACCTTATTTTTCAAAGATTGCAAAACCTTCTGAATAACTACAAGTTTGTAGCTATAGGTTTATAATAAAAATGTTGCTTGATAAAGCCTAGATAACTAGGATTTTTTGGATTACTACGAGGGCGTTTCTATTGGTCTCTTGATTTTAAGACCAGTAGATGTGGTGGGCGTAGCCAGACTCGAACTGGCACTCCATAAATGGCACGGATTTTAAGTCCGTTGCGTCTACCAAATTTCGCCATACGCCCTCGTTTTGCAATCCATTTGCAACATTTTATAGATTAATTTCTGGAAAATTCCAAATCTAATCTATGATTTTCTAAAGCTTTGGCACAATCCATTAAGCTTTGTGTATTTAGATGGGCATATTCCATAGTTGTTAATATAGATTTGTGACCCATCCATTCTTTTATTTTAAGTAAACTAAGATTTGATTTAGCTAACCTAGTACAACAAGTATGACGTAACATATATGGTATAAATGTTTTGTCATTCTCCAAGTCCATTTGGGCTTTTACCTTGTACCAGTAGTTAAAGAAAGTATCTCTAGTAAATGTAAATAATCTCCCTTGCGGATCTTGAATTATCTTCATTCTTCTCTGGATAACTTCTCTTAATTTACCTGTCATAAAAATGGTTCTATCGGTACTTTGTTTAGTTTGCCAGACATGAATTGTATTATTTTTTAAATCAACATCTAACTTTCTAACTACCAAACCTTCTTTCCAAGGTCTGACACCAGACTCTAACAAAAATATAAAATAATCAGATACTTCACCTATACCCCATTGCTGACATATATCTAAAAACATCTTTTCTTCTATATCACTAAGTACCCTCTTCCTACTTTTAGATTTCTTATAAAACTCAATGTATGGTTTTTGCTTTAACCTTCTTTTCTTTAAAGCTTGAGTTAATAATTTACTTAAAGCGGAAAGCTTACGATTGATTGTCGAATTACTTAAACCTAACTCTTTCAAATGGTCTTTGAAATCATCTATTAAGTCTTCGTCAATAGTTTCTAATGGTCTGTTTTTACCAAAGTAATCTTCGCAGGTATGATAGTTGATGAGAGCTGTCTTCTCAGCTTTACTACCTTCCCAATGATTTTTAAAAACATTGTCTTTGGCTTCTAACAAAGTCCATTTCTTTTCTTTCTTCTCAATAGGTATACCGTACACTAATTGCTCTTGAAGTTGCTGTTTTTTATTTACAGCTTCTTCATAGGTCTTGACTGTAGCAGTAGCTCTTTTGACTTCCTTCTGGCCAGATACCTCATCAACATGAGTGTAACTAGCATCTACAAACCAACTTACAGTTTCTCCCCTCTCGTTGTAATTAGGGCGAACACCTTTTGTTGGCGATTGTTTCGCATTACTTGGCATATTTATCCTTTCATTATATCAAGCAGTTTATTTTGTAGTGCCTTACCTTTTGTGGTTATTTTGATTAACTTACTACGTCTGTCATGTATATTCTCTTCTGTAGTAATTAACCCTAGACCTGTTCCACTACGTTTAGGTCTATTTGACAGTGTATTTATATTTCTACTAAGTGTTGCTGAATTATAACCTAACAACTCATTTACATCACTTGTTGATACACTATTCTCTTCACCAAGCTTGTTGCAAATAGCTATAAATAATCTAGCCACCTGCAATGGTAAACCTTGTGAATTAACTAAAGAATTTTCTAATGTAGCAAATTCACGAAGTAAATTCTGAAGTCTTCGTAAATTATTATTTTTGCTCATAGCCCTCCATATAGTTACTTTGATAATTTACACACATGAATTTGTAAACTACCAAATATTATTATTATTTTTTCGTAAGTATTTATATTAATAGTTTCATAAAGTCTATTTGACTTTGTTCTGAAAACTTCTAAATAAAACTCCCTCCCTAAAAAACAAAAAGAAATGTCATGTAAAAATCTAAAAAACATTTTTCGTCCTTTCTAATTGGGTGCGTTGTTTAAATTATCAATCCAACCATTTTGATTGCCACAAGACATACTTGTTCTCTTTGTTGTAGCACTAAAATGATACTTTAGTTTTGTACGTTCTATATAGTTGCACAATAGCTTTGACATAGTATTTACCTCCTTTCAATATACCTTCACTTTTGCAGATATCACATTGATGTATATGTTCCTCCGCTTCAAATGTTACTCTTATGTAACCATTTCCTCTGCAATTTCTACATATAAAGTGAAAAAATTTTGTGTATAAATTCTTATAAATAGCGGTGAGGATGATTTTATAACGGAGGAATAAACAAAGAAATACACCCCCACCGACTATAATTAACATGAGTAAAGTTTCCATGTTAAACTTGTTATAAACTTCCTAAAGTTCTTTGAAGTTTATTTAATGCTCTCTTAAAACCTTCTACGTTGTACTTATCAAACTCTTTTGACCCGTATGTTCTTAGGCCGTCTGCTTCTCTTCTAGTGAAGACAACCTGAACAGTTAAGTAACCGTTCTTTGATACGGCAGGTATGATAGTAGTAGATTTTTGTGGTAGTAAAGTAACATTTTGATTATTCATTTTATATACACTCCTTTATAAATTTCAAGTTCGTAGTTAAATAAATATTATTCATCAGTCTCAATTACATTTTTATTTTTGTAATAATCTTGTCTGCTTGAAAAATATTTTTCTACTCTCTTGCGTTCTTTTAATTGTTTTCTTTGTTCTGTAGTCATTCCTTTGTTTTTATTCTTATAACTTTCTAAGGTTTTTTCATCTTTCATTTGCAGTCTACCCTTACAGTTATATTTTCATCATGTTCAAACTCAGTTCGTAATAACAAATCATTCGCTTGACATTCCTCCATACTTGCTTGTGGTTCTTCTAGTGTAAAACAAGTCTGGTTCGACACCATACAAACATATACTATTAATGTTATTGTTTTCATTTAGACCTCCAAGTCTTTGTTTATATCTTAGACTCTAGTGTAAGTTCGTTTTAATTGCAAGCCCGTAGTATATATTTTTTATAGGATTATATTCCGCAGGTATGAACGTCTATTGGTGTTCCGCAGGTATGATGATAGTAGAATTATAAAAAATGCAGGCACTTGAAAAACTCAAAATGCCTGCAAAAATTGAAAAATTATCTGATTGCAATAATATAGAATATTACTGAATAAATTAGTAGAAAAGATAGGACTATAAAAATAGTCTCTGCTTTTTTATTTCTCATTGTTTTATTTCTCTACAGTTACAGACCAATTTTGTTCTAACCATTCCAAAATATGTTTGGTTCTGTTTGGTGTCAAATCCATGTGATTAGTTTTGTTACCCTCACAATCAGATATTTGAATTTTAAATCCATACGTACTATTTATTAATCTTTTAAATTGATTTTCTAAATATTGTCTATCTCTCATTGTTATTTTCTCCGTTTGTTAATGTGTCTATGAATTGTCTACCTGCAATAATAGACTGTTCTTTTTTCTGTTTGTGATTTCTCCAAATATCCCATGAAAAGTTTTTACAGTTATCTATTGCAAACGACTCTATAAAATGAATTGTTTCTTGTGCTATCTGCTCCGCTTCAACAGTTTTATATTCTGTTACGTTAAGCACGGCACATCTATCACAAAGTTTAATCAAATGTTTTTTTGTTAATGACATTTTATAAAGTCCTTTCTATAACTTTAAACGTGTAGCCTAAGGTTTTTATCCAATGAATATCTTTATCTGTCAATGTTCGTTTACCAGTTATTATTGCAAACACTTCTGATTTTTCACAATATGGATAAATAAAATCCTTCCCGTAATGATTACGAATTGTAACTTTTAATTCCATTTTAAATTACCTCCCTTGATTTAATTGCTAATTGCAGGCCATAGATAAAACATCCCATCAATGCGAATTGCATTAATATAGGTAAATCCATATTCTGATTAGTTGCCATACAAAATAAAATTAAACTTAGCCCGCTAATAGATAGCAGGCCAAGAAATACTCTAAATAGATTTATAAACATTTACGCTACCGCCTTTACTGGTTCTTCTTTTTGTAAACTATATAAATAGTCTATTGATTTTTGAGCCAGTGCGGTTGCCTTAAAGATTGCCTTTGGCTCGTCTTTAATTTTACGCATCCAAGAATTTAAATACTTGGCGTGTTGGTCGCTAGGTTCTTTGGTTATCTCCAGAGTACCGCAGGCCATGGCTGAACCAAACTCTGCTACTAACTCTTCGAAGGCATAAGCTTCGTTACCGAACACGTTATTGCTTTTGTCACGGTCACATCTTTTTTTATCACCAGTCCAATGAACTAACTCGTGTAACAATGTACTATAATACAATTCTTCTTTTGTATTACTTCCTATATTCTTCCAAGTATCAAGCGGTGACATATTAATAGTATCAGTTGCAGGTCTATAATAGCAAGACCCTGCTTCGTCGTGAATGATAGTAGCTTTTGTGTTTGCTACAAACTTTTCTACATGGTCAATACGCTCAACTAATGGCCTAGGTTTAACAATAATAGGTTTGTCTTCTAGTGTTGTTTGGTCAATATTAAAGACACTATAAAATTTTAAAAATCTGTATGTGTCAGTAACTTCCTCACCGCCTTCGTTAGTTGTCTTAGATGTAGATTGGCCATAATAACAAACGCTAGAACCTTTTTCTCCCTTGTTAACTGTTCCGCCTGCTTCGTTTATTTGTTTGAAGGTAGCCCACTTGTTCGCCTTGTAGCCTATTGCATCAGCTTTTAATCCTAAGATTAAAGAATTAATTCCGCTATAATAAGTACCCCTTAAATTCTGCGGTGTATTAGATTGACCGTTACTTAATTTAGTTTGATAGCTAAACGGCTTAATCCAGTCAGTACCTTTTTTCTCCATAGCATTAATTACTAGGTCAGCAATTTCTTGCATCTTTTGTTTAGTATAAGTCATGTATTCACTCCGTATTATTTATTGTTTATTCATTAATTATTAAATACAAACTTGTAGCTAATGCAAGCTTATAATTAATTAAATAAAAAAAATATCTGTGGATAACTTCAAGCTTGTAGTAGTTATGATAGTGTTGCAAAAATGCAACAGTCTATTCATATTATATATTTACTATTGGTTGCTGATTGTTTATTGATTGGTTGCTGATTGTTTACTAATGGCTTGAAAAAAAATATAGATACAATGGATAAAAGACAGACAGCAAAAATAAAAAAATTTTACTGACATTTATTAAATCTTGTGGATTGTAAATCCAGTCGTCAATATATTTTGCAGGATATACAACAAATAATTTTATTTAGCTTTGCAAAGATATACCGCAATAAATGATAGTACCGTACCTATTGACGTTTTGGCCGAGTATTAGAAGATTATACGGGGTAAAATCAGCTTGTTACTATACGATAACCCCTTCGCATTTTTTTACCAAATTATTTAGGATGAGAGCTTTGGTTTACTTATTTGTTTCCAAAAGTCAGACGCTTGTTCTTTAGTCATACAATGAGAAGACGTAACCTTACTATTGGTTTTCATAAATGCTTGAACATCTTCACAGCTTTGAAAATCATAGAAAGCCCAGAAGGTTGCTATACCGTTAAGCCATAGAGTCACAAGAGTAATTGGTAGTGTAATCATTAGGCCATCTTCTTGGCAATATACATATTTTTGACCAATGACGGCTTAGAGCCAAACTTAGCGTCTGCACTAGCTTTAGCTGAAGAATATCCTTTTTTACCTTTAAGAGTCTTACGGTCTTTCTTAGGTATAGGGTTAGGCTTTTCCCATACTTTCTTGTTACTCATATTAGTAATACCTTTCTATGTCTGATTTATTTAATAAGTAATTAATGAAATTATTTAAGTCATCTAAGAGAAACTCTTTACTTTTAAGCTTAGAGTATGTCTTACTAAACTTAACTCTCTTAGGTTTTATATATTTATTATTATATGATGAGGTAATAGTCTTATCATCTTTAGGCATCTCTAGTTCTCCTTTAGTTATCTAAAGTTATCTATAGGGAATATACTCTATAGTTATCTTCCCCTCTTAAGGTGGAACTTAATTAAAACCAACGTAAAGGCTGTGGTTTTCTACCCACGGCATTTTGTATAAACCTGTCTAATTCTTGGTTGATTTTCTGGTTTTTAGAGTCTCTCATGGCCATATCTACATCTCTGGACATCTGCTCTACCCAATATCCTACAGCCATACTTAAAACGTCTAATCTGTCATCATGGGCTAAACTACCTCTATCTCTGGTAACTCTACTCATTTGATAAAACAGTTGGTATTTTAAAGCTGACTCTGGTGGTAAATGCTGTGTAGACGCATAGTCTCTATCAATAACGTCTTGATTAACGATAAGTCTGTGCTGATTAAGAACTGGTTCTAAAGTGTCTACAATTCGCTTTTCTTTTTGTGTGTTGTGTCGAATTTCCTCTATGGTTACTTTATGAGTACGCATAAAGAAAGGTGTAATCATTTTGGTAAACATTCCGTCTCCAAAGTTACTCTCGATAAGTACAAGATTAACCTTTTCTTCTTTGGCTATGTCGCAAAGCTTTTGTAATGTTTGGTCATCATATCCACCAGACAAACCACCTGCCTTAGTGACGAATAATTGACCATGTAACATCTTGACTACAGCGTATGCAGTTTCATCTTTACCACGGCCACTAGGGTCAATAGCCATAACGCTTCCAGTATAATCAGCCCAGTCTCCTTGTACCGCCATAGGTCTGTAATAAGCATCACCATTTAGACCGACACATGGTATGTCGTTTATCTTTAACTCTGGTGATGTAGCCCATATCACTTTTTCTGGAGCTTTATCTGGATTTAAATTCATTACGACTAAATCAGAAAGCTTTAAAGGATATTTGTCTAAGTCAGATAATCGAGTATCTAACATAAACTGCATAGCAAAACCAGTACGGCCATACGAAGCTTCTCTCTCCATTAAGTCTTCATCAGTAAATCTTTTAGGGTCTGTAGATTTATTCTCTAAAAGTTTATTAGTTTGTACTTCTTGAAGTATCTTAGGAGCTAAATTTATAGCTAAACTTTTTAATTGTTTGTTATTAGGATATTTAGCTGTCCAAATTCGTAGCCTATATCCTCTTTCTGGTAAGATGTTATATAGGCTTTGCTCAGTCTGAGGTGTACCCAGAAAGAGTATTCTGCCTTTAGGCTTAATGATTGACTCAAACTCTTTGACACTTTCGGATAATTTTTCTCTCATTCCTTGAGTCATAGAGTTGTTAGGTACTTCCACATCATCAGCAACTATAAGGTCAGCACGACTACCCGCTAATTGTCCTGTAATACCTAAAGATTTAACTGAAGGTTGATGAGAAGCCCTAGCAGGTTTTACGTCAAAACTAATCTTAGATTGTCTTTGGCTTTCACTTGGTATCAAGTGTTGTAACAAAGGCATCTCATTAATTAATCTTAATGTAAATGTTGAAAAGTCATCAGCTCTAGTTTTACTAGCTGATACAACTAAAATATTAACTTGAGGATTAAGTAATAATTGGTGACATACATAAGCTGAAGTAATCCATGATTTACCAACTCCTCTAAATGCTTCTACAATTTGTCTTTGATGTTCTCTAGATTGTATAAAATCTGCTATATCGTACTGTATAGGTGTTGGTTCTGGTAGCTTTAAATGTTTCCAACAGATATATAAAAAATTACGAAAGTCTTTTAACTTACTGTTGATTTCCTGCATGGCTTAATATTTTCTCTTCTGCTTCTTCTTCTGTAAATGGTAGTTCATCTACTAAAGATTTCAAGGATGAGTTTTCTACGGGTAATCCCTCTACGCCATTATCTTTTAAAAATTGTCTAGCTACATTTAAGTCAGAAGCTTTTGCTTCACCACTTTGTACTTTTTCTAATAAATTTTTAGCTAGTTCATCATGTAACTTATCTAATATTTTTTCTCTATCTGTAGCCATATTATCTTTCTATTAAATATTCCTCTATCCAAATAATTTTTTCTTTTATAACCGCAATGTCTTGTTGCATTTGTGATATTGAGTCAGACTTCTTTTCAACAGCTTCAAGTCTTTCTGAAACCATTCCCCATGACATTGCAACTGTAAAGATTATCATAATGTAAGGTAGAAGAGGTTTAATATTTAAATTGTTCATAGTTATTTACACTGTATTTTAGACATATCCTTTTGGCATAAAGCTCTATATTCATCATCAATCATAAGTTTTATACCTTTTATTTTATATCCTAGTTCTAAAACATCTTGTTTTATTTCTAGAACATTCTGACTTTCTTCTACACCTGCAATTCTAATTTTTAATAATTCAAAATCGCTAAATAGTTTTCCTACTACAAATACGTTACCTATTAATGCTGAAATAAGTGAACCTATTATAACTATATTTTTAAGGTTTAAATCTAGAGTCATTTACAAATACATTCACCACCACAATAATTACACATAATTAACTCTTTGGATATTTGTCTTTTGTAGCTTTGATAGTGGTTTTCCAACCATCAACGCCATTGTGATATATGTCATCTAGCTGTTCTGCTATAGATGGATATTCATCTGCTCTATCTCTTTGATACTGCTTGTTGTCATAGTCAGTTTGTAACTCAGCTTTCTTTGCTGATACTTCACTCCATGTAAAATCCTGTGTGTCTTTGTAAATGGCACTGCCATTCTCATCTGCACCAGAGATATATTTTACTTGGCTTTCGTACTCAGCTTGATTACTAGGTTCACCATTGACTACTACTTGAGCGTTTGCATCAAGAGATTTGATTGCACTTATTATATCTGTCATATTATTTTCCTTTCTTGTAATTTCATTATGCTAATATTTCTTGTAAAAATATATCACTTCTGTTACCTGATACTTGTGTTGAGAAATGTCCTGAAACACAAGCTATTTGCAATTTTATAGTGCATTGAGAGGTTGTATTTGGACTATCAATATAATCTATCGGTATTATATCAGTTAATGAATCGTGATTACCATCAAAACTATCATATCTAGGTAGTTCAGTAGATGTAAATAAAGTATTATCTGAACTGTCAAAAGTATTTATAACTCTAAATTTTGCAGTTGCGTTTGTAGAAGTACCACCACCATATAACTGAAATGATGCTCTTATCATAATAAGAATTTTACTTG